>Ga0209012_1002299_pt1 | contig 16953 bp, 15 predicted proteins | sample RS3BMetagenome_FD_184735 | JGI IMG/M metagenome (GOLD analysis project Ga0209012, IMG submission 184735) | Ferric oxide microbial mat and aquatic microbial communities from Rainbow Spring, Yellowstone National Park, USA - RS3B (SPAdes) (version 3) ...
GATCTGGGGCTGGAGAGATTCGGCTTAAAATACGTTTCCCTTGAACCCATGTTCGAGGTGCCCTTCGGGGACGGCAGGGTTCTACCCTTCTATAGTAGTTTGGAGAAAACCGTGGATGAATTCGCAAGATTCTCGCGCAGGGACGCCCAAAACTATATGAGGCTCGCTAGGGAGTGGTTAAAGCAGGAGAGCCTGCTCGAGGCGCTGATGCTTGATGCGCCCCCCAAGATAAGCGAGCTCCTAGGCGTAAGGGGTATAGGCAGGGCGCTGTTCAGGTCGAGTATGCTGTCGGCGCTACCAGACGCAGTGAGTGTAGACTTCAACACGATGGTGCGCACAATCGTGATATCCGCGAACCAACTCCTCAACGAGGAGTTTGAGGACGAGCACATTAAGGTGGGCCTCTCAGCCATCTTCTCCCTGATCTTCTCCACAATGTCCCCAAGCTTACCAAGCAGCGGGCTTATGGCTATAATGCACACCATGCTTTATAAGACTGGGTTGAAGAGGCCGCTCGGAGGTTCGGGTAGACTCGTCGAGGCGCTTGCAGCATCACTCAAAAGCTTCGGGGGCGAAGTGTACTCCGGTGTCGAAGTCAGAAAAATACTCGTCGAGGGAGGCTCCGTCACGGGGGTGGAGCTAGCGGATGGGAGGAGAATTGAGGCAAGGATTGTTGTGAGCAACGTGGACGCGCAGAGAACACTCACAAAACTCGTGGAGCCCGGCACCGTCTCTGACGACCTTCAACGCAAGCTGAGAAGCCTGCGTATAACATCCTACGGCATGACCTTCCATGCAGCGCTGCACACACTACCCGAGATGAGCCTTTCAAACGGTGGCAGGATCCAGAGCCCCGCTTCGGGTAAGCTCATAGCGCTCGACACTCTTGAGGGAATAGAGAAGGCATACCATGAGGCCAACTCAACCAGAACGCTTTCGCAGAAACCCCTACTCGCCGTGAACTTCCCCACAACCTATGACCCGAGCCTCGCGCCCATGGACAAACACGTTCTCTACTGCTGGGCCCAGTTTGTACCCGACGATTCGCCGATGATCTGGGAAAAGGATTACCACGCATTTAGGGAGGATGCATACAGGAAGATATTCGAAAGATTAACCTACTACTGGCCGAACCTACAGGACCTGATAATAGACAGTACGGTGGAGACCCCAGCTGACCTAGAGCAGAGGATATGGATACCGCGAGGCAACACACAACACATAGACCCAACGCTCGAGCAGATGTACTATTATAGACCCATACCCGAATTATCCCACTACAGAACCCCGATCAGAGGACTCTACCTCACAGGCGCGGGAACACACCCTGGGGGAGGTATTTCAGGTATGCCTGGGTACAATGCGGCTAAAACCATATTGAGGGATATACGCGGATGAATAGACCACCCCAAGGATAATCGTTCTCAAGGGTTACGCTCTCACATGCACCGAGAACCCGGTTAGACCAGCGCCCATCACTAATAGGAAACCGCCTTGAAAGCCAACCGAACCATGGGCTTCTCCTGAAGGTTTTAGGGTTGTCAAACTCCAGTCATTGGAGTGTATATACCAAGCTGGGGTGTTCAGTAAAATGCTTCCCTCAGAGGTATTGGAGCAGTCGTATGCGTGGTGGGGATAGGTGACCCAAGTCTAGAGAGATTCTGAGGGCACCCACACCTCGTAGCGGTGTGGGATTCGTGGCTGGAGAGGGACGCTTCCCTACGCAAAGGAGGCGTGGCGGACTACTTTGCTATTGGCTCATCATTTATTTGGCCGTGTTGCTCGATGCCACCTTCTTCTTTTAAGTAGGTTGCTAGGAGCAATCTTCCCTCTGCTTTTACCTCTAGTTTTGGAAACGGTGAATGTTTGCTTAATTCTTCGAATGCTTCGACGCGCATGGCGTGACCCCTAGCTGGGAAATAGTAGAATGGGAGTCTATCCCTGTTATACTCGAAAACCATAAACTTGCCACCTGCGAGGTGGGAATATATTTGCTCTAGTGCCTGAGACTGCCTAGCCCAGTGATGGAAGCTCAGCACGCTGTAAACTATTTCAAAGGATAAATCCGGGAGAGCCCTTGAGCTACCCAGCTTGAAGCGAACATTCTTTACACCCATTTTTGTCGCCGTCTTTTCGGCTCGCCTAAGCATGTGGAGTGAAGGGTCAACTCCATACACCTCGACCTCTGGTAGGCGTTGAGCCAATCTGCATGTTAAAAGCCCTGGGCCGGCTCCTAAGTCAAGTATCCTCTTCGGTTTCATGCGGAGTGCCTCATTTACAACTTCTCTTAAGGCGAATTCATGCAGAGGCCTTAGACCGCGCCTTGCGAAAAGAGAGTAAACAAGAGACCCAAACCAATCAAACCTTTCCTCACCCTCAACGTAGAGGTCAATTTGGGAATCACTCATTAATACAAAGCCTCGAGAAAACCAAACCAGAAGATTGATCTACCTAACGCAGGGCATAAGCGCACGAACCAAGTATATTGAGTATTTAACATGTGGCGGAGAACCCCCTGCTAAACTATGACTTTCCGAACCATTCTAATACACCCCCTATAAGCATCTTCGGTTAATATTAATCTTTACACGTAATACGACTGTGTCCAATCACGAGGCGTCGGCGTAACCCCCGCTACACTGCTTTGACGTGTAGGGTTCTAAGCTGAGCATACACGGATATCTGGCTTCTCACACCTAGCTACCACACTACCCGGCACATCACAAGTAGCGTATACGTATCCTGTCTGGCTGTAAAGTCTTAGAGGAAAGTTGAAGTGTTCCAGGTGAACCACCCCGTCCGTAGCGATGAGCACAAAATTCGTTCGTGGGTTCCAATCGGCGATAAGCGCCGATTAGGGTTTACCGGTAAGGGCGGGGTCTCCCCCAAGATAAACACGTATAGCCACCTATCGATCCTGTCTGGATAAGACTTGATACGGATCACCTCCAAGTGGTGTACCAGTGCGCGAATACTTCTAGGAACTCTGGGATGGATGTGAAGAGTGTTCTCTTGGAATTGTTGCAGAAAACTCTAGTCCCATCCTTGAGGTAACCTAAGAAGCGTTCTACGAAGCTTCGCAGCCCGAAGCTCTGGTTAACGTGGCCTCTGAGGTCAGCCTTCGCGGGTAGCCGAGTCACGGTGTTGCAGACCCGATCCGGGGGATCACCGGGTCACCCACACAGGCAAACACCTCTTTCTTAGTCTACGGAGAAACCTGAGCGCGTTCCGCGTGGCCCTTGTGAGTAAGACGCTTAACCAGATGGGTTTTCTTGTCTAGCGTCCACGCCAACCCAAGCGTGTAGTGGTTGTCCGCCGCACTTCACCACCGTCTCGTCTACTGCGATAACCGAATATTCGCGTGGCTTCGGGTTAAAGCTGAGCTTTCCCTCAACCTTTTTAGTCCACTCTTCAATGCTCGACTTCGAGACTGGCTCTGAGAGTATACTGAAGAAGCCTGAGGTCTTCATGAGGCTTAGCCCAAAGGCATTGAGTAGAACAGCCATCACTTTGAGTCCAGAAGAACCCACTTCTTGTTCCTCACGAAAACATTTAAATTCCAAGAGAATGCAAAGATATCCGTGGTAGGTTCCACGGTAGATAACAAAACTCAATTACGTGGCGCCCACCACTTAAGGCTTACCCGAACAGGGGTGACCAGGCGGGTGAGGCACCCATCTCGGAGGCGGCCACGGTAAAGCAGTGGTACCCAGTGGTGGGGTGGATGGCGCTAATTAACTGGTTACGCCGGAACCTGAATCTGGGGAAGTGGGGCTACTTCGGCCTCTCACTGCGCACCCTGATGATCCTCGCCGAAGCCGAGAGGAAGGGCGAAGTATAGCTGGACGATGTGCGTCAATTCTACACGGTGTGGAGGCGGAGTAGAAAAGCCGACCAGACCCTAAGACGCCTCCTCACCCGTGGATTCCTCACGCGCACCCCGGGGGATGGTGGGAGATACACGCTCACGGAGAAGGGTAGAACAGCGCTCACTGTGGCGAGGGAAAGCCTCGGGCTAAAGCCGGGGGCGGGATTCCTTCCTTTAAGTTTATAATCTCAGATAGAATTACTTGCGTATGAGCCTGACGCACAACTATGACGCGGCGCTGAGATACGCGTACCAGAGGCTCGAAAGGTCGAAAATAGGAGATGATGATAAGTGGGTGATACGTGACTTTGCGGAGCACACGGCCGCGAGAGGTGTGTCGAAGATGACGCTAGCTGCACTCATAGAAAAGAGTGTGCTGCCCGCGTAGAACGAGTATTTGTGGCACCTAGGGCAGCTGATGAGCCCGGTGTATCTGTTGTTCACTTCATGTTTCCGCGTGTGCCACTCCTTTACGCGGCGGTGTGCCACTCCGGGCGCCACATGAACCGTTACCGCCTCGACGCGCGGCGCCCTGCCGGTGAGAGGGTACACGTTCCGGCACCGGCCCCTGCCCCCCATCTAGAAGCCTACAACCTGAGCCATAAGCAAATGTAGCGTTCCAAGATAAAAGGGGTTTCAATTAATGGTAGAATGGAGGGACTTACGCGGTCATACCGCAACCCGTTCACGGCGGGTCGCCAATCGCCTTAGATCCCGCCGGCCTCCGAAGCAGCCAAACGAAAACTATGTAGAGGCATCGAAGTAGGAAACAGTGCCGAATAACGTTTATATGGGCGTGCAGATAGAACTAGGATGTTCGGTTTTACCCCCCACCGTTGATCGCGCTGGTTTTGGCTATAGTTCTAGGATTAGCCACAGCGCACCCACCGCCCACGCAGGCAACCGGAACCGGAGACCACGCGCAGAGCGTGACTCTTCCTATTTGGACCACTGTGTCGGCTCACCGCTCACCGGTCCAGGCACGGTTATGGTTCCCCTCCGGTCTGGGACACTCGTGCTGCAGAGCTTCGTGGTAACCAAGCCAACCTACTTGGTCGGGATGAATTTCGTGCTCGGCCTACCCAACGCCTCTGCTAAAGTCGAGCTCGGGCTGTATGTGAACGGCAGCCTCATGAGGCGGCTCACACAGGTATACACCCTTGTTCCCCCAAGTCCCCCAAGCGGACTGGGGTTACCCGCCCCGAACCTTTCAGGCCATGGGATGGGGATGCTTCTTAACACGACGTTTGCGGCTAACACAGTGGTCACCGCCGCGATCCTCGTGCTGAATGGAACGGTTATAGCTTACACGCTTCCCCCCACTGGAGGCCTCAGTAGTGCAGCCATCATGGCCACGTACTCCCTGCCGCCTCAGCTGCCCACCTCTGCGGAAGCCGCGCCGTGGTCTCTGAGCGGCGTCACGGGTATCAACTTTGGGTGATAGTCACCACACACCGATTCTCTGTTTATGGTTTTCTGATACTGGCGCTCACCCCGGCCACATCGCTAAACGTTGTCGGAGCCACCTAATATTGGGAGCACCTATACAGGAAACAGATAATGTTTGGTGTTTTTACCCAAGCACTACGGGCTGCCTCCCCGTAGCGGCGAACTCTTGGATCACTGTTACACAACTTATCCGGACAGGATCCACGTTATAGCACAACGTTTATTATGCTAAGATAACTGAATTATTTATGGAGTATCTTCCAAGAAGAATTGAGGAAGAATTGGATAAGTGGATGTTAAGGAGGGAGGCGGTGATAATTAAGGGGCCTCGGCAATCCGGTAAGACCACGATGCTTCGTCACTTAGAGGAAAAGTTTGGAGGCTCTTACGTCACCCTTGAAGACCCAGATGAGCTGGAGACCTTTGAGAAATTCCCTAGAAGCTTTGCGGAGAGACGTCTTCAGGGCGGGTTCCTGTACATAGATGAAGCGCAGAGGTCACGTAAGGCGGGCAGGATAGCAAAGTTACTCTACGACCTCTACTCGGAGAGATTAAAGCTTGTGCTCACGGGCTCCGGCTCCTTTGACATCAAAGTAGAAATCGGGAGATGGCTCGTGGGGAGAGGAGTGTATTTTGAGCTCTTACCTCTTGGCTTCGAAGAGTTCGTGATGTGGAAACGCAGCGACCTCCACGAAATCTTTAGTCAAAGGCTGAAGACGTTAAAGGAGTTTCTGGAGTCGGGTGAAGAACCCAGCCTCGATGACCCCTTTAGAAGCGAGTTTGAAGCGCTCCTTAGCGAGTACGTGGTTTACGGGGGCTTTCCCGCTGTGGTCAAAGAAGAAGATGCGAAACTCGGGTTACTCAAAAACCTTGTATCCATGTACGTTGAAAAGGACGTGTTCGCATCGTTTGGAATAAGGGAAGTAGAAAAGTTCAGGTCTCTCACAAAGTATCTTGCTCTTTCTAGCGGCTCTATCCTTGAGGCTTCTTCGGCTTGCAGCAATATTGGATTAGATTACAGGACGTTTGTTTCATACCTTTCTATACTCGTGAACACATACGTCATAAGACTCATCTCTCCTTATCACACGAATAGGATTAACGAGATAAAGAAAGCAAAGAAGGTGTACTTTTACGACTTAGGATTCAGGAACGCCATCCTTGGAATTTTTGCCCCAGTTGAAAACAGGACGGACACTGGTGCTATGCTCGAAAACTTTGTGCTCAACGAGCTTATCCTACAAGGATACGAGCCAAGGTACTGGAGGACAACGGGGAAAGCCGAAGTGGACTTTGTGATTCAAACCGCGCTAGGATTGGTTCCCATCGAGGTAAAAACTTCAGGTACACCTGAGAGGGGCTTCCTGAGTTTCATCGAACGCTACAAGCCAAAGGTGGGTGTGGTGTTCACCAAAGGCTACACGGGCGTAAAGCAAATAGAGGGCACAAAGGTTGCGTTTCTACCCCATCACTTTGTGTGAGGAGGCAAAGCCTATAACGATTCACATATTGTCTCGAATGGGGAGGTTAGACAGGCTGGCTCTCTACACAAGCTTGGCTGCCGCTTTTGCTACCATCACTGGTTTAGGAGCCGCGGTGTACACTCTTACCAGCGATGTTATTGGCACCCCAACGAGCTTTGAATACCTCTCGGGTCTCTGGTTTTTGGCGTCTATACCGGGGTTAAGCTTCTCAATTGCTCTACTAGTATCCACAGGAAACACCAAGAAACAAAGGGGCAAACAGAGTTGACTGGGTTAGGGTTATTCACTCTCTGGGTTGGATTCTTTGTGGAGTTTGACACACTACTTGCTTACCCACCAGCACACCTCCTCCTCAACCTTGTAATGCTCAACTCAGCTGTGGCGTTGTTCTTTACAAATCAAAGCGTTCACTCACACAGCGAACCACTCAAGCCCAACCCTGACATGTAAATCTAACCTCTAAAGACGTGCAGCGAGTGACGCAGGGTCATCCCTACATAGCTGAGATAGGAGGGTTGCCCGAGAAAAACACACTAAGAGAGAACTAACACCAACACTCCGCGGGCTGGGTATCCCCCACCCCCACAGCGCCCCCCACATAACCCCCCCATATACACCTTTAAACCCATCAAAGAAATCAAGATAATAGCTGGAAAAAATAGCTCAGACAGCCACCCCATATGACAACCTAGGCGAACGCTGAGCTGGGTGTTCGTTTAGATGAATGGGCCGCCAAGGGTAGACGTGGACATGAGGAGGGGAGGGGGTTTTGGCGGCCAAGGCCACGTGGACCACTAGGGAGCTCCCTACATACACGCCCTATTATTCCTCCCAGCGAGACGAGGTTCTGATGGGGAAGTATAAGTGGCAACACTCCGGAGTCCTATTGTGGTGGATAGGGATCCATTGTACTGTGGATGGGCGTTCGAGAACCTTGACCTCGGCTACAACCCATCCATCACGAAGCATCCGGTGAGAGGAGCAGTATCGGTTGAGCGCTTCTCTCGCTCCGCTTTATAGAGAGGACGATGGTTTTCTCAGTTAACGTGGATGCGCGTAGGTAGGCTGGTAGGCTTGGGTACTTAACACTCTTAACACCCATCCTTAGTAGACTTCCTGAAGTATTCATGAAGTGGTACACCAGCTTGAGGTGATTCGCATGAATGCTTATCGTGATATTGAAAACGCTCAGGAATAATGGGAAATTTGAGAATCTCAGAGAATTAATTTTAAGAAACTGACGATAATTTCTCAAACTCATAAGCAATTCTGACCTTCCTTTCTGATACTTTGAATTTCTCAGAGGCCATCTTGCGAATCTCAATTTAGGATTTCTAATTTCCCCTTTCGGAGACTTTCTCTGACAAGAAGACCCATGTTTTAATTCTTCGATGCCGTTGGAAAATCTGTTAACATTAATAATCCATGGTAGAAATTATATCTATGTCACAGTGAAATGTAGAAGTGCGGTTTCCCCCCATTCATCAGCTATAATCACTGTGTACTGACCAGCAGAGAAATATATGAATTTATACGAATTATTGAGGGGGTTAAAATTATTGACGGGGTTGGAAGCGACCCAGTAGCCGGAGAATGAAACTGTTGATGAAAGGGTTATTGGGATTGAGGAGTCCCCAGCACCAAGGATAAAACCCCGATCGCTCAATCCCAGTAACTCGTAACCATTAACATGTACTAATGCCGGGCACATATAGATTCCCGGCTCCCATAAATTGAGGGGTTTAGCAGATGCTATTGAAATGCTATTAACGTATCCAGGAATAATTGCAAGACCGTATGGAAAATCTGAACCGCAGGGTGAGTCTATCAGAGGGTACTTTTCTCCATCTATAGTAGGCCATAAATTGGATGCGTTAAAAATAGTTGTTGGACCATTATTATAGATTTCTATGCTAATTGTTATGCTCTGTCCAGGTACAATTGACTGAGAGTTTTCAGAAGAGATCAGCTTCAATTGCTTATAATTATGTTCATTATTATAATTATGATTAAGGAAAAATGGACCCCAGAATAATGAAACACCTGCAACTAACACAACAGCGACAATAACTCCCGCGATTATTATGATCCTCCCTGTCAACTTTGGCAAATGATATCGCACCCCTCTTAGGCCCTTACTCTTTTTAATTATGGTCATCTCTTTATAAGAATTTTTCTATTCACCGTGATGGTGTCCGGATAACGCTTCTCCACGCCTGGATACAGAGGTCACCGCGTTCTAATCCGGACACTATCATTCACCGTGGAGGATTTCTGATATTTACCTTCTTTATAGGAAGATATCAAATAATACAATTTTACCTTCTTGGAATAATACCCCCTTTAAAACGCTTATGAGGATTCATTTTCTTTCAAATTTTAGTGTTTAGCTACGTTACTAAAATTACAAGTTTAGTTACACAGATTACTGGCCAAGACTGCATTAACTGTCTGTAGTATTCTGTTCAGCAAGTCAAGGTAGGTTCCCTTTTTTTCTAGAATAGAATCGATCATGGATACAAACCTGCTGAACTGGGTCAGAAACTTTTCAATGACCTTTTGGCATCGCCTTAATTTGAAGAGTCTCAAGAATTCTGAAATGGTTGTAAAGGCAGCTTTAATCGTTACTATTAAATTATTCGGGTTTAATGACATTTCGTCAATCTCTGGCCAAGAGGGCAATCAGCGCAGCGCCTATTATTCCAACAATGGCCAAGCCTATGAGAGCGTTGCCTATATCTGGGTAGCCACAGGCGTCAAGGGTTGCCCCAACTATTATTTCTAAAATATCTCTGTCAGGGTTAGCTATTCCCTGAATTACTGACAGTATACTATGCCTCTCTTGGTCCTTGGCATAGTCTTGAGGTAACCACATACTTCGCGTTCAAATTCTTCCTTGTTTTGCAATAAGTCTGCTTTTATTCCCGGCCTTTCAGCTCGTCTAACATAAACCCTATAATCTCCATCTCATTTCTGCTGCCATTCCAAGAACTTTTTGTAGTAAAATTGGTCTGCTGTCACATTTTCACATTATATTATATCTAGTGAGCCTATAAGCATTCAGTTACCGGTTAGATCCTGTCCGGATAAGAGGCGGACGCACTCCTAGGGATCGAGGGTATGTTCGCGCCTGTCCGGATAAGGTATGGCGTTATTCATCCTTCGTAAATCATTCTAGTTGGGTTAAGGAAAATTTCATAGCTTAGTGTCCATACTATGGCATGCTTTAACTAAGTCTTCCATAATTTCGGTAACGTTGGTCTATAAATTTTCGGAAATAATTGCGTAAAAGCCAAGGGGGTGGCGTAAATAATTATCTCGCAAATTTTTGTCTATTAGAGAGACATGAGGTTGCTCGGTTATTATCCCTTGTAAACCTAAGCCAGTTCCATTTGGGATTCGATTCGCTATACGAGCTTATTCACAGCGGCTTTACCTCAGTGTTTACGGAGACCCATAACCTTCTCGAATGCTCTTTGAATCCGATTTTCGCATAAACGTGAATAGCAGGGATATTATCTTCTCTTACGTAAAGAGAGGCCACTTTACCTTTTTTGACTATGTTTTCCGTTAGTGACGACACGACGGAACTTGCAAAACCCTTATTCCTAAACTCTTCGCTAGTCAAAACTCCTCCTATTACAGCTACGTCTTTGGTTTCAACCAATGTGTAAGCAGCTGAGACTAAATTGTCGTCTAGAAATAGCCCGTAAGCCGTTGTTTTGTTTTCTCTTATCATTTGTATTAGCGTATTCCCCCTCTCTTCCCCGTAAAGTTTCAGTATTTCTTCAGCGTCATTAACAGTTAATCCTCTGACCCCTTCCCTCCTAAGGACTAAAGGAGATTTACACATCATTAAGACCTCAGGATAGGTCTTTGCGTTGGGGAAGTTCAACAAATATCTCCATTTAGGTTCTATAAATAATATGAATGTGTCTTCCCTTATTGAGGTAAGTAATTTTTCCGCTGTAGTTTCCTTTTCCGCGTAAAGTATTGCTGTAATTGGGTTAAATTTTCTATAAAACATCAAATAACCTTCATTGATTATTATAAATTCAGTGTACTTATCATCAACCCCTGAATCATAAATCTCGAATGCGAATTTAACCGGATCCGTTAGAAATAAACTCCTTACTAAATTATTCATGATTTAACTCGATAGTATAAGTTTATAAATTTTTCAGAAATATCAAGCATAGGGTTGGCTGAACCAGAATATTTGACCTTCTGCATGATGAAACTAGTAGAACAGGCTTTCGTATTAAGCTAGAGACGGGCGTTTTTTCTATAACTGCAGTAGGGATTCTATGCTCAGGCGGATAGGGGATTTTTGTTATTTACAACCTGTAGTTAATAACAGGATAAGAGAGACTGTTGGAGACGCTTCAGTTAGATATAGAAAATTTTTACAGTAAAAAAGACAGGAAATGGCAATGAAGATATCGGGTTTAGTTATGTTGGCCGTCTTGACCGTGGCACTAATTTATCTTTTTTCGTTAACTTCTACACAAGTCGTCGTTATGTTTCCACCTGTTCACGGAAAACATCACATCGCAAATCAGTATGTTAACCCGTATCTTTACTATTCTTCACCACCCGCACCTCTGTCCGGATTAAGGTGTGTGGGAGAGTGGGTTACGGTGAGGACGCTGACAGGGTTGTCTCAGCCAAGGATCCATAGGAGGTGCTCGGGGTTAGGAGGGATGCCTCGGCGGATGAGGTTAAAGCCGCCTACCGGAGACTCGTGGTGAGCTACTCCTCAGCTAAAGCTTCGGAACTTCCTGCTTCACAGACCCACCATGCCTATCCCTCACCAACCCGAGGGATGGTGGGGGAGGTATTGGGTGAAGCTCAAGGACAGGCACACCTAGAGGGTGGCACCCACCCTGCTCTTCTTAAAAGTACCAAACAGGCGTTAAGATCATGATCCAGGGTAAAACCACAGTGGGGACCGTGGAAAACCCTATCTATTAGCGTCAAATCATGGTTGATTCCACCACACTGAAAGCCTTCACACGAAGTGTTGTAGGTCGGCACCGCCAAAACCCGTTTACCGCGTTTGTGGGACTCCCACTCCAAGCACTCTCTGAGCTCGGAGAACGCGGAGTCGTAGAGACTACGCCTCCTCACCCTTGTCAGCTCTTTCTCCTCGATTAAACCCCTAGTGTCAAAGTCCTCCAAGATTAGTACATCGTACACCTAAGCGAGTAGGGCACCGAGTCGGAGAAGAGGTCACGCCTAAAATCCTTTAAGTGCTCGTACTCCCCGGCGAGCCTCCCCTTCGCTTCTAGCCAGTTCTTAGAGAGACCTCTTCCTCGAAAGACTTCTCTGCAGCACCCTGATTCTAGCTGGAGAGCGCTCAAGCGGCCTCGGGTTCCCAAGGAAGCGGCCATCGGTCGGAGAGTGTGGCAAGCCTTGTGAGCCCCACATCTAGGCCCACAGCCCTCTCAGCCTCCTTTGATGATCCCTGTGTTTCAGGTTCCTCCACAAAGAAGACCAAGTAGATTCGACCAGAGGGGTACATTTTAACACACACTTGGGCTACCCGCTCTAAGGGGAACCCCCTGTGTATCACCAGCGTGGAGAAGCCGATCCTACTCAGCCGCAAACGAGCTTTCTACTTGTTTTCACCCCGCCCCACCTGTCTCATATCAGAAAGCCTCCAGCCGCTCTGGGGATAAACCAGGGAGAGGTACATGTGAGGCTTCTTGGGCTTGTTTGCGAGTCCATCGAAGAAGCGCTCCCAAGCCTAGTAGAACCTCTCCGCGACCTGCTGGGCTACTTGAGAGTGCAGTGCTTGGAATTCTGGATCCCGCCTTCTCAGATCCAAAGCGAGCCGCCAAAGCCCGGCTTCACTCATCGAATGCTTGTTTCTTTCATACTCCTCCTGCTCAGCGTGTAGGAGCGTGTTGTAGAGCTTGCAGGCAACCTCTAACCGAGTTCTCAACACCCCCGCCACGGTCTTCGATGTATACGCGCTGTATCTATAAGCCCTCACACGCACCGCAGGCTAATCCTTCCTCCACCACCACTATTTATACCTTTATTCCCACAGGGAAGAAGGCGGGAGGGGAGGGGGGAAGCGTATTCATCTCCTTCCGCCCCGTGAGGGCAAACGGGGTGCTCCGCTAAAAATAAATTTGAGTTTTTCACTTTCAACTTTAATGAGGCGTGTACCATTCGTACCCACACCTCATCAAATAGTGCGCAGGATGCTCGACTTAGCCGAAGTTGGGAAGGGGGAGGTGGTGCTCGACCTCGGTGCGGGGGATGGCAGGATACTCGTTGACGCAGTGAGAAGGTTCGATGCCTCCGCGGTGGGCGTTGAAAACAATCCGAGACGCGTACTTCTGGCCACTCGGAACATAGAGCGCTCAGGTGTGAGCGACAAGGTTAGACTATTAAACCAAAACCTGCTTGAGACCAGCCTCAGGGACGCGGATGTGGTTACACTCTACCTTCTACCCGAGATGAATAGGGCTCTGCTCCCTAGGATGATGCGCGAACTAAAGCCCTCCGCGCGTGTGGTGGCACACGATTTCCCATTACCCGGCGTCAAACCCACTAAGAGGGAGAGGGTAAACCACAATGGGGTGTTCCACTACATATACCTGTACAGCGCCGACGCTCTGTCTTGGCCTCCCATAAAGAGGTTTTGAATGACCCAAGAAGCGGAGATGATGAACTAACCATTCACAGAACGCCGAAAACCGTGGTGCCCGGATTAGAGAGTGGTGTGATGGTATCCAGGCGTGGAAAACAATTATCTGGACGCAACCCCAAAACACCCACTTTTTATCTTTGTTAAAAGTATGGTTGGGGGCGAGTCGTCTTTGGGTGTCACTAGTAGGTTACTACCTCAGCCGAACCACGCTTCGTGTTTGATGTGGGTTAGAGCTTTTAAGCCGGCGCACGTTGGGTGTTTATGCAGTATGTAAAGGCGGACTTGTTGTATGATGGTGTGGGCGTGCAGCGCAACGTCTATGTGGGATTCGAAGGTGAGGCCATCCGCTATGTGGGTAAGTCTAGGAAGGACGGGGGCGAAGTTTTGGGTGAAGGCGTTGTTACGCCGGCCTTTATCGACGGGCACAGCCACATAGGTATGGCTAGATCGGGTGAACCATCGAGGGAGGATGAGGCTAACGAGCAGATGGATTCGGTGTACCCCCTCGTTAACGCGCTTCACAGTGTCTACATGGATGACTCAGCGTTCAGGGAGTCTGTTGAGAACGGTGTGCTATACTCCACGGTGCTCCCTGGAAGCGGCAATGTTATAGCGGGTAAGGGCGTGCTCATACGCAACTTCGCCTCAAACGTGCGCGACGCGTACTTGATGGATGTGGGCATAAAGGCGGCTTTGGGCTATAACCCGCGAAGCACGACCGAATGGAAGGGGAGGAGGCCCACGACTAGGATGGGCGCGGTGGCTCTGTTACGGGAGAACTTCATCAAGGCGGTTAAGATGAGGAGACTCATCGAGAAAGAGAAGAAGCTACCCGAAGAAGTCGAACCGCTAACCGAGATATTCATGGATATACTCAGCGGTAAATACAAGATGATGGTCCACCTCCACAAAGAGGATGACGCGATGGTTCTACTAAGCCTCGTAGAGGAGTTCGGATTCAAGGCGGTGCTGAACCACGGGCTCGACATATACAGGGAGGAAGTTTTCAGAGCCGTGAAGGATGCGGGTGTACCCCTAGTTTATGGCCCAATGGACTCCTTCCCATACAAGGTCGAACTCAAACACGAGAGCTGGAGGAATGCCAAGGTTGTTCTCGCATCGGGGATAAAGTTCTGTATGATGAGCGACCACCCAGTGCTCCTGCAGAGGAACATGTTCTACACCCTCAGACACTTTATGCGCTTCGGGCTCAAAAAGGAGCACGCTATCTCCAAGCTCACAAAGGAGGCGGCTGAAATAATCGGCGCAAAAGACCTAGGCCAAGTCAGGGTTGGCTACAAAGCGTCCCTCGTTGTCTGGAGCGGAGACCCCTTCAACGTGGAAAGCTACCCGAAACTCGTTGTGGGCGAAGGCAGAATAGTACACCAAGAATAGGCGGGGCCAAGCGCACCATCCAGCAAAATCCCCCTAATAATCGGGTTAAACGCCTTAAGCTAGCGGCGAGCGGAGATCTGCCGAATGGTGCTCAACTCTTATTTTTCCCTATCTCCAAGTTTTTACGCATAAGCCAGTACACTGCTACGTCGTACGCCGATTTGATGCTGCCCGCGGCGAAGAATGGTAGGTAGGCAGGGCCCAGTTGGAGTATCACTCCGGTGATGGGTGTTCCAAGTATTTGTGCGACGCTTCTTGTAAGGGTGGTTAAACTGATGGCGCCAACTCTGCTTTGCGAGGGTGAAATCGCTACCACGAGCGCTTGCCTTGTGGGCACATCCATCTGTGACAGGGATTGCCTCAGGAGTAGGAGTGCGCTCGCTATTATGGGTGTCGGTGCGAGGGGGATGGTGGCCAGCAGGATGTTGGATGGTAGGTGGGTGTACACCATTACGCGCACCAAGCCGATCCTGGCTGCGAGTTTGGGTGCTATTATTAGGGAGAGGGCTGAGACCGTGTTGGCTAGGAAGAAGAGCACGCCGAGCGGTGTTCTCCCCACACCTAGCTGGTAGTGGAACCAGTAGGAGAGCCAGCTCTGCACAACGAAGCCTCCAGCGAAGGCGTCAACACTGAAGAGTGCCGCGAGCCCTAGGAGTGTTGGGCTGGACCTAGCCACCTCGTGGACGTTCATCTGCCTATTGGGGGCGCTCAGCCGAGGTGTCTTCAAAGTTGCGTAGAGTAGGGACACGAGGGCTCCCACCGCGGCGTAGCCGGCTAAAAGAAGGGTGTCCCCCAGGCTGATGGGAAGAGTCTTCGAGACGATGGAGAGTGTTAGGCCGCCCAGCGCTGAGCCCACGTAACCCACTAGGTTGTAGTATGAGAAAGTCGAGGTACGCTTGTTCTCTTCCACCTCGGCTAGAAGCGTCTGATCAATCACGAGCAGCACACCCGACTCCGTCTGGGTGACGCTGAGTGAGCCGAGTAATCCCCCTACGATGTATGCGGCTAAACCTTTACCGTAGAGTAGGAGGAGTGAGCCGAGGACGAGTGTTAGTGGGAGGAGGATCATTGTGCGTCGGAGGCCGAGCGTGTTTACGAGGGTTGGGGCGAGTGTAAGCATGAGTAGGTTGCCAACACCCACACAGGCGAGCACAACCCCTATTTCGAGCGGTGTTAGCCCCTTTGATGAGAGGTAGAGGGGGAGTAGGAGGGCCATGAATGAGTAGGCTAATGTTCTCGCTAGCTTTGCTATGTAAACCCTCCGTGTGCTTATGGTGTGCCCGCTGACCCCACTCATATCAGATCAGGGATTTGAGGGATCCGAGTAGTTTCTCGGCTTCCTGAGGTGTGTTATAGTGTGCGAAGCTCGCGCGGATAACCCCTTGCACACCGAGTGATTTGACGGCTCGTGAATAGAAGTTCTCCTCCCTTACGAACACGCTGTGTTCACGCCAGAGTCTCTCAACCATCCTCCTGTTTTCGACGCCCTCGACTGTGAAGCTGAATGTGGGAACCCTTACATCCGCCTTAGAGGGGTCGGAGGGCCCATAGAGCTTCAGCTTCCCCCCTAGTTCGCCTAAGCCCTTAAGTACTCTTCTTGACAGCTTTACCTCATACTCTCTTATGGCTGTCTGAGCGGCCTTAATCTTCAGGCGTCTCCCAGAGCCAGTAAAGCCCTTGGGCTCTACTCCAACCCTTTCACCCAGCCACTCGTAGTAGTCGGCCACAGCTGCTATGGCCGCGAAGAGGGCCGGATCTCTGTTACCATGCTCCCAGCGCCAAGGCGCACGTTCAGGCGCGGGTTCAACCTTGTATGGTTCAAGCCCTTCAAGCGCCTCCTTTCTACCGTACATGAAGGAGCCGAACCTGCAGAACAGCTTGTAGGCTGAGAAGACGAGGAAGTCGCAACCTATAGTCTGCACGTCCACAGGGTAGTGAGGCATAAGGTGGACGCCGTCCACCACGAATATTGAGCCACGCTCCCTCGCGATTTTACCAACCTCCTCGAGAGGTGTTATCGAGCCGAGGAGGTTTGAGGCTCCTGTCACACTCACGATTCTTGTGCGCGAATCCACAAGCGACGCCAAGTGATC
>Ga0209012_1002300_pt1 | contig 16947 bp, 19 predicted proteins | sample RS3BMetagenome_FD_184735 | JGI IMG/M metagenome (GOLD analysis project Ga0209012, IMG submission 184735) | Ferric oxide microbial mat and aquatic microbial communities from Rainbow Spring, Yellowstone National Park, USA - RS3B (SPAdes) (version 3) ...
GAAACGGTGGCGAGTTCAAGCCGCACCCCGCGTTCTGCTGGTATGGCCGAACGGAGTTCAATCGTGAAGGATGTCGGTGCGAAGCCCGGCCGGATCACTCGAACAAGATAGACGCCCTGGGGGAGCTCTTTACAATCCGCTGTGCCTGAAGAGCCGGTCAGAAAAGTGTGCTCGTACTGTGCGCCGCGATTCGAGAGCTGCACAAAGGCTCCGGCCGCGAAGCCTGCGCTATCCGTCACGGTCAGGCGCAATTCCGCGGTGTTCGTCTGACCGGCCGCGACGCATGTGCAGACCAAAACGCACGCGATACCCGACATCTGCACAGAGCAACGGCTCAAAAGCGAGGAAATCATTCCGTGTGGCGGTTCCTTTCGCGCCAGCGGCGTAGGGGCTCACCGAAGGCCGTGATGAGGAGGATGGAGATGAAGATGATTGCGCCGTCTCGCGGTTCCTGGAGGATCCCAAGTGCTACGAGCAGCGTAGTGGAAAGAGCCGCGGGCTGCGTGGCCTTAGCCAGCAGGGTCAACAAAACCGTAATCAGCGCGGCCAGTACCGCTGCCCAGACCCGCTGCAGCGGAACACCGTTCGCCGAGACCGGTGCAGCGAACCACGCACCCGTGATCCAGAGAGCAGCAAAGGCACTGAGCAGAGCAATCAGATTACCCATGATGATGTTGTAGGGTTTTGCGCTCCGGCGCTCAGGTGTTTCAATCAGTTCGTAGGCGGTAGGGCCCAGGCTTGCGAAAATCAGCGGCTGGTGAGTTGCCCACCCGGCAAGACCGAGTACTGCGAGCAAGGCCGCTTCCAGAAGAGGAGCGAGCACGAGGTCTATGCGCTGCTGCTGGGGTTGCGTCATGGCATGGCTCACAAATTCGCGTTCAGTGGGTAGGATGCAGCGGACTCAAAAACGCTGCTCTCTTTCCGAGCGCAAACACCCTAGCAGCGGTCGCACCGAAGAGTGAATCGGGCCAACGCTAGATGCGTAAACATTGAAGTAGGGCAAACGAATTCGGCTCGGATCGAATCCGACCGCTAAATGGTTCCGCGCATCAAACATCATTCTGCGCGTGGGAGGGGCCGAAATGGAAATTGCCGCGTGGGCATCTAGTCTGTCGCTAGAGAATTAACCGCCGTTTGCGCCGCCTGTGCCGAGCACACATGTATCGATTGCACCTGCGAGCGAAGCTAGCTGTAAGATCTTGCCGTCTTATGCTTTTCTGGCAAACAAAGCTCAATGCAGACGTTCACGAGGCGGAAGTGCTGAGCTCTGCGGACCTGCGCACTAGCCCCATGGGGTGCGAGAAAGTGCCAGAAGAATCGGGGGTGTGAATCCCCTTTTCAGCGTAGGGTATTTTTGTGGGTACGGCTGTGGAAACCGTGTCGAACTCTCTTATTTGCAACACCTCTGAATCCCTGAGGGCAACCAAAAGCCTGTACGCGCCTCCGACGCGCGTCTTTTTTTGCGCTTCTCCTTTTGCACTTCTCCGCACCTTTTGGCACTTCGCCGAACCAAGTAAAGCCATTGTAGTTAGCCATTTACGTAACAGTGTTGGCTATACGGCACATCGGCAGCCATCCGAGGACGTGCGAGCTGGTGCTAAGACAGCCCTCGCGTTTCTGATCGTGGACCGACTTTAGGTGCGCAGCAGGGTGACGACACTGAGACCGAAGATTGCCAGACCTACCGTGATCCAGGTGACATAATCTCCGGGGTGGCCGCTTTGAAGCGAGCGTAGCAGGGGAACACTGCTCTCGAGGAAGGCACCGACGCGCACAAAGCGCTTCAGCCTCCCGCGAAAGACGGAAGACAAAGCGAGCAGGAACCCAAGAGCGCAGCCGAGAAGACCGCGCAATGCTGCACCCGGCAACTCTTCGCGCCAGCCCGGAAGATGTAGGGTAGCGGCGTGACCTGTATAGACGAGGTGGGCGTAGGCGGCTTGATTGGCGATGAACGCGGACCCACTCTGCGCTATTGGGAGCCAGCCAGACAACAGAGTGAGGGCGACAGCCGCGACGAGGCAAAGCGCTGGTGGAAGGAAGTGATAAGGCTCGATCCGCGTAGGGTGTTCCGTCTCCGGCAACTCTCCCACTTCTGCCGCCGCGTCTGAGATGGGCCCCTTGCCCCAGCCGAGAAAGGTGTGCATCCCCACGCGGAAGACGGCTGCTCCGGTGATGGCACCGCCGAAGAGGAATATCCAGGAAACGAAATGGAATCCAACTGACCCGGAGGCCTGCGAAGCTCCGGCCTCACCGATGAACGTCGCGAAGGGAGGAGCTGCCGCCAGCCCGGCACCGCCGAGGAACCAGAGCGCCCCAGTCCAGCGGAAGCCTTTTGCTTTTCCAAACAGGGGACGTTCACTGATGGAGCGAAACCTGTGCAGCAGAACGCCTGCGGTGAAAAACAGGCTGGACTTGATGAGGGCATGCGCAAGGAGGTAGGTCAGCATTGCCGCAACCGCAGTGGGTCCGCCCATTGCGAGTGCCAGCAGCATGAGGCCTGCGTGACAGATCGTCGAGAATGCGAGCAGGCGCTTGAGGTGGTGTTCGGCGTAGCACATCAAGCCGCCGAGCAGCACAGTGGCGATGGCGAAGACAGCGAAGACGCCTCGCAGCTGGGCTGCATGACCGGTAAACGTCTTGCCAAATACCACGCTTTCCAGACGCATGACGGCGAAGATTCCAAGCTCCACCATAAGACCGGAGAAGAGGACGCAGACGGGAGTGGGCGCGACTGCATGCGCGTCGGGCAGCCAGAAGTGGAAGGGAACGATGGCACCTTTGATGAGGAAACCGCAGGTCAGCAACGTGAAGGCGAAGAGGACCAGGGGATCGTGACGGCCGCCGAGAGACAGGCCGATCTGCGCCATATTGAGCGCCCCGGTCACCGCGTAAAGCAGACCGACTCCGCTGAGAACCAGAAAAGCAGCGATGGTGTTGGTTGCGGCGAAGTTGAAGGTGCCTTGGAGCGGTGCAGGTTCAGCCGTTTTCAGGCCGCAGAGTGCGAAGGCGGCTGTGCTCATGAGTTCGAAAAAGACGAAGAGGTTGAAGATGTCAGCGGTCAGCACAAAGCCGGTCATGGCTGCGAGGAAGACGAGCATCAAAGGCTGGAAGTGATTAGCGCCGGAGTCTACGAATTTCCACGAGAAGATGAGGGCGAGCAGGGTGAGAAAGGCGGCCAGCACCGCGAGGGCAGCGCTGACTGGCTCAACCACAAAGACGATGCCGAGCACCATGGCCCCGCGCGGATACCAGTTGCCGAACCAGTAGATGAAGCTGCCATGCAAGGCGCGGTCGAGCAGCAATAGATCCAGCATGAGCGTGAGCGCGGCGAAGGCGATTCCCATTACGTCGGCGCCCGCGCGGCTGAGCCAGGAGCGGGCGGCCGCAATCAGAGCAGCACCCGCGAGCGGCAGAGCTACGGGGACGCCGGGCAGGTTGTTCGCGAACTGCATGGGAAGGTTGGTCATCCGCGCATCATCCGCAGGTCGTCGGGAGAGACGCAGCCTGACTTCTCATGCGCCTTGACAACCATCGCGAGCAGCAGCGCGACCACTACAGCTTCGACGACGATGTCGGTCAGCATAAGTGCCTGCACCACGGGATCGACGGTGAGCCCGCCGGGAGCGATGTCGGCGAAGACCGGAGCTTGTGCGCCAACGCGATATCCGATCGAGAGCAGGAGCACGTAGGTGGAGCTTTGCAGGACGGTCAAGCAGATGACCGTGTGGACGAGATGGCGGCTGGTTGCGACACCATAGAGCCCGCAAAAGAAGAGCCACGCGGCGATGAAGTAGGGAAAGGCGTGCAGCAGATGAGGCATCGTTACTCCTCCGGCGAGCCGCCTGCGATGATCTCTGCAAGATAGATGGAGATCACCAGTGTGAAGGCGGCGGTTACTTCGACTCCGACGCAGAAGCTGATGAGCGCGATGGTTCCGCTGGCAAAGGGTGATCCCGTTTTCCCCAGCGGCAGAAAATTTGTCAACAGGGGCAGCCCGGCGAGCAGAGGCGCCATGCCGATGAGTGCATACGAACCTGCGCCCAGGCCATCAATCACCTCGAGCGCGGCGTTTGCGGTGATCTTGTGGAAAGCTTTGCGGTTCTCGCAGACGTAGACCAGAAGCGGAGCGGTGGCCAGGATGACGCCTGCCTGGAACCCCCCGCCGGGGGTCATTGCGCCGTGGGTGCCGATGTAGAAGCCGAAGACCAGCGTGACGAGCGCCGCAGGCAGGTTAATTGAGCGCACCGTGGTGCTCATCTGTGAATCGTCGGGGACCCTCCGTCCTTGATCGGGTGTGCCGCCGCTTTTCTCGCGACGCAGCAGCATACTGACGCCGAGGACGGCGCTGAAGAGGATGAACTCTTCTTCGAGGGTGTCGAACGCGCGATAGTCATAGTTGACGGCGTTCACAGCGTCGGTGGCGTGGCGTTCAAAGACGACGAGGCGGGAGACGAAGTCGCCGTAGGGACCGCGGTAGGCTCCCCAGGCGGGCATATTCATGACGGAGTAGCAGTACAGGCCCAGAAAGGTGAAGGCGGCGAGCAGAAAGAGCCGGAGGCGGACTCGTTCAGTCATGCCCGTCTCCTTTGCCGTTCTGGGCGTTCTCGTCGAGAGAGGAGCGTTGCTTCATGCGGGAAAGCGCCAGCAGGACCATCAGCGGCAGCGCGATCGCGCCGACTGTGATTTGCGAGAGCGCCACGTCGGGCGCACGGAAGAAGAAGAACATCAAGGCCATGATCAGGCCGTAAAAGCTCAGCGAGATCGTCTGCGAGGTGACGTCTCGTTCGCGCACCAGAAAGAACGCGGAGACAGCGACGAGTAAGAGCAGGGCAGCACCGAACCAGTTCATGCCTTGTCCCTCGGATTTACCCATTGCATCGGATCTCCGTCCCGCGGTTCCCAATGACCGAGTTGACGCTGGCGGAAGGCACGTGCGGTTGCGTGGGCGACGACAGAGTTGGTCGCCAGCATCACGATCCAGATGAGGACCGTCTTCCAGGCCGTCTCGCTGTTCCCAGTGGCGAGGAAGATGACCGTAACGAGCAGCGCGACTCCCGCGGTTGCGGGCAGGGCGAGGTAATGAAGTGCTTCGGTCGGCGTCTGCATGCGCCACATGCCGAAGACTGCCAGCCAGCAGAAGGCTACCAGCAGAACCAGCAGAACGGCTTCGAGAATGGCACTCGTGGTCACAGGTGTTTCCCCAGAAAGCGTGCGAAGACCAGACCGCCGCCGAAGGACATGATGGCCAGCGCGAGCGGAAGATCGATAAACGGCATGCGGCCGAAGCCCATCGTGAAGAGCGTGAGGGAGATGACAACGATCATGCCGGTCATCTCGAGCCCTACCATGCGCCTTTCGGGAGTACCGCGCAAAGACATATGGGCGCAGGGTAAAAGGGCTGCGGAGACAGCCATGGCGGCGATCAAAAACATGTTCATGCGCGGACCCCAAGATCTCGCATCGTTGCGTTCACTCCGGCTGGAGCCAACTGATGGAAGAGGATTCGGCTCTGCTCATACTCGATGCCGAGCACGATCATGTTCGGTGTAAGGCAGGAGTAGATTGTGACGAGAATCCTTCGTCCTACGTCTATCGGGTCGCGCTTGCTTGTTTTGAATCCGCATACCCAAAACGCAGCGCGCCGCTCGTCGCCGGGACGTAACGATTTGAACAGAACGCCCACGACGAGGAAAAGATCCTGGACGACGTACCAGGGAAGCCGCCAGGCAGAGGCGAGATCCCGTGCAGTAATGTGATATCGCGGCCCGCGTACCCGGGCGACCAGCCAGAACATCGCGACCGCTCCTGCGACGCAGACCGCGCCGACGATCATTTCGTCCCGATGGACGCCCCCGACGAGCAGAATCCAGATCTCAGCCATGAGCGCCACAGTCAAGCCGGTCTGTAGCGGAGAGACTGAGGCATTCGTTTCCTGACCATGCTGTGCCATAGGGCCGCCACCTCTGACCTTGGGATGCAGGCTGCGGCATAGCTGTAGCTTGACTAATGCAGCTTTCTGGGAAAGGTGCAGAAGCTGACCGGGTGGGCGTAGGCCCAACGCACAGGCCACAGTCGCCGCTGTGCCAGCAATCTTCCACGCTCCGGCTGGCTCGCCGGTTCTGCTGAAACCGCTCGGCGGGAGAGCATGGCGGTTCCTCTGCTGCAGGGAGCTTTAGAAGCTGTGCGGCTGGGAACTATACCGGCCGGCCTGTTGGCGACCGGGAGTTCGCAGAATGAGTTCGATAGCCGGCGATTTCGGTCGTTTGAGCGGGAACAGCGGTGCGAGGTAGAGACGTGGCGGACGCGGGGCACCATCAGGAGGAGCTTTATCTCCTTCTTCCCTCAGTAGACGAGTTGCTGCAGCGGCCGGATTTCTGTTACATCCTCGGCCTTCCACGGCGCAATCGCTTCGATCTTCGCCGTCCATTTGGCATATACCTCCGTCTTCCGTGCAAATTATCGCGTCTTCTTCGCGTGGGAGCCTTTCTGGAAGGGCCCCTTAACTTCCTTCGTGCTATCCAATCCGGCTATCCCGGTGACTATGTACTCTGGCTTACCGTTGGGACCGCGATATTAGGAAGCGCGTATATTGCCACGGTTCGTGCTTCAGGCATCCAAGATTTGTAGAAGAACTCAGGAAGACATATTGTCACGAAGAAAACAGGTGGTGGAGACTATTACTGATCCTGCCGAATCAGCCAAGGCCGCAGGATTGCGCTACACATCAGATACCAAACCCGGAATTAGACGAATCAAGTCCGGAACTGCATTTCGCTACATTAATCCCGACAATGTACCCGTGCGCGATAAGGAGACGCTGACGCGAATTAGGTCGCTGGTCATTCCTCCAGCCTGGAAAGACGTGTGGATCTGTCCGAATCCAAAAGGACATTTGCAGGTCACCGGGCGGGATGCGAGGGGAAGGAAGCAGAGCCGCTACCACCCGCGCTGGCGCGAGGTCAGGGATGAAACCAAATATGAGCGGATGCTGCTGTTTGGCGCGGAACTACCCAATATTCGCGAGCGCGTAGAGCGTGATTTAAAGGTGCCAGGATTACCGCGAACAAAGGTCTTGGCTACGATTGTGCGCCTGATGGAGACCACGCTCATTCGGATTGGGAATGGCGAATATGCGCGGAAGAATAAATCTTATGGGCTGACGACAATGCGCAACAAGCATGTCAATGTGGATGGGGCGACGGTGACATTCCACTTTCAGGGAAAGAGCGGTGTGAAGCACACAATCGATATCAATGACCGGAGAATTGCGCGAATCGTACGGCGATGCCAAGACATTCCAGGATATGAGTTGTTTCAGTATATCGATGAAGACGGGACGCATCATTCTGTCGATTCGGCTGACGTCAACGAGTACCTCCGTGAGATCGCTGGGCAAGATTTTACGGCAAAGGATTTTCGGACCTGGGCAGGCTCTCTGTTGACTTGTATGACGCTCAGAGCGTTGGAGGCGTACGAGTCGGAGAAGGAAGCCACGAAGAATATAGTGCAGACCATCAAAACGGTGTCGGCGCGTCTTGGAAACACCCCCTCGGTGTGCCGGCAATGCTATGTGCATCCAGCAGTACTGGAATGGTACCTGAGCGGGAAAATGGTCTCTGCGAAGCAGCCGCTGCCGGAGGATCATCAAGAGCTAACTGAAGAATTGCTGCGGGAAGAGGCTATTCTGCTGAAGCTGTTACGAAGCCACTATTGAGTTGGCGGCTATGCTTATTCTGAGATATTGGTGTGAATAAGAGAGAGCTTTTGCGCCTCGTTCAAGTCGATAGTTAACGAAACCATGGCATTTGGAAAAATATCGGCGATGAGTCCCGCATATCGTTTTGGCGCGGTGCCAGCATGTCCGATTTCAACCAGAACCGCATCAATGTCTTTAAATTTGCGAGCCAGTCCAAGATACGCTTGCGTCTCACCGACGATGGACAAAGTGAGCTAAACGATTCTTGTCCGCCGTCATAGCGCAAATTCAGCAGAAAGGTAGGGATGGGGTTTTTGAATCCTATCATTCTTCGGCTTCCTCGATATCATCCGCTAAAGCGGAGTCCTGCCTCCAGTCGCACCGTACACCTCACCCGACACATAACCTGCGTCGGCGGAAGCCAGGAACACAAATATCTTTGCCAGTTCGATCGGCTGCGCGGGTCTCTTAAACAGAGTGTTCTCTCCAAAAGACTTTACCTTCTCCACTGGCATCGTAGATGGGATAAGCGGAGTCCACACCGGCCCAGGAGCGACGGCGTTGACGCGGACTCCTTGCCTAGCAGCTAGCTTCGCCGAGCTCTTCGTCATGTTCGCAATCGCAGCTTTGGTAGCGGCATAGGCAACCAATTGCTCGCTGGGCTCAAATGCCTGGATGGAAGTCGTGTTGATAATCGAGCCGCCCGGCTTCATTTTGAGGAGTGCGGCCTGCGTGAGAAAGAATGTGCCGAAGACGTTGGTTCGAAACGTATGCTCAAATTCTTCGACTGGAATCTCTTCGATGCTGTCATGGGTCATTTGAAATCCCGCGTTGTTGACGACGATATCCAAATGGCCGAATTCCTTGATCGCAGCGGCAACGAGAGACTTCGCATAATCAGGTGAACCGATGTCTCCGGGAAAGCGGACTACCTTACTCCCGGTTTCTCTAATTACACTAGAAACATCGAGAGCATCCGGCTCTTCCTCCGGAAGATAAGAGAGGACAATGTCTGCGCCCTCCTTCGCGAATGCAATGGCTGTTGCACGACCGATACCGCTATCTCCGCCCGTTATAATCGCAACCTGGCCCGACAGCCGACCAGCCGCGATGTAACTACTTTCGCCGTCGTCCGCAGGTGGATCCAGTCTCTTAGCGGTGCCTGGGTGATTTTGCTTCTGCTCGGGAAACGGCGGCTTCGGTCCCAGGTTTCGGGGATCAGGATTGGTAGGCATTTTCCCTCCGGATAATGGCAATCATCAGGGAACATTTGATGCGAGGAAGACGAGGATGCTAACTACAGTCCCAATGCTGCTAACATCACGTTTGCATAATCTGCTAACTGGCCGGTGGCGAGGCCGTTGAGCTTCAGATGATCAAGGCGAAGGCCAATACCTTCGCTTCAACGATTCGGCAATTGTAAGCCTCTATCCTCGCTCCCTAAGCCAGGTGACTTGCTTCTAGGCCTATGCTGCGGTTGCTGCCCACGGATCAATCACGATCTTGGTTACGTTTTCTTTTTTGTCTCTCCACACCTTGTACATTTCTGGTGCCTGCTCTAACGTGATGCGATGGGAGATAATGTAACTCGGATCGATCTGACCCTTCTCAATCCGCTCCAGCAGAGGTTTCATGTAGTTATGCATGTTGGTTTGGCCCATCTTCATGGTGATGCCTTTCCCAAATGCCGCGCCGAAGGGAACCTTATCAAGAAGACCGCCATAGACTCCGGGTACCGACAATGTGCCGCCCTTACGGACAGCCTGGATAGCCTGTCTCAGCACACTCGGCCTGTCTGTCTCCATGAGTAGAGCAACTTTGATCTTGTCATAGGTTCCTTGCAGTTGTGCCGAATGAGCCTCAAGACCTACCGCATCAATGCACCCATCCGGGCCAATACCGCCGGTGAGATCTTTGAGTGCAGTAAGAACGCTGACATCTTCTTCGGAATAGTCGACGGTGATTGCGCCGAGACTTCGTGCCATCTCAAGACGCTCCGGCAGCCGATCAATCGCGATAACCCTTGCTGCACCGAGCATGAACGCGCTGGCTATGGCAAACTGGCCCACAGGCCCACAACCCCAAACTGCCACTGTGTCTCCGGGTTGAATCTGGGCGTTCTCAGCCGCCATGTATCCAGTCGGGAAGATATCGGAGAGAAATAGCACTTTCTCATCTGGAAGATCACTCTCAATCTTCAGTGGACCCACGTTAGCAAAGGGAACACGCGCATACTGCGCCTGGCCGCCCGCATAGCCGCCCATCATATGGGAGTAGCCAAAGAGCCCTGAGCCGGAATATCCGTAAGCCGCTTCCATCAGGTGCGCATTGGGATTGCTGTTGTCGCACGCAGCCCAGATCTTTTTCTTGCAGAAGAGACAGTTGCCGCAGGCGATGGTGAACGGCACAACCACCCGGTCGCCACGACGTAGATTGGTGACGTCTTTTCCCACCTCTTCAACGAGCCCCATGAACTCATGACCCAGAACGTCTCCTGCTTCCATGGTGGGAATGAACCCGTCATAGAGATGCAAATCGGAGCCACAGATGGCGGTCCGTGTGATCTTGATAATCGCGTCATGCGGATTCAGAAGCTGAGGATCAGCGACTGTAAGTGTTTCGACTTTGCTCTTTCCCATCCAGCAAACAGCTTTCATAACTTCCTCCGATTCTGTCTTGGAACTGTGCGCTTCAGTTTGATCCGGGCGGCGTTGGAATCTTCTCGCCGTAAGTCGACGCCTTCATTTTCCCGATCGCGCCTCGATCTCCGTGAGGTTGACTCTGAGTTCTGGGGATCTCACCAGTCTCAGCAAGAGCCTTGAAGTGCCGCAGATTCTCGATCACCGCTTGCTTGGGATTGCGGCCAACGAACGTCTCCCACGCGCTGGCAAGCTTGCCCATGTGAAACTCCTGCAGAACCGTGACCATGGTGCCGCGGCCACCGGGAGCATCCTCAAAGACGACTTCGCCCGCATTGTTCGAATCCCCACCGATAGATCGCCATGCAATCCGCTTACCTGGCTCGTCTGCCAGAATCTCGGAATCCCATTCGATGGTTTTCCCATCGGACTCCATAAACCAATGCGAAGTTCGTTCACCTGTTAAAACCACCCTGGTAATCTGTTCTTGCCAGGTCGAGGCGGCCTCGACGTTGCGCCACATTGCATACAAATCGTCTGGCGATGCCTGAATCAGAACGGACGTCCTCACCCACAGCTTGCCATCTTTGTCTTCGGGCGGGGGCAGATAACGTCCGTCGATCATCACGCCAGCAGCACCCGTCGCGGATAACTCTTCCGCATACGGCTTTTCCTTTAACGCAGGGGACATCGCAATCTCCTTTGCGCATCCGTGCAACGCATGTTTGATTTTGTCTGGGACTTGCTCGCAGACATATTGAGATAGACGCACAAACTTCGATTCGCGTGGTCTGCCACCTTAAACACACCGAGAGCCCGCCGAAACGAGCCTCGATGTCAGTTCTTCAGCATTTATTTCTCGGAGTTCGGCTTTGCCATCTTCTCGTGCATGGCACCCTTCAGGCTTCCGGGTACCACATTAGCGAGAGCCCCTTCCAGCTTGGTTTTGAAGGATGAGGCATAAACGTGGTCCTTACCTGACAGCAAGGCATCGATACCCTGGCTAGCTACATCGTCCGGCTGGCTCTCGGACTTGCCCTTCTGACCAACCTCGGTATCGTCCATCCCTGCACGATGGAAGAAGTCGGTATCGGTGGGGCCCGGCTGGAGTGCGGTTACTGTGATGCCTGAATCTTTCAACTCAAATCGAAGGCTGTGTGCGAAGGAAAGAACAAATGCTTTGGTTGCCGCGTAAACCGCCTCCCGGGGTGCCACCATCTCGCCTGCAATTGACGCCGTAAACAGAATTTTGCCACTGTTAAGTTCTCTCATCTGTCGCACAACCGACTTTGCCAACTGGACAGTTCCAATGCAGTTGAGTTCGACCATGTTTAATTCGGCGTCAAGATCTGTTTCAGAGAACAGCCCACCAACTCCAACCCCTGCGTTGATACAAGCGATGTCGACTGGCCGACCAAGAGATTGCACTTTTGCCCAAAGCTGATCGACACCACTTCTGGTGGCCAGGTCGGCATTCACTTCGATTACTTCGCGTCCACTCATCCGTATCTCTTCCGCCGCTCCGCTCAACCGTTCGCCAGCAGAAGCAATGACCAGGTCATAACCTCTGTTTGCCAATTCCTTCGCTAACTCAAGGCCAATGCCGCTTGATGCTCCCGTCACTAAAGCCAGTTTGTCATTCATGCCTATGCTCCTGCTACTTCATATGCGTGCGATCATTCCACGCAATCGGATGCATATGCACTTTCAGAGGATTGCCCGAGACAGGAATTTGTGGTCAGCCAGACGGAGGTAGCTAGAGTCGTTCTCGTCCTCGACCGAAGAGCAGGTAAATGACAATCAACGTGAGGACCAGCCACCGCCGTAGTACCCGATTCCGCGACCCATGTAGTAGCCGCCGCCAAAGGTGGGATACTAATCTCAGTATCGGCCTCTTTCACTTCGCGCAGCCCGGAGGGAATCTTGGACGCTCTTACGCTACACCGTATTCACTTCGGCTTCACCATCACATACCACTATCTCTTCCCCCAACTCACCATGGGGCTCGCGCTGCTGATCGTCATTCTCAAAACGATCGCTCTCCGCGCGAAAGATCCAGACAGGCAAGAAACGTACGATACCTCCGCCCGCTTCTGGGGAAGAATCTTCGCAATCAACTTCCTCCTCGGTGTGGTTACCGGCATCCCCATGGAGTTCCAGTTTGGCACTAACTGGAGTGAATTCTCCCGCCGTACTGGCGGCGTCATCGGCATGCCCCTGGCCATGGAAGGCATCTTCTCCTTCTTTCTCGAGTCCGCGTTTCTCGGACTTTTTCTCTTCGGCGAAAAGCGTCTTTCACGCCGCGTGCACTGGCTGTCCTCGGTCCTCGTCTTCATGGGCTCGTGGATCTCCGGCTTCTTCATTATCGTCACCAACGCCTGGATGCAGCACCCTGTCGGCTACAAGCTGCTACCCAACGGCGTCTACGAAGTGGCCAGTTTTACTCAGCTTCTCCTCAATCCCTGGGCCTGGCTCGAATACGCGCACAACATGTGCGCCGCCGTTATCACTGCGTCCTTCGTCATGGCCGCCGTTGGTGCCCTCTATATACTGCAACGCCGCGGAGGTCCGTTCGGCCACATGTTTCTCAAACTCGGCGTCGTCAGCGGTGTCATCTCGTGCGTCCTGCAGGTCTTTCCCACCGGCGACCTCCACGGCAAGTACATGGCGAAAAACCAACCCACGGCCATCGCCGCCATGGAAGGCCTCTTCCATACCGAAAAGGGCGCCGGCATGATCGTGATGGGACAGCCCGACTATGAGTCGCAAACCATCGACAATCCGCTTCGCGTCAACAAGGTTCTCAGCTTCCTCATCTACGGCACTACCGAAGCGGAGGTCGAAGGCCTCGATCACTTCCCCCGCGACCAATGGCCCTCCACGCTGCCGCTGTTGTTCTACAGCTACCACATCATGGTCGGCCTTGGGACGTGGTTTGGCGCACTGATGGCCATCGCCGCGTTCTACCTCTGGCGAGGCAGGCTAGACTCTGCGCGCTGGATTCTCTGGTGCCTCCTGCTCAGTTGGCCACTGCCCTATATCGCCACCACCGCCGGCTGGATGACCGCCGAAATCGGTCGCCAACCCTGGCTCGTTTACGGACTTATCCGTACCTCGGCCGGCGCATCCAGTCGCGTCGGCTCCGGCAACAGCCTCTTCACGCTGCTCGGCTTTCTCGGCATGTACACTTTGCTCTCGCTACTCTGGATCATTCTTGTCTACAACCACATCCAGCACGGTCCGAAACCACCCGACCATGAACGACATTCTCAATCCCTCACCGCATAAGGAGACGACATCCTATGGGCACTCTCTGGTTCTGGATTGTCGCGCTGATGCTCACCGCCTACGTCATCCTTGACGGTTTCGACCTGGGCGTTGGCATCATCTACCTCTTCGTCGCGCGTACTGAGCCGGAACGCGCCCAGGCGCTCCGCTCTATCGGACCTGTCTGGGATGGCAACGAAGTCTGGCTGCTTGCCGCGGGAGGCACGCTCTTCTTCGCCTTTCCGCTGCTCTATGCCTCGGCCTTCAGCGGCTTCTATCTTCCGATCATGATGGTGCTCTGGCTGCTCATCCTGCGCGGCGTCAGCGTCGAGCTCCGCGGCCACTCCGCCGATCCTCTCTGGCGCTCCTTCTTCGACGGACTCTTCGCCTTCTCCAGCGTACTGCTCACGATATTCTTCGGAGCCGCCCTCGGTAATGTCGTCCGCGGAGTTCCTATCGGTGCCGACGATTACTTCTTTCTCCCCCTCTGGACCAACTGGCGCACCGGCGCCAACCCCGGCATCCTCGACTGGTACACCGTCCTTGGCGGCGTGCTCGCCCTGGCTGCAATCTCGCTTCACGGCGCCCTCTACCTCGCTCTCAAGACCGAGGGACACCTCGAGCGGCGAGCGCTGTACTTCGCTCGCCGCATCTGGATCGCTACCGTTGCCCTTACCGCGATCGGCATCCCGGCCACCGTCCTGGCGCGCCCCGCCTCACTGAATAACTACAAGGGCCACCCTATCGCCTTCCTCGTTCCGCTGGCCGTCGTCGCGAGTGTTGCCATAATGCGTCTAGCCATGGGGATTTCCTCGCGACTTCCATCCTTCCTCGCTTCGTGCGGCTATCTCGCATTCATGATGATCGGCGCCGCCACCGGCCTTTTTCCCGTACTGCTCCCCGCAGTGGGAACACAGGGGCACGATCTGACCATCGCCCGCGCTATCTCCGGCCCTCACACTCTTCGGGTGGGCCTCGCCTGGTGGTCTGTCGGCATGTGCCTTGCCTTGATGTACTTCGGAGTCGTCTACTGGCTGTTCCGTGGCAAAGTCCCAGCCGACGCCGAAGGCTACGGACATTAATCGAGCATTAATGTCTGCGTTGTCCATAGGAATGAGAAAATCGACCTTTCGCCAGTGACGTCGGGGTATCGATTGGCAGCTTCGTAACACCCTTCTTCGTGCCCGAAGCGCCGACCCTAATTTCCTGAAAGCAGAGGTAACAGCAAAGGCCACTAAGGGGAGCGAGTGTACTTGACCGTTCGTTACACGCGCACCGGAAAGCCTTTTGCGTCCGATCCGAAGTATCGACTCCGCATCCAGAAAGCTACATTGACCAAGCCAATCAGGGCGGGAACTTCGATCAACGGACCAACCACGCCGACGAACGCTTCGCCTGAGTTCAGCCCGAAGACTGCAACGGCAACAGCAATCGCCAACTCAAAGTTATTTCCCGCGGCCGTGAAGGAGAGGGTTGCTGACTGAGCGTAGTTGGCACCCAGCTTCTTGCCCATCCAAAAGCTCACAAGGAACATGATGAGGAAGTAGATGACCAAAGGGATTGCGATCTTCACCACATCAAGCGGCAGGCGGACAATGAGATCGCCTTTAAGTGAGAACATCACAAGAATAGTGAACAGCAGGGCGGCGAGTGTAAGGGGACTGATCCGGGGAATGAAGCGTGTCCGATACCACTCCTCTCCCTTGAGCCGGACGAGGACGAATCTGGTCAGAAATCCGGCAACGAATGGAACGCCAAGATAGAGTCCAACACTCTGAGCAATCTGGCGGATTCCGATCTGAACGACACTCCCCTCAAGCCCAAACCACTTCGGGAGCACCGTCAGAAAAGCCCAGGCATAAAAGCTGTAGAAGAGCACCTGAAAGACGCTATTGATGGCCACCAGACCTGCAACGTAATCCGTGTCCCCTTCCGCAAGCTCATTCCAGACAAGCACCATCGCGATGCAACGGGCGATGCCGATCAGGATGAGTCCGCGCATGTATGCCGGGTGACCACGTAAAAAGACGATGGCCAGAAAGAACATCAGGATCGGACCGATGAGCCAGTTTTGCACTAAAGACAGTCCGAGGACTCGTCTGTTGCGGAACACTTCGCCGAGCTTCTCGTATCTGACCTTCGCCAGAGGCGAAAACATCATGATGATGAGGCCGATGGCTATAGGGATGTTCGTTGTGCCGGTCTGGAAGCTATTAACGAGTGCGGCAGTCGAGGGAACGAAGTGCCCAATGGCGACACCGATGGCCATGGCCAGGAAGATCCAGAGGGTCAGGAAACGATCAAGAAATGAGAGCTTCTTGCGGGCAGTTGGGGCGCAAATGTGCCCTTGTGTCAGCGGAGCGGTGGACATCAGCAGGCCTCGCAGGATGTTTCCTGAACGTTGGCCGGGAGGGGAGCGCCGCCAAGGGACGCGTACTTCGACGGAGAGCAGCAGGCCCTTGTGAGGCGCGCGCGATCAGCCTGCATCGCCTTCTCTTCTTTCAACCAACCCAGGGTCTGCTTGAGAATTTGTGCGGCTCCGGAATGCGGAGGCATCACGATCCGATAGTGCATCCACTTTCCTTCACGCCGCGCTGCGACGATACCCGCGCTGCGGAGATAGGCCAGATGCCGTGAAATCTTGGGTTGAGGACTGTCAAGAATCTCCACAAAGTAGCAAACACAAAGTTCCTGCTCTCCCATCAAGTTGAGTAGACGCAGCCGCGTGTTGTCGCCAAGAGCCTGAAAGAACCGCTCGACATCGAACGTTTGTTTCGCCATGACGTTATGTATACGCCTTGACGAATACGAAGGCAAGACATATAGTCGCCTAAGCAGATGTGATGGGTGGCCGATGCAGAGGATTATCTTCGCTTGTGTTCACAATGCGGGCCGTTCACAGATGGCCGCAGCGTTCTTCAACCAACTAGCCAACCGCAATAAGGCTGAAGCTGTCTCCGCGGGGACAGAACCAGGATTGCGAGTGCATCCTGAGGTGCTTTCGATTATGCAGGAAGTTGGAATCGACCTGAGTGACGCAAAACCTCAAAAGCTGACCCAGGAGTTAGTGGAAGGTGCATCGCTACTGATCACAATGGGCTGCGGAGACAAATGCCCTTGTGTACCAGGTCTGCGCCGAGATGACTGGCGGTTGCATGATCCGAAGGGTCTTCCGGCCGGGGAGATAAGAACGATCAGGGACGAGATCAAGACGAGGGTCCAGAGTTTGATTGAAGCCGAGCGTCTCGGAGAGTAGCAACGGGGCTACCGGAGTTCCATTCGCCGGCTTCTGCGTTTCAAAGACCGCGCTCCAGGCCGGGACATAGCAGGCCTCAGAATTTGGCG
>Ga0209012_1002301_pt1 | contig 16945 bp, 12 predicted proteins | sample RS3BMetagenome_FD_184735 | JGI IMG/M metagenome (GOLD analysis project Ga0209012, IMG submission 184735) | Ferric oxide microbial mat and aquatic microbial communities from Rainbow Spring, Yellowstone National Park, USA - RS3B (SPAdes) (version 3) ...
ACGAACAGATCGGCATCCCGGTCGCCATCAAGGTGATGCTGCCCGTCGCGCTGGCGGACCCGTCGGCGCGAGAGCGTTTCCTGCGCGAGGCCCGCGCAGCCGGACGCCTCCGCAGCGAGCACGTGGCACGCGTGATGGACTTCGGGTCGCTCGACGACGGGGCGCCTTTCATCGTGATGGAGTTCCTCGAGGGGTCCGACCTGGCCGACGTGCTCGATCGCGCCGGAGGGCGCCTGCCCGTTCACGAAGCGGCCGAGTACGTGCTCCAGACCTGCAAGGCCATCGAGGAGGCGCACGCGCTGGGGATCGTCCATCGCGACCTGAAGCCTCACAACCTGTTTCTGACGCGGCGGCCGGACGGTACGCCGCTCGTCAAGGTGCTCGACTTCGGCATCTCCAAGGTCGTGGAGGGCGAACAGTCGCTGAGCATGACGTCGTCCTCGGCGATGATGGGCTCGCCTCTCTACATGGCGCCCGAGCAGATCCGGAGCGCGAAGATGGTGGACGCGAGGGCGGACATCTACTCGCTGGGCGTCGTGCTCTACGAGCTGACGACCGGCGCGCTGCCGATCCAGGCCCAGTCGCTGTCCGAGCTGTTCGAGCACATCATCACCAAGGCGATCGAGCCGCCGAGCGCGCGTCTTCCGGGGCTCGATCCCGCGCTCGACGCGATCATCATGCGCTGCCTCGCGCGCGACCCCCGGGAGCGGTTCGCGTCGGCCGGCGAGCTGTCCGCGGCGCTGCGGCCGTTCACGGATGCGCGGCGTTCGCTGCCCGGCTTGAGCGCCGCGGCGGACCCCTCGCTCGGCAACGGAACGGTCGCGGTGGCACCGCAGGGACCGACGACGACGCTCGGGGCCGCGGCGGCCACCTCCGAGCGCGAACCGCACCCGGCGTCGGGAACCGGGCGCCGCGCCCGTTCGCCCGCCGTTTGGGGCGCGGCTGCGGTCGTGGCGACGGTCGCCGTTGCAGCCGTGGTCGGGGTGAGGCTGACGCGCAGCACGCCTCCTGCCAGCTCCGCTTCGCCCGCCGCCGAGAGCGCCACCTCAATCTCGACCCCGACCCCGACCTCGACCTCGACCTCGACCTCGACCTCGACCTCGACCTCGACCCCATCGGCCACCGCCGCGTCGAAGCATCACGCGCCATCGCCACGTCCTTCCGCCTCCTCGAGCGCGGTTCCGCGCTCGTCCCCGGCGACCAAGGCGAACGCCGACCCGTTCAGCACGCCGGAGTGATCGCGCATGCGTCGAATGCTCTTCTCCTCCTCGCTCGCGTTGGCGCTCCTCGCCACCTGCCCGGCCGCCCGCGCCCAGAGCGCGGCCGATCAGGCCGAAGCCCGCGCGCTCTTCGACGACGGCGTCCGGCTCTATGCGGACGGCCACTACGCGGCTGCCTGCGCGAAGCTCGAGGCGAGCCTTCGCCTGTACGCGGGCATCGGCACGCGCGGAAAGCTGGCCGAGTGTTACGAGAAGGTGGGCCGCACCGCCAGCGCGTGGGCGATGTACCAGGAGGTCGCGGTGCTGGCAGGAAGGGCGGGCAACGCCACGCGAGCACAGTTCGCCCAGCAACGCGCCGCAGCGCTCCAGCCCCAGCTCTCGCACCTGACGATCGCCTTGCCACCGGCGAGCGACGTGCCCGGTCTGGTCGTCGAGCGCGATGGGCAGGCCGTGGACCATGGCGCGATGGGCTCGCCCGTCCCCGTCGATCCGGGGCGGCTCGACTTTCGCATCAGCGCCCCCGGACGCGTCGCGCAGACCGCGCAGATTGATGTCGCGCCCGGCGCCGCGGTGACCTTCACGGTGCCGACGCTCGCGCAGGCGCCCGCTCCGGCGACCACGTCACCGCCGATGTCGGGTGCGGCGAACGGCGGAACGGCGGCGGCCGTCGCGCCCTCGGCGCCGTCGACCGAGAGCCCGAGCAGTGCGCAGGCGTGGCGTCGCCCCACCGCTCTGGCGCTCGCCGGCACCGGCGTGGTCGCCATCGGCGTGGGTGCGGTGCTCGCGCTGACGGCCAAGTCGTCGTACCAGAGCGCGTTCGACCGCGGCGACTGCACGGCCGGCTCCCTCGCGTGCGACGCGTCCGGCAAGCAGCAGACCGATGCGGCGCGATCGCGCGCCGACATCGGCGGCGCCTTCATCGGCGCGGGGGCAGCGCTGGCCGCGGGCGGAGCGCTGCTCTACTTCACCGCGCCGCGGGCGACGGCGCCGGCGCCGGCGGTGAGCGTCAGCCCGCAGGTCGGTCCTGGCGTGGCCACCGTGTCGGTCGCGGGCCGCTTCTGAACGGCGTACGATGGGCCTGGTCCGAATGACGCGCGCGCGTGCCCTCGCCGTTCCCGCGGCCTTCGCGGCCTGCGCAGTCACGATCGGTTGTGCGGGCATCCTCGGCCTCGACGAGACGACGCTGCGCCCGGACGACGCCTCGACCTCCGACGACGGCGGCGCCGGCGACGTCGGCGCGGGCGACGCCGGCCCGGGAGACGACACCACCACGGACGCGCCGTCCGGCAGCGATGCCCCGTCCGACGCCGGCGGGCAGGACGCCACACCCGTCTTCAGCGTGCAGCCGCCGGTGCTCGGAGTTCACGCGGACGCGAGCGCCGACTTCACGGTGTCGGTCGCGCGCAACGGTCTGGCGGGCGACATCGCCGTCCAGCTCACGCAGCTGCCGCCGGGCGTCAGCAGCCCGGCGGCGAACATCGCGGCCGACGCCGGCTCGGTGCAGATGACGCTGCAGGCCTCGGCGACGGCTTCGCCATCGGGAGCGACGCCGACGTCGGCGACGCTGCTGGCCGACGGGGTCGCGCATGGCCAGGTGCCGGTCGTGGTGTACGGCGCCTCGGGCACCGTCGACCCGAGCTTTCAGGGCGGGTACGCCGTCGACAGCCAGGACCCGTCCGGCTCGGTGTTCGACGCGGTCGCCATCGATTCGTCGGGGGGCATCATCGCGGGAGGCCTGCGCGGCGGATCGAGCGGCGGCTGGATCCTCCGCCGCTTCGCCGCGGACGGCACCCCCGACGCGACCTTCGACAAGAACGCAGACGCTGCGTTCCTGTCGCTGTCGACCGGGCAGCTGTCGGCCATCGCGATCGACCCGGCGAACGGCCGGATCGTCTGCACCGGAGCGGTGGTGCCCGGAACGAATGCGCCGCCGCAGATGGCGGCTGTCGTGCTCGAGCCGACCGGGAATCTCACCGGGGGCTTCAACGGCGGCACCCCCTTCGTCGTCACGCCCGTGATGACATCGGCCTCCACCGGACGCGGCGTGACGGTCGATTCGAAGTCTCGCTTCGCGATCGTCGGGGAGTACGGCCAGCAGGGCGAGGCGTACCTCACGCCGCCGATCGCCGAGAGCGGCAACGTGCCGTCGAGCATCGCCGCGTACGTGGGACCGGAGAGCCCGACCGCGTTCGCCGCCTCCGCGCTCGACCCGAGCGGGCGGATCGTGGCCGCCGGGTCCGACACGCACGCGCAGCCGGTCTTCCTCGTCGCGCGCTTCGCCGGCGGGGCGCTCGACCCGAGCTTCGGCGATGGGGGCATCACGAGCGCGTCCGCGTTCTGCCAGGCCGCCGCCGTGACGGCGCGCCCGCTCTCGGGGAAGGTTTTCGCGTCCGGCTACGACATGAACACGGATGACGGATGCTTCGCGCAGTGGACGGCGAGCGGCCAGCTCGAATACGCGAAGAACGGAACGGCCGGCGGTGGCGGACGATTCGACTACGCGGGCGTGGCGCCGATGGGCGACGCGCAGGACCGCGTCTACATGGTCGGCTGGGGCGGCGACGTCAACTCGCGTCCGGCCGAGATCGACCGCGTCATGCCGGACGGCAGCTACGACCCGTCCTTCGGGGGCACCGGTCAGGTGAAGCTGCAGGACCAGGCGTCGCCGCCCGCGTACTGGTACACGCTGAACGCAGTCGCCGTGCAGCCGGACGGGCGCATCGTCGTCGCGGGCGCGAGATCGACGCCCTCCAGCTCGCAGGCCATCCTGGGCCGCTTCTGGCCGTGAGCGTGTAACTTCCCAGCCCGAGCGGCGCGGACGCGGGGGAGACACCCGCGCCGGACTCACCGGCCTCCTCCGGCGAGCTATCCTCGTCGCGCCGCCGATGCCGCTGCCGTCGTCGTTCCACCCCGCGGTTCGCCGCTGGTTCGAGCAGAGCTTCGCGGGCCCCACGACGGCTCAGGAGCGGGGGTGGGCCTCCATCCTCGCCGGGCAGGACACGCTCATCGCCGCCCCGACCGGCTCGGGCAAGACGCTGGCGGCGTTCCTGGCCAGCCTCGATTCGCTGGTGCAGCGCGCCGAGCGCGGCGAGCTCGAGCCCACGGTGGACGTCGTCTACGTCTCGCCGCTCAAGGCGCTGAGCAGCGACGTGCACCGCAACCTCGAGGTGCCCCTGGCCGGCATCCGCGACGCCGCGGTCGCGCTCGGGCTGCCGACCCCCGACGTCCGTACGGCGCTGCGCACCGGCGACACCACGGCCGCGGCGCGGGCCGCCATCGTCCGCGACCCGCCGCACGTGCTCGTCACGACGCCCGAGTCGCTCTACCTGATGCTCACCGCAGAGCGCACGCGCGCGCTGCTCCGGCGCGTGCGCACGGTCGTGGTCGACGAGGTGCACGCACTGATGCGCGACAAGCGCGGCAGCCACCTGGCCCTGTCGCTCGCCCGGCTCGACGCGCTCGCCGAGCGACGCCCGCAGCGAATCGGCCTGTCGGCGACGGTGCACCCGATCGACGAGGCCGCGCGGTTCCTCACCGGCTTCTCGTGCGACGGCCCGCGATCGACGCTGCGCGCGCGCCCGTGCACGGTCGTCGACGTCGGCCACCGGCGCGATCTGGACATCGCCATCGAGCTGCCCGCGACCGATCTGCAGGCGGTCGCCAGCAACGAGCAGTGGTCCGAGATCTACGACCGCGTCGCCGCGCTCGTGCAGGCGCACACGACGACGCTGGTCTTCGTCAACACGCGGCGGATGGCCGAGCGCGTGGCCCACCACCTGGGCGAGCGCCTCGGCGAGGACCGCGTCGCCGCGCACCACGGCAGCCTCTCGAAGGAGCGGCGGCTGCGCACCGAGCAGCGCCTCAAGGCGGGCGAGATGCGCGCGCTCGTGGCGACTGCCTCGCTCGAGCTCGGGATCGACGTCGGCTCGGTCGACCTCGTCTGCCAGATCGGCTCTCCGCGCGCGGTGACGACGTTCCTGCAGCGCATCGGCCGGTCGGGGCACGCGCTCGGGCGCACGTCGCGCGGGCGCCTGTTCGCGACCTCGCGCGACGAGCTGCTCGAGTGCGCGGCGCTCGTGCGCGCGGTGGCCGCAGGGCGGCTCGATCGGGTGGAGCCGCCGCGCGCGCCGCTCGACGTGCTCGCGCAGCAGATCGTGGCCGAGTGCGCCGCGCGCGATTGGACCGAGGACGCGCTCTACGCCCTGATGCGCCAGGCCGCTCCCTTCGCGACCCTCGATCGGGCGGACTTCGACGCCGTCGTGGCGGGCGTCTCGGAGGGGGCCGCGCCCCGGCTGGGTCGCGGCGGGGCGCTGCTCCACCGCGACCGCGTCAACGGCGTGCTCAAGGGCCGGCGCGCCGCGCGTCTCGTCGCGCTCACCAACGGCGGCGCGATCCCCGACCTGGCGAGCTACCGGGTGGTGCTCGATCCGGACGAGACGGTGGTCGGCACGGTCGACGAGGACTGGGCCATCGAGAGCATGGCCGGCGACGTCTTCGTGCTCGGATCGCACTCGTGGCGCATCCGTCGCGTCGAGTCGCGCAGCGGCGTGCTCCGCGTCGAGGACGCGCACGGGCAGCCGCCCACGGTGCCCTTCTGGCTCGGCGAGGCGCCGTCGCGCACCTGGGAGCTGTCGGCCGAGGTGAGCCGGTTGCGCGCCGACGTCGCCGCGCGGCTCGACGAGGGGCAGGACGACGTGGCCGAGTGGCTCGCCGCCGAGTGCGTCCTCGGCCCCCTCGGCGCGTCGCAGCTGGCCGACTACGTCGCCGCGCAGCGCGACGCGCTCGGCGTCGTGCCGACGATGGACGACGTCGTCTTCGAGCGGTTCTTCGACGAGTCGGGCGGGATGCAGCTGGTCGTCCACGCCCCCTTCGGCGGGCGCGTCAACCGCGCGTTCGGCCTGGCGATGCGCAAGCGCTTCTGCGTGTCGTTCGATTTCGAGCTGCAGGCGGCGGCGACCGACGACGCGATCGTCCTGTCGATGGGCACCGCCCACAGCTTTCCGCTGCCGGACGCGTTCCACTTCGTGCGCTCGGCGCAGCTCGACGAGACGCTGCAGCAGGCGGTGCTGCAGGCGCCGATGTTCGGCACGCGCTGGCGCTGGAACGCCTCGCGCGCGCTGGCCGTGCTGCGCCACGAGCGCGGCAGGAAGGTGCCGCCGTTCCTGCAGCGCGTGCGCGCCGACGACCTGCTCGCCGCCGTCTTCCCGGCGCAGGTCGCCTGCCAGGACAACGCCCCGGGAGGGCCGATCGAGGTGCCCGATCACCCGCTGGTGCGGCAGACGGTGCGCGACTGCCTGGTCGAGGCGATGGATGCCGAGCGGCTGCGCCTCGTGCTCGAGCGCATCGAGCGGGGCGAGATCCGGCTGCACGCGCGCGACACGACCGAGCCGTCGCCGTTCGCGCACGAGGTCCTCAACGCCAAGCCGTACGCGTACCTGGACGACGCGCCGCTCGAGGAGCGGCGCACGCGCGCGCTGTCCTTGCGGCGCACGCTCCCCGAGCACCAGCGAGATCTCGGCGTGCTCGATGCGGACGCGATCGCCCGCGTCGTCGCCGAGGCGCGGCCGGAGCCGCGCGACGCCGACGAGCTGCACGACGTGCTGCTGGGGCTCGTGGCCACGCCGGTCGACGAGAGGTGGCGGGACTGGCTGCGCGATCTCGCGCGCGCAGGTCGCGCGGCCACGTTCGGGTCGCTGGCGTTCGCCATCGAGAGCTCCCGCGCGGTCGACGTCCTGTACGTCGGCGCGCCGCGGCGCACGCTGCCGCCGCACCTCGACGGCCCGCCGCCGACGCGCGACGAGGCGATGATCGCGCTGGTGCGCGGCCACGCCGAGGTCTCCGGTCCGTTCGCCGCCGCGGCGCTCGCGGCGCGCCTGGGGCTCGAGACGTGGGAGATCGAGGCCGCGGTCGCCGCGCTCGAGAGCGAAGGGATGGTGCTGCGCGGCCGCTTCACGCCCGGCGCCACCGAGGAAGAGGTCTGCGATCGGCGGCTGCTCGCGCGCATCCACCGCTACACGCTCGATCGGCTGCGCAGCGAGATCGAGCCGGTGAGCGCGCAGGACTTCCTGCGCTACCTGTTCGAGCGTCACCGGCTGACGCAGCGCACGCGCGCCGGCGGGCGAGGGGCGCTGCGCGACGCGATCGCGATGCTTCAGGGCTTCGAGGTGGCGGCGGCCGCGTGGGAGAGCGACGTCTTGGCGCCGCGCGTGGCGGGCTACCGGCCCGAGTGGCTCGACGAGCTTTGCCTCGCGGGCGAGGTCGTCTGGGGCCGCCTGACGCCCCGGCGCTCGACGACGACGGCGCTGGGCTCGACCTCGCGCGCGACGCCGATCACGATGTCGCTGCGGCGCGACTGGCCGTGGCTCATCCAGGCGGTCCGCGGCACCGAGGAGCCGGAGGCGCCCACCGCCGACGCGGCCACGGTCACGCTCGAAGCGCTCGGGCGCCGCGGTGCGCTGTTCCTCGAGGATCTCGCGTCGGCGACGCGGCTCGGCAAGGAAGAGATCTCCGACGCGCTCTGGGATCTGGTCGGCCGCGGGCTGGTGACGAGCGACGGCGTGCAGCCGCTGCGCGATCTGCTGGCCTCGGGGCGCGCGGCCAGGAAGCGGCGCGCGACGCAAGGGCGGTGGGCGCTGGTGCAGCACGCGATCGACGCGATGCCGGCCGACGATCTGGCCGACCGGGCCGCCGCGCAGCTGCTCGCCCGCTACGGCGTCGTCTTCCGCGAGCTCGCCACGCGCGAGAGCATCGCGGTGCCCTGGCGCGACGTGCTGCGGGCGCTGCGGCGACGGGAGGCGCGCGGCCTCGTGCGTGGGGGACGGTTCGTCGCCGGGTTCCTCGGCGAGCAGTACGCGCTGCCCGAGGCGGTCGAGGCGCTGCGCCGCATCCGTCGCGAGGAGCGCACGGGCGAGCTGGTCCAGGTGCGGGCCGCGGACCCGCTCAACCTCGTGGGCATCCTCACTCCCGGCGCCCGCGTCCCCGCCCAGCACGCCCCGTGGCTCGTCTTCCGGGACGGCGCGCTCGAGCCTCCGTCGGGCAGCATGCGAATTGCGCTCCCTATCGACGTTTCCACGCCATATTCATCCGCGTGACGGCAGCGGTCCTCGAAGGCGCGGTGGCGTCCGATCCGGTGTCCCGGCTCGGCCTGGGCATCGCCATCATCCTGGTCGCCGCGAAGCTCGGGGGCGAGGTGGCCATCCGCCTCAAGCAGTCGTCGGTGCTCGGCGAGCTGCTCGCAGGCATCCTGCTCGGCACCCTCCCTCTGCGGTTCTTCACCGAGATGCGCGTGGACCCGTACGTCGACATGCTGGCCCGGCTCGGCGTGCTCGTTCTTCTCTTTCAAGTTGGCCTGGAGTCGACGGTGCGCGAGGTCGTGCAGGTCGGCGGGCCGTCCGCAGCGGTCGCCGTGCTCGGCACCGTCGGGACGCTGGTGGCGGCCGGCGCGGCCGCTGTATTGGCCTTGCCCCACGCGAGTCTGCTGGTGCAGGCGTTCGTCGCCGCGTCGATGACGGCCACGAGCATCGGCATCAGCGCGCGCGTGCTGAGAGACTCGGGCGCGGCGCGCCGTCGCGAGGCGCACGCGATCCTGGGTGCTTCGGTGATCGACGACGTCATCGGGCTCGTGGTGCTGGCCATCCTCACGGGAATCGTCGCCCACCGCGCGACCGGCGCGGCCCTGACGCCCTGGTGCGTCGTCTGGCTCGTCGTCAAGACGCTCGGTTTCCTGGCGCTCGCCATCGTGCTCGGGATGCGGCTCTCGGGGCCGCTGTTCCGCCTCACCGCCCGGCTGCGCGGGAGCGGCGCGCTCCTGGCCACCGGGCTGTCGTTCTGCTTCGTGCTGGCGTGGGCGTCGAACGCGATCGGCCTTTCGCCGATCGTCGGCGCGTTCACGGCGGGGCTGATCCTCGAGGAGTCGCACTCGGCCACCTTCGTCGAACGTGGCGAGCCATCGCTTGCCGAGCGCATGGAGCCCATCTCCGCCTGGCTCGTTCCGATGTTCTTCGTGCTGATGGGCATGCGAGCGGACCTGCGCGCGCTGCTACACCCGCAGACGCTGCTTCTCGCCGCGGTTCTGACGGCCGGCGCGCTCGTCGGGAAGCTCGCGTGCGCGCTGGGGGCGCCGCGCGGAACGGACCGCCTCGCCGTGGCATTCGGCATGTTGCCCCGTGGCGAGGTGAGCCTCGTGTTCGCCAACCTCGGGCTCTCGATGGCCATCCTCGACGGCGGGCAGTACTCCGCGCTCGTGACCGCCGTGGTGCTGACGACACTGGTCACGCCCGCCGCGCTGAGAAGCAGGCTCGCGAGAACGAGCCAGGCCGGACGGCCGGTGCCCGACGGCTGACTCGCGGGCGCGACGGGCGCGCAGTCTGCAGTGCCGAGCCCCGAGGGTTCAGGCCGATGAAACGCGGATTCGTGCTGCCGTTTGCCGTGCTCGCGTGCCTGGCGACGAGCCTGCAGCATCTGGGCTGCTCGCCCGATCCCAACGGCCCCGAGCCGGACACCGACGGAGACGGCCTCGTCGACCGCGAGGAGCTGAACGTGACGCACACGTCGCCGGTCCTGCCCGACACGGACGGCGACGGCCTCTCGGACTACGACGAGGTCGTCAACCTCTCGTTCGATCCGAACGACAACCCGGAGCAGTTCAATCCCCTGGTCGCGGACCTGCCGCAGCTCGCCCTGGACGTCGTGGGTCCGCCGGTCGTGACCGTCCAGGCGACCGACAGCGACGGGATCACGTACACCTTCCAGTACTCGGTGTCCCCGAGCTGGACCTACGGAACGAGCTACAGCGAGTCGCCCACGTACGGCCAGTCGAACACGTATTCCTTCTCGCAGACCAACACGAACGAGCAATCGATCACCGAGCCGTTCGGAGGCTCCAGCGGAAGCTCGGGCGGCGGCGACGACGGGGGCGGCGGCGGCGGAGCCGAAGGCGGCGCGGGGGGGGCCGGCGGCGACGGCGGAGCGGGCGGAGCCGGCGGCGGCGCTGGTGGGGGCGAGGAGGTCGACGCAGGAGCGGATGCGGCGCCCGATGCAGCGCCCGATGCCAGTCCGGACGCCGCTTTCGATGCCGCTCCCGACGCGGCGCTCGATGCGACGACGGATGGCGCCAGCGGAGAAGGCGGCGGAGGTGGCGGCGGCGGAGGCGGCGGCGGAGGCGGCGGCGGAGGCGGCGGCGCCGGGGGCGCAGGGGGAAGCGCTTCGAGCGGAGGCGGCGGCAGCGGCGGAGGCGGCGGGACCATCACGCTCACGTCGTCGGTCGCCACCACGGTGAACCCGTCGACGACGTTCAGCACCTCGATCACCTACACGTACACGGCGATGCAGCAGAACTCGCTCACGCTGACGCAATCGCAGAGCGCATCGCCGTCGCGCACGCTCACCTTCCTCGGCGGGTTCATCAAGCTGCCCGTGATGCTCCGCAACGCGAGCGACGTCGCCTTCCGGGTCACGAACCTCATCCTCGGCGTGACGCTGGTGGACGCCGCGGGCAACCAGCTCGCCGTCGACGACCTGGTGCCCGACGAGGGCCTCATCACCACGTTCCAGCCGTTCTCGCTGGCGCCGTACGAGACGACCGGGCCGTTGATCCTCTCGTCCACGCTGCTCACGCTGCAGCAGACGGAAGCGGTCCTGCTCTCCCGCGGAATGAACATCCGAATCGCCGCCTACGAGCTGAGCGACGCGACGGGAAAGCCCTTCGCGTTCGACGTCACCGGCGTCGCCACGAAGACGGCGCTCTTCGTCATCGACTACGGCCGGCCGCGGCTCGCCGAGATCTACCAGGTCGCGACGAACCTCGATCCGGCCCACCCCGGCATCACGGCGGGGCAGGCGCTCACGGACATCCTGCGCATCCCGTACGCCGCCGACCCGCAGGTGGGGCTCACGTCCGTCCGCGACGTCGCGACGAGCTCGAGCGGCAGCGACGGGTGGACGGTCGACCTGCGACACGGCGATGGGCCCGACAAGACGGACACCGTCTACGGACAGCCGGGCGATCCGTACGACTTCGACGACATCGAGGTGCGCGCCGGTGACGTGGTGCACCTCGCGTTCGTTCCGTCGAACGATCCCCCGCGCGCAGACGCGGGCGCGGACCGTCCTCCCCTCGCCACGGGCGCGGCCTTCTCCGGGGACGGTGGTCTGCCGTTCGTCATGCCGGCGTACGACGCCGGCGTGCCGGGGCAGGTGCCGACCATCGACGGCCTGCCGGGCGGGATGCAACCGTTCACCGGTTGGCCGAATCAAGCGCCCACGGGCAATGCTCTGCCGGGACCGCTGCCGTCGGCGAACGGTCTACCCGTGTCGGGACATGCGGATGGAGGGCCGCCCGCGGCAGCGCCATGACCGGCCTGCGCTCACGACGCGGGTCCTCACCGGAGGTCCGCGTCCTTGCGCTGCTCTTGGCGATCGGCGCATCGACGCGGACCCGTCCGGCGTTCGCGGAAGACACGGGCGCCCACGACAAGGGAAACGTCACCTACGAGCTCCGCCAGCAGGTGACGGGCGTGCTGATGCCCGTCCACGACTACGGGGTGACCGGCTCGTGCGCGCTGGGCACCGGTGTCGCTCCCGCGTCCGACTTCGCGCAGGGCGGCAGCGCACGTGGATGGGGCCTGGGCGCGGGCATCGGCGGTCGCATCGGCTACCAGCGCCCGGTGGTGCCTCCACGCGGAAGCGGTCCGACGTGGTGGGGCTTTCGCGCGGGCGGCGGCCTCGATCTCGACTTCCTCTACGGCCGGGTCCCGACGGGGATCCCGGACATGTCCGGCCAGCTCTGCGCCGACATTCAGCGCCAGAGCGCCGCCGTGAAGTACCAGGGCTCCTCGGTCCTGTTCATGCAGGTCCCCGCGTTCTTCGGCGCGGAGCTGGGGATCGGCGCCGACGGCGACCAGGGCAGCTGGCACGGCGTCGTGCTCGGCGCGGCGTGGGCTCCGGCGCTCACGTTCATTCAGCCGTGGGTCACGCGCGGAAACTTCGACGCCAGCTATCTCGGCACGGAGCTGACGCTCGACTTCGTGACCTTGCGCCGCGGCGCGCAGATGCAGGATCCGGGCAAGCGCATCTCGCTCTTCGTTCTCCTTCCTCCGCAGGAGCGCGGGCCCGCGGTCGTGACCGTGAGCTTCGGCGCCGTCTGGTACTAGCGCGCGCGCCGCGAGAGCGAGACCGCGATCCTTATGCCGTCTTTATGACGCGGTTCCTACGCTGGACGACGAAGCAGCGGGCGTCGCCATGTCCGAACCGTCGCACCCCTACCGCGCCTCCGCAGAGTCGGCGACGCCGCCGGAGCGCCAGCCGGTGGACGTCCTCGCCACGGGTGGCCGCATCGCGCCGTGGCTGCTGCTCGGATGGGCGATCGTCCGGCTCGCGATCTGCACGGTCCATGGGCTCGACTTCCAGGGCTTCTTCGCGCTGGTGATCGTCGCGTACGCGATGGCGCGGTGACCTGCCGGCTAGCTCGGCACGGCGCCGGAGCACGGCAGGCGCAGACGCACCGTGGTGCCGGACTCGAGCGAGCCATGCTGGCTCTCGACGTCGACGGTGCCCCCGTGCGCGCCGATGACATCCTGGATGAGCAGCAGCGCCAACGCAGCACCGTGCAGGATGCCGTTCTCACGGTGGAAGAGGTGCCGCACCTTCGCGGGCGGAATGCCCGGACCGTCGTCGGACACGGTGATGACCGCCCACCCCCGCTCGACGTCGATCCGCACGTGGATGGCGCCCCCCGGATGCAGCTGCGTCCCGCGCCGCACGTAGCGAAGCGAATTGCCGACCAGCGTCGTCACCGCCCAGGCGATTTTGTGAGGATCGACGGTGACGAGAGGGAGATTCGGGGGCGCCTCGATCGTCAGCGCGACGTCGAGCGACGCGGCCTGCCGCTGCAGCACCTCGATCGCGCCGCCCAGCAACCGAGGCAGATCGGTCGGAACGCGATGAAGGGGAATGACCTCTGGGGCGTTCATTCGCGCAGCTCGGAACCAAGGATTGCACAGGCCGGCTCGAACCATAAATCGCGGCATGCGGCGCCGGGCCGCCGCCGACGTGAGAGGATCAGAACCAGGCCGTCGCGCCGAGCGTCAGCGTGTCCTGCGAGCGCGCGTTCGGCACGTACGGATCGCCGGCCGCGCCGGTGCCCGCGACCGCCCCGCGGAAGTAGATCGGGGCGTCCGCGCGGTCGTGCCGGTACTCCAGGCGGACACTGAGATTGTCGGGCGTCGGTCGGAAATCGACCGTGAGCGTGCCCGAGGTCACCCAGCTGGTGCCCATCGGCCAGAAGATGGGCGTGGCGCCGGGCGGCACGTGCTCGCGGAAGTAGTCGCCTCGGGCAGCGATCCACAGCCACCGCAGCGGCTCGAGGCGCGCGTACAGCGCCCCGGCGTACCAGGCCGACGTGCCGAGCCGGTTCGGCTCCAGGCCGGCGTTGGCGTGCGCCATCAGATTCACCTCATCCGCCGGGTCGACCTCGACGTAGGCGTCGAAGTCGTGGCGCCAGTAGGGCCCCTCGGGCGCGCCCGCCGGGCGCTCGATCCCACCGAAGTAGAGCACCTGCGCGTTGATGCGGTTGGCGACCTTGTACGCGAGGCTACCCGATACGCTCTTCTCCTGGTTGTCGTCGACGACGCTGTTCCAGCCGTCGTACGCGGCGAGCGTCGTCGAGAGCTCGTCCGTGACCGCGTACGTCGCACGCAGCCCCGTGTGATAGAAGGGCAGCGCGAAGAACATGTTCGACCGTGACCAGTTCCAGTCCTGGTTGATGGCGAGCACTTCCGGCCCGATGGGCGACGCGAAGAGCCCCATCTCGAAAAACAGGTCGTTCGGCGTCGGCGCGTGCCAGCCCACGTGCGCCTCCTGAACGAAGCGCCAGAGCGAGGCGTCGCTCGCGTTGGCGCCCGCGGCGCCGGGCAGCGACGGCTCGCCGGAGTAGTACGTGGCCGGCGTGCTCCCCACCTGGAGGAGCAGCTTCGAGTCGACGCGGTCGATCCTCCACGAGGCGCCGAGGGCGACGTTCTCCAGCGTGACGCTGTCGTGCCGGTTGTCGAAGCCGCGGTAGTTCGTGATCCCGTTCGACGGCTCGTCGAAGTTCCACTGATAGTAGGTCTCGACGTAGCCCGTCGGTGTGATCGTCGAGGCCGCCGGCGGCGAGTACGCGGCCGACTGCGCCACCGCGTCACGCGAGGAGAGCAGGAACGCGACCGAGAGCAGCGCGGTCAGGGCGAGCGCCCTAGCTCCTGGCTGCGCTGCAGGATCTCGGCGGCAATCTCGGGCTCCTCGCTCGCGATCGACACGGCGAACCCCGTCGACGTCGGCGTGGCGTTGATCTGCGCGCCGCGCAGCGCGAACGGACAGCCGCCCTTGGCCGTACAGAGCGCCGGAACGTGCTCGAGCGCGTGGCACCGCAGAAGGCGCGTCAGATACGGCGCGGTCATCCCCGGTGTGGCCCGCACGTAGATGACGGCACCGACGAGCTGCTGCCATGGCGTGCCCTTGCCAGGGTACGTCGTCAGCTTCTTCGCCTCCACCCCGTCGATGTTCGGTCGAATCGCGTCGAGCGCCGTCTCCGCCTCGCGATCGGGGATGCCCGCGCACGGACGCGCGGTGCTCTCCGTGCGCTCGGTCGGCTCTGTGGGCTGGGGATTGGAAGTGCACGCGGCCAGCACCAACGCGAGATAAGCCGCCGCCGCCGCCAGTCCGACGCGACGGGACCGCGTCGGTTGCATTGCGAACCGCAGTTCCGAAGGGGCTCGTTGCTCGCGCACGCGTCCCCCTTTCAGCCCTCTCCACTGTCGGAAGTCGCGCCCCTGGCGTCCGGAGCCGCACTCGCGTCAGCGCCGCCATCGGAAGCCTCGCCGCCCTCGGACGGGCAGTCGGCGTCTCCACCCGCGGCGCAGATCGACGCCTGCCCTCCGGCGCAGCCCGGTTGGCAGTACGGATTGGTGCTCGTGCCGCTGGTGGGGCAACAGTAGTTCTCTGGGCAGTCCTTCGGCTGCTGGCAAGACAGACCGGCGCCGCACTCGTCGTGGCTCAGGGAGGGATTGCAGCGATCCCCCTCGTTTCCGGTGTCGCAACCGGTCGCTGCCGCCGCCAGAACGGCAGCGACGAACAGGACGCCCATGGCCCTTCGTACGAAGATCGTGTTCATGTCGATATCCCGGTTCAAAACCGCAGCAGGAAGTCTGCGATGAGTCGCGTGTCGCCCTTGACGAGGTCCGGGCGCCAGCCGGCGGGGACCGAGGTCGTGATGTATCCGTCGGGCGACGTCACACCACCGTGTCCGGCGAAGTACGGGACGCTGGCCTGGCGGTGATTGAATTCGAGGCCGTACGTCGTCTGCTCGGTGGGCATGTACTGGATGCCGGTCTCGACGTCCCACGCGTCGAACGTGCTTCCGGGAACGAGCGGGAACGCCTGCTGCCCGGGGAGGTTGTACGCCACGCCGTCGGTGCTGAGCGGCTGGTAGGGCGTCGCCACGCCCGTCGGCGGCAGCACGAGATAGCGGCCGGGGTTGTGCATCATGCCCCCGCCCACCGTCCAGCCGAGAAGGCCGTCGAAGAACCACAGCCGGTGGTACGCCATCCAGCTGAGGAACTGCTGCGTGCACGGGTTGGCGTCCGTGCACGTCGACGGGTCGCCTGAGTGACCGCCGAACGGGGTGACGCCGTCGCCGCTCTCGCCGCCGATGTCGGCGGTAATCGAGAACGCCGCGCGCGTGAGCACGCCCTTCTGGTCGGGGACGTTGAGGTACCGGATCTGGATGCTGTTGTCGCTGTGGAACCGGAACCGTCCGGGGTCGTCCTGCGTGTCCCAGCCCGTGTAGTCGTTCGAGAGAACGGAGATCCATTCCTTCGGTCGCCAGAGGACCTGCATCCCGAAGCCGGGCATCTCGTTGAACATGCCGTAGCTCTGCCAGCCGTTGATGAGCCACGGCTCGATCTTGAGCGTGTCCGTCGGGAAGATCTGCAGGCGAAGCCCGTTGAAGAACCAGGGCGTGTTGTCCGACGTGAACGACGGCAGGTACATCCAGTTCTCGAAGTTGTCGTACGAGAACAGGCCGACGTACGACATGAAGATGCCGGCATCGAGGTTTATGCCGTGCAGCGCGTCCCAGTGGTAGCCGCCGTAGGCCTCGCTGATGTAGCGGAGCGCCGTCTGCAGATCGAACTGGCCGCGCATCGTGCTCCCGTCGTTGCGCGGGACGAGCGTGGAGCGCACACCGAACTGCGTCATCAGCCGGCCGCGCGCGTGCTCGTAGTGGAAGTCGCCGCCGAAGCCGAGGAAGGCGAGCGTGACCTCGTCGTTGCGCGAGAGCGCCGTCGACCCGACGACGGTGTGGTCGATCGGCGCGTTCCGCGACGCGGTGTAGTTCACGTCGAGGAGGAACTCCGGCGTGAAGTACGGCGTGTCGAGGACGGCCTTGTGCTGGCGGCTCGATCCGTTCAACCAGGTGAAGTCGCCGAAGGCGAAGGGCTCCGATGGGCCCTGCGGCTCCGGGGGCGGACCACTCGGATCGGGCCCCGAGCTCGAAGGCGCTGCGGGAGCTGACGGCGTCGCGACGACGGTGCCTTGAGCGCGCGCGATGGACGAAGCGAGCAGTGTGGTCTTGCCCCGGTTTTGTGGACACCCAGGATGGCCCGCGATGAGCTGGCCGGGAGGTGTTCATGGCAGCGAAGAAGAAGCGGAGGCACTTCACGCCCGAGTACAAGGCGGAGGTGGTCGGGCTG
>Ga0209012_1002302_pt1 | contig 16943 bp, 19 predicted proteins | sample RS3BMetagenome_FD_184735 | JGI IMG/M metagenome (GOLD analysis project Ga0209012, IMG submission 184735) | Ferric oxide microbial mat and aquatic microbial communities from Rainbow Spring, Yellowstone National Park, USA - RS3B (SPAdes) (version 3) ...
TTGCCAGGCCTGAATGGATGATACTTACCGTTTTCCCTGTTCCACCGGTAAATGTGAGACCAACAATTACACTCGAAACTGGAGAGAGAAGCGAGGATGATCTGACACACAAATTGGTAGATATTATTAGGATAAATCAGAGATTGAGGGAAAACAGGGATCAGGGAAGCCCTCAACTCATAATTGAGGATCTCTGGGAGCTTTTACAGTACCATGCGACTACATACTTCGACAATCAGACTCCTGGAGTACCACCTGCCAAGCACAGGTCCGGCAGGTCATTGAAAACACTCGTGCAGAGGTTAAAAGGAAAGGAAGGAAGGTTCAGGAGCAATCTTTCAGGCAAAAGGGTAAACTTTTCCGCTAGAACAGTCATAAGCCCAGAGCCTTTCCTTTCTGTCAATCAAGTAGGTGTGCCAATAAAGGCAGCACGGGAATTAACTGTTACCGAAACCGTAACCGAACACAATATAGAAAAAATTAAGGAAATGATAAGAAACTCAGTTAACGCAGACGAATCATCTGAGTACAGGCCTGCAGTTAATTATGTTATAAAAGAAGATAATAAAAGGATGAAAGTTACAGATAAAAATGCCAATGAACTTGCAGATAAATTGCAGCTTGGATGGAAAGTAGAAAGGCAACTCCAAGATGGAGATGTCGTTCTCTTCAACAGGCAACCATCTTTGCACAGGATGTCTATGATGGCCCACGAAGTAAAAGTTCTTCCTTACAGAACCTTTAGATTTAATGTAGCAGTATGTACACCATATAACGCAGACTTTGATGGAGATGAGATGAACCTTCATGTCCTGCAAAGTCAGGAGGCCAGGGCAGAAGCTGAAATTTTAATGAAAGTTCAAGAGAATTTTCTCTCTCCACGATTTGGCGGTCCCATTATGGGGGCCATACATGACCATATAACCGCAATGTTTCTTCTAACTTTCAGAAATAGAAAGATACCGAAGGAACTCGGTATTCATATACTTTCATATGTTAATGTGGATAAATTACCTCCAGTGCACAAGGATGATAAAGGAAGGGAGTATTTCCTGGGAAGGGAAATATTTTCTGTTATACTTCCCGAGGGTATAAACATAACATTCAAAGGGAAGATAAACGACAAGAGCATTGATCCAGAAGGAACAGAAGGCCTTGTGATAATTAAGGATTCCAAGTTGATATCCGGTGCTATAGATGAAAACGCAGTTGGTACAATGAAAGGTATATTGCTGGATTACATCATAAGAAAATATGGAAATGCAAGGGCAGCTAAGTTCTTGGATGATGTTACAAGGTTAGCTGCTGGTGTTATTTCATATATTGGATTTTCGACAGGGATAGATGATGAAGATGTTCCTTTGCAGGCTAAAGCTCAACTTAGAGAAGTAGGTCTGGAAGCGGTAAGAAGGGTGGAAAAACTCATTGAGAATTACAAAGAGGGACTTATAGGACCGGAGCCGGGTAAGACTTTGGAAGACACTTTGGAATCACTTATTATGAAGGAACTTTCGAAGGCAAGGGAGAAGAGCTCAGAAATAGCATCCAATTACCTCGGTATAGAGAACTCCACAGTTAAAATGGCAAAGTCAGGTGCCAGGGCTAACATGACAAATCTGGCACAGATGGCAGGTATTATAGGCCAGCAGAGTATTAGAGGTAAGAGGCAGCACAGAGGATATACAGGCAGAACATTATCACATTTCAAAAAGGGTGACCTTGGTGCCTATGCCAGAGGCTTTGTAACTTCATCATACAAAGAAGGTCTCAAGCCTACAGAATATTTCTTCCACGCTGTTGGCGGAAGGGAAGGCCTGGTTGATACAGCAGTAAGAACAAGCAGATCCGGTTACATGCAGAGGAGGCTTATTAACGCACTTGAAGATTTAAAGGTTTCAGAAGAGAGAAGCGTTGTTGACACTGAAGAATCCATTATACAATTGGTATATGGGGAGGATGGCGTGGATCCATCGAGATCATTTGAAGGGAAGTCAGTGGATGTAGAGTTTGTCCTAAAGGAGAAATTTGGGGACAAGTATGGAGGTGAAAAACAATGACAACACAGCAGATCCTTGTATGGAAAGACACATTAAAGAAGGTTTCCGAAATAATACAGAAGGCAAAGGATTCCACCGTATGCTACTGTGTGGACTATGACATTCCTTCTAATATTAAGGTAAAGGAAGGAATGATTACGGTCAGTGGTAAAACATTCGTTGTAAGATTCAAAATATCATCAATTAAACCCTATGAAAATCAGCAAGGATGTATTTTCAAAAAGAAAGACAACCCCAGAACATGCATAGAGATTTCCAAGGCAGAGGAAATACAAGAAGATATAGTAAAGTATGAAGAGCTTTCGGGGATGTCTATTGAAAAAATTGATACGTATTCCATCCTGAGGCCAAAGGAAGAAATAAAAATTGAGCTTAAAGAAAATCCACTTGACAAGCTTGATCCGGAAGTTAAAAGTACATACGACCTAGCCTTAAAAATCGGTTACAACCTACCAATAAATATATGTAAGGATCTTGTAACAGTTAAGAAAAAATACAATGTTAGCGAGAAAGACTATCATGAACTCATTAAAGCTACTGCGGAGAAATACATGGAGAACCTAGTAGACCCTTACGAAGCTGTGGGTATTGTGGGGGCCCAGAGTATTGGAGAACCAGGTACACAGATGACCATGAGGACCTTCCACTTTGCAGGTATAGCAGAAATGGATGTTACTCTTGGACTTCCCAGGTTGATAGAAATAGTAGACGCCAGAAAAACTCCAAGTACTCCATCCATGACAATCTACCTAGACGAAAAAATAAGAAACAATGAAGAAAAGGCCGGAGAACTGGCAAGCAAAATAGAAACTACTACGATTACGGATATTGCCGATCTGGAAGTGAATACAACTGAAATGTATGTCAAGATAATTCTGGATAAAGAAAAGCTAAAGGAGAGAAACCTCCAGAAAGAGGAAATTACGTCAAAATTGAAGAAGATGAAGCTCCAGAAATACGAAATAGAGGAGGATGGTTACGAAATAAAAATCACCCTTGATGAGCCTTCGTATAAGAAGCTCTACAATCTTTCTGAAAGCTTAAAGTCCCTCCAGGTAAAGGGTGTTCCTAAAATCAGGAGGGCCATAGTTAAATACGATGATAAAAAGAAGGAATGGGTTATTTATACTCAGGGGTCCAATCTGCCGGCAGTGCTTGAGATGGACGGAATAGATTTTGCAAGAACAAAAACAAACGATATAATGGAAATTGCAGAAACACTTGGAATTGAGGCTGCCAGGCAGGCCATAATTGATGAATCCATATCCACACTTCAAGAAGCAGGACTGCATACAGATACGCGTCATCTTATGCTGGTTGCTGACATTATGACATACGACGGTACAGTCCAGGCCATAGGCAGGCATGGAGTATCTGGTAAGAAAGCTTCGGTTCTTGCGAGGGCAGCGTTTGAAATAACATCTAAACACCTGCTCAATGCAGGATTAATAGGAGAGGTGGATAAGTTGAATGGTGTAGCGGAAAATATTATAGTAGGGCAACCTATTACCCTAGGAACAGGGGCAGTTAACCTCATATACAAGAGGGGTGATTAAAATTGGACTACAACTGGGAGTTAGGAAGACTTAAAGAAACAGGAAAGTACGTGCTGGGACAGAAGGAAACAATGAAAATGCTGAAGAAGGGTCAAATAAAGGCAGTTGTTTATTCGTCAGAACCTCACTTCAAATTTGAATATGAAAAATTAAATGTCAAGAAGTATGAATCTGAATTGAATTCAATGCAGATGGGGGCCATATTTGGAAAACCTTTTCCTGTTAGCATCGTGGGTATTATTGAACCAGGATCTTCAGCATTAAAAGGGGATTGATGAAATTTGGGAGAAATAACATTGGATACAAGGGCTTTAGAGTTAATACAGCTTTTTGAGTCGAATCTTGGAGTTAAAGTCAAAGATGTTATTGAGGTCGAGGATTTTATCTACCTGATAGTTGAAAAGGGAGAAACCTATAGATTGTTTAAAGATGAAAAGAAGAAGCAGATATTTGAAAACCTCAAGGAATCATTAAAAAAGAAAATAAATGTTCTAGATTACGATGAAGACCCTGAAAAGTTTTTCCGGAACCTATTCTATAGATACAAAGTTGTATCATTGACCGTTACCTCAGGAGAAAAAGGTTTAATAGTAAATGTCAAGGTTGATCCGGCCTACAAGGCCAGCGCATTAGGAAAAGGTGCTAAGAACCTCCACACAGCCATGAACATTAGCAAGAGGTACTTCAACGTGGCAAGGATTTACATTGAATGAATTTTTTAATTACTTCTTGGTGGTCAAAAGCCATATTTAATTTTATTGCATCTTCTTCTTTAATTAAGAAAACTCCGGAAGCATCATCTCCTGCTTTGGGTTCTTCATAAGCTGTACCTTCAAAAACTATTGATATGGTATGGCCTCTGGGGTCTCTCTTGGGATCTGATAGAACTGTGAAAAGTTTCCATTGGTAAATGTCAACTCCAATCTCTTCCTTCATTTCCCTGAGAAAAGCATCTTCAACAGTTTCATTGTAATTGACATACCCACCAGGCAAGGCATATAGCCCCTTATATGGTTCGTTCCCTCTCTTAATTAGAACGAGTTTCCCCCTGTAATAAATAATCCCGTCAACAGTCACAGCCGGCCTTAAATAAGGATGGAAATTATAGAAGTTTAAAACTTCCATCTTATTCTTTAGCTGTTTAATCTTTTCCATGGCTTTATTGGTGGGTTGAATAATACCGGAGGATAACGTAATGTATCCATTTTCAATGAGAAAATTTAACTCCTCTTCACTTACACTCTCCCCTTTTATTATCCTTACAAGCAAATCCAGAAGTCTAGAATTCAGTGAAATATTATCGTTAAATTCATCCTTGTCCATTCTCACCTATTAAATAGAATGGAGTCGAATTAATTATCTTTGCTGTTACTTTTTGCCCGAGTTCCACATCTCTAAGTATTATGGGATGATAGAATTCATCCCTGGCGATGAAGGAATTGTCCTTTCCACGTTCAATAACCAGTGATTCCATCTCTCTACCAACATACCTTCTCATTCTCCTCTCCGATATTTCCCTATGGAGTTCAGAGAATATCTGTGACCAGGTTGCTGTCTGGTTAGTGGGAGGAGTTTTCCAGCTGTGGGCTACAGTTCCAGGCCTAGGTGAATACTTTGTTATATTCAATATCTCAGGCTCTGTAGCAAGTATTACCTCCTTTGTCTTAATTAATGATTGAACATTTTCGTACGGGAATCCGACTATTACATCTGTGCTGAGCATGGAATCAGGGAATTTTTCTCTAAATTTCTTTACACCTTCCACAAAGTCTTCAATCCTGTACTTTCTTCCCATCTTCTTCAGAATCATGGGATCGCCACTCTGGAATGGGAGATGGAGGAATTTATAGAATCTCTTATCCTTCATTACATCCAGCAGTTCTTCATGAATTTCTGCAAAATGCTCTGGCTCCATCATTCCAATTCTAACAGTAAAATCCCCTTTCATGTTCTTTATATCTTTTAAAAGCTCCGGAAGATTTGAGCCAATGTCATATCCATAACTACCAGTATCTAGGGCAGTCAGCCTAACTTCCTTGGCACCTTTCTGAACAGCCCCTTCAATAGTGTTTAAAATTTCTTCTCTAGAAAAGGACTTTAATCTCCCCCTGGCCAGTCTAGAGATACAGAAGCTGCAGCCTCCATCACATCCCTCAGCTATAGGTATACCCACAGAAAGATCGTTGGGCTTAATTAAGGGGAGATTCCCCCTTGAAACTTCAAATGAAATATTTTTTACATCTGGAAGTTTGTAATGAGTTAAGCATCCAGATACTAAAACATCCTTACCCATTTTTTTGAATTCATTTATCCTCTTCAACATCTTTTTTTCTGTATGATCTATAACAATGCATGTGGAAATAAGCACTGAATCTGCTTCATTCAAATCATCTACCAGTGAATTACCCTGGGATATGAGGGAGGAAGCTATCATTTCCCCCTGTGCCTGATTAAGAGTGCATCCGTATTTTTCGAGGTAGAATTTCATTGCTACTGTAATTTAATCGACTTAAAAAATTATTGTAGATCATCAATTGACTATTAAAATTCCAATACTACACAGGGATATGAAATGTAATTTAACATTCTCAAACATAGACAATTTAAGAATCCAGAAATTTTCCTTATCTTATATTCCTTAAATAGCATGATTAAATCGAGAAATTTGATAAAATAATTCCTCATAAAGATAAAATAATATGTTCCATTAATCACTCATGCCAGTAGTTGTAAAACTAACCCCAAAGAAGGAAGTAACAGTAGAGGGGAGAAAAACTGCAGAGAAAATATTTGAAGAGCTGGGTTTAGGAAAAGATATAATTGCAGCTAAATTAAATGGTAAATTAATAGATTTGACCGATATCATATTGGAAGGTACATTAGAACCGGTATCAATTCACAGTAAAGATGGCATAGAGATACTGAGGCATTCGGCGGCACACCTTCTGGCTCATGCTGTATCAGAACTTTATCCTGATGCCAGGCCGACTATTGGACCACCTGTTGAAGATCCACCTGGTTTTTATTATGATATTGAAATGCCTCCAATTTCATCAGATGATTTAAAGAAAATAGAGGAAAAAATGAGAGAGATATCAAACAGGAATTACAGGATAGAAAAAATGGTGCTAAAGAAAGAAGAATTGCTTCAAATGTTCAGGGATAATCCTTTCAAAAGCGAACTTATAAAGGAAGAAGTAGAAGATGGAGGTAAATCAACAGCTTACAAACAGGGAAACTATGTAGAATTTTGCACTGGCCCACACGTACCATCCACCGGGTACATTAAGGCATTTAAACTGTTAAATGTTTCAACTGCATTCTGGCGGGGTAAAGAAGATAATCCAAAACTCATCAGGATTTATGGTACGGCCTTCCCTACGAAAGAAGAACTTGAACAATATTTGAACATGGTAGAAGAAGCTAAGAAAAGAGATCACAGGAAAATAGGTGCTGAATTGGATCTCTTTATCATGCGTCCAGAGTATGGCCCTGCATTTCCAATATACACACCGAAGGGGGCAATAATAAGAAATGAGTTAATTGATTACATGAGGGAATTAAATGCCAAAGCGGGCTATGAAGAGGTTTGGACTCCCCATGCCTTCAGAACCACACTATGGGAAAAATCAGGGCATATGAGCCATTATCGTGAAAACATGTTTCTTATGGAATTAGAAAATGAAGAGTACGGAATGAAACCAATGAACTGCCCTGGCCATATACTAATATTCCAGAGAAAGGCATGGAGCTATAGAGAAATGCCAGCAAGGTATTCTGAATTTGGAACTGTATATAGGTATGAAAGGTCTGGAGTCACCAACGGTTTATTGAGGGTCAGATCTCTTACACAGGATGATGGTCATGCGTTTGTGAGGATAGATCAAATAGATCAGGAAGTGGGAAAGCTTATAGATATGATTCAGGAAGTTTATTACAAAACCTTTGGTATAAAAGAATTGAGATTTAAATTGAGTACCAGGGATGAAAACAATAGGGAGAAATATGCTGGTTCAGACGAGGTTTGGGCCATTGCAACCACTAAATTAAAAGAAGTCCTGGAGTCAAGAGGTCTAGCCTATGAAATCAAGGAAGGGGAAGCTGCCTTTTATGGTCCAAAAATAGATGTGGATGTCAGGGATGCAATAGGGAGATACTGGCAATTGAGTACTATTCAGCTGGACTTCTTTATGCCGGATGAGAACCATTTTGACCTTAAATACGTTGATGAAAACAATCAGTATCATCATCCTGTAATGATACATAGAGCCATATACGGTACCTTAGACAGATTTATGGGAATTATAATTGAACACTTTGCAGGAGCCTTCCCACTTTGGCTTTCACCAGTTCAGGTTAGAATATTAACGGTAGGTGAAAATGCTGTACATTATGCAAACCAGGTTTTTGGCAAACTTAAGGGCGAGGGCATAAGGGTTGATCTGGATACATCAACCAATACCATTAGCAAGAAGATAAGAAATGCACATGATGAAAAGATTCCTTATGTGCTAATACTGGGGGAAAAGGAAGTATCGCAGAACAAGGTATCTGTTAGGGATAGAAAAATGAGACAGAAGAACTTGGTAAACATTGAAGAATTCATAGGCAAAGTTAAGGAGGAAATTTCTACAAGAGCCCTGGAAATTAGTTTTTGCGAAACAAAATAATTTATTATTCTTAATTTATCCAGATGCATGGCAAAATTTACGTGCTATGTTTGCAGTAAGCCTGTAATTACAGGTCAGAAGTTCACATTTACAAAAAATGGTGCAGTGCATTATTACTGTTTTATATCAGAGAAATCAAAAACAGTTGTGGAACAAAATGCTGAAAAACTTTCTGTACTATCGCAACTATTGGAAAGTGAACTTCAGCATCTAATTAATATATTAAACATCAAAGATATGCCAGGAGAACTAAAGGAATTAATCGACAAAAAATACAAGGATATTGAGAAGGCCGTGGTAGAGACAACTAATGCCATAAATTCCTTATAATCATATATTTTTTACCTTAATTTTCCATTTTATCCTATCCTTGATTTCATCGTTTAATTGAGTCAAACCATGCTTGACATAAAGATGCTCAGCAATTTTATATATTAAATCATCCACATAGTTACTTTTTGCCTGAAAATCACAATCGTTTCCAAGATCCCTGCATTCAATGGTAAGCTTCACCATCAGATAGAATACTTTTTACTGCTATTTACATATTTCTAAAAATGCTAGAATTAAGAGCAATTTCCCGAGCGGCAATACTGGCTCTCATCATCAGGTTCTTCTTCTCTTTCCACGAGTATAATGAATTTTCCAATTTTCTTTTCATATTTCATTTTAAAAGCTTATAACAACTGAAAATTTAAATGTAATTACATCTTAGAATCTAAAAAATAGAAATTTAAATTATGTTGTTATCATTATTCTCTAATGCCAGTCAAGGAAGACGCATTCAATATTTTTAAATTTGAAGGAAGCCCATATGAAATTGGTCTAGAGCACGGTGAAAAATTGGGAGATGAAATATTAAGAGCTTTGAATAGATTTAAATTTGCTCTGGAAGATGATTACGGAAAAAAATGGGAATGGTTTAGGGAATTCTCAATTAAAAACTTTTACGATAAATTCCATGAGGACATAGTAGAGGAGATTTTAGGGATTATTCATGGAGCCAGAAAGAAGGGTTTCGATATCCACATTGAGGATATTATCACGTTAAATACAATTGCGGAGATAGATAGCTATTTTTCTTGGATTAAAAGCATCCCATCTGATAGCAGATGTACATCCTTTATTGCTAATGGGAAGTATACATCAAATGGTGACTACATTTTAGCGCACACAACATGGTGGCGGTATTACACGGCAAACAGTTTCAAATTCCTCTTCATTTATGATCCAGACAGGGGATATCCATTCGCTATGCAGAGTGCACCAGGTCTTTTGTTTAGCTTTACGGATTTCTATTATAATTCAAAAGGTATCGCAATATCAGAAACCACCATTGATGGAATAAAAACATTTAACATGGATGGTGAACCACTGTTCCAAAGGCTAAGGAATGCGATTCAATATTCGAGCGATATGGAGGGTGTTATATATAATTTAACGCACAACAACAATGGAGCATATGCTAACGATTATCTAATCGGAAGCAGAGATGGAATAGGATTGCTTGAGCTGGGAACATTTAATTACGGTATAATTAAGAAAAGGGAAGGATTTATAGTTTCCAGTAATAGATTCCAGTTTGAGAATCTTAAAGAAGAGGTTAAAATCGAATATGATTCGTATGATGATTCAGACACTAGCAGGTACATTAGGATGGAGCAATTTATCAAAAATAATAAACTTGACATCGAGACCGCTAAGAGATTATTGGCAGATCATTATGATATCTCATTAAAGAAAGAGTTTCCGGGTAAAAACTCCATATGTGGGCACAGGGAGGAGGAACCGCGTCTAGATAAATTTGATAAAAGACCCCCATACTTTGTTACAGGTTCAATTGATGGGAAAATAGTAACCAGCAAGATGGCATCAATTGGAAGCTCTTGGATTAAATGGGGGAAACCATGTAATACTAAATTCTTAGCCAATGAACATATTCAGAAACACCAGGAGTACAAATGGCTAGAGGGTCATTTAGAGGATGTTATACCATCAAATTGGCAAGAAATTCAACACGGATGGATAATATAAAAATTCTTTTTATTCATTAAGGAATAATAAGATAAATTTCAAAACGATTTTTTTATTTTCTAATATACGCCATATTGTCTAGAATAGACGGAAGGCTATACTTAAAGTTTGCTTTTTCATATATCTAGGTTAAAGCTGAATCATTAAAATGAATCTTTAGAAGAGTAATTTTGCTATATATTCATTAATTAAAGATCATACTCCAATTCGGAATCGATTTGGCATATGATAATTATAACCTATCATTCAATGAAAAGATTTAAGTTTGATTTCATAGAAAATCTTCCGGATCTTTAAATAATGAGGTTGTTCTAAGATGAGAAAAGTAATTTTCGATTTTTTTGGGGAATTTTTTTTCAATCAAGACTTTCCTACTCTAAATGTAAATGAGTATTTTTCATTTAATCAATTAAATAGCAATGAGGAGGATAATTGATGTCATTTAGTTTTAACGTTGGATGCCCTATAGAATTATTGCATAACGACCCCGAAGATTCCTATTAAATAACATTTAAGGTGCTCCAGTATCTCAGCAAGAGAAGGTTTTTGTAGAGAAGTCTAAGGATGGCTTTTTCACACGAGAAGACATTCAGAGAGTTAAAGGAATCACATCCCAAAAGTGATGTGGATATCCCATTCAAAACGATATACCTTCACCCGTTTTCCTATGCTAGTACGGGGACAGCATTCAAGAGGTAAACAAAAGAGCTAATATCCCGGTATTCAGGTTTGATTCATTCATGGAGGTGAAAAAATGGATAGTTGAAAATAAATATTTTAGGGGATGGTGACGGTATACAATAAACCCGGGTTTTTATTATACCTTGACCCTCCACATCTGGAAGAGGAAAGGCTTATAGGTTCAGTTTCAAAATTAATGATTTCTGGGACCTCAAGAAAAAGACAGACGAACATTCCGGGTCTTATTTGCTCAACCTCTCAATGAACGATCCCGAGATGATCGAAATTTTTGGAAAGCCGAATAAAGTTACCGACCAGTTCAGGCCAACCACCAAAGGTACCTATGAAAATGGGAATAGGTGCGGTGGGGGTACTGGTGGAAATTTCCACAAATACAACAGTTAACCAACATAAGAGAAGTCCTATTGCTTCAATTTCTGTTTTAATACGGCTTCCAATTCTTTTTTGCTTTCGAGATAATCGAACGTTTCATTATTATTAATTTTCTGTGAGATATTTAGCATTTCAGTTTCTCCTGCAACTATTTGTTGAGTATCTGCCAAAGATTTGAATGACTGTGCATCGTTTTTTGTAATTTCTTCACCGCTTTCCATCTTACCTATTATTTGATTTAAAAATTCTATGCTGTCACTATCCAAATAAGAGTATATTCTGTTGCTATCTATGTTTTCAAACTGCGACAAAACCACCTTATCTGTATCTAAGAATTTTGCATCATTTATTATCTCTAGATTTGTCTTTTTAGAGTCACTTCCTCCAGCTGGGAATTTATATGGCGATATTACATCGAAAATTTCGAATGGATGATAATGTAGCTTTGAAACACCCTCAATTTTATTCTGAAAAGATTTGTAGGAGCCTTCATAAATTAGAAGAACATCCATTTCTTTGAAAGTTGAATAAACAATATCAAGATTAACGTTATAGTTCAAAGCCGTATCCATTTTCCCAGCATAAAATCCCAATAATTGAAGCTGTTTATTTTTTACAAAATTTTTAATGGCGTCTATTTTCAATCTAAACGTTTGTTCACTTTCATTAAGATCCAACCAAACAATTGGATTATTTTCAATATATTGAGTAACAAACTGTTCAATTATTGTCCTATAGTCAATATTGTTGACATTTAGATTAGGAAGAGATCGAGTGGATAGTTTACCTTGAGCAATATTCAGAAATCGCATAAAAGTTTCAAATTGTCTTTCATTTAAAGTTGGCCATTCATTTTTAATTGGCCTAAGGGATAATATAGAAAGATAAGAATTTACAGCTCTCTTATTAAATTCTTCCAATTTTGAATATAACAACTTCATGGCCCCATTTTTATTTAAAAAGCTCTCAAAATCTTCTCTATTGAAATATTTCACGTATATAGAAAAAAAGTCACTAAGGGGAATCTGATTAGGAAAATTTGCTTTTTTATTATATTCTGTATCAATAACAGCCCGGGACGGTGTTACAAATTCCTTTTTAAATCTCGCTCTAACCCTGCGTGGATAGTATCTCAATGATAGACGTTGTGGAAATTCATCTGTAGCTAGATCCAAAAATTCAATCATTTTTTTTCCTTCCTCTAGGTGGGGCATCCTCACTTATTTTTCCAAACCATATCCCCGGAAAAACATTTTCCAAAGGGATATCATTATACCAGTTTTTGAAACCTTCAGACTGTAATAATATTGTTATTCCTCTTGGCCCACTCTGATCCCAGGCTTTCTTTTTTTCACTGACTAGATTTCTAAATTGTTTTATACTATATCCCTTGTCCATCAACAATTCTTCATATTTTTTTGCTATATCATCAAATTCAACATTAGTCCTGAATTCCGCCAGAAATCTTTGACTATTAGTTCGTATGCTAATTAGATGTTTCCTGTCACTATTCCCCATATTTTCTTCATAAAAATTTCTTAGCTGTACAATACCGGAAAAAATCAAAGCAGATAAAACAGCATTAACATCTATACTATATGGACCATATTTGCATTCGAAAAATCCCGCTTCCCTGGCTCCTATAGAGAGACCATTATTTTTGAGGATTTTTTCATAAAATAGAAAAACTTCCTTTTGAAATAATGTTCTTGAAATTATACTCTTATTATAATCAATAGATGAAAGTAATAAAAGGATTGAATCCTTTAGCGAAAAATTGCTAATAGGTTGCACTCTAACGTTGATGTTCTCCTGAAATTTGCTTTTTAATATCCTATCTGCTTCTTCTAAACTTATGAATCTTATCTCATTTTTATTATACATTTAACTCCCTCGTACCAATTTACAGTATTATATTTCCTCTATATCAATTATATGGAAAGATATCTTATTCAAATTTTCCTGTTCTTCGACGACCTCGAAGAGAATCTTTCTATCCTTTCTGCCTTCTAAACCTTTTATTGTTGCGCAGATATAAATTGTAATTTTATCAAGATAGTGATATTTCGGAGATACCCCCTTTCGCCCATAGTTCCTTCGAGCTGCACGAAATCTGCTTCTAGATGCCGTCAAATAGTCGTAGCTAACATTGTATATTTTAGTATCTTCTTGATTCAAAATTTCTTCAATACTTTTGATTGAATGGGTTCCCCATAACTTTGTTAGGAGGTCTTCATTAATGTCCACATTTTTTAGATTGTTCCTGAGTATTAATGTTATGTCGGTTAATTTATAATTATGGCTATTTGGACAGACTAAAGCAGGATAATTTACTTGATTTGAACTCCCTACTCTAATTAACTTTACCCATTTTAACTCCTTATCGGGTGTTGCGGCTCCTGGTATTAGGATTCTTGAACAAATTATACAAGGAAGCGCATACGGATTAGTATCTATCTGTTGATCTGACATATTATGTACCACTGGGTTGGTTCCTTTTAAAAATCCATAACGTTATAAAAATATTTCCGATAAAAAGGAAAAGTAAATATAAAAAATGATTGTATTCATTTTATTATGATATTTCATTCTTTACCCACTAAATCAGTAAAATCTTCCCACTCCAGTGTGACCTTTAATTCCTCAGGCTTTGGCTCCTTTAGGGCATTCTTCGAAATCCTCATATTTATCATCACTTCTTCTGATAGCTTCACGGAATAACCGTCATAACCGAGCCCTGCAAAATACCTCCATAAAGTCAATTCAATTTTTCCAATAAAACCATCCGTACCCCCTAATAATACTAATAAATTCCCGATTATCTCTCATCATATGAATATAAATAATGTGTTATTTTAATATTTTCCAGATTCTAGCTGATAATAATATATTATATTTCAAAGCTGATAATTCTTGAGCTACATGCTTCAGTAGAGACTTGAGTAGAACTAATGTTATCCAACCTCCATATCTGAAGAATCTGATAATGCGTTCATTTTTTCCGTTTTTCATTTTTCAGATTGGGGTGGAAATTTCAAATATCGGTTCCGAAACTTTGGAATGTGATAAACATGAAAAACAACGAATTTGTGAAGGAATATGTTATTGGCAGGAAAGGCCAATTTGACCTGAACTATGTGATATTCAGGAAGGCGATTAAGGAGACGGAGACAAGGGAGGATTTTATTAACTACATAGAGGAGAAGATGCAGTACGTGATTTCAAGGGTTGCGAGCGAGAGGGCTAAGATGCTGATGGAAGAGATGGAATTGTTATGATAAGGCATTTAGAACCCTTAGGGTTGCTCATTTATTTTTTCTAAATAGTTTTCTAATATCACATTCTTGGGTGGGAAGACGGAAAAAAGAGGAGTTATTATCCTATCTCTAATAGTTTTGTAGAACTCCCCCCTTTTATCCCTTGACGTGGGAAACTGGATCACTAAGCTATGAGTTGTATCTATTCTCAGGTAATCATTTGACATATTATTTACAATTTCTCTGACTATATTGATCTTGAATAGGAATTCAAGAACCGCTCTCTTTTTCGTGAACTCAGACTTGCTAGAATTTATAACCGCTGGTACTTCAGCCTCAAATTCCTTGTTTTTTAAAACGGTCTCTGCCACCATGTCTAATATATTCGTGACCGGATCAACATTAGATCCGGTTGGCCTATAAAGATAATACATCTCTGTCATATCTCTATTTACAGGAAATTCACTGATATATGCATAATCAATAATATTTTTGATCCCACGATATTCCGCCTGGATACCCTCCATTGAATTCTTGTTGAATTCTGATAATGTTTCCGTGATCTTTCCTAGGAAACTCCTGTAATCTTCATAGTTCAAGCTATTGAGCAATTCCACGATATCTTCATACTGTGATTCGGGTTCAACTTCTAAGTGTATATCGCCAAATATTCCTCTGTAATCCCGATCATCACTTACCACGATCCTGACAGGAATTCTTTCTTCAAAATTAACGAATCCCCTTACTAATAGTATTAATCCTGCCTCATTCTTGAACCTTTCTGCAGAGTTCCCATCAACTCTCTGTCCACCGAGTTCTTCAATAATGTCAGTTTTCCACAGGGATATTTCCCCTTGCTCAAAACCCATAGCACTTCCAAGACATTTCCTGAGTTCATCAAAGAGTTTTAGAAGTATCACTCTTTTTGGCTGTATCGGGATATAATCTATACCTTTATTTTCCCATAACTTTCTATTTAAATGAATATAAAGTCCCATATCTTTTTCCAAGAAATGTATGAATTTGTAATTATTAAATTTTTATACTATTCAAATATTTCGCAGGAATTATTCTGATCATGCTGTATCAATCCTGATAGAAATCAAGTTTCTCTTTTACTTTTCGTGTGTATTCCTCTATTTTCCTCTCATCTAATGCCCACAATTTAATATTGTTTAAAAAGGTGATTGGCTGAACCTTTCCCGTTTATATCCTGTAAATGACATAACCAGTTGGTGAATCATCACTTTTCCTTGGTTCAAAAAGCTGTCCGACTCTGCCAAACTTGCCGCTGTATATAAGCAATGCATATTTTACTATAATTTGCTTTTTCTTAGCAGCTTCAATAGTTGCTTTAATTTGTTCCACGGCGTTAGTGATCTTTCCCGCTGGTTTTTTCTCAATAACCATCCATGGACAATTTTGGTAGTGGGCCATGCAGTCACACCTGGTTTTATTATGAAGATCTAGCTCATTGGCGAGTTCATCAGAGCTATAGATCAGTTCTGCAGCTCCTCCTTCAGGTACCGGTATAGCCCATTTTTGACAATTTTCTTTGGTGCCTTCTCCTGTCATAAAATCGTCCCTCTAGCACCTCCTCAATCTCCCTCAGCCTCATCATATTGCCAAGGTTCATAAATAAGACCTTGAATCATTGTGATAATATAACCTACAGTAACCCCGATCATAAAAAGCAAAGCATCCCCGGATACCTTTCCATAGAAAGTTAATAGCGACGAAATTCCAATTACTACACCCAAGAAAATAAGCAATGAAAATGTTAATTTTCTATTATGCTGACTTGCTCTCTCATCTCTTTTAACTTTGTAGTCGAATTTAGATTTCTGTAATTCGACGTATTCTTTAACGAGAGGTACAACTGAATTAATAAGAATTGGAATCCATTCCGTATTAGATGGTGGTGTTTGTTCATTTGATGCCTTCTTATCATCACCTTCTGGAGGAACATCATTATTCATTTTTCCATCATCTCCTCGATCTCTCTCAATTTCTCAGCCACCTTTTTTCCTTTGTCGGTCAGGGAAATCATGATCCTAGGAGGATAAGTAGAGTTATCGATTCTTGTCTTAACAAGTCCTAGTTTCTTCAATTTGTCTAAACTGTTTCTTAAAATTCTATCGTATAGGTCAGATTCCTTGATTATGGAGTAATAACCCATCTCGCCCTTCTCCAGCAGCAGTAGTGGCAACCGCAATATACCCCTTTGTCCTTCCAATTCTCTTATGTTCATACCTTATGCAGTATTGAATACAGAACGTAAATATGAATACATAC
>Ga0209012_1002308_pt1 | contig 16900 bp, 15 predicted proteins | sample RS3BMetagenome_FD_184735 | JGI IMG/M metagenome (GOLD analysis project Ga0209012, IMG submission 184735) | Ferric oxide microbial mat and aquatic microbial communities from Rainbow Spring, Yellowstone National Park, USA - RS3B (SPAdes) (version 3) ...
ACTTCTTGCTAGACCTTGCAGGCTTAACTGCATTTAGGAAAGCCTATGCAGGCACATTTTCAGGAGGCATGAAGCGCAGGCTTGAAACAGTAAAATCGTTAATACACGATCCAAAGATATTAGTGCTGGACGAGCCAACAACAGGACTTGATGTGCAAAACAGGACAAAGGTGTGGGAGCTTATCAAAAAAATAAACAAAGAACAGGGGGTAACAATACTAATGACAACACAGTACCTTGAAGAAGCTGATGAAGTATGCAACCGCATAGCAATAATAGACCATGGAAAAGTAATCGCATTGGGAACGCCTACTGAACTTAAGCACAGTATAAGCAAAGGGGATATAATAGAGATTGCAACAAACAGGCAGCAGCTTGAGGAAGTGGCAAAGATAGTTAAAAAAACGCTCGGAGAGGAGCCGAGAATATCTGGTGACAAAGTATCAGTTTCTGTGTCAGCCGATGCCGTTAAAAAGATGGAGAAAATAATGAACGAGCTAAATGCAAGCAAGATACAGGTACATGGAATAAGTATGCACGAACCTACGCTTGACGATGTTTTTCTAAAGCTTACAGGCGCATCGCTTAGAGACGCTACAACAGAAAATGTGCAGTCTAGCAGAGCAATGCTTATGAGGAGGAGATAATGGGCTTGCTTAAAGATGCGTATACGCTTTACATAAGGGATATGCTTATCTTCAAGAAGAACTGGAAGACCAGCATAGCAAGGTCACTCATATTTCCACTGACCCTTATTCTTCTATTAGGCAATTTGGGAACTAGTGCAAGCCATATACCGATTGCTGTTGTAAACTATGCAAGCTCGCCCTCTGCAATGGCCTTCATAAGCCAGCTCAATTCATTAAATACCTTAACAGTAACTGCGATTACAACACAACAAAATGCAATGCAATTGCTTTCAAACGGTGACGTTAGCTCGGTAGTGGTTGTGCCTTCAACATTTGGAAAGCCTGGAAGCAGCATTGTGCTCTATACTGACTACTCTTCGCCCATTACTTCACAGGAAGCCGATGCCGCTATTGACCAAGTAGCGGAGCAATTCGGTGCTATGACAAACATACACAGCACAGGAGTAGGAGTAAGTGTGTCGACAAACTACGTTTACGGCGCTGCGAGCAATTACAAAACTTTCCTTGTCGCAGGCATAGTAATAATGGTTGCTGCATTTGGCTCCATGTGGAGTGGAGGCTTTACGCTGATAACCGATAGACAGCTAGGCAACCTCAAGGCATTCATGGCAACGCCAATACACAGGCTTTCAATACTTCTTGGCAAAATGGCATATGGAATATCCCAGTCAATGATAAACGGCTTGCTCGCACTTGCAATAGGCTTGCTTTATGGCTGCAGCATAGCTGCAGGGCCTATAGGAATAATACCCATAATATGGTTTGCATTCCTTAGCGCGTTAGGGTTTAGCGGCGTTGCTACAGCACTGGGTACAAGAATAAACAAAATAGAGGTATATTCGCTTATAGGCATGGCAATAACAATGCCGCTATGGATACTTTCAGGAGCTTTTCTGCCTACGAGCACGCTACCAAAGTTTATGCAACCATTTAGCATATACAACCCTATGACTTATGCAGTCAATGCAGTAAGAGATGTAATGCTAAAGGGTGTGCTGCCAATGGCAACCCTTGTTTATTACTCAATCTTGCTCATAGGTTTTGCATTGGCAACAATTGCATTGAGCCTTGTTCTGTTTAAAAATGTAAGTCCGGTGTAAACATGAAATATACAAAAACCATTGAAATAGGATTGGCGTTTGCCTTTGCAGTGCTTTTGCTTGCACCTCAATTAGCAAATGCACAAGTCAACAACGCACTATCACTTGTAGATGTAAATGTAGAGCCAAATCCGGTAACTGCAGGTAGCAATATGACAGTAATGTTTGAGCTATACAACTCTTATGACAATTCTTTGAAAAACATCAACCTAGAAATACAAGGTGCATATCCTTTGCTGAATTTTTCACCGACAGGAACATATGAAATATCTACAATAGGCGAGGGCGTATACCCAGGATTCTTTACTTATACCTTCCACATACCAAGCACAACGCCAGAAGGAACATACCAGCTAAACGTTATTGCTACCTATGAGACTACAACATCTCCGCCACAAACTATGCTCGAAATAGGCACATCAATTATGCCTATAACAATCTACGTTTACAACAAGCCAAACATAACAATAAACGCTGAGCCAGCTAGCATAGTTCCAGGCACAACTGTGCCAGTATCATTAATTGTGGCAAACTCTGGAGAAGGCACAGCAAGAAACATTAAAATACAATTACTAAACTCGACTGGATTTACAGTCGAAGGTACAAGCATTATTAATTTAGGAAACTTGCAGGCAGGACAGCAAGCAGAAGCCCAGGCCAATTACTATGTAAGTAGGAATATAACAAACGGCGCACACACCCTCGACTTCTTAACAATCTATACCAGCGACACTAACACAACCTATACGCAGACCGTAAAGGCAACAATAAGCACTTCTGCAACTCAACCAATAATTGCAATGAGCATTGCAGATACTGAGCCTAGCACGCTCTATTTAGGCTATAACCAGACAGTCGAGCTGCTCATACAAAACATAGGAAGCGGAACGGCAAAAAATGTAAGCGTTGAAATAAGCGCTGGCAAGGGTTTGCAGTTAATGAGCTCGGCAACAAGCTATTTCTTTGGCGCAATAGCACCTGGGCAGTCGGAACAAATACCTGTACTAGTTTATGCAAACTCAAGCACAAGCACACAAACGGGCACAATAACAGCAAACATTACCTATTACTCGGCAAACTACGCAAGCAAGTATGCGGCAACAAAGCAGGTGGCGTTGACCATAGCGCCTTCTGCACAGTTTCAGATAACAGGAGAAAGCTCGCAGGCAACGCCTGGAGCAACAGATGTGCCGTTTACTGTAACTATCAAAAACACAGGAAACGAAGAAGCCACAGGGGTAGTGCTTAGCCTCGAAAGCATATATCCAATAACACCAGTAACAAGCACATACTACATAGCAAGCATTGCTCCAGGTAGCAGCGCAAATGCAACCTTTATGATAAATGTAGATACGCAAGCAGTGCCTGGCAGCTATCCAATAACAATATATGAGCAGTGGAAGCAGCCAAACGGCGCAGCAAACCAGCAATATTCAGGAACTACACAGTACTTTGCCGAGGTTTTGTCGTATAGCGGCAATGCCTCAGAAACAGCAGGAATAGTAGTAGTGGTTGTTGTAATAATAGCGCTAGCTTTAGCATACTACGCTAAGTCAAAGTCTAGGAAGAAAAGAAAACAGTAATCTACAGCACCGCAACGCCTTGCCAAGAAGCCAGTTTGTGCAACAATAGCTAATTTTTATTTCTTTATTTGCTTATTATTTACGTATTATTATTTATGTATTGTTTATGATTTTTGGCTTGAGGTAGGTGTAAGCATGATCGACAAAATAGAGCTTCATAACTGGAAAACACATAAAGACACCATGCTTGAATTTTCAAAAGGCACAAACATACTTATAGGCCAGATGGGTGCTGGCAAAAGCTCGGTAATGGACGCTATTTCCTTTGCCCTGTTTGGCAAATATCCTGCACTACAACACAGACATTTGACTACGCAAGACATTATAACCAACAGGCCGGTACAAATGCATGAGGCACAGGTAAGGCTTGAATTTAATATCGGCACAGACACCTATGAAGTTACTAGAGCAATAGGATTAGACGGCGTTGCAAAAGCAACGCTTGAGAAAAACGGCACATATGTGCAGTCACAACCGCAAAGGGTAAACGAGGAAATAGAGCGCATATTGAAAATTGACTATGATCTCTTTGTGCGCGCAATTTATGCGGAGCAGAATAGGCTAACATACTTTCTTGAGCTTTCGCCAAGTGAAAGAAAGAAGGAAATAGATGAACTCCTCGGCTTGGACCTATTTGCAAACGCGCAAGATAGTGCAACAACTCTTGTAAACAGAATAAATGACATGGTAAAAGACGAAACAAATGCAGCAAAAGGCTTTGACCTTGAAAAGCTAAAACAAGCATTGCAAGAAGAAAAAGATGAGCTAGCCAAACTTGAAAAAGAAGAAGAAGCTACAAGACACGAATTAGAAGAGATAAGCAAGGAAGCAAAGAAACAAGAAGACGAATTGCGCACAGCAAAAGAACTGCTTAGCAATAAGCAGAAGCTTGGCAAAGAGATAGGCGAGCTCAATAGCAGAAAAGAAATGCTTGAAAATGAGATAATAAAAGTCAAGGAACAGATTGGCATAAGCAGGCAGGAACTAGAAGAAAAAATAGAAAAGGCAACACACGAACTCAATGCATTAAAAAACAAAGAGCAAAGGACAAAGACCGAGGAGCAGGAGCGACTAAGACAGCATGCACAAGCAGAAGCTGAAATAAAAACGCTTGAAAAAAATGTGGAAGAACTAGAAGCACTAAGCAAGGAAATCAAGGGAAAAAGCAGCAAGCAAGAAGCAGAAAAGGTTGAAAAAGAAAAGGCTGTGCTCGCAGAGCTGCAGCAAAGGCAGGCACAGCTTGAGGCAGGCATAAAAGACAATGAGCAGTGGCTTGCAGCACTTGAAAAGCATGTTGCAAAGTGTCCTGTATGCGAAAGAGACCTTGATGATGCGCTTACTGAAAAGCTCATAACAAGCAAGAAAGCAGCAATAAGCACAGCAAAAGAAGAACTTGAAAAGATAAAGGAAGAGATTGAAAATTACAACACAGAGATAAAGTTGAGCAATGATATAGTAAACGAGCTAGTCTTGAAGGAAAAGAGGCAAGAAGAACTTAAAGGAGTTGACGAAAAGGTAAAGTCATTAAGAGAAGCTGCAGAACAAGCAGAGAGGGCAAAACAACTTGCTAGCAAAGAGCTTGCACAAATACAAAAAGAGCTGCAGGAAAAGATAGAGGAAAACACAAAGCTGAACGGCCTCAAAGAAGCACTCGATAGAAAGGAAAGGTATGAAAAACAGCTAGATGAAATAAAAAGACAAGTGGAGGAAAAGCAAATAGCCCTTAACGAGATAAAAATTGATGAAAGCAAGGTTGAAGAGCTACAAAGCGCATATACTCAGACATCTGCAAAGATTAGCAAACTAACAGCAAACCAGGATTCTATTTTGAACATGAAAAAAGAAAAGCAGAAGCAAGCAAAGGAAAAGGAAGACGAAATAAGCCGCGTTGAGAAGCTTTATCAAGACATAGAAATTAAGAAAAAAGCAGCTACAGAACTGACAAAATATAAAAACGCGCTCGCTGAAACACAGACCGCGCTTAGAAGCAGGCTTGTTAACTATATAAACAGAACAATGCAGGCGATATGGCCAGAACTTTATCCTTATGGTGATTACCAGAGTATAATACTAGAGCCTACGCAGGACGACTATGTGCTAAAGCTCAGAACAAACAGAAAGGAAAAAGAGTGGGAAGAGGTTGAGGCAATAGCAAGCGGCGGAGAACGCAGCATAGCATGCCTTGCACTGAGAGTCGCATTCGCACTTGTTCTTGTTCCAAACCTTAAGTGGTTAATACTTGATGAGCCAACGCACAACATAGACCAGGAGGGCATAGCGAAGTTTGTGAGAGCGCTAGGAGACGTTCTGCCTAAGTACATAGAGCAGGTCTTTATAATAACACACGATGAGGCTCTAAAGCAGGTTCCTAACGCAAGAATCTACGTTCTTGAAAGAGATAAAGTTGCAAACGGCGAGACTAGAGTAGAAGGCGTGTAATAAAAGAAAGATGAAAAGGATAAAGCAAGTAAGCTGAAGACACAAAAGTATGAATATTTATAAAGCTTTCTGCAATGCCACTACAATGAAAGCAAACAAATAAAAAGAGGCATCGAGAAAGAAAATTATGCCCATTGAAAAAGTGCACACGCCACTAGATTATTTTGCCGAACAGTTTACAAGATTCCAAATATATATGCCGATTAGGGAACTTATAGAAAGTGGAGCAACGGCAAAGGTTGTTAAATCGGAAGGACTCGTCTTTCTCTATTTTAACTATAATGGTATTTATAACGGCACGGAAGTAAGACAAAGGTATTATATTTTTGCAGAAGACGACCACTCTGTCCTTATAAAACTCGAAGATAAAAAGATAAGAGAGGGTCTCTACGGCATGTCTTTTGAAGTAAAAACTGCAAATTCAAAAGGAGAAGTTAGCGAGATAAACGCAACAGAATGCATGATAGGATTGCACAATGAAGAGGATCCTGATTTATTTTTTATAGTATTGAATACACAAGCAACCAAGGAAATCCTTCTGTATCAGAAAATAAGCAGAGAAGGCGAAGAAGATAACCAAGAGAACACTACTGCAATAAAAGGCTATTTCACCTCTGCCAGGCGTATTGAGGTTGAAGAATTAGAAAATAAACTTCTTGAAATGGCTAAAAGAGAAGGAAATATTTATGATGCTAGGCAAGCCTTTATAGAGGATTTTGTTAAAAATATAAAAGAAAATACAGTATACGTGTTAGATTTTAGTGATATGAGTGTTTTGACCACTACAGAAATAAGAAAAGATGGAAAAAGAACTCCAATAAACGAAGACAAACAAAAGATTCCTGGAATGCTAATAGTGAACGTAAGAAAAGAAACTGGAGAGAAAAGGGCAATAGGTATTTCACTAACAGAAATACCAGATAATCTTAAAAACACACAACTTGAAATTACAAATATGCGCATTTGTAGAGTCCTCGAGGCTTTTGTAAGTATAAAAACAAACGGAGCTGTGTCAGAAAGTAGACACCCAGGTCCTTATCCTTACTCTTAGATACTTATATATTCTCATTATTTATCGATTTAATAAAATTAGCAGCAGCCTTATCATCTAAAAAGTTCTTTCCAGCACATATCTGCGCCGAAATAATACCTTCGTGTTTTCTTAGCCATTTTTTGGCATCTTTGTATTTAGGCATTGCACTTGCAACTAATTGCCAGAAAGCGTTGCTATGATTCGACACCTTAGAATGTGCAAGCTCATGTACTATCACATAATCCATTACCCAGCTAGGCACAAATAAAAGCTTGAAGTCCAAGTTTATGTTTTTTGTTTTAGCCAGCATAAAGTTTGAATTGCGTGTTAGCATCAGCTGCGATTGGCAACTTTACTACTATTTTGCCGTTTTTAAGCCTAGCGCTCTCGCAGTCTTTATTTCTGCAAACTCGCGAATTACTTCATATCTCTTGCCGTTTGCTTCGATTTCCATGCAAAACATCAAATTTTTCAATGTCAAATTTTATCCTGACATAAGGTTTAAATAAGTTGCAAGGAAAAATGTAAGTATGGCAATTGCAACACCACCACAGCAGGCAGGAATTTTAAGCTTTTACGACGCGCCCGAGAAAGGCCCTAATGTAGGCGTTAAAGGAATTATTATACTGGTGTTAGTATTTGTAATAGTAATAATAGTGCTTGACCACATTGCCGCATTGTAATGTGGTGGCTTATTTACTATTGTTTATTAATTTTATATTACTTTACTATGTCGAATACGTCCTTTCTATTTTCAGTAACGTCTCCTTGCTCAGCCATAAAGTAAAGTATGCTCCTTACAGCGTCTTCACCCATTTGCGCTGACTTTGCAATATCAGCAACAGACTTTGGCCCATCTTTAAGGCATTTCAAAACTTTAGCACTGTTTTTGTCAAAGAAGTCCTTTAACATTATATAGTATTTTTTGTTAAACGCCCTAATCCCTATAACCTGACCTTGTCTTATACTCTCAGAAATAGCAAGCGAAAGAACCGAAGCTTCTGCCTCGGTCTGTAAAACCACATATCCATTCTTCTCCAAAGATTCAACGTCTTTATTTTCCATTCCTTGTTTTATCTCAAGTGGTGTGTAAACTTCTCCCCATGCCCTTTCAGGAGGCACGGGCTCTGGCTCAGCCTTAGCAGTAGAAGCTTCTCCTGGCTTCTTCCTCATCAGAAAATTGTCATATACATATTTTGAAATACTATAAAGCTTCTGCTTCCTTTTTTCATCGTTGAAAAGCACAACAAGCTTGCGTTCTATAAGCCTATCAAGTACTTTCTTCTCGTCCTTATTTAGCAGCTTGTCAACGCTTGCCTCGTCCCTTGCCGGGTACCTTAACGTATCTAGTTTTTTAAGCACCACAAGCTCTTCGTTGCTTATTGATATTTTCTCAGACTTCTTGCCACTACTGAGCAATGCTGCAACATCTGCCTTTTTGGCAAATAGAAATGCGTTGTTGCTATATTTGAAAAAATCAACTTCGTCGTTATCGGCAATATGCAGTTGCTCAATTACTTCATAGGGCAAGTAGATTAGGAACTTGTTATCTTTCTTAAAAACCTTTACCATGCAAACACCATATATTTTATACGCTTGCAATATATATAGGAAGTTTTACATGCAAAACTTAAAATGGTTTGCAAAGCACACAAAAAGAAGCCTATCTGCGAGCGAAATGCGGGCAGTAGAAGTTAATGCAGAGGCACTCGGCGTAAGCAGCAGAGAAATGATGGAAATGGCTGGCTATGCTGTTGCTATGCATGTGAGAAGGCTCTTCAGAAATGCTAAAAATATACTTGTGGTATGTGGCAACGGCAACAACGGAGGTGACGGCTTTGTTGCTGCGAGAATGCTAGAAAATAACTACAGAGTGACTGTAGCACTTATAGGCTCAAAAGAAGAGATAAGAAAAGAGCCTGCAGCGCAAGAATTTAAGGAATTAGCGACTGCAAGCCCATTTGTAAGCATAATAGAAAACGCTGAGGAAGTAATGGACAACTTGTGCTCGCAGAATGATGTTATAATCGATGCCATATTTGGAACAGGATTTCACAATACTTTGAAGCCCAATGCCGAAATTGCAATAAGAAAAATTAACGAAAGCAAAAAGCCAGTAGTGTCGGTAGATGTGCCGTCGGGCCTTGATGCTACAACCGGAAATGAGAAAAATGCAGTGAAGGCAAAATACACAATAACATTCTACAAACTAAAGACAGGGCTTTTAGGCTCAAAGAAAGCAGGCAACATAGTAGTTGCTGACATAGGTATACCGCTTGCAGCAGAGCTGTTTGCTGGGCCAGGAGACTTACTTAAAGCTGCGCCTAAGAGAAGCCTAGAAAGTACAAAGCGCGACAATGGCATGGTATTGATAATTTCTGGCAGCTCAGAATTTCATGGCGCCCCTGTGCTTGCTGCAACGGCTGCGCAGAGCACGCTTGCCACGCTAAGGGTAGGCGCGGGCTATGCAGTGCTTTATATGCCAAATATAGTTAAGGCGATTGCACAGAAGATATCGCCTAATTTGATTGTTAGGGGATTTGGTAATAAAAACATAGGTGAAGGTCAGTTTGAAGATATTAAAAAAGAAATAGAGAAAGCAGATGCAGTGGCAATGGGCATGGGCATAGGCAGAGCACCAGAAACATTAGAAATGGCTAAGAAGATTATAATGTATGCAAAGACGAAAGGCAGGAAGACGGTTGTTGATGCGGATGCAATCTATGCACTTAACAAAACCACTAAACTAGGTAGCAACATTATATTGACTCCTAACGATCATGAGTTTGAATTCTTAAACGGAAAAGCAACAGGAAAGGAAATAGAAGAAAGAGCAAAGCAGGCAGTAGATTTGGCTGGAAAAATAAGTGCAAACATCGTTCTAAAAGGCCATACAAGCATAATCACAAATGGAAGCATTGTCAAACTTAACAAAACCGAAACCGCAGCGCTTGCAACAATGGGCACCGGAGATGTGCTCAGTGGAATAATTGCCGGCTACGCTGCAACAGGAGCAAGTGCGTTTGACTCGGCTGTCGCAGGGGTTTACCTTCATGCACACATAGGAGATAGCATAGCCAAAATAAAAGGTAACCACATACTCGCAAGCGACATTGTAGAGCAAATACCCTATTTTATCAAGCAGTATGATAAACAATAAAATATACATTATTGCATGCATAAAAGGGATAACGTGCCCTCACCAATCACGGCTGCAAAAGAGGAATTTGCAGAGCTAATATCGCAAGCAGTAGAGAAAACACATGGCGAAAGGGCAAGTAAGGAAGAAATAATACAAACAATCGAGATTGCTGAGCAGCCTTTTGGCGATTTAAGCTCATCGATAGCTTTTAAGCTTGCAAAAGAGCTTAAGACAAGCCCTCATAAAATTGCAGAAGAGTTAAAAAACACAATACAAGAAACATTGGAAAAAAGTAGCAGGCTTATAAAAGAAATAGCTGAGGCAAACGGCTATATAAATGCAAACCTAAACGAGGTTGAATATACAAAAAGCGTAATAGAAGAAGTTTTCGACTTGGGAGATGATTACGGCTCAAGCAATATAGGAAAAGATGCAAAGGTGCTTGTTGAATACCCAAGTGTAAACCCTACAAAGCCGTGGCATACAGGTCATTTAAGAAATGCACTGCTTGGCGACTCAATTGCAAATATGCTAGAATTCTGCGGCTATAAAGTAGAGAGGGAAGACTACATAGACGACCTTGGGCTGCAAGTAGCCGAAACCCTGTGGGGCTACAGGCACATAAACACAATAAGCAGAGAAGGCAAGAAATTTGACCAGTTTCTAGGCGAACAATACGTAGAAGTAAACAAGGCAATGGCTAACAAAGACGCAGGCAGCAGAATAAGCAAGGAAATAGAGGAAATATTGAAAAGAATGGAAGCGGGCAACAATGAAGATGCACTGCAGGCAAGAGAAATGGCAGAGATGTGCGTAAAAGACCAATACACTACAGCATTTTCCTATGCTATTTACCACGATGTACTTATGTGGGAAAGCGACATAGTAAGGACGCAGCTGCTTTCAAAGGCGGTACTGATGCTTAAAGAAAAGGGCATAGTTGAAACACCCAAAGAAGGAGCATACAAGGGCTGCCTTGTGCTTGATCTTGAAAAGGCAAAGGAGGTAGAAAAAGAATTTGAAAACGTCAGGGAGCGGCATAAAGTGCTTATAAGGAGCAACGGTGTTGCTACATACGCAATGAAAGACTTCGCATTTCATACATGGAAGTTCGGCATAATAAACGCACCGTTTAAGTTCAGCAAGTTCATAGAAAAACAGCCTAACGGCAAGCCACTATATACAAGTGGAAGCGTTGGTGCGCCTATGGAATTTGGCAAGGCAAGCAAGGTGGTAAACATAATAGATGCGAGCCAGAGCCATGAACAGGCAACAGTAAGGGCCTTGCTAAAGCTCTCAACACCAAACACAAGCAACGAGCTAGTGCACATCGCGTACGGCAGAGTAGAGCTTGAGGAAGGAAGCCTAAGCGGCAGGACAGGAGGCTGGCTCTCTAAAGACAAAAACTACACTGCAGATGATCTGCTGAAAGAAACAATAAAGAAAACAAAGGAAAAGACAATGGAAAGCAAGAAGCTAAATAAGGAATTAGGCGAAGAAGTTGCAAGGCGCATAGCAATCGCAGCAATAAAATTTGAATACCTGCGCGTTGCCCCAGAAAAGGGAATAGTGTTTTCATGGGACAAGGCATTGGATCTTGAGGCGAATAGCGGCCCTTATGTGCTTTATATGTATGCAAGGGCGAAGCACATACTTGACAAAGCATCATTTGAAAAGCATGCACTTGAAGAAAAGGCGTATGAAAGCATAGGCAGATCTTACGGTTTTGAGGTTGTAAAGAAAGTCGGCATTGCTGGAGAGGTATTTGAAAATGCTTGCAAGGCATATAGGCCGAACACCATAGCAGAGTATTTGCTTGATCTTTCATCTAAATTCAGCAAGTTCTACGAACAGGAGCAGGTAATAAAAGGGGGAGAAGCGAAAGAGGTAAGACTTGCAATTGTATACGCAGTAATGCAAACTATTTCAAACGCACTTGCTCTTTTAGGCGTAGAGCCAGTAGAGGCAATGTGAAATCTGAAAGCAGCAAGGAAGGAATATGCATACAAACACACTAAAAGCTTGCTAAGCAGATAAAGAAATATATATTGCATTTAATATAATAAAACAAAAGGTGCTTGTAAAAGGGCCTGTAGCTCAGCTTGGATAGAGCGGCGCCGTCCTAAGGCGAAGGCCGTGGGTTCAAATCCCTCCAGGCCCGGTTGCAAAAGGGAATAATATGCACAATAAACACGAAAAAAGAAGAAAAAATAAAAATGAGGCTGCAAAAGAGCCAAAAATCATAGTAAAACCAGTTGGCAGGTTTGGAGGCCTTGACAATATACACTTGGCGTTAATAGCAGTCATAGTGCTACTTGCACTTATATTGTTAGTTGTCTCATATACAAAACAGCCGATATTTCCTGTAAATGTTACCACCACAAACACAGTTCTTACCAACACTACTGCAAAGCCCCTGCACAACGCTACTGAAATCCTAACGCAGGCGGAGCGTGTGCTAGCTAGCTACAGCTATGTAAACAGCTCGCTCAACTTGCTTCCTTATATTACAAATGTAAGTAATGCAAGCGTAGCGTATGTGCCAAGCACAAGGCAGTGGCTTGTACAGGTTCCAGCGGTAAACCCTGTAAACAACGAAGTCTTCACAATAGCCTTTTTCATTAACGATTCAAACATATCGAAGGTTATACCCCTTATGCAGACTGCAATACCTTCACAAATCACAGAAAACAGAGTAGTAGCAAATGGAGTGATGAGGCTTTATGGCAAATATCCATGCAGTACTCAAACACCACTCAACGTATATTGGTTTATCGACCCTTACGCTCCTGGTGCAGTAAAAAGTCTTCTTAACCTTACACAATTAAATGCATTGTTTAACGGCAAGATAAATATAAGCATAAAAATATTCACTACACAATACACGCTTTCTGTAGCAAGGACATACGGCTTAAGCAACGCAGAAGAGCTTGGTAAGTACATATTCTGCGCTTCGCTCCAGAAAAACTTCACTAACTTTGTAAATAATCTTAATTATGTCTATGCAAATGCCTATGTTCCACAGCAGGAGCTTGCAACAATAGCTAATGAATCAAAGCTTAACTCAACACTGCTTAATTCGTGCATTGCCAACGCAAGCACAAAAATAAACGCGCAGGCTTTGCTTGCACAATACTACAACACGACCCAAACGCCTATGGTTGTTGTAGACTGCGAATACATGTCGATACCACAGACCACAAAAAATGCTGTATGCTATGCAAACAGCACAATATGCACATAACATTACAAAATTAAATACTTGAAAAGGCAAAGATAAAAGAAGAAGATATATGCAACATATAATTGTTGGAATAGATGGAGGCAAAACTGCGGCAGTTGCGTGCCTAGATCTAAACGGCAATAAATTAGCGACGTTTACAGGCCACTCAGTCGGCATAAAGTGGTTTATTGACAAAATAAAAGAGCAAGGCGTGCCTGTATTGATAGCAAGCGACAAGGAAAAACCAGATTATATCGCCTATAAGCTCTCTGCCGTTTTCGGCGCCGCTCTATTTACGCCAAAGTCGGATATAAGCGCAGAGAGAAAAAGGGCAATTGCGGGTAGCGCTGAGAATTTGCATGAGCGTGATGCGCTCGCGGCTGCAAAAACTGCATACAACGCCTATGCAAACAAGCTAAAACAGGCAGATAGGCTTGCACATAAGCAAGGCGCAAATGCAGATATGGTAAAGGCACTTGTAATAAGACATTATTCAATAGACGAGGCAATAACAGGAAAAAAGTCAGGTAGAAAATAGAGCTTTCAATTTCTGGTAAAGGCTATGAAAGCATTTTGTTAATTCTTGGAAATGCCTCTAATGCGTGCTCCTGCTCAAGCTGCTGGTATACCATGTAGAGAATGCCTACAGTAAGCAAAATGCCAACGCCTGTTCCTACTGCGCCTGTGAGCGTTGCAAAAACTGCAAGCAAAGCAACGATAACACTGCCAAGAACTGTTATTGCGGGTATATACTTATTAAGTAGGCTTTCTACTATTCTCGGATCCCTTCTAAACCCAGGAATCTGCCAGCCCGCATACTCCAACTGCTCAGCTACAGCCCTGGGGCTCTGACCAGTCATTTCTATCCAGAACTTGCCGAAAAGTATTGAAAGAAGAACAAAGACTATTGTATAGACTATAATATGCACATACTCAGGCACGCGAAGATTTGTTCCTGTAGGCAAAGTGAGAGTACTATTGTGAGCAGCAAGGTAGTTGAAGTAGGCGCCATAACCACCAATGCCGCCGTATTGAGGGGCGTATGGCAAAGGAAAGTTAGGAGAAATTAAGTAAATCAGGCCGCCAGTAAGCGAAGGTGTTACTGTGCCTGTGCTTGACGGCAACATTGTGTAATTTGCTATAAATCGTGCAGTAGCCATAAGCGGACCAGAAACATTGGCTAGCAAGGCAAACCAGAAAGTAAGAGAAGCAATAAGAGAATAAGTAAGTATTACAGGCAGCACGCTTACATAAAGCAGAGGTATCGGAAGCCTGCCGCCAATTCCTCTGAACTGTGAAAACACCATAGGCAATTCTACTTTCATGTTGAATACATAAATGCTTATCAAGAATACAACGATTGCAGAGAACAAAGGCCCAAAAGCAAGAAGCGCATTCGGCAATGCTGAAGCGCCGCCTGCTGCTATTGCCTGGCCAGCCTCACTAAACAGAACAGTAACAGTTCCAGCAACAATCGCATAGGCTACGCCGCCTGCTATAAATAGGTTTATGCCCGATGTGATGCCGTACTTTGTCATTGCTTCGTCAAGGTATATTATGATTATAGCGCTCAATGCAAGCTGTGCAACTACCAAACCGTAGAAGCTTGGGTTGGCAAGAGGAGCGTAGCCGGCGTTTACAAATACAACCGCCTCTATTACTGCTATTACCATTGCAGATAGCTTCTGCAAGCTTTGAAACCTGCCCTTTACCTCGTTGTTATTCAAATCAACGTCTACTACCCCTGCACCTATTATAAGCTGCAGAACTATGCTTGCAATTACTATGGGGCCTATGCCTACAGTAGTAAGATAGCCTATTCTTGAAGCAAAAACTATGCTTATAAGCTGCAGAAGCGGTTGGTTTATTGAAGATATGCTAACGCCAAGTGCTGGCGTGCTAAACATCATAAAGTAAAGACCCATTATAATGCCTGTCCATATCATCTTTTCCCTGAACGAAAGAGGCACTGTAGGCTTCTTTATTGCTGGAATAAATTTCAGTATAGGGTCTAGAGAACGCAAATCGGCCATAAACACCACTTCAGCTTTCTGTTTCTATTTTCACTTTATACGTTCCTTTTGCATTGGCTTTTCTTTCTATAATGCACCTACTTTTATATACGTTAGATAAGTAGCCACGCAGCAATGCGCTACTTAGGTCTATATATCCGCTTATTGAAAGAGAGTGCGGATAATTCACCAATAATTTAACCCCTCTCCTTTTTATTTCTAACTTGCTATCTAGCCCCATATACAAAGCCAGCAAACTAGCCTGTTTGCTTGCATCAGCCTCTATTTCGCCGAGCCTTTTGCCGAGCAAATATGCAAGCTTTACGGCTTCGCCCAACAAGGGCTCTTGAAGTATTGGCAAAAGAGAAAAAGCGTAGTAAGGCTCAGACATGCCCCCTGTACGCTGTGTTGAGTACTCGTGCAAAAGCCTTGTTGCAGAATTTAAGTCCTCATAGCCCAGCATGCTTGAAAAGGGGTTCTCATTAGGAGAGGCAACAAACTGGCAGAAGTTAGATGTGTTAAGCGCACAGTGCTTCTCCGCAACCTCTATTTTTGAATGCAAATGCGTAGACATAAAGCTAGATATAAGCCCTGACTCGAAGTAATGCGCATTGTGGCCAAGCTTCAAAGGCGTGTGCATACTTTTAGAAGTTATTATTGCATGTGTTTCAAAAGGATAATACAGCACTTTGCCAAACCCCGCAGCTAGCAATATGCGCTCTAGCGTGCTAACGCTTGGAAAGCGGTTCGCAACAAGCTCGCCATAGGCGAAGCCAGAATTATATGCAAGGCGTTGCATCTCTGGCGTGAAATTGTAAATAATGTCCTGCAGGCCCATGCCCCTTTCATAACGCTCTTCTTCATTTATATTAAGCACAGATTTGACAAGCCAAAGCTCCCTGCTTAAAGCCACGCTTTCCTGTACTGCCGTGCGAGCATTTCCTTTTCTTGCAGTGCTTGCGCTACCGCTCTTTGCCATGCTTTTTCTTTTGGATCTTTTAGATTTGGAAACATGAGCCATAATCTAGCCTTCAGCTTAGCCTTTAGCTACAACTCCCAATTGATAATATGCTAAAAGAAGATTTATGAGCGTTAGCACAAGAAGTATTTCTACATTGTAGCGTGTAAGAAAAGCGACAAAAGCACTTGCAGGCAAAACACCAACTCCAAGCGTATACAATAGTGCAAACATAAACGACGCATTACAGCCGCACCCAGCAACTAAGCCACCAAATGCAGACGTTATCCCGCTTGTTACTGCGCATGTAGCCGCGCCAGCCTTAAGCCTGTGGTAAGCAGCTACACTAGCAAATACACTTGTTGTAAGCAAAAAAGCTGCGCTTGCAGCAAGAAGGTAAATAAGAAAAGAAGGCACGGTTATAAATACAAACAATCTGCTTTCAAGGCTTGCAAAAAACTTAAAGAGAAGATAATAAGCTATAAATGAGACAACTGCTGTTGCTAGGTAAGCTGGCGACGTGAAAATACGAACAAATGCATTTACACGTGCATGCCTGCGCTGCTTTCTTCTTGCCACTCTATCTTCACCCGCTGCTCGTTTGCCTCTGCCCTTTTCCACATTTGCATCTAAATACAGCTTGCCCACAGGCATCATATTCTCGTTTCGAGCGCTTTAATGGCAGGCAGCGAGCACACAGGCGCTGTGTTGTTTATACTGCTGCATACCATTGCAACATACACGTCTGCCGCTGCATATT
>Ga0209012_1002310_pt1 | contig 16879 bp, 13 predicted proteins | sample RS3BMetagenome_FD_184735 | JGI IMG/M metagenome (GOLD analysis project Ga0209012, IMG submission 184735) | Ferric oxide microbial mat and aquatic microbial communities from Rainbow Spring, Yellowstone National Park, USA - RS3B (SPAdes) (version 3) ...
AGCTGGCATAACCATCGTGAACAACAAGCTCCACTGTGATGTGGATGAAAAGGAGGATTGCGCCCACATAGGTTTTGCTTATTCTCTGCCGAAGGTTTACGAAGCCATGATAAGGCTGGGGATACCTTCGCCAAGCAAAATAACAAAAATAAAAAAGGATGATTATTTATTTGATTGAGCCGTCCTTGACTCCTAAAGCTTCTCTGCCGCTAAATGTGATCTAACATAGCCTGCCATTTTTATGCAGTAGAAAAATCCGAATCTAAGTGTGTGACAGTCTTCAAAATGGCACTTACAAAGTGTAACATATGATATATAGCGGGTAGCGTGGGTCCCTGTCAGATGACGAATGGCAAGATAGAGAAGTTCTTCAGGGCAGTTGATTGAAGAGGAGTTAAATGAGTTCGACGACATAGATGAATTCATAACGTGGTATAATTCGAAGAGACCTCATATGTCTTTAGAAATGGAGAATATACAGACCCCGAATCAAGCGTTTGTAAATAAGGAAAATTCCATGTTTTATCCGGAAATGATTTCGCATCTATGCCAACGCCTCCAGCATTGATGGGTCCATCAATGATTCGTACTGTGGCATCCTTGCATAGTAAGCCCTGCATGGCGTATCGAGATCCAGTGCCCCGTGTGGCCTGATCACGTTATACCAATTCACCCATTCCTCCACAGAATTGAAGAACTTGACCTTCCTCTCGAATTCATCGAATAATTTCTCAACCTTGCCATTCGTTTGAGGATGAGATGTTCTGCCCAGTATCTGCCTTATGTGGTTCCTGAGGAGGAACACCTCAAATTCTGTCAAGCCTTTCCTCTTCATCTCCGTTTCTACAGCGTAGAACTGTACACCTCTATCGGTTAAAATCGACTTTGGTCTGCCATACCTTGCTATCGCTTCCTTCAGGACTTCTACGGAATGAGTTGATGCCGCTTCCCTGAACACGCCATAACCCGTGATGAGCCTTGATGCATCATCCTCGAATACTATCAGCCACTGATGCCTCCATCTATGGTCCTTTATCTCGTGCCAATCGGCGTGCCACATGGAATTAGAATAGTCCCTTTCGTATCGAACCCATTTCCTCCTTATTCACTTCCTTGGCGCATCGGAAGATAGGCCGTACATCTTCATGTCACAATGTATCCTGTTGTGGTTGATGTTAAAACCATGCTGATTGTATATGACCCCCTGCAGGTAGGTTGAACCCAATCTGTACAGCTTGTAGGATAGAAGTATGAGTTCAACCTCCTGCTTTGTAGTCTCCCTTCTCTTTCTTCCCTGCCTTCTAAGAGTAGGTACCTCCCCGTGCAACCTGTAATGGGAATAAACGAACCTGTTCCACCCTCCTTGTCGATACTGAGAGGGAGTATGCAATGTCCTTGGAACTAGTCCCCTTTTCCCTTGCCCTGATGATGTACCGTATCTTGCCATCATCAAGCTTCACTATGTCTCTATAACGCCTTGCTATCCCTTCCCAAAACTCACTCAGTCCATCTCCGTTGACTAGATAGCGAAATAATTCCTGGATAAGATAATTCCATTTTGAGATGAATGTTTGAATGAACGAATTTCTTGAGTTTGCGGAGTTGAACTTTTGTAATCCTAGCAAAAACTTTATGCTCACTCAGTCCAATAACTACCCGTGATAAATCAGGATTCCGATCTTGAAAAGAAATTGTGGGCATCCGCTGATAAATTAAGATCCAATATGGACGCTGCGGAATACAAGCATGTTGTTCTAGGCCTGATATTCCTCAAATACATATCGGATACCTTTGAGGAAAAACACAGAATGCTTGAGATCGAGAGTCAGAAGGATAAATTGACAGATCCTGAAGATAGGGATGAGTACGTTTCAGAAAATATATTCTGGGTTCCTCCTGAGGCAAGATGGGAATATCTGCAGAGAAATGCTAAACAGCCAACCATTGGAAGGATGATAGATGACGCAATGGAGGTCATTGAAAGGGACAATCCATCACTCAAGGGTGTTCTCCCAACTAATTATTCCAGACCGTCGCTGGATAAGCAGAGACTCGGTGAACTCATAGATCTAATAGGGAGCATAACCGTTGGAACTGATGAGGCTAAGAGCAGGGATGTTCTCGGAAGAGTGTATGAATATTTCCTTGGACAGTTTGCAGATGCAGAGGGAAAAAAGGGAGGCCAGTTTTACACACCAAAATCAATAGTGCAGCTTCTTGTCGAAATGATAGAACCGTATAGGGGAAGGGTATTCGACCCATGCTGTGGTTCAGGTGGTATGTTCGTTCAGAGTGAGAAGTTCATACAAGCTCATCAGGGGAGGCTGGATGATATACACATATTCGGTCAGGAATCCAACCAGACAACATGGAAACTCTGTAAGATGAATCTAGCCATAAGGAATATCGATAGCGATGAGGTGAAGTGGAACAATGAAGGATCATTCCTCAATGATGCACACAAGGACCTTAAGGCAGATTTCATACTGGCAAACCCCCCATTCAACGATTCCGACTGGAAGGGTGACCTACTTAGGGAAGATGTGAGATGGAAGTATGGAGTCCCACCGATAGGCAATGCCAACTTTGCATGGGTACAGCATTTCATACATCATCTTGCTCCAACGGGTATTGCTGGTTTTGTGCTAGCCAATGGATCAATGAGTTCCAACACATCCAATGAGGGAGAGATAAGGAAAAACATCATAGAGGCAGATCTCGTTGACTGTATGGTTGCATTACCACCGCAGCTGTTCTTCAATACCGGAATACCTGCTTGTCTCTGGTTTGTGACCAGGGAAAAGAAGAACAACAAATTCAGGGATCGCAGGGGAGAGACCCTCTTCATAGATGCCAGGAACATGGGAACAATGATAGACAGGAGGCATAGAATTCTTACGGATGATGATATAAAGAAAATATCACAGACTTATCATGCATGGAGAGGTGAACTTGAAGGGTATCAGGATATCAAAGGATTCTGTAAATCAGCTAAACTGGAAGAGGTCAGACAGCAGAACTGGGTTCTAACTCCTGGCAGGTATGTGGGGTCAGAAGAAAAGGAAGAGGATATGGAGGACTTCAATGAGAAAATGCAAAGATTCACCTCTGAATTATCTGATCAATTCAAGAAGTCAAGGGAACTGGAAGATGAGATAAGAAAGAATCTGGAGAGGATTGGGTGGAGAGTGTGAGAAGATGAAAGAGATAAGTACTTTACTCGATGAATTTATCGCGTTTGTCAAAAATAAAGTAGATGAAGCTCTCCGTAGAGAAGAGATAAAGAAAGTAGAATTAAATCAGAACTATTTTAAGTGGAAAATTGATAAGTTTGAATATTCTATGGATTCTGGTTTATCTTATGGAGCAACAGGCCAGTACTTTACGAAAACACAAATAATTTATTCCCATACTTTTGATACAAAATTAACTGCCACATCAGAATTCAAAGCACTTGTTGATAAACTTAAAGAAATTTATCATGTAGAAAATGTCCAGTTTAGGCTCCAATCATTCTTGAGATACGTAATTCAAGACTATCTTGATGATGGGCAAGTAAAGTCTGAATTGATAGAGTTGTTTATCAAGGAACTTAACGATGAACCAATAAGAGCCAAGGCAATTATACGATTGCAAGGTGTAACAGTAGAGGATCCACCAATTAAATTAACTAATTTATGTACGCTCAGAAGAATAACTCCTGCTGATGTTGAAGAAGAAATTCTGGTAACTATCCCATCTTTTAACATGAGCGATCCATTACAGAATCGTGTAACGGCTATTCTTGAAATAGAAAAAGATGTATCAACGACCTTAGAACTTCAAAATGAAGTCGAAAAAACCATATTGACTTTAAGGCTGTTCAGAGTTGCTGAAGTAACGCTAACTTCATATACGTTATCCGGAATGACCGTAACAAGATTTATTGGGGGTACGATCACCCAAGATCGAAGCCTAATAATACCAAGAGAGACGTTAAAGATATACACAAAAGATGCGGATAAACTAAAACAATTCTGGAAAGAGTTTAATACATTAGATTATAACGCTTTAATAAGAATAAATCAATCCAATGATCTAGAAAATGTTCAATTTGCATATCAAAGATATTGCGATTCGTTATTTTCAATTGGATTATTTGAACAACAAGTTGCAAGCGCAATAATTGGATTAGAATCTTTATACTTAAACGATGAAGAAGAATTGAGCAGATTTCTAAGACTAAGGATAAGCAAGTTTCTAGGATTGGCAGGATTGAATCCTCAGCATATCCAAGATGTGCTTAAAGATGCTTACTGGGTACGAAGCTATTTTGTGCATGGCAACAAAATAAGTTACAAAAAGAGAAGAAAAATCCAGCGCAAATATGGGAATGAGAATAAATTATTAAGTGAGATATTGGAATACCTTCGGCTTTCGATTATAATTTGTCTAGCCATGCGTAGACAAAAAGACGAGCTAATAGATCTGATTGACGACTCTTTCATCGATAGAACAAAAGAAAACGAACTAGAAAATCAACTAAATGGGATTATGAAAAGATTTCCACTTGATAGGGAGTAAATAGTATGAAGCAAAAAACCAAAATCAAACAAACTGAAATCGGAATGATTCCTGAGGAGTGGGAGGTTAAATCTATTGACGAAGTCGCCGAAGTTGTTGGAGGTGGAACACCCTCAACCAAAAATCCAGAATATTGGGATGGAGATATAGCATGGATAACTCCAAAAGACCTATCTAATTTTAAATTCAGATATATCGCGCGAGGAGAACGAAATATAACAGAAAAAGGACTGGAAAATAGCAATGCAAAATTACTTCCTGAAGGAACTGTCTTATTAACAACAAGAGCGCCCGTAGGCTATGTTGCAATCGCAAAAAATAATGTCTCCACAAATCAAGGATTCAGAAGTTTAATACCTAGGGATAATGTTAAAGCCGAATTTTTATTTTACTTATTGAAGAATAATATTGGGATTCTTAAATCAAACGCCAGCGGAACTACATTTGGTGAGCTTTCAGGGAGCAGATTAAAAGCACTCCGTTTTGCATTTCCGGATGTTATAGAACAACACCGCATCGCTTCCATCCTCTCCTCTCTCGACTCAAAAATAGAACTCAACCAGCAGATGAACAAAACTCTTGAAGAGATTGCACAGGCAATATTCAAGAGATGGTTCATTGACTTCGAGTTTCCAAATGAGAACGGAGAGCCATATAAATCCAGTGGAGGAGAGATGGTTGAATCTGAACTTGGGATGATACCGAAGGGGTGGGACATCGGTATTTTTAGTGATTTATGTGTCCTTACAATGGGGCTTTCTCCCAAAGGGGCATTTTATAATTCTTCAAATGAAGGCTATCCATTACTAAATGGAGCTACTGATTTTCAAAATGGGGTTATTTCCCCGACCAAATATACTTCTAAATCAACTAGATTATGTAAAAGGGGAGAACTACTCATTTGTGTTAGGGGAACAATAGGAAACCTAACATATGCAGATAAAGAATATTGTCTTGGGAGAGGTGTGGCCTCAGTTTCTGCGAAAGAAGAAATCTTTAGAGAGTATATCTTTTTCATATTAAAAGAAAAAATTAATCATTTAATATCGCAGGCATCGGGATCGGTAATACTAGGGTTGTCAAAGCCTGATATTGAAAATATAAGGATCATAGTTCCTCCTAAAAATATCGTTTCTGATTACCACAAAATCTCGTTCGACATTTTCTTAGAGAAATCTCTAGTAACAGAGGAAAATACTAAACTTTCAAAAATTCGTGATCTCCTCCTTCCAAAACTCATGACAGGCAAGATAAGAGTACCCCTGGAGGAACAAAATGTCCAGTAGAATTACGGAATCTGATGTAGAGGAACTATGTCTCAATATTTTTGAAAATCTTGGATATGAAATAAAGTACGGCCCGGATATATCACCTGGCGGATTATACAAGGAGAGGGAATATTCAGAAGTAATCCTCCCAAATCATCTCAGGGAAAGATTGAGGATAATCAATCCATCAATACCGGATGAAGCAATAGATGATGCTTTCAGGAAGATAACGAGGACAGATAGCCAGGATATGGTATCTAACAACCACTCCTTCCATAATATGCTCATAAACGGTGTTAATGTTGAGTACAGGAAAAATGATGGATCAATAAAGGACGATAAGGTGTTCATCATAGATTACAATGAGCTGGACAACAACGAGTTCCTTGCAGTAAATCAGTTCACAATAATAGAGGAAAAACATGAGAGGAGACCTGATATAATCCTCTTCGTCAACGGTCTACCCCTGGTCATAATAGAGCTGAAGAATCCATCAGATGAGAACGCAACAGTTTGGTCTGCATATAATCAGATCGGAACGTACAAGAGCGAGATAAAATCGATATTCAGGTTCAATGAGATCATAACTGTGAGTGACGGTATAGAAACACGTTCCGGGACGATAACATCTCCGAGGGAGAGATTCGCATCTTGGAAAACAGTCAACTACAAAAGGCTTGGAGGCATGTCTGATCTTGAGATCAACATAAGGGGCATGTTCTCCAAAGATGTCATCCTCGACCTTATCAGGAATTTCATCGTTTTTCAGAAGGAACAGGATGGGAGTGTTATGAGGGTATCGAAGAAGATTGCTGCATACCAACAGTACAATGCAACAAATAAGGCAGTGATCTCAACACTTAATGCATTGGAATCTGACAGGAAGGCAGGTATAATATGGCACACACAGGGTTCAGGGAAGAGCCTCACCATGGTGTTCTACGCATCGAAACTCGTCCTTGAAAAGAAAATGGGAAATCCAACAATCATAATACTTACAGACAGGAACGATCTTGATGACCAGCTTTTCAACACTTTCACCCAGTGCCAGGAGTTGCTCAGGCAGGAGCCAAGACAGGCGGAAACGAGGGCTGCGCTCAAATCACTTATGAACGTGGCATCAGGAGGCATAATATTCACAACAATTCAGAAATTCCTTCCCGAAGATGGGTCTAACGACTTCCCCCTCTTATCTGAAAGGAGAAATATAGTTGTAATAGCGGATGAGGCCCACAGGAGCCAGTATGGTTTCAGGGCTGATGTTGATAGGGATGATGTGGACATCAGGTACGGATATGCGAAGTATCTAAGGGACGCAGTCCCCAATGCAACATTCATCGGTTTCACCGGAACACCCATAGAGAAGGCTGACAGAAGTACCCCTGCTGTATTCGGAAAGTATGTTGATGTTTACGATATACAGCAGGCTGTTGAGGATGGGTCCACAGTACGCATATACTACGAGAGCAGGCTTGCGAAGATAGAACTGAGGCCAGAGGAAAGGCCCCACCTGGATGAGAAGTTTGAAGAGGTCACTGAGGGGGAGGAGACATCAACAAAGGAGACGCTAAAGTCAAAATGGGCGAGGGTGGAGAAGATAGTGGGGAGCAAGCATAGGATAGAGACAATAGCGAGGGATATAGTGAATCACTGGGAACAGAGATCATCAGTGTTGAAAGGGAAGGCGATGATCGTAACAATGAGCAGGAGGATAGCTGTTGACCTCCACGATGAGATAGTGAAGTTGAGACCGCAGTGGTATGATAAGGATGATGACAAGGGGATGATTAAAGTGATAATGACGGGTTCGGCTGCTGACGGTGAAAGGATGCAGGAGCACATAAGGAACAAGGAGAGGAGGAGAGCCATAGGGGACAGATTCAAGGACCCATCCGACCCCCTGAACATAGTCATAGTGAGGGATATGTGGCTGACCGGATTTGATGCTCCACCCCTTCACACTATGTACCTTGACAAGCCTATGCAAGGTCACACGCTTATGCAGGCAATAGCGAGGGTGAACAGGGTATTCAGGGACAAGAATGGAGGACTCATCGTTGATTACATAGGCATTGCGAATGAACTCAAGATTGCACTCTCTGAGTATAGTGAGGGCAACAGGAGAGAAACGGGTATACCAATTGAACAGGCCATAGCACTTATGCAGGAGAAGTACGAGATAGTTGAAGATATGTTCAGCGGTTTCGATTTCAGGAAATTCTTCACTGCCGACACCAACGAAAGATTGAGAATCATAGAGGAGGCGATGGACCACATCATAGGACAGGAAGATGGAAAGTCAAGGTACATCAAGAATGTCACTGAACTCACAAGAGCATTCGCACTCGTTGTTCCTGATCCATCTGCAATAAATATAAGGGATGATGTAGGGTTCTTCCAGGCTGTCAGGTCTGCACTTATCAAGAATACAGAAACGAAGAGGGTAGAAGGGATACCCACTGAAACGCTCATACAGCAGATACTGTCGGAAGCCCTTGTATCTGACAGGGTTATAGACATATTCGCAGCTGCGGGAATCAACAAGCCTGACATCTCTATCCTCTCAGATGAATTCCTTGCAGAGGTGAGGGATATGCCACAGAAGAACCTCGCATTTGAAATGCTCAGAAAACTCCTGAATGATGAGATAAAAATAAGAATGAGGAAGAATCTTGTGAAATCGAGATCATTCCTTGAGATGCTGGAGAAGGCTATAAGGGAATACACCAACAAGAGCATTGAAACAGCCCAGGTCATAGAGGAACTTCTTGAAATAGCAAGGAAGATGAGGGAAGAAGAAAAGAGGGGAATAAATATGGGTCTCACTGAAGATGAGATAGCATTTTACGATGCCCTAGCTGATAATGAGAGTGCAAGGGATGTACTGGGAGATGACACACTAAAGAAGATAGCCAAAGAACTGGTCGATATGGTCAGGAGGAACGTCACCATAGACTGGACCCAGAGGGAGAGCGTCCAGGCCAGACTGAGGCTTATGGTCAAGAAAGTATTAAGGAAATACGGTTATCCGCCTGACAAGCAGGAGAAGGCAACTTTGACTGTACTGGAACAGGCGAAGCTTCTGGGGTATGAGTGGGTAAACGCATGAGCTTTATTGAAACTGTAATTGGGTTTGTCGAGCGTGGTGTCGTCGAGCACGAGCGCGCCTCTGTTCTTGTTCACCATCGGCTCCGCCTCGCTCCACAACGTCCCAGAGTCTTGGGGCGTCCTCAGCAGGAGCCTGTTGAAGGAGTCGTGCGACGGCGCTCTGGTCCCGTCGGGCTGCGTCCTCGCCGCCTCCGTGCACGTGAACTTCGTTGGCGATGCGAGGAGGAAGTTGATGTAGTCTGCGTCGCTTACCTTTGGTGGGTTCATCGGGCAGAGATTGCGAACAGGAGAGGATTATCCGATGGAATCAAATTCCCTTCTCTGATGTGTCAGGAAACAAGTGCGTAACTCCTATCACTGAAGAAGATTTGCTAAAATTAAGGAAATTCTGGCAAGCAATGAGCAATGCTATGCCTTCAAGTTTCTTTGAGTTAGGTACAGCTAAAATTGACTACCTCACTGTCGCATACAACCGTTATAATGATTCTCTATTTCAAGATAGTGTTTTAGAAAGGAAGATTGCTAATGCAGTAATGGGTTTGGAGGCTCTTTTCCTTAAATCCACTGAGGTTCAAGAACTTGTTTACCGACTCAATCTTAGAACGGCCAAGTTGCTAGGTTCATTGGGATACGACCCGCGTGAAGTGAAAGAAATGGTCAGTGATGCATATAGAGTAAGAAATATTTTTGCACATGGGGGGCATCTCGGCTATAAAGAAAAGAGAAAAATAGAATCGAAATATAAAGATGCTAAGAAGCTCTTGTAGCTATTGCTTGATTATTTGAGAATTTCCATAATTGTAATAATGCTCAACAATAAAGAAAAGGATGAACTCATAGATTTAATAGACGATTCATTTGTTGACGAGAAAAAGGAAGAAATGTTGACCAGCATCGTTTCCAGAGCTAAGGATATTATATGGCGAGTCGGTGCTTGCGAAAGGCAAGTTTGAAAGATGGGTAGAAGTTTCTCACATGATGTTTGAGATTTTTAAAGGCGCTATGATGCTTACCCACTGGTTAAAAATGGGTTCAGGAATGGCTTAGTAATCTTCTTCAATCTGAGCATTTTTGAGCACCGGACAACTCTTAAACGAGGGGAGCGACTGATAATAAAAATTAGTGAAATCGTCCTAGTCTTCTATCGAGTAGCTACCCCACCGCCTTCCTGACCTCCTCGTCCGTGGAGACGATCTTTCCTGAGTGCTTGAGCTCGAATGGGATGACCTTCTTCAGGGCAATCACCTTTTCGGCGACATCACTGAGCTTGATATCGCCACAGGAAGCGAGCACCAGCGATACGGCCATATCGACGCTGATGCATATATCATGAGTCAGTTCCCGCTTCATTTGGGTTCGGTCGCCCCCATCTTCACAGCGTCGGCGGCTATCAGATGCATCGCTCGCTCCACCACTGCCGCTACGTCCTCCTTCGTGGGCTCGTACGCCCTGAGGTCACCCTCCACCTTCAGCTGGACGTTTGCAGTCTGAAAGACGAATCCTCAAAACAAGTCCAAACCCTCAGCTCTAGGGGTCATGTGGTTGAGCTTCGGCTCTGTCAAGTTAATGTGCCGAAGTCGTACATTCTCTTTGCCAGATTCAGACGAGCAGATGTTTAGAAGATCAAATCGTGAGATGGTTGAACCTTGTTATGTGTGAACAGTCTCATGAGTGCAGTAGCTTCGATAGCGAGAGTAGCGCATTTATACCGCTCCAGCTCATTCGTTGACGGGATAGTAATGGCAACCAGCGGGGTTCGTTCGAGGAAACAGGGCCCAGTATCAAATGATAGCGGGCCCGCGAGGATTTGAACCCCGGATCTCCGGCTCCGAAGGCGTGCGCAGCTTCAAGCTTCAGCGTCCTGATCCATACTAGACGACGGGCCCACGCCAGGTGCTCAAGTGCAACTTAATAACTTGTTACAGTCGTGTGCGTTAAAACATATTTGCAAGCCTTCTATGCAAATGTGCCGCAAACAGAGCTTTCGCATTTTTAAAAAGAGGGCGTCTATTCTACGAGCCTGTGTTATGAAACAACATCTTTCAATGATTTAGCCTGATCTGGAATGCAAATTAGGTCTTCCCAAGCATCTAACACATTAACTAAATGAGGGGAGAATGTCTCTGATAAATGATTCGAACCTCTTTTCCATATCGAATGATGCAAATCTTACGATTATTTCGTCGACTCCGGCATTTGAATATTCTTGAAGTCTATCTACAAGTCGAGATTCGGTCCCAAACAAACCAAACTTATCTATTGAGCCAACATCAATCGAATAGTAGGTGTCCAGAAAGAGCTTGCCCTCCCTTCTGGCACGATCCTCGTCCTCATCAAAGTTTGTAGTGAAGTAGAAGGCTCTTTTCAAGTCGGAAGGATTTCGGTTGAATTTCAAGGCTAGTTCAGCTATGCGATGCCAATATTCTGAGTAGTCGTTTGGTTTTATTTCCGTTGGAATCCACCCGTCACCCAATAACGCCACCCGTCTGAGCGACTTACTACTGACACCTGCTAACAACAGAGGAGGACCAGGCTTCTGAATAGGTTTGATCGGGAGCGATAAATCCTTAATTCTAAAGTGGCTTCCATCGAAGTTCACAGAATTACTGGACCAAAGACTCTTGATCAGTTTGATCGTTTCCTCGAATATCTTTGCTCTATCCTGAAACGGGACATTAGCAACTTCATACTCCTTTGCCACCCTCTGTGCCCCGATACCCGCGCCCACCACCAATCTTCCGTGAGAAATAATGTCAAGAGAAGCCATCGAATGTGCGAGCAATACAGGATTCCTGAGAGGAAGCAATATAACGGCTGTCCCAAGTCTGACCTTGGCTGTTTTGGCGGCTAAATATGAGAGTAGAGTTGTCGCTTCAAATCTGGGCGTAAACAACACTCTGTCTCCGGCCCATAAGGAAGTAAATCCAACCTCTTCAGCTTTGACTGATACCCTTTCCACAAGATTCAAATCAGGGCGTCCTGAGGTTACACTCCCTTCGACAGGAAGCAGCAAACCGAATTTCAAATGCTTGGCAATTCAAAGGTATGTTGAACGGTGGCTTATCCTTTTCCATTCGAAGATATCGAGCCTACCGTATATAATAGCCGATACCGGTTTCTAAAGTAAAATAATAAGATGTTTCTAACAACTTCCCCAAACCATAACGTAATATTTCTTTGTTCAAAGATTTGCTACTGAGCTTACGTTGTTCCAAATCAGAACACATTAAAATAGTCTTAACGGATATCATGCCATTGCCACTCTTCACTTGGTACGCGTCACGATCTCCTGTTTGGCTAATAAGGTAGAGTACCTTCCTTACTAGCAAAATGCTCAATTGGACAGTGGTATAAAAAATAAAATAAAATCTTCTGACTTTTGCTACCCTGACGTGTTTTGTTTGTTCATCGAATCTTCGGGTTTTTCAGATTTATCTAGAATGCTCGCCCGAGATGCCCCGAAACTCGTTGCATCCACACCTTTAGCTGGAGATGTTATGCCTCCCGGAACCTGGACCTGGGGGATGACCCCACGGCCTGGGATTACTGCGCTTAGTGCTGCCGTTACAAGAAGATTGAGGGCGAGAACGATCACCCCGATGTAGAGGCTTCCTAAGGGGGTAGGATAAAGGGTGGTTGTTATTCTGCCAAAGTGATTCGCCTGAAGGACCAGGTACAGTCCAACAATGATTGAGAGGGCTGTACCTGCAAAGATTGCCTCCTTTTTGAACCAGTTAGTGTACAATGATAGAAAAACTGCTGGCAGTAGTTGTATTATTATTATGGCTCCAACAAGGTAAAACTGCAGAGCATAGGTGGCTGGAATTGCAAACACAACAGCAAGTGCAACGAACTTGAACACAGCGGATGCCCATTTCGCTATTGTTGCTTCACCCTTTTCTGTCAGTCCAGGCTTGAACTCCTTAACTACGTTTCTCGCTATAAGATTTCCCTGCGATATCGCCATAACGGCCGCTGGAACCAGGCCGCCGATGAATATTCCTAGGAGAGCTAGTCCAGCAAGCCAAGCGGGAAGAAGAGTGATGACAAGTGATGGTATCACATAGATTCCCCTGCTCGCGGCAGGAAAGTTCGAGAGAAAGTTCATCGCTGCTGGGACCTTGTTAACGTATATCCCTAACATGTCTCCTAGGGCTAGAGGAATCGAGTACAGAACAGCAAGGGAAAAGCCCGTCCTTAGCTTCTTTGCACTCTGAGCACCGAGAGCTGCATTTATGTTATGAGGCCAGAGGTAAGCGGAGACGACAACACCAAGCATACTCGTTGAAAATGCGGCTGCAAGGGAAGGGCTAACTGTCAAATACTTTGATGGTAGACCCTGAATACCCGTAGTAAAACCACCCACAGAAAAGAGTGTCGCAACGACAACAGCGATGAGGGCTATCCAAACAAGCACATCCTTCATTACAGCTCCAAGTGTCGCGCCTCGCAAACCGCTCGTATACGTGAAACCGGCAAGTATGAGGAATGCTATGATGAGGGATATTTCTGCAATTTGGGATGAAGAGACGGTTCCAAGCAGCATGCTGGCAAGGACTGCCTGTAGTCCAGTTATTTGAAGTGCGATGTAGGGAACCAGTGAGAATATGCCGATAAGAGCTATGAATACAGGAAGGGCTCTTCCACCATACTTATCCTTGACGAAGTCAGATGCGGTAACATACCCTTTATCTTTTGCTTTCTGCCACAGCTTGGGAATGAAGATCATTGCGAAGGTGAAAACCATCGCCTGATATGCCACGCCAAAGAACCCATAAGCACCAGATACAAAAACCGCTGATGGGATAGCCAGTATCGAATAGGCCGTGTACCAGTCAGCACCCTGAAGGAAGAAGGTAAGTGCAGCGCCGAGCTTTCTTCCAGCCAGAGCCCAGTCCCACAGCTGATCGAGATTTCCCTTTCTAAACCGCGCCCCGTAGAAGCCAAGAAACACGAACACCAGAAAGAGTACTATAAACACGGAGGTCATTTCTGTAAACGATAAGGGATCCATGTGGGTATTTCACTCTCCACCAATCTGGCCGGGCTCCTTTTCATCCCTCACCGCCTGTGTATATACAAGAAGAAGCATTGTTGTTACCACATACATCAGTATAACCCACGCATAAAAGAAGGGGATTCCAAGAATCTCAGGCTGAGCAAAGTTATACCATGGCCAAAGATAGGCTGCGAACACAATGACCACTATTGCTGCCAACAGTACATTTTTGTTGGCCATTGTTATTTATCAGCAGGCGCTCATTTAAATAGTTTATTATTAATAGAAAATTTACTCTATTTTAAGAGAATTCCTTATATTATATCAACTAAAATGACATAATTTTTGAATATATTTTTAATCCACATCAACCGTCAAGTCAGGTTCCGTAACATAACCCCCGTGTAGATTTGCCTTGGTCTTGCTATCCCTTGCTCCTTGTCAAGTATCTCCTCCTGCCATTGTGCAAGCCATCCAGCCATTCTTGCAACCGAGAACAAAACGGTGAACATTGAAGGAGGGAAACCCAAGGACTGATATATCAGACCGGAATAGAAATCGACGTTGGGATAAAGCTTCCTGCTTATGAAATATTCGTCTGACAGGGCGATTCTTTCGAGCTCGAGTGCAATATCAAGAAGAGGATTCTTCCCAGTTACCTCGAACACCTTGTAAGCCATTTCCTTTATTATCTTCGCCCGGGGGTCGTAGTTTTTGTATATCCTATGCCCGAACCCATAGAGCAACTTTTTGTGTGCGTGTACCTGTTCCAGGTATTCCGGTATTCTTTCTTTGCTTCCGATTTCTTCCAGCATCCTGACCACTGCTTCGTTGGCTCCTCCATGAAGGGGTCCGTAGAGCGCAGCTGCAGCGGCAGCGGCTGCACTGAATGGGTCTGCCTGTGAACTTCCAACACTTCTCATCGCGTTTGTGCTGCAGTTCTGTTCATGATCTGCATGAAGTATGAATAGCACATCCAACGCCTTCGCTAGAACCGGGTCAGGGGTGTATCTGGTGGAAGGCGAAGGCTTGAACAGCATGTTCAGAAAGTTTTCAGTATATGAAAGATCGTTGTCAGGGTAGATATACGGCATACCCAACGAATGCTTGTAAGCCAGCGCAGCAAGCGTGGGCATCTTGCCTATCAGGCGGTATATCTGCTTCTTCCTAGATTCTGGGTTGAATATATCCTTGGCGTCAGGGTAAAATGTTGAAAGAGCCCCAAGAGTCCCCACTATCATACCCATAGGATGGGCATCGTGATGGAACCCATCCATGAATTTCTTTATGTTCTCATGGACCATCGTGTGCATCGTGATACCATTCACCCAATCATCCAATTGGGATTTGGATGGCATTTCCCCGTGTATCAAGAGATAAGCGACTTCAAGGAATGTTGATTTTTCCGCGAGCTGTTCTATAGGATACCCCCTATACCTCAGTATACCCTTCTCGCCATCGATGAATGTTATAGAACTCTTACAGGACGCTGTGTTTACAAATCCGGGGTCATACGTCATCAACCCTTGGTCATCCTCGGATATCTTTATCTGCTTCAGGTCTATGGCTCTTATCGCCCCGTTCTCTATCTTTATTTCGTACGTCCTACCTGTTCTGTTATCAGTTACTGACAGCGTGTCTTTCATGTTTATCTGTATCTCCATTTGTTTATACTCAAGAATGAAACAACGTCCAAAAACAAATCAGATCGATATGATCATACGAGTGAGCGATTTAAGTTTTCCGACATTTGTCGAATATAAAAAATGTGCGTTACAAAGTTACTTACAGCTGCCTTGAGTGTTTGCTTTAGTGTAAATTATTAACCAACTGACTAAATGAAAACGTACAGATCACTTTTCAGTGGCCTTAAACTGAACCTAGAGATCGAAGATGAAAGGTTCAAATCGTATCAAAAAGTGTGGCCTGACCCTCTGATACGGAAGCCTTCATCATTGTGCTCCAGTTGATTTCAGGTAGCCCCAATTCCTTTCTGACGATATTTACAGTAGCTGGGCCAAACCCTTGATAGTGATTGTTGGAAAAGATGAACACCTTTTCCACGTTCTCCTGAACAAACCTGATACGTGCGACCCACTCCGCTATAGAGTTGCTCTTGTCTTCTGCAATTGTACCGAATTCAGATTCATCGATGGACCTGTCTCCAACTAGTCTTAAGTATAACGTATCGGATGTGATAACTGGTTCGGGTTCTAAATACGGTAAGTCTGACCATACAAGGGTCATCTTGTGGGATTCCAATTTTGAATACACGTTCTGTTGAAAGAAGGATTGGTGTCTGAACTCGATAGCATATTTGAATTCTCCAGTTAGTGAGTCCAAGAAAGCCTTTAACAACTCCCAATCCTTTTCGTACGTTAGAGAAGGAGGAAGCTGGATGAGTATCGGCCCCATCTTGCCCCTAATTACAGAAATTGATTTCAGGAAATGCTCTAGAAGTCTCTCGTATCCAATGAAGCCACCTTCATGAGTTATTTGCTTGGGCATCTTCACTGTAAATATGAAATCAGAAGGAGTGGACCCAGCCCAATAATAAACCGATTTTTGGGAAGGTATACGATAGAAGCTTGAGTCCACCTCTACGCAATCGAATGCGGCAGAGTAAAGCCGGAGATAGTCCTTGGGCTTTGCCTTCAGTGGATAAAACGTTCCAACCCACTGTTTATAGCTCCAGCCCGAACAACCTGTACGAACCTTCAAATTCCAGAATCGGAACCTCTGGTGTCAAATAAGGAAGTCGGTAAGAGCAACGGCGTAGAACAGGATATTGTTACCCAAAGGAATTGCGTTTATTGTTGGTGACATCCTTCCACGTCTAAATACATGGGCTCCCTGTTTCAACGTTTGTGCTTGCCATCCTTCTCAGAGGTGGTAGAGGCACTTACTTGCTCAACGAGTGACGAACCTCCGTCCGAGGGCA
>Ga0209012_1002311_pt1 | contig 16863 bp, 17 predicted proteins | sample RS3BMetagenome_FD_184735 | JGI IMG/M metagenome (GOLD analysis project Ga0209012, IMG submission 184735) | Ferric oxide microbial mat and aquatic microbial communities from Rainbow Spring, Yellowstone National Park, USA - RS3B (SPAdes) (version 3) ...
CGTGTTCGGCCATCGAGCGAGGCGCCGAGACGGCGAAGCGGGCACGCTCGCCGACCGCCCGGATCTCGAAGGCGACCTGGTGGCGGCCGTGGAGGACAGTCCGCCAGGACGGGCGCAGCAGGGCGTGGAGGTTCGTCCAGAAGACCTCCGCGCTCCCCGGATCGACGACCGGCGGCGGGCGGAGCTCCAGGCACAGGGCGTCCACCGCGGCGTGCCGTGCCCGCCACCGGGCGAGCAGCACGTGGCCGAGGATGGCAGCGGCGAGCAGCGCTGCGACGGGTGGGCCGAGATGGCCGAGGACGAACCAGCCTGCGTGGGCCAGCAGGTGTCCGAGGTTGCGGAGCGCGGCCTGCGGGTGCAGTAGGAACCGGGCAAGCGGTCCGTGCAGGCTCGGCGTCGTGGGCAGCGCGGCACCAAGGGGATGGGAAGCGTTCGGTGAAGGGGTCACGGTCGGAGTCCTTTCGCCCGGGGTTGGCCGAGATGGAAGCTGGTTGGCCGGTCGAGCACCGTCCGCCATAAGAACAAGGGGTTCGAGCCCGTTTTTGACTGATTTGTCGCGGATGTGAGACAGCCGGAGTACGCTCGGTCCTGTGAACAGCCAGTTCGCGATGGAGCGGGACACGGCACTGCTGGCCGAGCAGGCCGGCGAGGCCACCAATGCCATGGTCCGTTGGGGCCTCGCCGCGCAGGCGGCCGGCGACGCGCTCGAACGCCTGCAGGCCCTCGCCGCAGCCCGCCGCCAAGCCGAGCTGGCCTTCCACCAAGCCGTGTGGTCGGCGGTGTGGGCGCGACCGGAGCGCCACCCCTGGCGCGAGATTGCTCCGCTGGTCGGCATCCCGTGGCAGACGCTCTACCGCCGATACCGCCAGCCGCCCGAGCGGCTCCCGAGCGCGAGCCTCGGCGTCGATTCTCAGGGCGCTGTCGGGCCGCGTGTCTGGTAGGCGGTCGTGTCGACGCCCAGCTCCTCGGCGACGCCTGGACCTGCGGAAGTAGCGTGAGCACGGTGCCGGGGCCGTTGGAGAAGGACACGTGTCGTGACTACGTCGTGCCGCGCCTCGACGCTGCCGGGTGGAAGGACCACTTCGTCGAGCAGTACCGGGTGACCGACGGGAAGATCGTGCCGATCCCCCGGCGGCCAAAGCGTCGACGGGACCACAAGCGGGATGACCCGCTCCGTGCCGACTACGTCTTGGAGTACGAGCCCAACGTTCCGGTGGCCGTCGTGGAGGCGAAGCGCGAGAACAAGCGCGCCGGCGATGGGCTTCAGCAGGCGAAGCGGTACGCAGAGATGCTGCGACTGCCCTTGGCTTACTCGACGAATGGCAAGGGGATCGTCGAGCACGACTACGACACGGGCCTGGAGGCGAACCTGGACGCCTTTCCGACCCCAGACGAGATGTGGCAGCGCTACCGAGCATGGAAGGGCCTCGTGGGTGAGGTGGCGATCGAGACGCTGCTGCTGCCGTTCAACCGGGATCTGCGGCTACCCGACGGCCGCGTCAAGGAGCCCCGGTACTACCAGCGGGCGGCCATCGACGCCGCGCTGGGGGCGATGCTCAATGATGGACGCGACCGGGTGCTGCTGACGCTGGCCACCGGCACGGGCAAGACGTTCGTCGCCCTCCAGATCATCTGGAAGCTCTGGCAGAGCCGGTGGCGGGAGGGGCGGAGGCCCCGCTTCCTCTACCTTGCCGACCGCAACATCCTTGTCGACCAGCCGATCTCGCGCGAGTTCAAGCCGGTCTTCGGGGACGCGATCTGGAAGGTGCAGGGCGAGGCGAAGACCGGTCGGGAGGTCTACTTCGCGCTCTACCAGTCGCTGGCCGACTCCGGCGATGCGCTCGGAGTCTTCCGGGACTATCCGCCGGACTACTTCGATCTCATCGTCGTCGATGAGTGCCACCGGGGCAGTGCCCGCGACGAGTCGTCCTGGCGGGCGATTCTGGATCACTTCGCACCAGCCGTGCAGCTGGGCATGACCGCCACGCCGCTTCGCGAGGAGAACCGTGACACCTACGGGTACTTCGGCGACCCGGTCTATACGTACTCGCTCGCGCAGGGCATCGACGACGGATTTCTCGCGCCCTACCGCGTGCGACGTGTCGTGCTCAGCCCTGATGCCGAGGGCTGGTCACCGTCGCCGGGCCAACTCGATCGCTTCGGCCGTGAGATCCCCGAAGGCGTGTACGAGACCAAGCACTTCGAACGGGTGGTGTCGTTGCTGGTGCGGACCGACCAGGCGGCGCGGCACCTGAGCGACTACCTCCGGCGCACCGACCGCATGGCGAAGACCGTGGTGTTCTGCGTGGACTCCGAGCACGCTGACCAGATGCGGCAGTCGCTCAACAACGCCAACGCGGACCTTGCCCGCCAGTACCCGAACTACGCGGTCCGGATCGTCTCCGACGAAGGCGATGTGGGCCGCCAGCACCTGGGCGACTTTGCCGACCCGGAGCGTGAGACGCCGGTCATCGCCACGACCTCCCAGCTGCTCTCGACCGGCGTGGACCTGCCCACCGTGCGCAACATCGTGCTCTTCAAGCCGATCGGCTCCATGGTGGACTTCAAGCAGATCATCGGGCGGGGAACGCGGCTCTACCCGGACGACGACAAGCTCACCTTCGAGATCATCGACTACTCCGGGGCCACGGCGCTGTTCGAGGACGCAGAGTTCGACGGTCCCCCTGAAGCGCCGCCGGTCACCGAGGAGATCGACGACGAAGGCGGGATCGTGAGCGAGCCGGAGGTCGCCGAGCCCGAGCCCGCCTACGGCGACGAAGATACCGGCTCGGACGAAGCCGACCCGGACGATGTCGAAGACGTCGCGGTCCGAAAGTTCTACGTCGACGACGGCACTGCCTATGTCGCAGTCGAGGGGATCTACCTCCCCGATCCCACCACCGGGCGCTTGCGACTCGCCGAGTACAGCGACTACCTCGCCGACACCGTCCGGCGGCTCTACCCGAGCCCGAATGATCTCCGGGCGGCCTGGCATACCCCGCCCGGGCGAACGGAAGTCGCCGATGCGTTGCTCACGCGGGGCATCGACCTCGCAGAAGCAGCCGAGAGGCTCGGACTCGGCGACCTCGACTCTCTCGACTTGCTCGTTCACGTCGCGTGGAACGGCGACGCCATCACCCGGCGAGAGCGAGCCGGCCGTGTCCGGAGTCGGCAGGCTGCCTTCTTGGGGTCTTTCTCGCCGGAGGCCCGGGCTGTCCTCGCCGACCTGCTCGACAAGTACGCCGACCACGGCATCTCCCAGCTCGACGACCTGCGGGTCCTCGAGGTCCCGCCCCTGGACCGGCACGGAAGCCCCACCGAGATCGCCGCCCAGTTCGGCGGAGCTCATGGCTTCCAGGACGCCGTCGAGCGCCTGGAAGAGCTGCTCTACGCCTCGTAGCTACGTGAAACTAAAGGTTCGATGTAGGATCATGGGGTGCGAGTCGACCGCCAGGATCTCCGACGCCATCTGGCTGCCCTGGCTGCGACCCAGTCGGGTTATTTCAGCGCGGCGCAGGCAGTTGGCGTCGGGTACTCCTACCAGGCGCAGAAGTTCCATGTCGACCGGGGCAACTGGATCCGGGTCGACCGGGGGCTCTTCCGACTGCCTGAATGGCCGGTCGGACCGCATGACGACCTGGTCCGTTGGTCGCTGTGGGCTCGTGGACGAGCTGTCGTGTCCCACGAGTCGGCGCTCGCAGTCCATGAGCTGGGGGAGGCCAATCCGTCCGCCGTCCACCTCCTTGTCCCGGCCAACTTCCGGTCGACCGCAGCCGGCGTCGTCCTGCATCGCGGTGCCGTCGACGAGCACGACATATGGGAGCACGAAGGGTTCAGGGTTACGAGTCCTCTGCGGACCCTTCTCGACGTGGCGGCATCCCACCTCGACCTCGACCAGCTCGCCAGTGCACTCGCCGACGCCCGCGCCAAGGACCCCACGCTTGAGCAGACGATCATCCGCCGGGCGCGAGAGCTGGGTCCCCGCGCCGCTACCCGTCTCCAGCGGGCGCTCCAGATGGCGCCCGCTGCATGACCTACGCAACCGATGGAGCGTTCCGAGCGGCGCTCGAAGCACGGCTGGCCGCAAGGTCGCGTGATGCAGGGACGGACCTCAACCGGCTCCGCCGCCGAGTGGTGTTCGAACGGATGCTGGCCCGACTCGAAGCGTCCGAGCCAGGCTGCTGGATCCTCAAGGGCGGGATGGCACTTGAGGTCCGATGGCACGACCGCGCCCGGAGCACCCGCGACATGGACCTCGCCGCCAGGTATCCGCTGACCACCGGCGCCGAAGCCCGATCGGCGCTGGGCAGGCCCCTCGCCGCTGACGTCGACCACGACCGCTTCCGCTTCACGGTCGGCGACGCACGCGACCTGCAGGCGGACGAAGCCGGCCGGCCGGGTTGGCGGTTCCCGGTGGACGCGACGCTCGCCGGCAGGCAGTTCGCTGCCGTCCGGGTCGATCTCGTCGTTCGTGAGATGGAGATCAGCGGAACCGAACGGCTTCGTCTCCCCGGGGCGCTCGCCTTCGCCGGGATCGGGCCGTGCGAGATAGAGGTCGTCGATCGCTCCCAGCACTTCGCCGAGAAGCTGCACGCCCTGACCCGGACATACACTTTCAGGCCGAGCACGCGGGTGAGGGACTTGGTGGACCTCGTGCTGCTCATCGACGACGGGCTCGAACCAGACGCACGGCTCTACGACACGGTCGTCCACGTGTTCGAGACCCGTACCAGCCATCCCGTGCCGGGGGAGCTGCCTGATCCGCCGCCCGATTGGTCTGTCCGCTACCGGGAGCTGGCAGACGAGCTCGACGTCAGCGCCACCACCCTTGACGATGCCATGCAGCTTCTGCGTGCCTTCTGGCGCCGGACCATATCGAGACAGGAATAGTCATCCATGCCCAAGCGCTCCAAGGCCGCCCCCACCAGTCCGCAGGCGAAGCTCTCGTCCGTCATCAAAGCGGCGCGTGACACCATGCGCAAGGACGCCGGGCTGAACGGGGATCTCGACCGCATCCCGCAGCTGGCATGGCTCCTGTTCCTCCGCGCCTACGACGGGTTGGAGGAGCGCCGCGAGGTGACCGATCGAAAGTTCCGTCCCGCGATCGAGGCTCCGTACCGGTGGCGTGATTGGGCGGCCGACTCGGTGAACGGACGCACCGGCGAGGACCTACTGGAGTTCGTGAACGACGACCTCTTGCCGTACTTCCGTGAGCTGCAGGGCGTTGGTCAGGACGACCCCCGGGACGTGATCGCCGCGGTGTTCAAGGAGACCCACAACCGGATGCTCTCCGGCTACCTGCTCCGAGATGTCATCAACAAGGTCAACGAGGTCAACTTCACCTCGAGCGACGACATCCACACGATGGCCCATCTCTACGAGTCGATGCTTCGTGAGATGCGCGACGCCGCCGGTGACTCCGGCGAGTTCTACACGCCGAGGCCCGTCATCCGGTTCATGGTGCAGCAGGTCGATCCGCACCTCGGCGAGACGGTGCTCGACCCGGCCTGCGGGACCGGGGGCTTCCTCGTCGAGGCACTAGGGCACATGCAGCCCGAGGTTCGCAGCGTCGAGGAACTGCGCGCCCTCGACGGCGACATCCGTGGAGTCGAGAAGAAGCCGCTCCCGTACCTGCTCGGCATGATGAACCTGCTGCTCCACGAAGTCCAGCAACCCCACATCGTCCGCGACAACGCGCTTGCTCGCCCGGTGACCGACATCCGCAACGCCGACCGAGTCGACGTGGTGCTGACCAACCCGCCGTTCGGCGGGGAGGAGGAGAAGGGCATCCAGGCGAACTTCCCCGAGGCCACCCGCACGGCGGAGACGGCGTGGCTCTTCCTCCAGCTGGTCCAGCGCATCCTCCGACCGGGCGGCCGGTGCGGCATCGTCGTGCCGAACGGCGTGCTCTTCGGGGACGGCGTCGGGGCGCGCATCAAGGAACGCCTCTTGGCCGACTGCAGCCTGCACACGATCGTCCGGCTCCCACCGGGAGTGTTCGCTCCGTACACCAGCATCCCGGCCAACCTGCTCTTCTTCGAGAAGACCGGCCGGACCAAGGACATCTGGTACTACGAGCTGCCCTTGCCTGAGGGGCGGAAGAACTACACCAAGACGAAGCCGCTGCGGTTCGAGGAGTTTGCCGATTGCCAAGCGTGGTGGGGCGGACTAAACCGGAAGGGCCGGAAGGAGACCGAGCAGGCCTGGCGCGTGCCGATCGGTGACATCGAGGCCAACGGGTTCAATCTCGATCTCCGCAATCCGAACCGACCGGACGACCTAGCCCACCGCCCACCACAGGAGCTGGTGGCGGAGCTGCTCAAGACGGAGGAGGAGATCCTCAGCCTTCTACGCGAGATTGAGTCAGAGCTGGCGAAGGGATGAACAGCCGCTACCCGCTCCGGCCGCTCGGGGACGTGCTGACGCTCGACCTAGACCCGGTGGCCATCGAACCAACCGCCACCTATCAAACCGCCGGAATACTGAGCTACGGCCGAGGCCTGTTCGCGCGGCCAACGATCACCGGCGCAGAGACCAGTTACAAGCAATATTTCCGTCTCCACCGCGATCAAGTGGTCTTCAGTCGGCTCTTCGCCTGGGAAGGGGCGGCGGCGCTAGTGGTTCCAGAATTCGACGGCTACTTCGTTTCGAGCGAGTTTCCAACCTTTGCGGTGGATGCCGAGCAGGCAATACCCAGCTACCTGGGACATCTGATGCGCTGGCCCGAGTTTCACGACCGGCTCGCAGGGGCCACGCGAGGCCTGGGCCTTCGCCGCCAGCGCGTACACGTGGACGAGTTCCTTGCGGTCCAGGTCCCGCTGCCCAACATCGAAGAACAGCGTAGCGTCGCTTCGCAGCTTGGAGATCTTGATGACCTCCTAGATCGGGCTCGTGCTCTTGGCGAAACCTCCTCGAAGATTGCCCGTGCGATCTCTCCGTCTCTGCTCAATACCACCGCCGAGCGGCGACCGGTTGGCGAACTTGTCCATCAAGTCCGACGGGAGGAGTCCGTGGATCCTTCCATCGAGTACCGCCTTCTGGGCGTGCGCTGGTACGGCGGGGGCCTCTTCGTTAGAGAGCAGAAGATGGGCCACGAGGTGGCTGCGACCAGGCTTTACCGGGTGAAGCGGGGCGATTTCGTATACAACCGCTTGTTCGCGTGGAAGGGATCGTTCGCAGTCGTAGAGCCTGGCCTTGACGACGGCCACGTGTCAGGCGAGTTTCCGTCGTTCGAGGTCGATAACGCGAACCTCGATGTCCGTTACCTACTCGCCCTCTTCACTGACCCGGCGATTTGGGGACTCGTGGAAGACCGCAGCACCGGCGGGACGCCAACGAGCCGGAACCGACTCAAGGAGGCAGCGTTCCTCAATCTTGAGATCCCAGTGCCCCCGTTGTCTGATCAGGTCCGCCTTGCGGGCATGGTGGACATGGTCCGCACGACTGGGCTGCTTCGACAGCATCGAGGGCAGTACATCGACGGGTTGCGAGCATCCGTGCTGAACCAGGCACTCGCGGGCCTCACGCAGTGATCCGATGCCACCGATCTCCGGCCACCACAACGTGATCGAGAAAGCGGAGACCCACGACTCTGGCTGCGGCGGCGAGGGCGCGCGTGGCAAGCACATCAGCTTCGCTGGGCGTTGGATCTCCGGACGGGTGGTTGTGGGCGATAGCGAAAGCACGACCATCGTGCCGCAGAACGCAATTGAGAATCTCGCGCACCGGAAACGCCGAGCGGTCGATAGAGCCCTCCACCACTGCCTCCGTCCGTCGGAGATGGTTGCCGGCATCGCAGACCAGCACGAGGACGCGCTCACGGCGCTGTCCGGCCAGTTCCCGCTGGGCGGCCGTGAACACATCTTGCGGACCCTGGAGTTGGAGGTCCATGGTTCCTTCGTTGGCCACGAGACGGCCCAACCGGAACGCAGCGACCAGTGCCGTGGCCTTCGCTTCTCCGACCCCCTGGCGCCGTGCCAGCTCTTCAGGTCTCGCGGCAGCGAGGCGAGCAAGGCCGCCGTACTCAGCGAGGAGCGCCGCGGCCAGGTCGAGGGCGCTCTCACCTCGGCTCCCGTGTCGGAGCACCAGGGCAAGGAGTTCCCGTTCGGACAGCGCCTCCGCTCCATGGGCACGCAGTCGTTCGCGCGGCCGTTCATGGATCGGCAGTTCTGCCATCAGGACAGCCATGGCCACCTCCTTTGGGGGAGATGCTACGGACGGCCTGTGACGTCAGGTGAGGTCACCTGGCGGCCTGGGAGGGCCGCAGAACTACACGAGTGTAAGCTTGCGCCCGGCGACGAGCTGTTGTCGGAAAGAGCATGACATGCAACACCTCACCTACAGCACCACGGGCATCGGCGAGGTCGAGATCGCTGTTCACGGTGCCCAGCCAGCGATCTGGGGGCACATCGTGACCCTCCAGCTCAAGGCACGCCTTCAACCGGCCAACGGGGAATCCTCGGGCCTGGAGGTGGCGCCGGTCGACGTGTACATGGCTGGCAGGTGGCTCGGCACCGCTGATCCACAGCCAGGTCAGAACGTGCTCGCCCAACGCACGTACGCCTCCACCGAGCACATGGCACTACGCCTCTTTCTTGAGCCGCTGCGCGTGCGTGCGATCGAGGAACTACGCAACGGTGGCGGGCTGACCTTGAGGCTTCGGTGTTCGTACCGGCTCCGGGTAGGGGGCGTCGAAGCCGTGCTCAGCAATGAAGAGGAACTCAGCATTCCCCAAGGTGTATGGGTTCCCCTGCTGGAGCAGATGGGCTACCAACGCACGCTGCTCCTGGAGATACCGGTCCCCGATGCCGACCACCGGCCCGAGCTTGCGAACGCCGTCGAGCTGCTTTCCCGATCCCAACGGCTGATCGCAGAAGGGCAGTACACGGAGGCCGTTGGGATGTGCCGCGACGTCCTCGAGGAGGTCACGCGGGCGCTCAAGGATGAGAACGGTCCGGACGTGCCTGTAGCTGGCTTGTTCGAGCAGACCCGCCAGATGAACAAGGCGGACCGTCTCCGGCTCCTCCGCAGAGCAGCCAAAGTGCTGACCCACCCGGCACGCCACCGGGACGAGGTCGCAGCCGCGATCGAATGGTCCAGGATCGACGCCTCCTCGATCGTGACGATCACGGCAGCGTTGTTGCAGGAGCTGAGCGCATCGGGGGCCGCGTAACGGCATGGCACGCAGCTGGCTGTCCATCCGCGTAGACCTCGTCGAGGGGCACGGCGAGCACCTCTGGCCCCGGCCGGGGCGCATCTTCGCCGCAGCGCGCACCCACACGTTCGAGCAGCTCGCCGATGCCATCGACGACGCCTTCGCTCGGTGGGACCGGTCACATCTTCAGGAGTTCACCCTGGACGACAGGACGCGCCTGAGCATCCCCGATCCCGACTGGGAGATCGAGGGCGAGAAGACCGAGGACTTCCGGCGCGTCAAGCTCTCGCGTCTACACCCGGGCGAGCAGTTCGTGTACGTGTTCGACCTTGGCGACGACTGGGCGCATCTGTGCACCGTCGGACCCGAGCGGATCGACCCCGTCGAGACGCTCGGCATCCTGCCGGACCGCCCGCTGCCGTACTGGGGGTGGGGCGACATCCCCGACCAGTACCGGCGCAGGTGGGACGGCGACGACGGCGAGTCGCCGCGACCGAAGGATCCCAAGTGCACCGACCTGCCACCACTGCGACCCGATTGGGGTCCCGGTGGCCGCTGGCGGCGGTCGTGAGCACGACCCCGTCGCCGCCGCGTCGCCCGCCGGTGTTCGGCCCCGAACCGTGGGAGGAGACCGGGGGAAGGAGTTGGAGCCACTGGGATCTGTGGTTCTGTGCGGTGGCCATGGCCGACCACGATGGCAGGCTCGACCAGCTGGAGGAGCGCCTGGTCGGCGAGTTGGCGGACCGCACCGGGAGCCGAGAGGGCACCGAGTCGAAGCTCAGCCACCTGGCCGACCTCCGGGTCCGGCTCGACGATGCCGGTCTGGTCCCGGGCGACCTGGCCACTCCCGACGTCCTCTCGGAGCGAAGTCTTCTCGCCAAGGCCCGCAAGAAGCTGGCTGAGCGCTACCTCGAAGGCCGAGCCAAGACCCCGGCGATGATCGAGACGCCCCGGGTCCGGCTGGAGCGACGGTCGCGCACGGGGCACTGGGACGCCTTCCCCGTGGACCCGGAGCGCTACTACCGCTCCTTCCGCCGCAACGTCGAGGTGAAGGACTACATCTCGGAGCGCCGGAGCTTCTCGGCCGTCCGGCGGATCGAGGAGCGGCTTGAGTCCCTCGACAAGGCGGGACTGGCGGTCGGAGAGCGCCTTGCCCTCTACCGAGCGTTCCACACGGCAGGCCTGGAGCTCGCCGACCGGGCCGACGACTCGTTCGGCAACGTCGGCGAGATGAGGCGCGAGGCATGGCACACCTACCTCGGCATCGACTGGCAGGCGGCCGGGATGGCGCCCGAGGCCTACTGGGCAGACCTGTGTGATCTGGTCGTCTTCGAGGACTATGCCCTCGAGTTCAAAGAGGAGACCTTGCCGTGGAGCCATGTTCCTGCCGGGCAGGCCGAGCTCGTCGAGGGGGCACTGCTGCCGATCGAGGCTGAGTGCCGTGCCTTCCACCTCGACTATCCCGCCGACCAGGCGCTCGAGCAGCTGGCGTGGCTGGCCGTGGCCGGCCGGCGCTTCACCCGCTACGTGGAGGTGGCTTCACGTCTCGGGACCGACCACTCGCGGGAGGTGGAGGCGCTGGCTGTTTCCGCGCTGCGCTCCAAGCGACGTGATCTGGCCGTCGAGGTGTTCCGGGCCGCCGACCGGCCGGGTCATCACCAGAAGCTGCTCCGGGAGCGCTGCGCGTCGCTCACCGGCGTGGTCATCGGCGACGCCGATGGCGGCCGCCCCTCCCTCAAGGCTGTCCCGGGGTCGACGAAGCGGGGTGCACAGGCGTGACTGCGCGCAACCAATCTCCCGTGGAGCCGCCTGCACCCGGGCAGAGTTCGTCTACCACCGAGATCAATGGGGAGGTTGGGCGGCTGGCCCATCTCTACACCGTGCTTGCAGAGGTATTGCGAGATCAGCTCGCTTCCCAACTGGAGACGGCAAGCACCAATGACCTCAAGGCCGTGGGGGTCTTGGGGGCCGCATTGGCTGTCGTCGTGGCGCTGCTCTTGCTTCGAGCGACGGATCCACTTGGAATCGGGTTCTGGTGGTGGTACCCGCTCCCAGCCTTCGTCCTACCCGGACTATTGGCCGCCGTGCCACTTCGGCGCCCCAAGAGGAACGTCAAGTTCCTCGACGGTCCGAGCATCCCCGGGCTCCTCGCCCGGTACGAACGAGGACGGAGTCGTGATGGAAGCCTGGCGTACACGCTCGAAGAGCAGCTTGCCATGCTGCTTGTGGACCTCCAGGACTCATGGAACAACAACGACCGGCTCCTTGCGGAAGAGGGCCGATCGTTCTACTGGGGCGCCCTCTCTCTGGCGGTAGTCACCCTCGTCAGCGTTGGCCTGTATGCTTGGGGATTGTCTTGAGGAGGCACGATGGCAGCAGAAACTGAGCCTGCAGCGGCTGGACAGCCAGCCCCAGCGGCCGAGGCGGAGCCCCAGGGTCGTCCTGTACCAGTGCCGCACATCGATTTTTCGACTCCGACCGGGAACGAGCTCGTCGAAGTTCGCAAGGGCTACGGTCTGACGCCACCCGCTGACAACACTCGGCCTGCGGGAGACTCCAAAGAGCAGCGCTGATCCGCCATGGGCCGCTGACGGTAGAAGTCGGCAGCTCTCAAGCCCACCAGCGAAGGGGCTCACCCTTCCAGCACCAGCTCCGTCCGGAGCACCAGCGTGGGCGTCGAGTACGGATCCCCCCTCCGACACTGACTTTGGCCCACGGAGGCCGTCGCGCCGGCCGGTGGGCGTTTCGGACTTTGAGCTCAAGGGGTAACCGCGACATCTCCTCACCTGGAGGTGTTCGATGGCACGGCCCCTGGCCAACTCGTTGGAGACGACCACCTCAGCGACGGCATCGAGCTAACCAGCCCGAAGACGCTTCAGCCTTTCGATCCCGTCGTAGATGCCGTCGATGGCGGCGAGGTCAAGCCCGTGGGCGAGTGCGGTCGCAGCGATCCAACGGTCGGCCGCATGCTCCTTGGCGCCGATGGCGTGGGCCGCCTTCTTTGCCCAAACGGTGAGGCCCACATACTCCGCCTGGACGAGTTCGTTGACCTGGATGGTGGGAACCGAGCCGATGCGCTCAAGCAGCGCCGCGGTCCGCTGCTCGCCCCAGTTCCGCAGGCGAGGCCACACTCGGAGCTCAACCTCGGTCTGGACCGCGACTACGACAGTGCGTCCCGCGAGTGCGGCCACCCAGGCTCGGCCAATATCGTCGCGCGGTGCTTGGACGAAGACTTTCGAAAAGACGTCGGTGTCCAGCAGAACTGGTCCCTGGTCAGGACCCGCCACGTTGCTCAAACGCGGAGCTCCGCCAGGAAGTCGTCGACCTCCTCGGAGGTGACGCCACTGATGCCACCCCGCGGCACGACGCCGCCTGCGGGAACCTCAGCGGGGGGCGGAACGGTCCACTGCCCAGGGAGTGCCTCGAGCGTCAACGTGGGCTCGACGATGCGCGCCACCTTGTCACCCGCACGCTCGGCGACGCCACGGGCGATCACTCGACGCCCAATAAGGCGAGCGGCGGTGTCGAGGTCGATTACGTCCTCAAGGGTGATGTCGTGTCCGACGTCGTCGTGGATGCGGAAGCGCCGAGCCCGGAGGTCGACCTTGTCGAGAAGCCCACTCATGGTGACCACTTCGGTCTCCTGTTCGTCCACCACCTTCCACACGGTGACGTCGACCTGACCTAGAGCGATCACCTGCTGAGCGGTGGTCCCGTTGGCGCCCCAGCTTGCCGTGACCTCGGAGGCGCCAGCCGCCTCCGCCCGAGAGATGAGGCGCCCGATGGACTCGCGTACGAGGGGACTGGCCCAATTAGGGGGTCGGTTGGCGGCAATCGCGCCGAAGCATTCCTCGAGCCGCCGGGCAATGGTGTCCTCCTCGCTGTCGGCGAGCGGCAGAGCGGTCTCGTCGCCAAGCGTCAGCTCGAGGACCGTCGATCCCTCGGTCAATCCGGTGAGCCGGATCTCGCTCACTCGGTCGATGAACGCGGGAGCCCGTCCGGGCCGCTCCGCGCCGACGACCTGGCGGGCGATCCGGGTCGCCGTCATCTGCAGGGCCTGGCCGATCTCGGCAAGGTCGCGTAGTGGGATCTGGCCAGCTGGGCTGGCGATGCCCTGGAGCCGCAGCTTGTAGTTGCGTGATGCCGTTGCCACCACCTCCCTTCGGGTCCACGCCAGGCTACTCGGGGGTTGCCTCATCACTCCTGCGGTGCGAACACGTCGCCCTTCGGCGGCGGCTCAACAGGCTCCTGAACAAGTAGGGACTACCCGCATCTTGCCTGGCACCCCGTGGCCGCAGGCGGCTTCTGTTGCGTCGAGCTCGTATGGGCACCCGGCCGGTCGTCTGCTCGTCGCGAGTCGGGCATAGGGCCGGCCGCTCGCTGAGCCACTCACCCTGCGAGCGCCAGCTCCGTCCGGAACACCGCGGTGGGCGTCGAGTACCAATCGGACCTCCGACACCAGGAAAATTCCTAGTCAGGGGGTGTATCGCTCGGGTCGGACAGGGTGATCTTCTGCCGATCTTCTGCCGGGACTCTCAGATCACGGACGCCGATCCGGCCGAGCACCCGCGAACGGTATCGATCACCACGGTACCTCCTCAGTAGTACACTGATTGAGGAGGTAATACCGATGATCACCACGGTCAATCCGAAGGGCCAGGTCACCATCCCCGAGCCGCTGCGCGAGCGCTACGGGTTCCCGCCGGGCACGAAGGTCGTGTGGCTGGAGCGCGACGGCGACCTCATCCCGAAGCCCCTCCTCTCGGTCGAGCAGCTGCGTGGGTGCTTCAAGGGCGCCGAGCTGGCGGCAATGCTGCTGGAGGAGCGCGCGCGGGATCGCAAGCACGAAGATGGCTGATCGCGTCGTCCTCGACGCTCATGCGGTCCTCGTTTTCCTCGGCGAGGAGCCCGGTTGGGCCGAGGTCGAGGAAATCCTGCGAATCGGCGAGCCGTGGATGACGCTCGTCAACCTCGGAGAGGTCGCCTACATCCTTGAACGCGCCTCCGGCGCCGGAGCCGCCGACGAGGTGTGGGCGAACCTTCGGGCAGAGAGCCGGCCCGGTGGAGTGCCGGTTCGATGGATCGACGTCGACGACACCCTCGTGCGCCGGGCGGTGGCCATCAAGGCGCGAGGAGGGCTCAGCTGTGCCGATGCCTTCGCCGCCGGAGCCGCGTCGGTGCTCGATTGCCCGGTGCTCACCGGCGACCAGGAGTTTCGGGTGGCCGAGGAGCTCGGGGTGACGGTCCGCTGGCTCGGGCGCCGGGCATAGCACCCTTCGCCGGGGCGCTCACCCCTCCATTGCCAGCTCCGTCCGGAGCACCAGCGTGGGCGTCGAGTACGGATCCCCCCCGACACTGACTTTCGTCCACGGTCTCGGTGCCTGGCGCGCCCGGGCCTGTTCTTCGCCCCGGCCTCCGTCCACCCGATAGCTCGCGGCCGCCGTCAGGGCCGAGATGGGACTCGACGGTCACCACCCGGCGGGCCGGAGCATAGGTGAGTCGGAGCCCGTGGCGACGGTAGACCTCGGCGCGTCCTCCGGCGCGGTGGTGGCGAGCACGTCGAGCAGGTTGCCGGGGCCGTTCGCCAGCGCGGTGAGCTGGTCGCGAGACAGGCGGAGGCTCCGCTGTCCGCTCGCCCGGCCAAGCTCGACCTCGCCGGCGAGACGCTCGGCCTGGACCTCGGCGATCCAGGCACTCACGACCGCCGGATCGGTGCCGGCCCCGAGTGCGGCGCGGTAACTGGCGAGGCGGGTGTCACACTCGGCCACTCGGCGCCGCGCCGCCTGGGCCTTGGTTTGGCCGGCATCGTCAGTCGATGAGCCGGCGGCGGCCTCCAGCGCGTCGAAGGTGGTGTCGAGCTGGCCGGGGTCGAAGACTTGGGCGAGCCAGCCGTCGAGGGGTCCGAGGATCTGGTCCTCACGCACGGAGACGTTTCTCGGGTGGTCGAGCTCGTTGGCCATCGCGTACTCGCTCGGGTGGCGGCAGCGGTAGTCGGCGCCCGTGTGGTTGGCGCTTCTCTGCATCTTGCGATGGCAGAGGGCGCAGGCGACGAGGCTGTGCAAGCGCGAACGGCTGGGAGGTGGGACGCGGCTTGCGAAGCACCGGGGGCCGCCGGCCGCCGGCGGCGAGAGTGCGCACGGCATGGAACTGCTCGTCGGACACGAGCGGGGTCCCGGGTGGCAGCGGCGAGGGTCGCGAAGCCCCCGAGCTTGGCGACGAGGCGGGCGCGGGTCTCGGTGCCCCGGTCGTGCTCGAAGAAGAAGGCGACCTCAGCCGGCGTCCTGCCAGAATCCGACGACCACGCCCTCCGCCTTCACGCCGAAGTGTTTCGGGGCCTTCCCGATGGCTGACTGGGCCGCCGGTCACCGTCGATGCGGGGCGGTCACGAGACGGTCACCAGTCTTTGGAAGTGAGCACGTCGGATCCGGGAAGGCAGGCCGCCGGCCCGTCTCGAGGTGCGGATCGAGGCCGACCCGCCGAAAGGCGGGGAGGCTACGAGCCCGACGTGGTCGACGACTCGGGGATGATGGTGCCGCAGTAGGGCCGGGTCGAGACCGCCACCCAGCCCTTCTTGGTCGCCCGCATGATCCAGCTGCACTGCTTGGGCAGGTCGTGGCCGAAGATTGTCGAGTAGTCGATGGGCACGGGCAGAAGGCCGTTGCCGTTGTAGGACGTGATGTCGCGCAGTGCCGTGATGACCCGGGCGTGGGTGGGAGTCGGTCCTGCGTGCTCGAGCCCCTTGATCAGGAGGTCCGCTCCGAGCCACGACTCGTAGACGTCATAGGTGGGGAAGTTCGACGGCGACCTCTTCTGGTACTTCCGGAGCGCCGCCACCATCTGGCGGGTCCCGGCGTCGGGGATGGCGGTCGGTCGGAACTCCGACGAGAAGTCATCGCCCAACAGATCCTGCCAGACGGGCTGGTGGACGATGTCCTCCTCGTAGCCGGTGGGGAACAACACCGCCTTCAACCTGATGCCTGCCTGCTTGAAGGCGGTGGCGAGCGCGAAGTTCTGATTGTTCCCCATGCCCGCCCAGACGGCGTTGACGCCCTTCTGCCGGGCGAGCAACGCCTCGGTCGTGAAGTCAACCGTTCCGAAGGGGACGGTCGTGTCGACGACCCCCACCTTCCCGCCGGCCCGCTGGAAGGAGAGGGCGGCACCCCGTGCGCCATCGGTCGAGGAGGGCGAGATGCCGATGCCGTAGGTGCCGAGGACCGTGCCCCCGAGTGATCTGAGAAAGGCCCCCGTGGAGGTGTAGGCGGGAAAGCGGGGGTCCCAGCTGCCCACGTCGGAGGCGAACATGTTGGTGTTGGGACGCTCACCCCACTCCGGGCCGTCGAAGCCGCCGCCGGTGACGGGGATCCCGGCCGCGGTGGCGTACTTGTAGCCGGCATAGAAGAGCGGGGTGTCCGCCACGATCCCGATGACCCCCCGCGAGACCGCCTCCTGCACGGCAGTGGCGTCGGTGGTGGGGTTGGTCTGGTCGTTGATGATCAGGGGAACCAGCTCGTGCCCGTCCACGCCACCTCGGGCGTTCTGCAGATCGATGCGCGCCAGGAACCCCTCGGGGGAGTTCTGGAAGAGGGGCGCCCCGAGGCCCGTCGTCTCCCCGATCATGGCGATGGTGAGCGGCGGGCGGGTGAACGTCGGGGCGGAGGCCGCCGGTCCGGCCCCGAGCGGGACTCCCAGGGCGGCCAGCAACGCACCCA
>Ga0209012_1002321_pt1 | contig 16799 bp, 13 predicted proteins | sample RS3BMetagenome_FD_184735 | JGI IMG/M metagenome (GOLD analysis project Ga0209012, IMG submission 184735) | Ferric oxide microbial mat and aquatic microbial communities from Rainbow Spring, Yellowstone National Park, USA - RS3B (SPAdes) (version 3) ...
GGTGCTCACGGGCCTCAACTGGGGCGCGCTTGGGTCAATTATGCTGGTGCTTGGCCTATTCGACGCAGCCATGTTCAGTATAGCTGTGTACGCGATGCGCCGTGCAATAGAACTCTAAGTCTGATCAATAAACCCAGAAAAGATTGTACCGCTTACCAGACTTAGGTTCCGTATACTCATAGTTAATCATGATACTCATAGTTAATCATGAGAAGCATCTTCGCAGACGGATGTCAAGGTAACAGCCACGACACTGCCACCTCATCCTCGCCTTAATCCTCTTGTAGGCTTCGCAGCTCAGCCATCGAGCCAGTTAACACCCGACGTGACACCGAGTGTCCTGATTCAGGATCCACCTAGGAGGTAATCACCGCCCTGTTTGGTGATTAAGTCATGGTGCGTCATCCCACCGCTCAGAAGAGTGCGTCGTGGGGGTACAGAGTCTAACAAGCATAAACAGCAGGTGGTCAAAGTCCGGGAACCTCTCCACTCGCCTATCTCACTTGCTATGAGTAGAGCCGAATAGTACGTTGTGTCGGGTATCGTCATGAGCTGCCTCACCCATCCTCTCATTATCTTTTGTAGGCGGTGCTCTCTATAATCCCCGACTGAGTGAGGCGCTCATAGTCTCCCCTTTAAAGTGTCTGTAACGTTAAGGTACACATTATTAATTCTGCCGGCGTCGAGCTCCTCAATCTGCCAACACGTTTTGAGCAGCTGGACGGTGAGTCCTCCCGAACCCTGATGTTGTGCACTAGTTGGGTGTGGATACGCCCTGTTCTCCACTCTTGGCCCTGAGCCCCAGCAATACTTACCCATCCTTTACTTTCCGAGGAAACAAGCCCCCTGAGCTCCGCCGGCACTCCTGTCTAAAGGCACGTGGTTTGCCTAGTGGGTGGTATATATCCGCCCACCCATTTGCGAGTAGGAGGCCTCCATAGTAGTGTGTAGGTATCTATCTTGTGTGTTTTGATTTTGGCTAATGTGGTGGCATTGGTTTTCTACGTGAGGATAGGAAGGCACCGCGTTGTGTGTTTGGGTTCCGATTCTATAGAGCCAGTACTGGGTTGATGAGCTCTCAATCACTATGTTCGAGCCGGCCCGAGTGAGTCTTTGAGTATTGAGAGCCTCTCGTGTTCGCACCTGAGCTTTGCCTCCTCATCCATAAAAGCCATGTTCGGGAGGACTTGTGTGAAGGGTTCTTTCAACACACTTGTAACTAGAGTCAACTTGTCTCCTAATATTCCTATCTCCTAATATTCCTATTACCGCTCACACAAGAATAATGTGGGTCTCGGAAGATTTCCAATACTAGTGTATAGCTTGGCACCCACTACGACCCCGCCGTATAGGTTTTCAAGACCCAGTTACGCGTCGCGCCGACCCTGCAACGCGCTCTTATAAAGTGTGGTTGAAATTTTAAGCAATCCCTAAGTCCCCGCCTCTAATCCATAACCCCCAGATGGAGTGTGCTTTTAGCGGCCCTATGTAGAGATTGAGCCATATGTATAATTTTATAAAAATTTTTTCATTAATCTAGGTCATATTTTAACTCTAAAAACGGGCACTGCCTAATATGAACGTGGTGCTTTGATACTGCTATCCCCTGTGCTCCAAAAAATAAATTCGGAATACAGAGTGATTTTAATGTTAGAGACTAATATGGTTAGCGATACTTTACGGAGGCTACACCACTATTTGCGAAAGCTCTTTGAACACTGCAAACAATGGGCTTGATATCAGCACCACGCCTCCGAGTAGCAGAAAACTATCACTGGGGCCTACTAGCTGTATAACTATGCCGCCAAGCATCCCTGATAAAGAGGTTATAGCCAGACTGAAGGTGTTAAAGGCTCCCTGTACTCTGGCCATCAACTCCTTTGGCACCAGTTTGAGAAGAGCTGTGGTGAATACAACGTTTATAACACCTATTATGAGCCCGATGAGAAAAGAGGGCACCAAAACAAGGTATACTTCTCGTATTGAGCTAACAGAGGCGAGAAGGCCACCCATGAGCATGTAGCCTACGAGAGCTATGCGACCCACCTTTCCTTTAACCTTCTGAGCTAAGCTCGAGCCCCCCACAATACCCAGAATAAACGTCCCAAACACAAGTGATACGTAAAGTGCTGGTAGCTTGTAGCCAAGTTGGATAAGTGAAATGTATATGATACCCGCCATACCGAATACCAGATTTCCTAAAAACGATATCACCATTGCTTGCCAAATGGGTTTATTCTTTAATATGAATCCGAGGCCTTCTCTAATCGAGGACATGGCGCTACCACTGTTTGACCCTGTTTTAGTGGGATGAATAAACAAGATGGGCACGACTGCGAGTGTGAAAAAGACTAGTATAAAGATAAATGACTCGGTTACTCCCAGAGCTAGTAGAAGCCCAGAGGATACGTACCCAGCACCTTCGGCAATGGAGTACACTGAGCTGGCTGCGGATGAACCCCTCTTATAGAGCTCGGGAGCCAGAAACTCCTTGGTCCAGACCGCTCTGACAGCGTTCATAACATCTGACGTGAAACCGATTATAAAGGCTGTGGAATAAAGTGAAATGAGTAGTAGGAGTGTGCTTCTAAGCATTATACCAATGAAAACTGCACCCAGTGAGAGTGACCTAGCGATACCCGAGAGAGCCGCAAGCGCCTTCTTTTTGTTAGACCTGTCCACTATTACCCCCACAGCATAGCTTAGGAACAACGGTAGTGAGAGTACGCCGTCGCCCAACCCTCCCAAAAACGCGTTATGGGTCGCCTGCAGTATGACCCAAATTATCACGAGGTTAAATGTGGACACACCGAAACGCGACAGGCCCGAGTTAATTAGTAGAAGCGAATAGCTAGTTGGAAGACGGTGAGCCTCCTGTTTCACACGAAGAGTATGAATATTACTTTTTAAATATTACTGGATTAATGGGATACTGCCAAATCTCCACACGTGTCCGGAAGGGGGTGACTGCCACGTTGACTGTCAGCTAATCCGAAGACCATTGTGGGTGTCACGTTAAAATTTAAAAATCACAGTTAGATGGCAAAAGTGTTCAAAACTAGCCCTACTGGGTTTATAATTTTTAAGGAGGATTGGGCAAACTGTATCCCAGCTTCCTCCCAACCCATTCACCCAGTAGCGCACCCAAGACCGCTCCCGGCAAAGTGAATAAGGCTAATCGCTCAACATCAGGCATCGCGCTAATCACTGAGTGGAGGGGGGAGTTGTAGAAGGGAATGAGGATGAATATATTGACGAGTAAGCCCCAAACTGCGAACGTGAACACGTATAGTGCACGCCGCGTTTTAAGCCTCCTTGGTCTGGGTATTTCGACCGCTACAATCGCGAATGCCGCCACCCCCACAAACAGTCCAATGGCCAATGGAGTGAGCTTCCCCGCCGCGGCAATGATACCCACCCCAAGGAGTGTGGAGAGAATCACCAGCAAGGTATAAAGTAGGTGGTTAACACCCGTCCGCCTAACCGATGACGCGCTCAAAAACCCCACCTCTTAACAATACCCTAAGCTTGCACAAGCAGCGTAAGCAGAGGCATCAATCAGATAGAAGCCAAGTAGTTCTTCACACAGAAGTAATCCTATACCAAATGTTAAGTAAATTGCTAACCCACACCCCACTGCCGCAGCCAAATATATAAGGGCTTCACACGTTGCACAGCTTATTTCACTATCCATAACCAAAGACACAGAATTAGAGACAAGTAGGCTAGAAGCGACTGTGTGTGTTAGAAACCTGTAAATAGTGCTTAGAGATTGTGCGATGTTGTGGTAGCGCATTGAGAGTGTGAGCGACCCGTTATCATGATAGAGCTCGGCCATGTATTCAACGGCTTCTGAAAGAGTTGAAAAGTACCCGCTATAGCTAGTGTTCCTCATCAAGTAGACGTCGCCTACCAAGGTGTCGTTGCGGTCATTGTATCCGGCTTCTGTGACTACGTAACCATTTAAATAAATAGATATAACACTTATCGAGTAGTTAACTAATGTGTGTTGATATACCATCGTGCACAGGTCTCCACTAGCCGTGGAGCCATTCTCAAACACTACACGGTAGCTGGTTCTATCAAAGCTAAACTAAGGTTGGGCCCACTAAACGCAGCGACCACGGAGGAGTTTGAGGAATACGAAACCACAGCGCCCACTCCACCAGCATCGCCATCCTGACACAGCTCGGCTAAAAACGCTTGGGGGATGTCACTAACATTGTAAGACACATGTTTACCTTGACGCCCAACAAGAACCGCATGCACGATATCCACGTTACAGCTACTGCTGCTTTGACCGTATGTAAAAGGAGTGAGTGGCACCGCTAGAGAACCCAATAATAGGGCAACTATCATAGCGGCCCTAACCATAGAACGAATTATGCAATATATATAAATCCTCCGACATGTTGGTTAAATTTTGATTAAAAGGAAATAGCTCATAGAGATACAACGATTAGATATTTCATAAAAGCCAATTCACAAGGGAGGACGCGGTCCGGATAAGTCTAAAAATGTATTACCTCCAGTTGGTGTACAACTGTATGAGTAGCTCTAGAAAATCTAGAGGGATGTAAAAAGCATTTTTCTCTTAGAGTATGCGGCGTGGAAGTCGCCCGTTATGGGTTGTCATCCAGCGAACTATGTTTTTTAGTTGTCTTAAAGACCTGTTGTGATGCGATGGTTAGGGAGGTTTCTAGCTAAAGTTGCGGCGCCATATTTTGGGCAATTTGGGGGTTGCAATCAGGTACTTGATATTCAGCATTTCATAGTGTGGGGCAACCACTAAAATTCGTTTTAGCTTATTGCTTTCTGTCATTATTCGTGGCTAACGTTATGTACAATTTTCCTAATATGTTATGATTTTCGAAGTGTTCTAGATGGTTAAGAGCTATATGGAGGTTGAATTTTTAAAAGTGTGTCTGGGCTATTTAGAAGCTCGGTGATGGTTACGATTAACTCTTGTGTAAGGCTGGCGCTACGTTGCGCTTTCAATGATGAAGATGGTTTTAGATATGTGACATAAACGTGCAATTTTTAACAAGCTGATAAATGCTTAAACCCAAGTATGAGTATCGATTAACGGAGTCCTTTGGTTTCAAGTAAGCACATCGGCATATGTCTACTTTTGGTACTAACTCTCGCTTTGATTTTCGCAGTGGTGGTTTACGCGCCATCAAGTGATTGTTTGTCAAAGCTTCCCTATCCGGGAAACTGTAACGCGCCAAACTTGGATGCGTTTGGTGGGTTGTTTTGGAAAAATACGATGTTTATGAATGGCTGAACTCCACGCACAGGGCTTTTGAGAGTTTGAGCTCACAGGAGCTACATATCTTGTTTGCCATGTCACAGGATATATGGTGTGTAAGGAAAACAGCCGTACTCAGTCAAAGACTTTGCTTAGCGAAGTCTACGGTTAATTACCACCTGCGCCGACTAGAAGCGCTAAGTAATCCTCTTACCACAGCTATACCATGCACACCTAAAATAGGCCTAGCGAGGTATGCGCTTTATTTAGAGCCGTTAAAGCCGGTCGACGAGTTGCTGGATACGATTGGCTCAAAGCCGTTTTTGCAAAGCTTGACAGCCTCCACTGATTCACATATTGTGGCGACGTTCGCTGTCCCCACCACCCAGGCGTCTTGGCTTTTTTCGTTTTTAGATTACCTTGAAATTAATGGGGCGGTGCGTAAGCCGACTGCGTATTTGGTGGATGATACTACCCCAGTTTTTCCAGGCCCAAAATGGTATAGCGCATGTTTGAAAACTTGGAAATCTGGGTTGGATGGCTTTTTAGAAGATGTAACAAAGCTCGAAGACTGGGTTCGAACCCGGATGGACTATTCCACGGTTACAATACCGGATCGGCTGGATTTGGAGATAATTCAGCAGCTCGAGCTCAATGGTAGGGTTTCATTGATAAGAATCGCATCTAAGATTGGCGTCACACTCTCCTGTGCTTCTAGACGGGTCTCACAGGTGCTAGAAGGGGGGCTTATAGGACGATTTACAATACGTGTCTTGCCTTTTTCCTTGAATCAAAGCGATTTGTTTGACACCAGAATTCTTTTAGTGAAAAATTCACATAAAGAACCCCTAACTAAAAAGATTTCTTCTCACCCTTTCATTCTATCTGTCTGCCACGGTATAACTACACCGCTCGTAATCATTCGGGCTCAGGTTCCGTGGTGGGGTAGGTTGCACTACCTAAGGCTTCTAGAAAGATTAGTGGAAGCGGGGTTAGCACGAAGCGTGAAAAACGAGTGCATCATTCCGTCCACAATCAGAAACTTTACTATATGTCCAAAATTCTTTATGGATAATGAATGGAAAACGCCGACTGTGTTACCTAGAAAATAGCGTCATATTGAAAAAGCATGCTTAATGGGTGGTCCTCAATAACAACGCTATCCTGCTCCCCGAATATCGGGGAGTGTTCTACGCTGTCACGATCACACTGGCAAGGTTCCGATGATGGGTTGAAGTCGTAGTGTGTACAGGTGGTAGCCAGAAACCACGCACAGAGTACTCACGGGGTAATAGGGTGTCGGTGAAACGTTTCTTATAACGTATCAGAAACCTCGCCCTTCACTGTAGACCCAAAATTCGTGTTCGGGGCGCGATCAGCGCCAAGCGCGGATTTGGCTCTACCGTTTAGGGCGTGAATCATAATGGTATAAATATGGATGCAGAGAGGAACCACCGTGCGTGTGAGAGCATACAGGTTCAGAGCGTACTGCTCGAAGACCACTGTGGGCGGGGGTGTTGACGGTCCAGCTTGAAGTAGCCTGCAAGCTTTACAACACCCTCCTACACGCCGAACAAGAAGAGTATGAGGAGAACAAGCACACGCTGAGCAAGAACGAGCATCGGCAGCTGGCTTTGGATTTGAGGAAGCGGAACCTCGAGTTTGAGGCGCTGCGCTCTCAGGTTGCCCAGCGAGTAGCGGAGAGGTTTTACCAGGATCGGGAGCGCTTCCTCGATGGGTTAGCGGATAAACCGAAGGTTAAGAGGCCTAACAGCTCCCTTTCCTTGGTCTACCCTCAAGCCGACTGAAGGCTTTCGGATGTTAGAGATTTTTGGACTAGGCAAAAACACTAAGAAGAGGAAGGCTCGTCTCTACTGAGTAAAATCGGCTTCTTTACCCTGATTCTTCACAGGGAGCCCCTTATGAGCGGGGTGTGCAAGGTGTGCGTCAAGCTCGAACCCTTAGGCGGGGGTAGCTCACATTAACAGGTTCATAGGTTAAAAGTTGCTCGGTAAAAAATCGACGGTTAGAGGGGGATATTAGCCGGATAAACCTATGCGTGTGTTCTACAGGCTTAACGTCCACCCGAAAGAGGTGCTGGCGGGGTAAATACGATATACCGCTTCTCATCCTAACCGAACTACAAGGTCAAATCTCCCAGTTGTTTGAGTTGCCTTATTTGGCTCAACGGGGCGCGTTCCCCAATCCGACGCTCATGGCTTGTAACCCCCAAACGTATAACGTTGCACACTTGCTGAGTATCAAGCACATGATCAGAACCCTCCACCAACGATTGGGTTTCGCCATCTTGCGATCCTTCATCGAATGGTGTGTTTGGGGTTGAGTAGAGTTTTTAGGATGGGTAGCGTACAGCGTGTGTGATGGGTTCGAATCGGATTGTGTTTTCGATGGATGAAAATGCGCTGCACAGAAAGTTCCTTTTGAATGAAGGTTGGGACATAACAAATTCAGCTAGGGTTAAAGACCCAATCGATGTGCACTCGTTACCGGGTTATGACGCAAAGGATTGGAATCACTGTGATATTCCTCAGACTGCTTTTGCCTCTGAAGTGTCAGCTGGAAGGGTAAAGGATCCATTTTTCGCGGACAACCTGTTAAGGTGTGAAGGTACGGTGTATAAGACAAAACCTCTATTTTGTAACGAGGAAATGCCTGAGTCGAGCCCCTATCGGAATCCATGGTATTTCAGGAAGGAGTTCTTTTTGGATGGGGTTCCACCACATAGAAAGATGTGGCTGTGCTTTGACGGGATCAATTACTCAGCTAACCTGTGGATAAACGGTAAACTATTCAAGACAAAGGATGAGTTTAAGGGTACCTTCAGGAGGTTCTGCTTCGATGTCACAGATGTAGTGAAGGTTTCCCAGAGAAATGTGATTGAGTTGGAAGTTTTCCCACCGTCACCCACCGATTTGAGTATATCATGGGCGGATTGGAACCCTTATCCTCCAGATAAGAACATGGGTATCTGGCAGGATGTTTACCTCCTTGTTACCGGGGACATTAAGGTGGATAGCCCATGCGTGCAGTCAAGGGTTAACACTGGCGATGATCTCGCTTATCTCACGATTAGAGTGTATGTTTCGAATTCATCACCGATGGAGCGTTCGGTCAACCTGCTGTGTAGGCTAGAGGGGGATGGTAGGGTTATAGATGTTGAGAAAACGTTCACCCTGCGGGGTATGGAGCGAAGAGAGGTTGTGTTAACCCCAGACGAATACCCACAGCTCAGGCTGAAGCATCCAAGATTGTGGTGGCCGCACGACTACGGCGAACCCTTCCTATATACGTTGAGTGTGTTCGCCCTCTCTGAGGGTGAAACCTCGGATGCGGAGAGGATAAACTTCGGGGTGTGTGAGACCACTTCTTTGATGAATGATGAGGGTAGCCTGCTCATAAAGATTAACGGTCGACCAATCCTCGTGGTTGGCGGCGGCTTTGCACCCGACTTGTTCTTAAGGAGGGACTATGAAAACCTCCGGGCTCAGTTTGCGCTAACAAAGGAGATGGGCTTGAATACTATTAGGTTGGAGGGGAAGCTCGTTGACGACTACTTCTTTGACTTGGCTGACAGGGAGGGAATAATGGTTATCGCGGGGTGGAATTGTGGCGATGTGTGGGAGAAGTGGGATAAGTGGACCAGTGAGACGGTGGAGATTGCGTCTAAGTCATTGGAGGACCAGCTCCTAAGGCTTCGTAGACACCCCTCCATCATTATGTGGATGAATGGGAGCGACTTTCACCCCCCAGAGGAAATCGAGCGGAGATATCTAGCGATCGAGGAGAAGGTTGGATGGAATAGGCCGATTGTTTCTTCGGCCACAGCGGCACCAAGCAGCGTGTCTGGACCCACGGGTGTGAGGATGCCTGGCCCCTACGACTATGTTCCACCAAACTACTGGTATGAGGCTACGGACCTAGGTGGTGCTAGGGGTTTCCTAACCGAGGTGGGACCCGGCCCCTCTTTACCACTGAAGGAGGAGCTTCGGAGGTTCATCCCTGAGGACAAGCTGTGGCCAATCAACAGGGTCTGGGACTTCCACTGTGGATTGGGCTCCTTCTATGATATTTCGAGGTTCTATAAGGCGCTGGAGAATAGGTATGGGTCACCCAAAGACGTAGATGACTTCCTGTGGAAGGCTCAGCTATCAATGTATGAAACAGAGAGGGCGATGTTTGAGGCATTCGTTAGGAACAGGTATTCGTCCACGGGGGTCATACACTGGATGCTGAACAACTCTTGGCCAAGCCTCATATGGCATCTCTATTCCTACTACCTAATCGGTAACGCCTCCTATTACGCGGTGAAGAAGGCGCTGGAACCACTTCACATCCAATACTGCTATGATGATGATTCGGTGATCGTCATAAACAGGACAGGCGTAGCCCATGATAACCTGAAGGCGGAGGCAAAACTGTATGACGAGAGATTCAACCAGCTCGAGCCATTCACCCAGAAAATCTCGATAGGAGGCGACGCCAACGCGAAAGCCTTCAGGATAGATAAGGAGAAATATGGTGTGGAAATATTGTTCCTAAACCTAGTTCTTAGAGATGCCACGGGTACGGAGGTATCGAGGAACTTCTACTGGCTACCCAGGGGTAAAGACATCCTGGACTATCCGAAAACCGAATTCTACCACACCCCCATCAAGGAATTCGTAGACCTGAAGAGTATGCAGCAAATTGAGAAGGTTGAGCTGAGCTTTGATTACACCTTAAAGACAAAGGGAAGCTGGACTGAGCTATCTATCCACATCTCAAACCCAACCGATAAGGCAGCCATCTTGGCGAGGATAAGGTTACTGAATGGTTCAACGTGTGAGGAGTTAAGCCCTGTGTACTATTCGGAGAACTTTGTGTCGTTAGCCCCCGGGGAAAAGATCGGTGTGACTGCGAGAATTGAGACAAAGCTCATATCTCCAAGTGGGGTGAAAGTCGCACTCGACGGCTTCAATGTGGCTAGCAAGCAGCTATGATTAGGCATAGGTTAAACGGGGAACGCCCATATTGAGGGGTAACTTTATTCCCCCGTTATGGAAAAATACATGCTCACATGGATGTGAGATGTTCTTTCACTCACCCAACCAACAGGGTCCACAACCCCCCGATTTTCACGACATATCTTCGTACTTAGTGGATCGCACAAAACGCCTTGAACTACACTGCTGTCATGGCCCTCATGATGCTATCCACCTCGGTCGGCTTTAATCCCACTGCATAGCTTGGCACCCCGCTCTATCCGTCTTATGACTCAACCTAGCCTCCTTTTCCCAGCTAAGTGTGCACCACAATCACTCCTGAAACGTTCAAAGTTGAATCGCGGAGTCAGCTAAGAAGCGCGTATACGCTGTGTTATCTGGTCTCCTAATACCCTATTTCCACTCGCCTAGGCTACGGTTTGTGTTACCCCCAAACACCTCGGGTCTACGCCTCGGCATCAAATCAGAGGGTGAGCTTAATGCGCGTATCAGGGCAGATTAGCGGTGCCGGGTTTTTATCAATGTGGATAAGGCAACGATGACCAAGCTGGCGGTAAGGGTGAAGTAGGCTCTCGATGCGTATCCGGCCACGTAGAGCGCTGGTGATAGTGTGGTGAGTGGTAGGAGGAGTAGGGGTGTTCCACCCATGATTCTTGCAGGGGAAGCTTTCTTCAAGCCGCCAGTGGAAAGAGCGGATGGAGGGATACACAGCACCCAGAAGCCAAGGTAGACACCCAGCACGGTCGAGCTCGATAATAAACCCAGGTAGAGGAATACTGTGGGTGAGAGCTGGATAAAGCCTAGTAAAGCTAGACAAAGAATTCCAGTGTTGACCACAAAGACCATTATCGCAAGCCCTACACATGTGAGCCTGAGATTTTTTCTTGCTTAGCATCAAGGTTCTTCTTCGCCGCAAGATACATAAGTGGGGGGATGATCGCATAGGTTGATACCGCTGCGTCCAAGCTTGCAGCCAGCATCATATCAATACTACGACCTTACATGTGTTGATTAAGCGTTGTGATTATTTATCGAACACGTTCTCTAAAATCGTTAAAGCTTATTGCGCTACTATGTTTGAGTATTTTTGCGTCGTTTGAAACGAGTGTTAGACCGTGTTTCTCTGATGCTGCGATATAACACGCATCATAGAAGCTCAGCCCTCGACTCACCGCGATTTTCATCGCCTCATCCATCGGGGGGTCCTCTAGGATTCTGAATGAGCTTAAGAATTTGTGGAACAGTTTACTGGTTTTTTCCGCGTCCTTTATCCTTTTGAATAGGTAGTGCTCTTTCCAAATTATGTTACCTACCTCGTAGAAGGTTAACCGTAAAATGTGTATCTTTTCAGCATGCATGGCTTCCAGATAGCCGAGTAGGAGGTAAATCGCGGAGGAATCAAGGAGGTAGCTATCTCTCATCTCTGCTCTCTCTTAGGGCTTTCAGCCACTCCTGTTCATCCACGTTACCTAACAACGCCTTTATTTGCTTCGCAGTGCTGATAAGCTCCTTCTTTTCCTCACTCTTTATCGATTCCTCCAAGGCTTTTTCGACAACTTGCCTCACGTTTATTCCGAGCCTCCTTGCTTTTTCCTTAAGGTCTTTTCTTATCCTAACACTGATTACGGTAGACACAAATACGTAAACAAAAAGTGTAATATAAGTTCTCGTAAGCATGGACATGGATTAGATACCCACCTGTTTTGGGCGGAAAATATATTTATAGAATCTTCAAAACCTAGCCATTGTAGAATGGGAGTGGGAAGTACAGAAAAGTGTAGAGTAATCTTTTCAGTAGAATCATAATACCTGTGTTACGTTGAGCGGGGAATACACGCCCGCGGATACCGGTGCGGGCCGCGGCCTTCTACTGGTGGATGATCCTACGGTTGATGCGGGAAGCTATGCCATTTGTGGTATTGAGGGATGACCCAAACAGAGTTATCAACCATCTTCCTAGTAGGGGATAAGTGATGGTATGCCTCTTACCCATTCTTAGGAATTACTCCCTTAAGCTCTTATTCAGTCAACGGCCACCGTGGTAAGCGATTAGAGTGTGCGGTTCACTATTAGGGCTTTTATTATTCTACCTTGGAGGGAGTCTTCCACGGCTTGGGGGAATTCCTCTAGGCTGTATCGGTTGGTGACTATTTTTGCTGCGTCGATTTTGCGTTGGGATATGAGTTCGAGCGCTTGCACAGTATCCTCCTCAACAGCCGCGTTGCTTGGTATGATTGATAGCTCGTTGTTTAATAGCTCGCTCACGTCGTAGTCGAGGGTTGAGCCCCGATACGGGACACCGAACAGTATTATTCTACCACCCCTCCTAGTGGATTTGAGTGCCGCTAGGATGGCTTTGGGGCTGCCTGATGCCACGATGGACACATCCGCACCCCTACCATCGGTGAGTCTCCTCACCTCGTCGGGCAACCCATCATCGCTTCTGACCGCATGGTGGGCTCCAAACCTTGATGCGAAGCTCAGGCGGTATTCACTTATATCCGAGGCTATAATGGTGCCCGCGCCCGCGTGGTTTGCGGCCATGATGTGTAGGTCACCCATTGGTCCGACGCCCACTATGAGTACGCTGTCCCCCCGCTGGATTCCTCCACGCCTCTGGGCGCGTAGCACGGTTGCGAGCGGCTCAACCATGGCTCCCTCCTCGAAGGAGACGTGGTCTGGTAGTGTGAGTATCCCTCCACGGTCAACGTTGAAGCGTGGGACTCGGAAGTACTCCGAGAAGCCCCCGGGATCCAGATTTGTAGCCCTATAGTGTGGGCACATGGTGGGGCTACTCCTCACACAGTAGTGGCACTCGTAACATGGGACGTGGTGGTGGGCGAACACCCTCACCCCCCTCCCCACACGTGGGTTGAGGCTTTCAGCCACCACTCCGGCTGGTTCGTGTCCAAGCACGGGTTGGGAGGCGGTGTAGCGACCGGAAATCTTTTCGAGGTCTGTGCCGCACAGTCCACACGCTCGCATCTCAACGAGCACGTCGCCCTCACCCAGCCTGGGGACATCCACCTCCCTGAGCACGGGTCTACCATCCACTAGGAGTATGGCCCTCATAAACACACTACCACCCCTGATTCATAAAAGCTATTCGAAAAAGACTCAAAACCAAGAAATCAACTTACAGCCCAAACACGATATTCCACCTTGATTCAGCCAGCCACTTAACCAGTTGTCAAAACGGAATCCGTATTCCATTTGAATTATTGCGAAATCAGTGATAGTCAATTACTGATCCCTTGAGGCGCTTTTGAAATCTTGGTTCCAACATGGCTACATGTTGCGGTCTTAGGGGATGAGTGGTGTTGGGTTGGTAAGCTTTAAGCATGTGTGATGGCTTATGCTTAGCGTGATTGTTACCTTCGATGTTTACGGTACGCTTTTCGACTGGCAGTACTCGATGGGTACATATCTAGAGTTTGTTGGCGTTGATCGCCGTAGGTTTTTCGAGGCCGAGTACTCTAGGGTCTCAGGGGTTAAGGGTTTTAGGAGGTACTCGGAGATATTGAAGGAGAGTTTGGAGGAGTGTATGAGTCCTGGTTACTCGGAGGATGCTGGTGACGGACTTGTGCTCGCATTCGCTAAGAGCCCACCCTTCCCAGACACCCTGCTCGGCCTGCGGGAGTTAAGGCGGCGTGGCCACCGGCTCGGCTTGGTGTCTAACACTGAGCGTCGGCTTATCCGAATCACGCTTTCGGGTTTCGAGGATCTTTTTGACTGGGTTGTGACAGCTGAGGATACTGGTCACTATAAGCCTGCTCACGAAGCGTTCACGAAGGCTTACAGCATTATGGGTGTAAACGTGAAGGATGTGGTTCACGTATCAGCCTACCCACAGTATGATTTAGAAGCCGTGTCAAGGCTTGGTGTAAAAACAGTATTGGTGGATAGGTATGGCTACAGTTGGAGCCCATCCGTGAAGGATACAAGGGGGATTGTGAGCGTACTGAATGGATGACCATACCAGTATGTAACGTTTGGGCTGAAACACTCAGAGTTCCCGCGATTGTCTTGGCTTCACTGGTCGCTTATAGCTAAGTTACTGCTCTAGCTTCTAGAGTCTTGAGTCGAATGCCTTTAGTATGTTTGAGGTCTAATATATCTCTGGCTGTTTAGGTTTCTATGCTTGAGGATTACGATGTTTTGAGGTATTATTCATTCAGGGAAGCGCACACACCTGTGGTGGGTGAGGATGGGGCACTGCATTTCGTGTCGGACATTTCTGGTAAGCCCGAAATCTGGTTTATACCGAAAGATCACCCTTTCCCCGTTCAAATCACCTTTCTGGATGGTTATGTCTCGGTGGTAAAGCGCTGGGGTAGGGGTTTGCTCTTCCAGTTTGACCCCAACGGCTCAGAGGAGCACCGGCTCATGTGTGTTGGGGGTGGTGGGGACATCCTCCCCCTATCAGGTGAGCAGGGGAGGGGTGTGATATACAGGCTTGGTGGGGCTTCCGCTGATGTGTTCAGCTATGCGAGCAACAAGCGTAGTACGCCCTTCTTCGACTCCTATGTGAACATTGGTGGTAGGGAGGAGCTTGTGTTCGAGTATGATGGGACAACCCAGCCTCATAAATTGAGCGGTGATATGCGCTGGCTCCTTGTGAGTGTGTCGATCACGAGTCTCAACAATGATGTGTACGTTGTCGACTTGGAGAAGAAGGCGTCTAGGAAACTCTTTGAGCATACCGATGAAGCGTTAACGGTTGAGCCCACTTGGGGCCCGGATGGCTTGGTTTACGCGTGCACAAATATGGGGGACGAGTTTATGCAGCCAGTCGCAGTCGACCCGTCAACTGGGAGGGTTAGCTGGCTCTCCCGTGGGAAGTGGGACGCGGAGCACATCGCAGTCTCGGATAAGGGCCTCATCGCGTACACTAGGAATAGGGAGGGTTACTCGGAGCTCCACCTAGTGGACTCCATGCGCAGGGAGGTGTTTTCAAAGGAGTTCGAAGGCACAATCTCCGAGCTGGTTTTCGCCCCCGGCGTGCTTTACTTCACGTATTCGGGTTGGGATACGAACACCAACATCCACGCCCTAGACATATCATCACTCTTAGTGAGGCGGGTCACGAATGCCTCAAGAGGATACCTCGGCGGAGTGGTGAGGCCGAGCCTCGAAGCCTACGACTCATTCGACGGCCTCAGGATACCCATGTTCGTGTACACCCCGGGCGGAGAACGTGGCAACAGTGGTAAGCCACCCTACCCCGTGATAGTATACGTCCACGGTGGTCCTGAGTCGCAGAAGAGGGTTGACTATGATGGCCAAATACAATTCTTCCTCTCACAGGGCTACGCTGTTATCACACCCAACGTGCGCGGCAGCACCGGGTACGGTAAGAGCTATACCCATCTGGATGATGTTCGGCGTAGGCTTGACAGTGTTAGGGACTTAGCGTGGCTCGTGAAGTGGATTGAGGCGGACCCACGATTCGATGAGGCACGGGTGTGCGTGATGGGGCGAAGCTATGGGGGCTACATGGTTCTCGCCGCACTAGTCTTCTACCCAGAGCTCTGGAGGTGCGGTGTTGAAGCAGTGGGGATAGCAAGCCTCGAAACCTTCCTACGCAACACATCGGTCTGGAGACGCAGACTCCGCGAAGCCGAGTACGGCTCACTCGAAAAAGACCTAGACTTCCTCAGGGAGGCTTCACCCCTAAACCACGCCCACAGAATCAGGGCGCCACTCCTCATCCAGCATGGCTCAAACGACCCCCGCGTACCACTCTCAGAGTCGAAAGCCATAGTGGAGAAAATCAGAAGCCAAGGAGGCACAGCCCAACTAGTGGTCTTCGAGGATGAGGGACACATGATCCAGAGCGTACAAAACAGGCTCAAATGGGCCACAACACTACGAGCCTTCCTAAAAAACTACCTATAAGCCAAGGTATAATGGATGATTCAGCGGTGCATTATACATCCAAAAGCCCCGATGCTTAGAAGCGGGTAAAGAAACACAGGTAAACCGTAAACCTCCCAAGCCTCTGAGGTATCACGTAGGTTAACCGTACCAAGTCAAACAGTATTCGTTTCTTCAGCGCACTCAAAAATCCCGACTCGGTCACTAAGTGTTTGTGCCCCATTATTCAATTGGAGCTCATGTGTTCGAGTGTGGGGGCTTCGACTGGGTCAGGGGTATGGGGTTAATAAACTTGGATAAACTCACTGTGACCCCTCCCGCCATTTCGAAGTAGGGTGCCGCTGGGACCGGTACACCGTATGATAAGAGAATGTATATCCATATGGCTGCGCAGAGGATGGCTATCAGGCCGAAAGAGAAAACCCTGAACCTAAGCGACGCGAACGCGCCGATGAGGCCCAGCGGATACAGCAACAGAGCTGCCACGAGCAGAGGAGACGTGAATATGAGCCCTTGTGAATACAGACGCGGATTAGGTATGGGTAAAGCTCCTGATGCAGCCATGCCTGCAACGTCAAGATAATTGTAACCGAAACCATGGCTCCCGCTGCCAAGCCAGGGGAGCGCGCCCGCCAGAAGCTGTAAGATGACCCCGCATACGGCTATAA
>Ga0209012_1002332_pt1 | contig 16756 bp, 14 predicted proteins | sample RS3BMetagenome_FD_184735 | JGI IMG/M metagenome (GOLD analysis project Ga0209012, IMG submission 184735) | Ferric oxide microbial mat and aquatic microbial communities from Rainbow Spring, Yellowstone National Park, USA - RS3B (SPAdes) (version 3) ...
GCGATGCCCACCGTCCTGCAACGGCGGGCCTTTGAGTTACTGGAGTGTACCCAGTAACGGGAAGTGACAAAATGAACCAAACCCTTGTACTGCAAGGGTTTTATCATTTCTGCGGGCTAAACTCCGGTTTAAAGTCGGGTGGCAACGGGTTTAATTTGATGCGCCACCTGTCGTATGGGTTCAAGAGATACTGAAGGCTCGATCGGGATTTTGGAACGCCATTGGATTAAGGTGCAGGTAGAAACAATGATGACCCGTATTCCGTATTGCCGCAGCCACTATAGTCATGGCGAAATCATGATCGGCGCTTCACAGCAAGCAAAGGGACGCAAGCAGGAGGTTTATCGCGAAGATGTCCACGCGGCTTGCGGCTTCACTCATAAAATGCTGGACCACCGTAGCTCGCCACGATTTTGCTAAGCCGCCGGAAGTCATCTAGCCTTCCCTCCGGCCAACCTTGGCCGAGACCAGTTTTGTCCGAGCGGAGGCGCAATGCGAACACCCGTATGCTAAGCCGAAGTTCATTCGCCAGTGTCGCTATTGGAAGATTCAATGAGGGCCTCCCGTCATATTTTCGGGTAGTCTCAAGTAATATGCATGTTGCCACCGGATCGAGCCCTTCGTAGGTCCCTACGATAGCACTTAGTGATTGCAGCAACTGCCTAGCAGCCCTCAACCGTGTTTCGCCATCTGGAAGTTCATAGATCGCTCCGAGCAGGTCGGTGAGATCGGTGTTTCCTGGTGCGGGCGACCATCTCGTCCGGTATCGGTAAGCCGGAAATCCCAAGAGCAGTTGCTTCATTTCATTCCTCGCAACGGCCCGTCTCAAAATTGCCTCGGGCGTCACCGCGAGAGCGCGTTTTCTACCGAGCATTTTTGGCTCCTTTCGGTTTGGTGAGAACCAGCCGCTCGGACCGTCGCCGCCGGCACAAGCCCAAATGAACCTGCGCCGCTGAGGACTGCGTATCCGGCAAGAATATATGAAAACATGTACCGAAGTCGCATGATGTACTCCCGGCGATAACGTGTTATTCCGCAACATGCCAATCACTGCCATTGCGGATTACGCGGCGATACAGTGTGTCGCGTTCGACGGGGATATAGCCCGCTTCCACCACCAGGCGGCGAATGTCTTCGACCGTCTGCTCCTGATGTTTATTACCTGATCCGCCTTCACGCTTGGTGATGTCATACCAGACTACGGTGCCGTCAAGATCATCAACACCAAAGTTCAAACTGACCTGTGAAAGTTTCATGCTTTGCATAATCCAGAAGGCTTTGACATGCGGAAAATTCGGCAGCATGAGGCGGGAAATAGCCAGCATTTTCATATCTTCCAGGCCCGTGTTGCCGGGCAGGTGGCCCAATTCACTGCCATCGGGAATAAAGGAAAGTGGAATAATGCACTGAAATCCCGGCGCATCATCCTGTAATTCGCGCAGTTTGATTAAATGTCGCACACGTTCGGCCCGGGTTTCAACATGTCCATAAAGAATGGTGGCATTGGTTTTAATTCCCAGCTCATGTGCCGTGCGATGCACGCGCATCCAGCCGTCGCTGCGGAGCTTGCCTTTGAATACTTCATCATGCACGCGATCATCAAACACTTCCGCGCCACCGCCGGGCATGGACCCAAGGCCATGTTCGCGCAATGCTTCGAGAACTTCCTGAACTGAAAGTTTGGATATGCGGCAAAAATGATCGATTTCAATGGCGGTAAAGCACTTGAGATGCAGGCGGGGATAACGTTTCTTGATGCCGCTGAGCATTTCCAGGTACCAGGCGAATGGCAGCCACGGGTGCAGGCCGCCGACAATATGAACTTCTGTGGCACCGGCGGCATCGACTTGCCCGGCAATGCGATAAATTTCTTCCAAGTCATATTCATAAGCGCCCTGCTCACCGCGTTTGCGGTGAAATTCGCAGAACTTGCAGGAAAGTGCGCAGATATTGGAATAGTTAATATGGCGATTGATATTGTAATAGGCAATTCGCCCGTGCATGGATTCCCGTACAGCATTGGCCAGGGCACCAATGGTAAATATATCGCGCGAATTCCAGAGGGCCATGCCATCGTCAAAATCCAGTCGCTGGCCGGCCGCGACTTTTTCTGCCACGCTCCGCAGCGACGGATCGGCAATATCCGCCGGATCAATAGCCTCATTGACCGGTAGTTGGCCCAGACCGGCGGTATCGGTACTGGCTAAGGTCGGCGTTTCAACAGGAACCATGAGCTTTTTCTCCGTGCGCAACAACTAAGCCACTGAATTATAGCCCGATCCAGCGTTTTTTGAAAATTTACCGTAAGAATCGCTGATATATTGGCCCTTATCAGCAAACGTACGAGGCATCAACGGATTTCCAGAACGCGGACGCCTTGCTCAATCCATTCGATGATCTGCGGCAACTGCGGAAGGAACCACTGCTCTAAAGCATGATTAGAAGCATTACCAACGCACAGCCAGATAATTACCGGGCTGGTGTGGGCCTGTTGCGCCCGCTGGGGAAAGTCTCCGTCTTTGGTCACGATCGCAGCGCCAACGGCCAATGCATATTTCCAGATGGCATTGTCATCCGCATCCCGCAGACCCACGTCGCGGACGGCCTGCGCATCATGGCCGACCTCCCGCAGCCGCTGGGCCAGAACCGGCGGCAATTGGGCGTCGACCAGAAACCTCACCGGCTGACCACCAGAACGGGGTGATCCAGTTGTTCTGCCGCGTACGCTATGCACGCTTGGACGTCCTCCGGCTCAAGGTCGGGATAATCGGCCAAGATTTGGGCTTCGGGAACTCGGGCGGCCAGCAGGTCCAGCACGTCCTTAACACGGATACGCATTGCCCGAATGCAGGGGCGCCCGCCACATTGTCCAGGATTGAACGTGATTCGATCGCCAAGTTTCATACTCAAATTATATCCACCGGCTCGGCCGTTCACAAATCCAATTCCCAAGTCGCATTTTCCCGGCAGATCTGGCGGCTATGAGAGGTTTCCGGCACGGTCGCGTGGACCAGAAAAGAGCGACTGACGATAACATTGCGCGGCCCGGAGCCATTCGGTGCCGGGACATTAGTCGCTGAACGACAACGTTACGGGGGCCAGGAAGCTTAGATCCGGTTTATTGTGCTGCGCGGTCAGACGGAAGCTCTGGATGCCATCAACCCGCGCCCGGAGCGCATTGAGGAACTTTAGCTCGTCCTTGCGGCTGGGGTTGGGCATGCCGTTGGGTTCGTTGGGGTAGGCCACGTCCAGATAATGGTTGTAAGCGGCAATAGCCTGGTCATATAACACCACGGCTTTAGCCAGGTCTTGATCGGCGGCGTCTCCCAGGCGGAAGCGACGGTTGTTGTTCTGCCAGGCTACCAGACCCCGGAATAACTCGTGCTCCGCTTTGCCCAACGCTTCGTAGTATTGTACTTCCACAATGTGCTGGGTGTGCACATATTTCTGATACGGATATTGGACCAGATATTTTTTGAATTCCTCGATTGATCGCGGCGCATTGACTTTTACATTGCGATAACAGTCATCAACATTTTCGACCCGGGCCGGAAAACGTCGCAGCATTTTCTTTTCGGAATCAAGATTAAAAATGCGATTGGTTAACCGCTGGGCATAGAACAGATCATCGCGGCACCAGCAGCGCAAGGTCATCGGAGGCCAGGAATCCAGCACCTGCTGTCCCATGTCGCTCGGTCCCGGCACCGTGTGCAGCGCTCGCTCATATTCCTGATAAGCAAAATAAAAGACGCTTAAGCCGTAGCGATAATGCATGCCATTGACTTCCACGCCGTGGCCTAAAGGCCCTTTTCCCGATCGGGATGGCAAGAGTTTAATATGAAACTCCGGCCGATGCACAATGTAATACACTTCCGCAAGCGTGCTGAGCTGGGAATTGACTTTTCCGGGCTGATAGCGGTAAAGATGCGCCAGATCATAGCGCCAGCGTGCGGTGTAATAGCGACGTTCAAAACTTGTGCCGAGCTTGAGGAAGAAATCGTTGGCCTCATTCATGATCATATTGGCGTTATCAGGAACGTACTTTTCACCTTTATATAGATATATTAATCCATCGAGAACCCATTTGTACTTGGTGTTCATATCATGGAATTGCGCGGATAAATTGTAGGACTGATTCCAGGCATTGAAAATATAAGCCGATCCGAAATAGGGTTCCAATGCGGCAATGGCGTTGTAATCGGTTTCCAGCGGCACCCAATCATGATTGTTTTTGTCATTTTCCGCATTTTCCCAAAGCACCATCGCCAGAATACCGCGGAATCCGCCGAGGGTCAGGCGGGGGAATGTCATAATCAGATCACCGACACTTTTATTGTGATTGGTAACGAGCTTGGAGCGGCGGGAGCGCAACGGCGATTGAATGAAAAATATACCGGCCAGGAGGATCACAGCGATGGCGACGCAGACAACCTGATCGCGCCGGGCCTGACTGCGCACGCGAATCATGAGATTGCCGGAGTTTGCCGCCGGACGAACCGGATCAGGGGGAGGCAGTGGAATATTTGATGACATTACGCCAACTCCTGTTTTCTCAGCAGCAGATAACCAATTGCCAGCGTTGGCAAGATGCAGGCCACCGTCCAGACAATATCCAAGAGCACAATTTCCAAAGGCATATCCTTTGATCGAACGATAAAGTGGAGCGGATCATACCGCGTGAAATCCGGCATCAGATGCACGACGACCCACAATATATGCACCATGACATTGGTAATAAATGATCCAATCTGATAATACCAGATGTGTTTCATGCGATTATCCTGGACATAGTCAAAGAGTTCCAGGCCGCCGGACTGAAACAAACTCTGGACGAAATGGAACAAATTACCGAGGATATACGCCACCATCGCTGTGAGCATGGCCACCGGCCAGCCCAAGGCGGTGCTGGCGGTCACGCCGATGCTGATAATCAGCACGATTTCACAAAAAATAATCGCTTCACTTTTAAATAAATTCCACACAAAGCTCGATGGGGGCTGCATGATGATCATGGAATCATCTTTAACTTTAAACCAGTGCCCCGGCACTTCGCTGCGTAAATTGACAATCAGATCACCAGCCCCCAGCAATGTCGCTGGAAGCTTAATGGTGGTAATCCGCTTTTCATTGACATAAACCGATTGAACCGTCCGATCACGGGGGGTGCTGGTATTGTACGCCACAATCTGGGCTATCGGTGCCCGAGCTTCATTGGATTGCTTATCCACGCTGATAACCATGTGTACGGTAAAATTGCCATGCGGGCCAATCGGAATTTGCCGCTGGTCAACATTGGTAAAATCCCACGAAGCCACTTCGGGTTGAATTTGCGGATGTCGGATACTGGGGCCGACTATTTCCTGTTTTCCATTGTTTTTGAATCCGGTAATCACCGGATTGGGTTTGGGGGCAAGCATACCGGAATGGTGCGGCGTGCGGTTGGTATCCAAACTCACCGCCATGCAACTCGTATCGCTGGGTGGCCGCAATCCGTTACCAATGCCCAGATACACGCCAAAATCGGGACAGGTTACTTTTACTACCACCGGGCCGGGATTATAAATTTGCCCCGTCTGGGGATTCACGTAACTGAAAAAAGCTGTTGGATTTTTGGGCATCCAGACAGCTTGGCCGCTGGCGTTAAGGGTTAATGTACTTTCCTGCGTATTCATGGGATTGCTGCGTTGCACCAAAGTAACTTGAATCTGCACAGGCTTGGTGGAAGGCAGGGCATGAACGACCGCAAAATGAAAATCAAACATGGGCCGGTAATATTCGGTGGCCGGCAAGGACGGAAATTCAAAATAGAGTATTTCCGAACTGCCACCCTTAAGGAGGCGGCTTGGCGGATTGGTCTGGTAATTAATGTAACCGGCGATGCTTAATGCGCCGGAAACATAGTTCTGCGCCTGAAGCACGCCGTGCTTGGCGAGGTATTTCACACCAGTATCCGGCGGCATACGGCGCAGAACATTGTCATAGCTTTTCTTCTGCAAGGCATAAAGCACCTGGGCATCGTGGCGAATTTTAAAATCCACCGCTTTCATATAACCCCAGGTCAGGATCATCATAATCACCAGCATGAACACGCCGGCAGCCGAGAGTCCCATCACTTTTCCCAGCAGCAATTCCAGCCGGGAAATCGGCTTGCTGCCGGTGGTGACCAGGGTATGACGCTCCCGTTCGCGCGGAAGCGTCACGCACGCCAAAATGCCCAGATAAATCAGTAAAATCAGCGCCTGTGCCCGCAGAAAAATTGTCATATAAACGCGTACGACGCCCGATGGTTCATACCCCCGGACAATCAGCACACCCAAAAGTACGCAAACGCCGAACCACACCAGAGGAACCGCCCACATGCGGGCATTCCATGCTTCTGAAATCGTAACGCGGCCAATGGCCCAGGCCCGCGACAACCCACGGCCCAAGCGGGCAATATCCCGAAAGGCTGTGAGCACAAATGCCAGAATCAACAGCACAATAACCACATCAGCAAACATGCTGACATAATGGTGCTGCGAAGGCGGATGATAGACCGTCCCCAAAGCGATACCCGCTCCGGCAAGTTTCGGGCCTAACTGTTGTAATAATCCAAACATGTACACATTCGTTCCTGATTACCGTGGTCATTGCCCAACAAGGCCAACCTGTTTATCGCGCTTCTCCGCTGCGCTTGCGTGCCACAAGTTCTTTGAACAAATCTTCCAATCGCACCCGTGCTCGGCCCGTGTGAACTTCTGTGGCACCCGCTTGCGCCGCAATTTCCGCAAGTTTGGCCTGTAATGCGTCGGAGACATTGCGGGCGGAAAGTTGGAACACGTCTTTTTTCTCCAGCAAATCGCGCAAGGCACCCTCCAGTTCAATGCGGCCACGATATAAAATCACCAGCCGATCACAGACATCCTCAACATCCGCCAATTGGTGGCTGGAAAGCAGAACCGTTTTCCCCGCCTCCTTAAGCCGCATGATCATGTTTTTTATTTCCAGCATACCCACTGGATCCAAACCTGATGTCGGCTCATCCATAATGATTAAATCCGGATTGTTCAGCAGCGCCTGCGCCAGGGCCACGCGGCGGGTCTGCCCTTTGGAATAGGTGCCAATGCGACGTCCCCGCACGCTGGGATCCAACCCGACGAAATCAAGATAATAATCAACCGCCCGGCGTCGCTGTGCACGGTTCATATTGAATAATCGGGCGTAAAAATCCAACGTTTGTCTGGCGTTGAGAAAGCGATAGAGATAACTTTCTTCGGGCAGATACCCGATACGTCGGCGGGTTTCCTGATCGCCGGCGGGTTGCCCCATCACCAGCGCATCACCGGCCGTGGGATTGATCAACCCGAGCAATAATTTGATTGTGGTGGTTTTACCGCTGCCGTTAGGCCCCAATAAGCCGAATATCTGCCCCTGATCCACACGCAGATTCAACTCTGTCAGAGCGGGCACTTGCTGACTTTTGAAAAAGCCGGGATAAACCTTGGAAAGCTGTCTTGTTTGAATTGCCTGACTGTCCGCAACCATCCATAACTCCAGAATAAGCCCCACAGAGGGGTACATGTTTCCACGAACTTACTGCGCTGACTGAATATTAACTTTTCTTGGCGGCGGCGGCATTGACAGAATAATCTGCTGGTGCGGCTGCACGAAAAATACCCGTCCCACGTTGTTCATCACATTGCTTAATGTATCGTTTAAAAGTTTGAGCGTAATAACCCGTGGATTCTGCTTATATTGGGCCAATACCTGACTGAACGCGTTAGCCTCACCCTGGGCTTCATCCACGGTGCTGGCGGCTTTCGCCTGGGCTTGATTCAAAATGGTCTGGGCTTGGGCATTGGCCAGAATCACCAACTGATTGTACTGCTTCTTGGCATCCTGATGATCCTGATTCTTCTGCTGTCGGGCATTAAGCACCGCCGAAAATGCCTGGTTTACCGCACTGGGCCAATGAATATATTTGAGTTCCACTCTCTCTATCTGAGCACCGAGTTTGAGCTTGCCTACCAGCCGCTGCAGACCTGCCGCGGGCTTCACGGGATCATAGAGTTCCTGCTCCACCTCGGTTTTGCCACTGTACAGAGCCTCATCAACCGTGGCATAAGCAAGTTTATGAATAAGTTCCCGATCGGTCAGGAGGCTCATCACTTCGTTCCATGCCTGATTGGGCAAGCCGCCGGGTGGTTGATATACGGCAAGAATGTATTGCAGCGGGTGTGATATCTGATATTGCACGGCCACGCGTGCATGAAGAATGTTCTTATCGCCCGTGATCAGATATGGATTAAAAATTGCATTGAGCAAACTCTTCGAATATCCACGACGCAGATAAACCTTCTCAAGATTGGCGGAGGCGGCGGGAGAAGAATGGAAATCACTGACCTCCAGGAGATGTTCGCGTTCAAGTGGAACAATGTGCACGGTGTCAATGGGCCAAGGAATGTGATAATGCAATCCCGCTTCCATCAAGAGGGCGTGTTTCCCACCGGGGAGCATTTCATATTGTCCCAGCCGCTCGACCACGGCAACTTCACCGACACCGACCTGATAAAATCCGCTGAGAATCCAAACAATCATCACGCCTACTACAAAGTAAAGCAGGACAAATTGGGGTGATATCCATCGGCTTGTCGGGGCTTCGGAGGGCAATATTGGCAGTTCATGATCGTGGGGATGATCATGCGTATGAGATTCGTTATGTTGATCAACTTGGGTCATCGGATATTTCCTGAGAACCTGTTTTAGTTAAACCATTGGCTGCCGATACATATCGGCTTCATTTTGCCGCCGGCGGATCTACCTTGGTCGGCGTTTTGGCCGCCGGCGTTTTGGCCGGCGGCGTTTTGGCCGGCGGGGCTTCCACCATTTTTAACTGCGTGAACAGCGGCTCGGTAACGGGATTGTTGGGCGTAAGGACCCAATAAGTGGTGTTACCCATGGAATTCTGAAACAATTGCAGGGATTTCCAGAAGCGATAAAACTGCCGAGCCTGCGGCGTTTCCTGTACTGAATTCAAAATCGCGTACGCGCTGGCGTCGGCCTGCCCACGGATAATGGCCGCCTGCTTACTGGCCGCACTGCGAATTTCAGTGGCTTTTTCGCGCCCTTGCGCAATAGTAATCTGGGCCTGCCTTTCCCCCTGGTTAATGTATTCACTGGCGATTTTATTGCGTTCCGCGGTCATACGCTGATAAACCCGGGCTGCGACCTCAGGCGGGAATGTCATGCGGGCAAAGCCGACTTTCACCACATCAATACCCAGCGACCGCATGCCGATATCCACTTTTTTCTGAATATTGTCCTCTGCCTGCTGCATTTTTAATTTTTTAAGATCAACATTGAACATTTCATCAAGCGTGTAATGCCCGATCTGTCGAAGCACCGCGCTTTGTATTTTGTTATCCAAATACCGCTGAACCGCAGGTGTACCACCCGGCAACCGATCCACATACAGAACAGGGTCAATAATTTTCCACAGCGCAAAGGTGCGTATACTGATAGGCTCGCCGGCACTGGTGCTGACTTCGCGGTTGTCACTTTGATACAAATGCAGCCGCATGTCCAGGCGAATAACGCGATCGGTTGGATAACATAAAAACCAGTTGTAGCAGATACGCGTCGGATGTGAAACAATTTTTCCGAATCGATCCAGCAGTATCTTCTGATACGGCTTGGCAACAACGGTGCAGAGTTCACAAAACAGCACGATCAGCACAACTGCGACGATGGTTCCAATGGCTAACTTACGCATGATACTTCCTTAAGGGGTTTCCGTTATTCACATTCCCTGATTATCCAGGTCAGTATTTTTCTGACCAAACTTACTGCGGTGCCCCGCTGGCACTTCCGGGCGTATTAGGCCCACCCGGCCCAGCCGGAGTTCCCATGCCACCCGGCGGCCCAGACGGCGGCGGCACCATCATGCTCCCTGATTCCCGATGGCCGATTTGCCAAATTTCCGGCGGCGTTACGTCAGGACCTAAGACCACTTTGTTGACCCGCCCGAACATCTTGCCCAACGCCTGATAGAACGCCCACGACATCGCAGCCGGGGCGGTTTTGGAAAAAGCTTCGGATTGCACTGTCAGCGCTTTGGCTCGCCCCTGTTCAATATTGACCACCTTGGCGGCGTAACCGTCAGCGGCTAATAATTTACCCTCGGCGTAACCTTGCGCCTGCGCCACGTCCGCGTACGCTTCCGTCTCCGCCTGGTCTACATATCGCTGTTCAACTTCTCGCGAAGCAACAACATTTTCAAAGGCTGCGGCCGGACCTAACAATACCCCTTGAGCGGTATTTTGAGTCTGACCCTTTGGCGGGTGTATGTCTTTAATTTCCACGCTCAAAATCACAATGCCGGATTTCATCTGATCCAGCAGATGCTGCATCGCCTGTTTAATGCTTTCGGATACCGGCCCGATGTTGGACTCCATGATCTGCTTGAGGGTATTTTGCGCAAACACCCGCGTGACGGCATATAAAAGCACCTGATGCACCAAGGCGGAATCCATCCGTCGCAAATGCAGAGAGGAACCGGCCCCCGTTAAGCCGCCCACTTCGATGATGTTGCTCGTTGAGACATTATGAAAAAATTCGCCGGGGTTTTTCACCCGCCACCATGCCGCCACAAAGCCATCAAGCAACTGCGACGCCGGGGTACCGTCCGGATTGAGATCGCCCGTTAAAAATTCGTGATCCGGAATGGAAATATGCTGGCTCCAGAAGGAGAACGCATTGTTGCCAAGCAGATTTTTATCGCGCTCTTCCGAGCCAACGACTACGAGATTGACTTTATCCGTCGGTTCATCTTGCAGTTTATCAATCGGCCATGGCCATAAAATATGCAGTCCGGCCTGCAATGGATGCGCTAAATCCGCGGGAGTTGTCACGCCCAGATGTTCAAGAATACCCACCTCACCGGTCGGCACAACGTGCATGGTGCTTAGCAGCACGACAAACAGAAGGGCCGCGATAACAATACGTGGAATCAGCCGCGAGAAAATCCCCACGACCGTCGTGCCGCTGCTGGCCATGCCGATGCTTTCGGAAACCAGCACCTTAATGCCGACGATCCATCCGCTGGAAAGCATGGGTACCAGCGGCAATTGCTGCAAATCCACACCGGCCTGGTCCAATTCCACGATTCCGCCATGGCTGCGGATGGAATTAATTCCCAATTCAAAGGCTTGTAGTACCAGCACCGCACCGATGAATATCGCCGCAGCCTGACTGGCATAATCCACTTTGGCCCAGACCGCGATGACCGCCGCCAATAGCACCACTGCTCCGGGAATACCCAGAATCACAATACTGTTAGAGGCATCAACCAGACCTTCGGTTTCAGGCCGGGGGCGGGAAAAGGGAATTAACAGAATATAGATCAATAATGCGGTGCCCGCCGCCACAACGGCACCGGGGTCAATAGGCACTGGCGAAATGACAATCGGATGCCCCGGTGAAACCGCCGCAAAATCGCGATACACCAGGAACGCGATGATGGCCGCCAGAACTAGAAATCCCAAAGACGTTAAACCCACAATCACGCGCTGAAAGCCTGTGTCCAGCGTTGTAATATCCTCCGGGGCTACCGGTGCCGGGGCCGCCGTTGCAGCACTGCCGGTTTCATCTGAATAGCTCATGTGAAAAGCACCGAGGGGTGCCAGGGGAGTAAATTTCACATTTGCTTCGGCCTCAGCTTCATCCACCAGCGCCGCCTGCTGCCGCGCCAGGCGCAAGCCCCACCACGCCAGAAACGCCAGAACGGTCTGCCCCAGAGCCGCGAACATCGCCGCCCAGAAACAGACCGCGCCATACTTGAATGTGGCAATGGCCAAGACTGCTGTAATAATCAGCAACCCAATCAAAACCCAAAATGCTACCGTGATTGATCGCTTCACGCCTGAAATTCCTTACTAGCCGCTGATACCCTTATAGATTGCGGCGCTTTCCCGCAAGCCGGTAACTTCCCGAAGAAAGTTCTCATGGTAAAACAAGACACTCATGCCCGAGACAACACCGGTGCGGCGATTTCCTCCGGGGCCGCTTTCCTCCGAACTCCAAATGGCAATGGCTTGCGATTCACACCTACATCACCGGCCAACCGGACCGAATTCACCGCTATGACAACCACCGCCAGCATGTGAATCAGTGCCGCAACCACCGGGCCAAACAGACCGAAGGCTGCGGCCACCAGTGCGAAGATTGCGAAAAATAAAGCATATCCGATGTTCTGATAAATCGCGACACGCGTTTGACGTGCCAGATAAATTAACAGTGGTATGCGGGTGAGATCATCCTTCAGTAAAATCGCATCCGCGGCCTCAATGGCCGCATCCGTGCCGCGCAATCCCAGTGCGATGCCGACTGTCGCTGCCGCCAATGATGGGGCGTCATTAATGCCCTCGCCGACCATTGCCACACCATGATCCCCGCGCTGCAACTGCCGGATTAATTCCTCTTTTTGCGCCGGCAGCAACTCGGCGTATATATCATCACACCCGACAGCACGGCCCACCATCTGTGCGGTCTTCCTGCGGTCACCGGTCATCATGACAATGCGCTTCACACCCAAATTCCGCAGATGTTTAATCGCGCGGCGAGCTTCAGGCCGAATTTCATCCGTCAGACAGATGGACCCCATTAACTTGCCTTCGGACATTACATATACCGGCACCAGCGGAAGTTCTGATTCCGCGGCTTCCACATTGCCAGCACCGGCGGCTAATTCCGGCGGCAAAATCTTGATTGAGCCGGCCCGTGTCATCCGGCCATCGACCTCGGCTTCAACGCCCAGACCTTCCAGAATTTTAACATCCGACGCCTCATGGAATGACACCCGACGATCACGCACATAAGAGCAGATCGTCTTGGCCAGCGGGTGACTGCTGCGATTTTCGACTGCCGCCGCCAATGCCAGTAACTGACTTTCTTCCACGCCTTCCGCCGGACGCACGCTATGGACAATAAATTTTCCCGTCGTGAGCGTACCGGTTTTATCAAATACCACCGTATCTAAATTAACCGATGCCTCTACAAACGGCCCGGCTTTAATCTGTATTCCACTACGACTGGCACGGGCCAGGGCCACGACAATCGCCAGCGGTGAAGCCAGCAACATCGCGCAGGGGCACCCCACGACCCACATGGTGATCATTCGGCCCGGCTGCCCGGAAACCCAGAACGCCACCACTGAAAGCACCAGCACCAGCGGCGTATAGAATGAGAAAAACCGGTCGGCCGCACGGATAATCTGCGGCTGATATTGCTGCGCGCGCCGCACCAAAGCGATGGTTTGCCCCAATGCCGAGTGTTCGCCCACCCGCGTTACTTTGGCCTGCACCGATCCGGTAAGATTGATTGTACCGGCCAAAACGGTGCCGCCCGCGGTCTTATCGACTGGAATCGATTCTCCCGTAACCATGGATTCATCGACGCTTGTGGAACCGGTTACGACAGTGCCATCGCCGGCAATGCGTTCACCCGGTTCAATAACCAGCATATCGCCTTCGCGAAGGTCTTCTGCCGGGATGATGGCATCGGCATCGCCGCGTCGCACGCGGGCATGTACCGGCGCCAGATTTTGCAGCGCCAGGACGGCATTACGGGCGCTTTCCGTGGCAACCTGTTCAATTAATGCACCGACCTGAAGAAGCAATGCCACCAGACCAGCTTCAATAAGCCAGCCCAGAGCAATGGCTCCGATCACGCTTAAAGCCACAAGTTCATTTACATTGGTCCTGCCGCGGGACAATCCTTTGGCCGCCTGCCAGAATATCGGGCCGCCGGAAATCAGTGCGGCCAGCAAACCCAAAGCCCGGGCAATCGGTATTTCCGTTGGAAACTGGTAAAAAATGCCCGCTAAAATCAGCAGGGCCACTGTGGTTGGCACCAGAACCGACAACTGCAATTGTAAACTCACGCCCGAATGGCTATGGCCCGCCGGCTGACCTTTGGCATCATGACCATGGTCATGCCCGCACGCGCAGCCGATACCATCGACTGTATGAGAATGTTCCGAATGCGAATGATTATGCTCCGGCAAGGGGGCAGCTATTTCACCAATCCGCACCGAAGCGCCGCTTGGAGTTGGGGTTGTCTGGCTCACAAATTCACCAAATAGTACATAGAAAATAAAACCATAGTTACACGCCGCTGCGCATCGACCGCAGCTTAAATTCGGCACTTTTCTGCCGCAACCTTGCACTCTTTATATCTCTCGCACACCAGATTCGCCAAGCGGCCTGTTCCTTCTTCCGCATATTATCGGCTCTTGGCGATGAACTGCTGAAGCACAATGCCAACGATCTCATTATACGCAGAAGTTTACCATAAGGTTCACATAATTTACACCCGCGCCACAACCACCTGTTCCAGGAGCCGGGAATATTTCTCCGAATCGACTATTTCCAAATCCTCCGAAACTGCCCGCGCTGTCGCCAAGGCCACCGCCTGTCCCAAGGCCCGCATCGGATCCTTGCCACGCCATAAGCCATGCACAAAGCCGGCTAATAAATGATCCCCGCATGCTACGGTGCGTACTACCCGCTGCTGCGCCGGTACCGTGCCGCTGTAACAATTTCCGCCGCTTATCAGCACCGCACCGAGCTTACCTCTGCTTACCACCAGATTTTCCACGTTGCTTGTTCGCTTCTCCGCCGCCGCCTTTATATCCGTTACTGTTTCCAGCGTGCCGGTTCCCCACGCTTGGGCCAGTTCTTCCGTATTCGGCTTGGCAATCCATATCGGCTTGCTTAAAGCAATCGCCAGTGCCGCTCCCGCGGTATCCACAGCCACCTTCGCCCCTTGGGCCAAGGTTAAATCGAGCAAATCACCAAACCGCTGGGCGGTAAGCCCCTGCGGTAAACTTCCGGAAAAAATGACGACATCGCCCGCGTGCAGCATTTCCTTGAGGTGCTTTTCGATGGCCACAATATCGTTTTCGGCAACCTCAAAACCCTTGAGGCGTATATGCGTTTCCACGCCCCCATCCAGTACGGTAATATTCTGGCGCGTGGTTTGGGGCAATATACTGAAGTGACACGCCACCGCCCCGGGCCGCAGCTTATGCAATTGCTCCTTAAAGAATGGCCAGTCACAATCTCCCATAAAACCCATCGCCAGCACATCTTCCCCCAGCAACGCCAGCGCCCGCGTCACATTCGCCGCTTTGCCCGCCGCAATCCGCGCCACCTGCCGCCCGGTGTTTACCTGCCCCACCCGAAATCCTTCACACCGCACCACGCAATCTATGGCGGGATTCAACCCAACAGTAATAAGACTTTTCGTAATCATCGCCCAGTATTATACCCCGCAATCCCCACTGGTCGCAGCCCAGCAATGCGAGAGCCATCCGCTGCTGCAATCGGCGGTAAACCCCAAAGCCAGGCACTGCTGGTTAAACCGGGAACATAAAGTTCATGGTTGTTGTGACAATCGCGCGGCTTTGCCGTTAATATGCCCCGCCGGGCAGTGCTGAAATGAGCCACGGCGATTGCAATTCCGTTGGTAATTGTGTCTTCGGAGATAATACCGTTGCACATTGTTTTTTGCGCCATGACTTTGGATTTGAAACAGGTTAAAGTACTTCAGGCAGTTGTGCACTGTGTACGGAGAAAGCCATGGCTAAAAATAAAGATTTTATTGACGCATTATCCGACCGATCACTGTTGATCCTGACGCTTTATGAAAAGCTCGGCTCCATTGAAGCCTTGCGGGAGGCGTTGCCGGAGATTACCGATAAAGACCTGATGAAATGCACACGAGAAGCGGAAAAAGCGATGAAAATCTACAACGCCACGGAAGGCGGGAAAGTTCCAAAGAAGAAAAAAGCTTCAAAGAGCGTGGGAGCCTATCAACTTAAAATCGCGCTGCGAGGCAGCAAACCTCCGATATGGCGGCGAGTGATTGTGCCAGCGGATATTACCCTGGAGGATCTGCACATCGTCATTCAAGTTGTCATGGGCTGGAATGGCGGCCATCTGCATGAGTTCACCATTGACGGCACGGCTTATAGCGGCACCGCTCCGGACGGTTCCATGTTGGAAGATATGGACGGCGAAGATGAAACCGAATACCAGCTCGGCGAGGTGTTACGGGAAAAAATGAAGTTCGAATATCTATATGATTTCGGTGATTCCTGGGAGCATGCCATCACGGTTGAAAAGATTATTCCGGCCGGGGACAAACGGCCCGTGACCGCCTGCACCGCCGGGAAATTACACAGCCCTCTGGAAGACAGCGGCGGTATGTGGGGTTATTACGAAAAGCTCAAAATTATGGCCGATAAAAAGCATCCAGAACATGCGGAACTAGCGAAATGGATAGGTGAAAATTTTGACCCCGAAGCGTTTGACATTCAAGCGGCAAACACAACCCTGAAGAAAATGAAGCTGTAAAGCTCCGGCGGAGAAATCGGCATGGACGCTCACTTACCGACAATCGCCGTGGCGACGACCGAGACCAACGATAAGTGGTCTTGGCCGTTGGCATATTTTTGCAGACCGGTCATTCTAACATGGCCGCCAGGGCCGATTAACCCGGAGTTTCGCCCCCAAAACGTGATTTTCGGAAGAGAAACCCCTTGATAGCATTGCGTTTGATGCGTTTTCGGGCTGTTTTTTGTCGGCAATTTGTACCCATGTAAATGACAATATTATGCTTGACATTAGATATTATTGTGTATATGATGTGGGCATGTATATCGAAGATGTTCCAAATCGCAACTCCCGCCCCGCCACGCTCGTGCGGGAATCGTCAC
>Ga0209012_1002334_pt1 | contig 16751 bp, 16 predicted proteins | sample RS3BMetagenome_FD_184735 | JGI IMG/M metagenome (GOLD analysis project Ga0209012, IMG submission 184735) | Ferric oxide microbial mat and aquatic microbial communities from Rainbow Spring, Yellowstone National Park, USA - RS3B (SPAdes) (version 3) ...
GCCCTCGGTTCCCTTCCTCCGCCTGAAATGTCGCAACTTCAGACTTCGGAAGGCCGAGGGCCTCCCCATGCAACGACACGCCCTATGAGAGCGAAATCACAACTGCCCGTTTAAAATTGAAGAGCCTGAATGGTGGCACGCCGCATCGGCGCGACTTGGCCAAGCTAAAGGGGTGCCCGGTGTCCGACAAGACGGCCGACGACATCTTCAAACTCGCCGCGGACGAGCGCATCGAATATGTCGATGTTCGCTTCTGCGACCTGCCGGGCACCATGCAGCACTTCACGATTCCGATTTATGCCTTCGACGAAAAGGTGTTCGAGGAAGGGCTGGCATTCGACGGCTCGTCAATCCGCGGATTTCAGTCGATCCACGAATCGGACATGCTGCTGCTGCCCGATCCCGAAACGGCGACGATCGATCCGTTCCGCAACGCCAGAACGCTGATCGTGAACTTCTCCGTACACGACCCGTTCACACTCGAGTTGTATTCGCGCGACCCACGCAATGTGGCCCGCAAAGCGGAGAACTATCTCATCAGTTCCGGCGTCGCCGACACCGCCTATTTCGGTCCGGAAGCCGAGTTCTACATCTTCGACTCGGTCAGCTTCGACTCGCACACCAACGCGTCTTTTTACAAGGTGAATGCGGCTTCTGGATGGTGGAACACCGGAGCGGAAAACGATCCCGACGGCAGCCCCAATCTGGGCTATAAGGTTCGCCCCAAGGGCGGATACTTCCCGGTGGCTCCCACCGACCACTACGTCGACCTGCGCGACGAGATGCTCACCCACCTGACCAATGCCGGCTTTTGTCTGGAGAAGGGCCACCACGAGGTGGGCAGCGGCGGGCAGGCCGAAATCAACTACAAATTCAACACTTTGCTGCACGCGGCCGACGACCACCAAATGTTCAAATACATCGTCAAGCAGACCGCTTGGCAGGCCGGCAAATCCGTGACGTTCATGCCCAAGCCGCTGTTTGGCGACAACGGCTCAGGCATGCACTCACACCAATCGCTGTGGAAGGACGGCGTGCCGCTTTTCTACGACAGTGACGGGTACGCCGGGCTGTCCGACGTTGCGCGACACTACATCGGCGGACTGCTGTATCACGCACCGTCGTTGCTGGCCTTCACCAACCCGACGGTCAATTCCTACAAGCGCCTGGTCCCCGGCTACGAAGCTCCGATCAATTTGGTGTACAGCCAACGCAATCGCTCGGCTTGCGTGCGAATCCCGATCACCGGCGACGACCCGAAAGCCAAGCGCCTGGAGTTTCGCTGCCCCGACGCGTCGGGCAATCCCTATCTCTCGTTCGCCGCCATGATGATGGCGGGCCTGGACGGCGTCAAGAACAAGATCGAACCGCCTCCGCCCGTCGACAAGGATCTCTACGAGCTGCCGCCCGAGGAGGCTGCCGACATCCCGCAGGCTCCCACTCAGCTATCCGCGGTGATCGACCGGTTGGAAGAAGACCATCAATACCTCACCGAGGGGGGCGTTTTCACCCCGGACCTGATCGCCACCTGGATCAGCTACAAACGCGACTACGAGCTTGCGCCGTACAACCTCCGGCCGACACCGTACGAGTTTGCCCTGTATTACGACGTCTGAAGCATGTGCACACGCGGTGCTCTGCACCCTGGCGGCCGTCAGCTGAACGTACAGCGGGTTCACAGCTCTCCCGAGGGGCAGCATTGCTGATTCCGGGTTACCGTTGAAGAACCCCGACAGCCTCAGGAGGCTCGCCGTGAGCAACTACCTCGTGACTATCGAGTTCGACGACGGGGCGCTTGCGATCACGCAGTACTCGTCAGCGAGTGATGTGAGATCCAAATTGGCCGAAGTCATCGGAGATTTGACCGACGAAGACGGCATTGAGCACTTCCGAAGCGTGACTGTCACTCAAGCCGCCCGACCGGTCACTCGACCGGGTCTGGTGCCCACCTCGGGAGGCGCACCTCCGGCCGGCGGCTGGAGCGCGCAACCGCGAGCGCGATCGCACTCTGCCCGGTGATTGTGGTCAGCGCAGGCGGTTGCCCCTTGCGCAGCGTCGCGATCAACTCCCGATACGGACCGATCAGATAAACCGTGTCCTGCGCCCGCAATTGAGAGTTACGCCGCGGTCGTAGGCTCACCGCCCCGTCCGGACGAGTGATCGCGATGACCCTGGTTTGCGTCGACATGTCGACCATTTTCACCCCATCGAGCTCACTGCCTTCAGCCACCAACATCGCGCCGATCATGAAGGAGCGCTGACCGACCCAGAACGTGCCCAAGACCTTCAGGCCCATCGCAGCACCGATGAACCACGGAGCCGCCAAATCCACGACAGAGCGCACGTTTTCGAAACCGAATTGCTGATTCACCGCTGCGCCCAGCGCGCGGCCCTGAACGCGCATGACGATCGGCCGCTCGGTGTCGGCGCCCAGGATGTCCAGCAGCACGATTCCGGTCCGGATGTTCTCCATATCGTCCTGCGTCATCACCGCCACCCCGCGGCAGCGGTCGACGCGCGCAGATTCCAGCGTCTGGCGCATTGTCGAGTCTCCGAAAATCACCGGCACGTCGAGCTCGCTCAACGTTTGAAGGAAACGGTTGTTCTCGTCTTGCTCGATGACGACCACGTCGTAACCGGCCACGGTCAATTCTCTGACGACGCGTATGCCGGTCGAACCCATCCCGACAACGACGACGTGCTCGCGCATGCGGCGAGCGCGCCGAAGCCCCGCGGTGTGGACGAAGCGGCGCGACAGCAGCAGGTCTGCGATGATCGCCACCAATATGGCCGTGATCATCACACCCCCGAACATCAACCCGATCGCGAACCACCTCAGCACCGAGGACTGCGTTGCGAAGCTGAAATCGCCGAACCCGACGCTGGTGATGGTCTCGGAAGTGAAATAAAAGGCGTCGAGCCACGACATACGCGGATGCACGTACGTGAAACGCACCATCGCCGTCGCACCGAACATCGCCAGCAGCGTGAATATCAACGAGGGCACAAGCAACGGATTGGCGTCTTCCCGCATGGCACGTGTGGCGTCGATGATGTGCCGCACCCGCGAGTTGCTCGAGCGTGTCGCAGTCGACAGCGGCACGGTGATCCCGCGCGCTTCGAGCTCGTCTTTCACACCGATCATCGACGTCCAGTCGCCCGGGTAGACCTGTTGGTCGCGCCCCGGACACGGCACGATGTCACCAGGGACCGGCGCTTTCGCGCCATGGACAACTGCCACGGGGGCCAAGTCACCGTAGATCTCTCTCAGCGAACCAGCTTTGCGCGCCTCCGATCCCCAGACAACGAATTCGATCCCGGCCGCGGCGAATTGGTGCGCATTACGTGACAGCACCGCCTCGACGATGGACGGCGTCGCCAAGTCGGCGACATTCAGGATGGCACCGGGGCCGCTGACCGCGTCCACCGCGTCGCGCAGCACATGGTCGGCTATGCGTGCCACCACGCGGACGTTCGGACTGTATCGTCTTGCCAAGAGTGCGATCTCGAGGTTCACCGCGTCGTTGGGCCCGGCACAGACGACCGCCCGGGCTCGATGAACGCCCGCGCCGAGCAGATCGGCGGCGGAGTTGATCCGGATGATCCGTGCTCCGGCGCCCCTCAGTTCGTCGATGATGGTGTTCGCCAGCGGGTCGTCGCCGCAGACGATGACTTCGCGGTGGAACTGAAAAACCTCGCCCATGTTGCGGTAACCACCTACGCTGACAGGTTCACGTCACCAATGACTATCGGGCACGGAGCCCGAATGCGCCACCGCTACAAAGACGATGTCCGACAAGCAGAGTCGGGCGATCATCGGGAAACAGGTTCGACCCACGTTCGTCACTCAGACGAAATATCTGGGGTGCGCGCGTCGATGACTTCCGTTCCGTCCTGCCGCGAGGGGAGACCGAGGACGTCACCGGAACAGCCGCCGGTTGTGCTGTGGGCGGCTCGACGGCCCGGCAACGGCCCCTTTCAGTGAATACCGAGTTGGTTACATTCCAGGATGAACAGATCTTCCGGCGGATCCGTTCCGTGCCGGTGCAACTCCTGGCCCTCGCTGGTCGAATAGAAGTGGTCCCGCTGAGCTTTGACACATCGTTGGAGCTTGTGTTGCCCGGAGTTGTACCACAGATACAGCAGCGAGACGATGACCACCGAGGTGACAACGACCGGCAGGAAGACTCGTCTTCTCATGTCTGACAGATCTTTCGGCTAGTGATGGTGGGCGCCTGATGAACTCCGCGATACGCGGCGTTCTCTAAGCGGGGTCGACGAAAACCGCAGGCTCCCCCGACATTCCGGCCACGACGGCCGCCAGCTGATTGGGCTTGCCGATCAGCCCGGTTTGCAACTCGGACTCGCGCTTGAGCGCCGCGGCGGGGTCGTCGCAGGCCCAGGTCTCGTCGTAGAGGCGCTTGGCGGCCCGTACGGCATCCGGAGACTTCTGCGCGATCTCCTCTGCGAGCGCCAGCGCCGACACCAATGGGTCGTCGCTGTTTCGGGTGACCAAACCCAGCGCCAAAGCCTCACTACCAGAGACGATTCGGCCGCTGAACGTCAACTCCTTCGCGACGTCGATGGGAAGCAGCCGGGGCAGTGTCTGCGTGATGCCCATGTCGGGAACGAGGCCCCACCTGACTTCCATAATCGACAGCTTTGCGTTCGGGGCAGCAATCCTGATGTCGGCGCCCAGCGCGATCTGCAGGCCGCCGCCGAAGCAATTCCCGTGAATCGCGGCGATCACCGGTGCAGGCACCATCGACCAGTCGTAGGCCACCCGCTGAGCGAGGTTGGCCGGCCGACCATCCTCTCGCTCCAGCAGCACGCCGGTACCACCCTGGCCGGACATGAAGCTGGCGATGTCCAGGCCCGAGCAGAAACTCTTCCCGTCACCGTGCAACACGACCGCGCGCACCGACGCATCGTCCGCCAGCTGCGCTGCGGCATTCGTCAGGCCCTCGAACATAGGCCGGTCGAGCGCGTTGTGCTTGTCGGCGCGCACCATCGTCACCGTTGCCACCCCAGTGGCGCCGATCTTCACCTGAACTCTGTCTTCGGCCATGTTGGGGAACTTACCGCAGGCATCGAAACGGCCCCCGGAGCGATCACCTGCGCCGCCAAAGCCAGAACCGCTACTCAGTAGCGGTAGTCCGCCGGCTGCAGGCTGCCCCGTCGACCCGGTCCCTGAACGGACAGCGCGGCCGGCACCAGCTCGCACGTCACCACCCCATGTTGGGCGGTCAGCTCGTCGACTATGTCGAAGCTTCGCGCAATAGCTGCGGGAGTGTCCACGATGACGGTGACCACCGGGACCTTGCGAACCACCTGGAATAGCTTGTCGCCGTGCGGTCTTCGTTCGCTACGGAAGCCCCACACCCCGCGCATCGCGGTAGCGCCCTGCGCGATTTTCGACGCCAACAGCCGGTGGACGATTTGGCGGTGAATGGGCGCGCCGTCGAAGGTGTCTCCCTCGGTGGTGTGCACCATCAGCTTCTGCCACAGTGGGCGGCCCTGATCGTCAGTGGTCGGCAGACTACGCGGAGCACCCAGCAGTTCGCCTTTACGTTTGCACAGCTCGACACGCTCAATGGTCACCAGCGGGTTCGGCACCAGCGCGTTGAGTTCCTGGACCGCGCCCGCTACCAGGTCTGGGCGGCCCACGGCGACGATCATCATCGGAACGTTGACGTTGCGGCTGAAGAACCGGGCGCGGTAGCGGATGCCGTGCGCGGTGCCGTCGACCCCCAGAAGCGCTGATGCCACGGCGAACCCCCGGCGGTAGAGCACATCGCAGATGACCCGAAACGCGGGGACGCGACCGACACGCACCGTGCGGCCTACATAGACGCTGAGCTTGATGGCGTTCCATCCGCCGGCGCCGGCAAGGTCGGGAACGACGCCACCGCGCACCAGCTGCGCCCGCTCCAGGGTCAGTAGCCCGCGTCCGGTCATAGCCTCCACATCATCGAGCAGAGGTGTGATGGTGGATTCCCCGTCGACGGCGTAGATCACCACCGATGGATCCTCCGACAAGGTCAGTGATTCGTCGCTGCGCAGCACACCGACTGGCCCGAAGCTCGACATGCCGCGAAGCATCATGCTGGAGGCGACCTCACGGTCGTCGAATAGGTCCAGGATTTGATCGGCCAAAAACGTCGGCCGCGAACCGTTCGCGCTGTCGGTGACGGCGCGTTGGCGCTCAGGAAAGTAGGCGCTGAGCTTCCAAGCTGGTTCTGTCACAGTCTTTCTCCGATCGGGTGGCCGAGCGTTACAGCGGCAATCCACTGCCCGAGCAACGCGCCTATCAACCCCAAGATCATGCTGACGACGATATTGGCCACGGCGTCGCGGAGTTGACGTTCTTCCTGAAGCCGTTGGGTTTCCAGCATCCAGGTAGAAAACGTGCTGTAGCCCCCGATCGCGGCCAAAGCGTGGTCACTGAGCCCGAAGGAGAAGCCAGTCACCAGGCCCATCAGCATCGAGGCAGTGATGTTGACAACGAGTGTGCCGAAGGGAAACGCCCGGTTGGCTCTGCGGCCCACTGCCCCGTCCACCAGGTAACGCAGAACTCCGCCGACGCCACCGGACATCAACACATCGATCTCGATCGGGATCATCACAGCCGCGCCCGCCGGACAAAGGCGGTGGCGAGGTAGACCGCGACCAAACCCAGGGTGACGCTAGCAACCGTGTAAGCCGCCGCCAAGAAGTAGGCGTGATGTTTGATCATCGCCAAAACCTCGACCTGCATTGTGGAAAACGTCGTGAAACCCCCGCAGACCCCGGTACCCAGGAAGGGCCGTCGGTAGCTCGACAGCGGCAATCGCTCCAGCAGCCGGGTCGTGAAATAGCCGATCAAAAATGCGCCGGCGATGTTTGCGATAAAAGTCGACCAGGGCCAGCGCGTCGCGGTAGGGGCAGGCATGAGGGCCGTCAGTGCACCCCGGGAGAGCGTGCCCACCATGCCGCCGGCGAACACAGCGCCCCATGCCCGGTAGTCATAGCGCGCCACTGCAGATGTTCCTTTCGTGTCGATGGCCGAAGCAGGATCTCAGTTTCGGCCTACCAGTAGCCATCAGACTGGTGCACAACGGAGTTCGGTTCGGCACCGCGCAGGTGCGCCGGATCCGGGTGGTGGCCCTCGCAACATTGGGGTGACGGTCGCAGGGGCACGGGATCATGCACGCACCGACGGGACTCACCACCTGAACCGTTGCTTCTGCTCGTTGACCTCGTCGTCGGTCATCAATCCCGCGTCGGCGAACTTGGTGAGCAGCGATTGCGCAAATGCAGCGACCATTCCGTTGATTTCTTCGGCCATGTCGCGCGACGGGTTGGCTTGCGTCTTCTGTTGGCGCAGGTTATCCGGGTGGATGAACCTGACACGCTGCTCGCCGTTGCGCGCTGGGCCGGTGCCGCCGACGGCGCGCCCAGCCGCCCCGGCCAGCGCCATGTCGGTGAACCAATTACTGGATGCGCCCGCGGCCATCTCAGGTGCCGCGCTGGCCCCGGTGATCGGCAGCGTGTAGGCCGCCGGACGGACCTCTGGCGCTGCCACGGTCCACGACGAGGGCACCGAGAGTTTGCCGACCGTGGTCGCCTGGCCCAGGTCGGCGGCAGCCACTGATCCCGTCTCTATGTCCGGCGTTCCCGCGTCCATGCCCGGCGACTCGTTTACACCGCCCGTGCCATTGATGATCCATTGCGGCAGCATCGAACCACCGGGACCGTTACCGGTGAACGGCCCCTTACCGTCAGCAAAGTCGCGGTCGGCATTGATTGCGAGACCTCGATATGTCGTGCCCACCGAGGTGAACGACGCCGTCGCGCTGGTGGTCGACGCCGTCGCGCTGGCGCTGGCGACCGGTATGTCCACCGCGGTGAGCGGGATGATGATCGCGGTCAAGGCGGTCAACAGGGCTGAGGTCGGGTCCACGGCGGCCGGAGTCGATGCCATTGCTTGCAGCGCCTGTGGAACGGTCGACATCAATTGCGGGCCCTCAGACATGATGGACTGGCCCGCTGCCGCAGCTTGGCTGGTAGAGCCGGCCGGGTTGCTGGTCGGCGGCGGCGAGGTGAACGGCGTCAAGGTCGACGCTGCGGCCGAGGCGCCGGCGTAGCCGTACATGGCCCCAGCGTCCTGGGCCCACATTTCGGCGTAGGCGGCTTCGGTGGCCGCGATCGCCATCGTGTTCTGGCCGATGACGTTGGTGGCGATCAACGTCGTCAGCAGGCTGCGGTTGGCAGCGATGACCGGTGGCGGCACCGTCATCGCAAACGCAGCGTCGTAGGCGGCGGCAGCAGCCTTGGCCTGAGTCGCGGTGTGCTCGGCTTGTGCGGCGGCGGCGGTCAGCCACTCTAGGTATGGGGTGGCCGCCGCGACCATCGACGCCGACGAAGGTCCGGTCCAGGGTCCGCCGGTGAGCTCGGCGATGACCGTCCGGTAGGACGTTGCGGTGGATCCCAGCTCACTGGCCAGGCCGTCCCACGAGGTGGCGGCGGCTAGCATCGACCCCGGACCCGGGCCGGCATACATTCTGCCTGAGTTGACTTCCGGCGGTAACGCTGCGAAATCCATTGCACCATCTCCTTTTATCCGGTTGCCCTGCGCGTGTCGCGCTGCGTGGTGACGAATGACATTGACGGTCCTCCCGATAGCTGCCGGGTGCGCCGTGCGCGGCGGCCGGCGATCGACTCGCCGCAGTTAGCGCGGTGGTCTGTGCGCTCAACGGCTGACCTGGTTGACAGCGTCGACGCGCGGTCGACCATCGACCTCAAATGCCGCTTTTTTGAGATGTGACAGCACGATGCCGTGGCAGATGTCGCCACCGTGTCGAGTGAGCTTGTGAAAGTGACGATCTCGCCGACCGCTGTGCTGGGAGCACCGAAGCACGACCACGTCGCGTTCTATGCCGAGCAGCAAGGCTTGTGCGAACTCGAACGGTGGTGCGATACGGGACTGGGCCCGAAACGGGCTGCTGCCAGGCGTGAAGGCGGACATCGAAGAACGCCCTCCGCGAAACCACTTGCGGCGTTTGTCAAGTGATATCAAGCCACCCCCTGCACGACGAATCGAACAGGAGCCATCAGCCTTGCGGCGGTTCGGATCGCGGTCTGCAACCCAGGCGGAGATCCATCGCCTTGACTGTCAGTGTAGACGACGTCGCCAGCCTGATCCGTTTGAATCGCGACACTGACATCGTGACGCCCTACCTCGCGACACCGTTCAGCGGTGATCATCGCTTGCTATGGGGATGGGGCCACCTGATCGCCAATCGGTGAGGCCAGATCACTTGACGAACCGCAACGCATTGGTGACACAGCTATGTTGCGTACCCGCCACGGTCAGGAGGCGTTGGACTCCTCGGTGGTGGACGTTGGACCCTACGACGCCGGGCGTCGAATGGACATGATGAGGCAATGTCGCACATCATTCGAGGTGAGAGCGCGATGGACAGTTTTGCCATCCGGCCCACGACATGGCCGGTTCTCAAAATCGTCAGTCGTAACCCGCTCATGCGGGTCAGCGACCGGATCGAAGCAGCCACTATCCCCCTGGCCCTACTTCTCGTCGTCGTTGCCGCCGCATGTGCAGGTGTATTAGGCACGTTCGTCCATGATGCAGAGAAGCGAAAGTACGCCGAAGAATCTGCGACCCGGCACGCCGTCATAGCGACTGCACTCGCCGACAGCACTCCGAGAGCCTTGCCCTCGTCGGCAGACTCCAACGTGGTGGCGCGGTGGCGCACCAACGGCGTCGAGCACATCGAGTCGATTGCTTGGGATCATCGTGTCAAAGCGGCTGCTTCGCTGCCGATTTGGGTTAACGCCGAGGGCAACAGAGTCGATGCGCCAACTCCGGCGGCAAGGGCCGCAGAGAACGCAGTGGTTATCGCAGTTGTGGCGTGGTGGGTCGCAGTCTCGACCATAGCGCAGATCGTGGGCGTGGTACGGGCGCACATCGCACGCTCGCTGGATGCGCAGTGGGAGCGAGATATTCGCGATCTCGTGGACGGAGAAAACGGACGCACCAATTACCCGTAATAGAAAAACATTTCGCGCGGTTTGGCGTGGAGCGGGGGCGAAAATACCTCAACGGCGAGGCTGCCCTGAATCGGCCCAGTGTTCGGTCGGCGGCTGAATCGAGGACCAACGGCCCTGCTACTGCCAACACAATTAGACAAGTCTCGAAGGCAATCGGAATCCGGGAGGTCAAAACATGCCTACGACTCTGTTCGACAGCAAAGTCATCCAGGAAGCGGTGACGGCAGCGTGCCGCGCCCCATCGCTGCACAACAGCCAACCGTGGCAGTGGGTTTACAGTGATGGCCAGCTCCGACTGTTCCTCGATCCGAGTCGAGTCATGGACACCGATCAGTCGGCACGAGAAGCACTTATCGGCTGTGGCGCAGCCCTCGACCATTTCCGGGTGGCCATGGCCGCCGCCGGCTGGCAAGCTCACGTCGAGTACTTTCCGCATGCGGAAAGCCCGAACCATCTGGCGTCGATGACCTTCGCCCCGATCGACTATCTGACTGAAAGAGATCAGCTGCGCGCGCGGGCCATCTCGGCGCGTCGCACCGACCGGCTGCCGTTCAGCGCACCGACTGACTGGAAGTCGATCGCCTCGATATGGGTAGGCGACGTCGACGGCAAGGCGGTACGCATCGACACGATTCCAGGCGAAGTGGTTGCCGAACTGACAGAGGCGGCCCAGATCGCGGAGTCACTACGGCTCTACGATGGTGCTTACCACGACGAACTGCACTGGTGGACTGCGCCATTCGAAAAGGCAGAAGGCATCCCGCACAGCGCCCTGGTCTCCGCAGCGGAGAGTGATCGGGTCGGCATCGAACGGGTGTTTCCGGTCGTCCATCGACCGGAACGCCGCACTGAGATTCAAGAAGATCAGGCCATGATCCTGTTGCTTTCGACTGACAGTGACTGCCGCGCTGATGTTTTGGCGAGCGGCCAGGCGCTCTCCGCGGTACTACTGGAATGCACCATGGTTGGCTTCGCCACGTGCACAGTGACACACCTCACTGAGCTCAGCGAAACCCGCAAAATCGTCCAATCCCTGACGAGACCAGATGCGACACCACAAGTCCTGGTGCGGGTGGGCGTTGTGCCGATAACCGAAAAGGCGCCGCCGCCGACACCACGACGACCGCTGTCCGAAGTTCTGCGGCTACGAGCTTTTGACTGAAAACCCAGATCGGCGCCCTCGCAGCCGCAATCCGGTAACCCGAACCCATGCGCCGTACGATGCGCGCTTGAACCGGCTGCGAGACGCTCAGCGGTGCGTGACGTCCATCTTGCCCTCCGTCGCTGCTGTACAGCCCATCGGCTGCGCCCCGCCGCCTCTGACGGCAACGACGGCCTGCTCGCGTTGGCATTTTTGAGCCTTCGCTAGCGACATAGGGGCACCGACCACTGCATGGTGGTGTCGCCCTCGGAGCCGATCCCGACCTCCAGGCTGCCGCGGAGTTTTCCAGCCTCAGCGCGCATTGCGCCGAGACTGTCGGCGATGGACTCGCCGGGCGTGTCCTGTCCATCGGCGGCGACTCTGATACTCAGGTCGTCACCGACCGCGACGCCGACGCTGATCCTGGTGACGCCGGGCCGCCGGGCCGCATTGCCGACAGCCGTGCGCACAAAGGCCTCTGCATGATCGGCCAAAGTCGCGTCGGCCACGGACACCGGCCCGACGAATTGCACCATCGTGCGCAAACCGGTCACGGAACTTTCAGCGATCGCTTCCTCCAGGCGCTCCCGGAGCCGAACTTCTCCCGAACCCGTGGTGTTCAGGTCGAAGATCGCGGTGCGGATGTCCTGAATCACGCCTTGCAAGTCGTCGACTTGCTCCGAAAGCCGCCGCTGCACATCAGACGATCTCGCCAGCGGCACGGTTGCCTGCATGGCGAGCCCGATGGCGAAAAGGCGCTGGATGACGTGATCGTGGAGTTCACGCGCGATCCGGTCACGATCGGTTACCAGGTCCAGTTCCCACATGCGCCGCTGCGATGTTGCGAGCTGCCAGGCCAGCGCCGCCTGGCCCGCGAACCCGGCCATCAAGTCGACTTGCTCATCGGTGAAGCGAGGCAGACCGGCACTTCGAAGCACAACGAGGACCCCGGCGGCAGCGTCGGCCACTGGCAAGGGCAGCAACAGGGCGGGACCGGTTAGCCCGCCAATCGGCGTGTCAAGGTTGTCGAGTCGACGCGGCGTGCGATCCACGAACACGTCACCGATTATCGTGCCAGTCAATGCAAGCGCGTCTTCAGCTGAAATCGACATTGCCCCAGCCGTTTCCGCTACTATCAACTCAGGCGCAGCGGTGGCAGCCTCGTCGGCATCGACGGGGACGGCGACCATCACGGCGGTAGCGTCGGCCAGCTTCAGCGCGTTTTCCGCAAGTAACGCAAAGACCGTTGGCGGAGCGCTGCCCGACAACATCGTGGTGGCGATGTCACAAGCCGCTTCGATCCACGCCTGACGCGCCTGGGACTGGGCGTAGAGCCGCGCATTGGCGATCGCGATGCCGGCCGCTGCCGCAAGCGCCTGCGCCAGGATTTCGTCGTCCTCGCTGAACGGTTGACCGTTTGCTTTCTCGGTCAGGTAAAGGTTGCCGAAGACCTCGTCTCGGATCCTCACCGGAACACCGAGGAAAGTCCGCATCGGCGGATGGTTCGGCGGAAAACCGACCGATGCCGAATGCTGCTGGATGTTCTCTAACCGGATCGTCTGCGGGTCGTCGATCAGGACGCCGAGCACGCCCCGCCCCTGCGGGAGATGCCCGATGAGAGCGCGGGTCTCGTCATCGATTCCCTGATAGACGAACTCGACCAGCTCGTGGCCGTCGCCGCGCACCCCGAGCGCGCCATAGCGGGCGTCGACCAGTTGTATCGCGGTGTCGACGATCCTGCGCAGGGTCGCATCCAATTCCAGACCCGAGGTGACGACCAGCATCGCCTCGACCAGACCGTCGAGCCGGTCACGGCCCTCGACGATCTGGTCGAGGCGATCCTGAACCTCGGCGAGCAACTCGCGCAGTCGCAGTTGCGACAACGATTCACGCACCGGACCCGGTCCGCCTGCGGCACTCGGCGGCTCTGTGACCGACACCCCGCTATCGTCGCATCCACTACCTCGGCATGCACACATTTCACCGCCCGCATCTTCTGGGCAGTGTTGTGCCGCCGACCGGCCGCTCGGCACGACAGGGATGGGCGGTCGGGACTGAGTTCGCGGCGCCCCAAAGGATCCCATTGGAAACGGCAGGCGATACCGACTCTATGACGACATCCGCTCTGTGCCGGCAGCCCACTGCTTAGCCTGCTCGAGCTCGTCGAGACCGAACACAGCGAGCTCCCCGGGGACCATCCATGCCAGCGCATGCAGCATATGAACGGCCCACTCCTTGTCCGTTACAACCGCTATCCGCTTGAAGGCCGAATGGTGCTTGAACAACGCACCGAGCCCGAGCTTCATATCCTCGGCCAGCCCGCTGGGCCCAAAACCCTGGTAATCGGAAGCGATGACTTCCACAACCCTGATCTCGCCGTCTTTCACCAGGCTGTCCATCACCGGCTTGAACTCGCGTAGATCCTCAACCCGCAGCCGACCTGATACGCGGATACCGGTCACGCCCGCCGGCATGTTCTGCAGCACATCGATCATTGCACTTTCCCTTCGTGTTTGGGGCCGAAATCCCGTCAGCCAACGGCCGACGGCAGCAAGATCAACCGGCGCAACAGCGATCGCGTTCATAGCGACGACACAACCGGGGCCGACTTTCCTTGAGAATCTGCGGAAGCTCATCGCCGGTCTTGGACGGCCCTACAGGCCCGTCGGATAGGTTTCGGGTATCTCGCCCGCAACCCACCGGCTGATCACTTCGAGCGGCTGCAACGCCTGGGTTTTCTCGATGTGAATCATCGCGTCGAACTGGTCTGCCGGGCGGACATGGAAGTAGTGGCTTTGCCGTTCAGTCGCAGGCAGATAGATCACACCGATGGCGCAGGCTAATCTGACGGCATCCAATGCGGCGGCGGCACCCTCGGATGAGACGGCGAACGCCGGGTTACCCGTCTCGTGGAACAGCTCTTCGACGCTCCCCGGCAACCCGGGCCGGACGGTCTTTCGTTCGGCGACGCCTCCCCACTCGCTGGCGGCGGTCACCGTTCCGCTGTAAGTGCTGAACCCGATCAGCCGGGCGTCGTCGCGGTACCGCTCGCGAACGAGTTGACCCAACGTCAGCTGACCGTCGGCCGAAACCTCGGTCGCCCGAGCGTCACCGACATGGGAGTTGTGCGCCCACACGATGATTCGCGCCGGCATGTCGTTGTGGTGGCGGTCCAAATGGGCCAGCAGTGCGTCCAGCGTCTGGGCCATGTGCTGGTCCCGAAGGTTCCATGAGGTCACCCGCCCGCTGAACATCGCACGGTAGTAACGCTCGGCGTCGCGCACGACTTGTGCGTTCTGCTCGGTGTAGAACACGTCATCCTCGGCAAGGAGTCCGTCGCGCCGCGCGTAGGCCAACGCATTGCGCTGAATGTCCACCAGCTGATCGATGGCTTCTTTCTCGCAGGACAATCCCGCACCGAACGCCGCCCGGAATCCGTACGATTGGCCGTCATCGGCCGAGGACACATAGTCGAAGCAGGAGTACCGGGAACGAGCACGTGCCGCGGCCATCGGGTCGACCGCGTCAAGGAAGCTCACCACCTCCTGCATCGAACGATGCAAACTGTAGAGATCCAGCCCGTAGAAACCAGTTTGGCGCCGCTGCGTTTCGCAGAGCGAATTGTTGGTCCGCAACCAGTCGACGAAGTCGCGCACTGCGGTGTTTCGCCACATCCACGACGGGAATCGCTGGAAGCCGCGCAATGCCTGCTCCGCGCTAGTGTCTTCCGCGCTTGCATGCACGTAGCGGTTGACCCGGTAGGCATCGGGCCAATCCGCCTCCGCGGCCACCGCGCAGAACCCCTTTTCTTCAATGAGCCACTTCGTGATCTCAGCTCGGGCCTGGTAGAACTCGTGCGTCCCGTGCGAGCTTTCACCGATGAGAACGATCCGAGCATCACCGATCAACTCGGACAACATCTGTCGCGGCGGCACACCGCCGGGGGCGTCGATCGCGACACGTCGGATGACGTCGGCCGCGGTTTCTGCGGCGGGGATCGCCGTCAGCGCGGTAGTCGGGGTTGCGAGTAGGGTGCGAACTTCTTCGTCGCTGACCTGATCGAAGTCCCAGAACGAGGCGCCCACCGCGAAAAACGGGGTGGGCATCGACGCGCAGACCATGTCGTCCACCAAACCGGCGAATTCGCGACAGGTCGACTCCGGCGCCGCCGGCACCGCAATCACGATGTGCGCCGGTTCGGCTTCCCGCAGAGCTTGTACGGCGGCGAACATGCTCGCACCGGTGGCCAATCCGTCATCGACCAGGATGACGGTCTTGCCGGTGACGTCGACCGGTGGGCGCCCATTGCGGTAAGCCGCTTCCCGTCTGACTAACTCGCGTCCCTCGCGTTCGGCGATATCTCGCAATTGCTGAGGGGTGATACCGAGGCCTCGAACCACGTCGTCGTTGAGCACCACACGGCCGCCGCTGGCGAGCGCGCCCGCCGCGAACTCCTCATGGCCTGGAACACCGAGCTTGCGGACGATGAATGCGTCCAGTGGCGCACGCAGTGCGGCCGCGACTTCCCATGCGACCGGAACTCCGCCTCGTGCCAGACCCAACACCACCACGTCGGGTTGGTCACGATAGGCCTGCAAAAGGCCGGCCAGCACCTGGCCGGCCTCGCTGCGGTTGCGGAACAACCGATCTGGTGTGTCCCTGCCGAGGATGATCGCTCTACTCACGGCGGTTCTCACTTCCTCACGGATGACGCCTCTGTGCGGCAGATGAAGAATGGGGCGGGCCCGCAGCCCAAAGGGGGGGTGCGGCTGCGGGCCCGCCTTTGCATTCTGGTCAGTTCGCCGACGCGATCGGGACGTGCTTTTCGGCTGGCTTGGCCTCGTCGATGGCAACGGAGACCGTCAAGACACCTTTGCTGTAAGTGGCTTTGACGTCGTCCTCATCGGCGCCGGCCGGAAGCGATACCGTGCGGACAAAAGACCCGTAGGAGAACTCCGAACGCCCGTCGAATTCTTTCCGCTCGTTGCGCTCGGCCTTGATAGTCAACTGCCCGTCGCGCATGGTGATGTCGATGTCCTTCGCCGGGTCGACGCCAGGAATCTCAGCCCGTACTTCGTAATGGCCGTCCTTCACCTCGTCCTCGAGCCGCATCAACCGGGTGCCGAAAGCCGGGCGAAGGCCGGTGATGGAAGGGAATGCCGCGAACAGCTCAGCTAACTCAGGAAATATCGCACGCTGGTGACGTTTGACGGGGAGGGTACTCACTCTGGTCTTTTGCTCTGGGTTCGGTTTACTCACAATGGCATTCGACCACGTGACGGAACGCCACAGTAGGGACAGAAGTCCCGTCTTGGCGGGGCCATTCGTCGACCCGCTGCAATCGCTCCGCACGCCGGCGACACCTCGGGCAACAAAGGGTCCTAAGTCAGCGACGTCGGGACCTATGACTCCTGCTCGACACCCGCCCACCTACTTAGTGGTCTTGCCCATTAATTCGTCGGGGGTTGTTGCCATGCGGTGGGGTCGCCGAGGTAGAGGCTGCAGGCGCAGTCGAGGGCTTCTTCGGGGCTGCCCGAGGGAGTTCCGTTGGGCAGGAATG
>Ga0209012_1002339_pt1 | contig 16722 bp, 12 predicted proteins | sample RS3BMetagenome_FD_184735 | JGI IMG/M metagenome (GOLD analysis project Ga0209012, IMG submission 184735) | Ferric oxide microbial mat and aquatic microbial communities from Rainbow Spring, Yellowstone National Park, USA - RS3B (SPAdes) (version 3) ...
AACCATTCGGCGATCTCGTCGAAGCCCTCGTCGCGAGCGGTCCGCGCGAACCCCGGGTACATCTCCGAGTACTCGTAGGTCTCGCCTTCGACCGCCGACTTCAGGTTGTCCTCGGTCGGCCCGACCGGTGCTCCCGTCACCGGATCGCCGGTCTCGCGCAGGAAGTCGAAGTGGCCGAACGCGTGGCCGGTCTCCCCCTCGGCCACCGAGCGGAACAACGCGGCGACGTCGGGATAGCCTTCGACGTCCGCCTTCTGGGCGAAGTAGAGGTAGCGCCGGTTGGCCTGGCTCTCCCCGGCGAACGCCACCTTCAGGTTCGCTTCGGTGCTGGTGTCCTTCAGTGCTGGCATAGCGGTCCTCCTCGGACGGTGGTTGGGTTGACGGTGGACAGAGACATGGTGAACCGGTTCAGGCCGGCGTGGGGACGGCCGTCCGGCAGTCGGGACAGAGCCCCCGGAAGACGATCTCCGCCGAGCCGATCTCGTAGCCGAGGGACGCCTCCTCGGGGATCTGCACCTCGGGGAGGGCGACGGCGAGGTCGCGCACCGTACCGCAGCGGCGGCACACCAGGTGGTGGTGGGGCGCTTCGACGTTCGGGTCGAACAGAGTGACCCCAGTGCCGACATCGAGGGCGGCCACCTCTCCCAGCTCGGTCAGGTCGTGCAGGGTCTGGTACACCGTCTTCAGGGACACCGTCTCCAGTTCGGCAGTGACCTGCCGGTGCACCGCCTCAGCCGACGGATGGTCGGTGGCCCCCTCAAGCGCTCTGAAGATGCACTGGCGCTGGGCCGTCACCTTTCGACCACTCGCCCGGAACAGCTCGGAAAGTTCCTCTGGCGTTCTCACCGTCCGCGATCATAGCAACAATCATTACTGTTCAACAATCATTGTTGACAAACCGCTCGACGGTCGGGCCACGCCGGGCCCCGGACCGCCCGGGCCGCAGACGCGGCCCGGGCGGTCCGGGGTGGTCAGGACACCTTGTTGGCCGGGCACCAGGCGTTGGCCGGAACCCCGGCGCACGGGTTGGGCATGGTGGGCAGGTTGCTCGGGAGGGGGTGCATGGTCACCGTGGTGGCCTGCGGATACCGGTCGGTCGTCAGGCAGTAGTCCGGTCCCAACAGACCGGAGTCACACAAAACCTCGCCGCCGAGTGTTCCTTTGGAGAACGAGAAGTTCGCCGACGTCGTCTTGACCCCGCAGACGGCGTTGGTCTGCTCGAGGTTCGCCGGGGTGCTGCCGTCCGGGGCCACGTTGCCGGCGAAGCAATTCTGGGGGATGCCGGTACTGAAGGTGAGGTTGGCGTAGTCCCCGTTGGTGGGGTTGCCGAAGAACCCGTTGTTGACGTAGGTGTTGTTCCGCAGCGCGTCGCCCTGGGCGTCGTAGAGGCAGCCGAGGCTCCCCAGGCCGGTCCCGCCCGTGTTGGCGCAGGTGACTCCGGCCGGCGGCGTATCGTTGTCGACGAAGGGGAGGAAGAGCGTCCCCCACGCCCCGTTGTTGGCGAAGGTGTTGTCCATCACCGTGTCGTTGCGGCCTCCCGAGACGGTCATGCCCGTCCCCACTGGGCCGGCGCCGGCGTAGCCCACCTTGGGGGCGTTCGGGTTGTTGTTGTCGTGGACGGAGTTGGCGTCGAACACCCAGCACGAGCCGGTGCCGCTGAGGGCGCTGGTGCCGCCGTCCGGGCAGGCCCCGTTCTGAGGCGGCGGCGGGTCGCTGGCGATCTGGGTGTTGGTGTCGAAGCCGTCCTGGTTGTTGTCGAACTGGGAGTGCTGCACGGTCAGGATGCCGCCCGAGTTGGTCCCCGAGTAGCCCAGCGCGCTGTACTCCATCCAGGCGTTGTGGATCCAGGCGTCGCAGGCCTGGCGGCAGGCCCCCACGTACATGCCCGAGTCGTTCATGTTCGACGCGTAAAGCTGGTTCCACACCCCCGGGCCGGCCGCGCCGGAGGAGAAGATGCCGTAGGCGGCGGCAGGAGCCGTGCTGGACGCGTAGTAGGTGGAGGTGGCCGTCAGGTAGCTCCCCCGGTAGCCGGTGATCCCGAGATGTCCGGAACCGGGGTTCCCATCCCACCAGACCTCGTTACCGGCGCTGCCACTGCCGGTCAGGAAGTTGCACACGGTCAGGTTCTGGATGCTGACGTTGTCGGCGTTCCACACCACGATGCCGTTGCGGCCGATGGGCCCGGTCTTTCCGGCCACCGTGTTCCCGAAGTTCTGGTCGGCCGGATTGGACGAACAGGGGGTGGAGGCGGAGGCGTTGGTACCGTCCACGATGACCGAGTTCCGGTCCATCCCCCGCAGGTGCAGGTTGGAGGTGGAGATCTCCACCCCGCCGTACCAACCGTCGTTGGCGTCGGCCAGGGTGGGGGGGTTGGTGAAGTCGGCGTTCTCGTGGTAGTCCCCCGGCGCCACCAGGATCCAGTCCCCCGGCTGGGCGGCGTCCACCGCCGCCTGGATGGTCGTGTACTGACCAGGGATGCCGTCGTACTTTCCCACCAACAACACCTTGCCGCCGACGGTGGCCCCGACCGGGGCCATGCCGACGATCGGCCTGTTCAGCGGCTGGCCTCCCATCGAGCCATGGAAGGCGGCGTCGCCGAAGGAGAAGATGCCGCCGTCGGAGGCGACCAGCCAGTAGCCCCGGCCGTCGGAGGTGACCGACATGCCGACGATCGGCTTGTTCAACGGCTGGCCGCCCATCGAACCGAGGAAGGCGGCGTCGCCGAAGGAGAAGATGCCGCCGTCGGAGGCCACCATCCAGTAGCCGCTGCCGGTGCCACTGGAGGCGATGCCGACGATCGGGGCGTTCAGCGGCTCGCCGCCCATCGATCCGTGGAAGGTGGCGTCGCCGAAGGAGAAGACGCCGCCGTCGGAGGCCACCAGCCAGTAGCCGTTGCCGGTCGGGGTGGCGACCATGCCCACGATCGGCTTGTTCAGGTGGGAACCACCCATCGACCCGTTGAACGTGGCGTCGCCGAAGGCGAAGATGCCGCCGTCGGAGGCGACCAGCCAGTAGCCCTGGCCGGTCGGGGTGGCGGCCATGCCCACGATCGGGGCGTTCAGGTGGGTTCCACCCATGGACCCGAAGAACGAAGCGTCGCCGAAGGCGAAGACTCCGCCATCGGCGGCCACCTCCCAGTAGCCGTTGCTCGACGGGGTGGCGGCCATCCCGACGATCGGGGCGTTCAGCGGGACCCCGCCCATCGACCCGTGGAATCCGGACGACCCGAAGCTGAAGATGCCGCCGTCCGCACCGACCGTCCAGTACCCGGCCCCCGGTGCCGCCGCGGTCCGCGGGGCGGGAACGGTCGCCGCCTGAGCGGCCGGAACGGTGGCGACCACCGTGGTGCCCGCCACCACCAGCACCGACAGAAGGAGCGAGGCCCGCCCCATCAAGCGCACCCGGCCACCGAATCCCCTGCCAGTTCGAACCCGACGACCTGCCATGTCCCCTCCTGATCCACGTTGCCAACCCGGGAGCTGGTCCGCCATCCTCCCCCGGACCCGGTCCCGTGCCGATCGGCACGTCGTACCACCACATCTGACGGTGGGTCAAATCTCGCCACCCCACCCCCTCCGGACACCACCCGACGGCTGTGGCAGGCTTCGTGGGTGCACGCCACCACCCCGGGCAACCGTCCTCCCGCCTCCCGATTCGACCGGCGCCTCGCCCTCGGACGCCTGGCCTCGGAGCCGTTCGACGTGCTGGTGGTCGGGGGCGGGATCACCGGCGCCGGAGTGGCACTCGACGCCGCCAGCCGGGGCCTGCGGACCGCGCTGGTGGAGAAGGACGACTTCGCCTCGGGCACCTCCTCCAAGTCATCCAAGCTGGTGCACGGCGGGCTCCGCTACCTCCAGCAGCGCGAGTTCCGGCTGGTCTACGAGAACCTGGCCGAGCGCCAACGCCTCCTTCAGAACGCCCCGCACCTGGTGACCCCGCTCCCCTTCCTCATCCCGCTGTTCGGCCGCGGCGGCGTGGTCAACCGGAGCGTCGCCCGCGTGTACCGCACCGCGCTGTGGATGTACGACCTGACCGGGGGGGTGCGCATCGGCCGGCGCCACCAGAGCGTGGGGCGGGACGAGGCCTTGGCCCACTTCCCGACCTTGCGGGCGGACCAGCTGATCGCCGGCTTCCTCTACTGGGACGCCCGGGCCGACGACGCCCGGCTGACCCTCGCCGTGGTGCGCACCGCCGTGATCAACCACGACGCGGTGGCGGCGAACCACGTCCGGGCGGATGAGCTCACCACCGGGCCCGACGGCAGGATCGACGGGGCCCGGGTGGTGCCGGACGGCAGCGAGCCGTTCACCGTGCGCGCCCGGGTCGTGGTCAACGCCGCCGGCGTGTGGGCCGACCAGGTCCGCACCCTCGACGAACGCCACGATCCCCACTCCATCCGCCCGGCCAAGGGGATCCACATCACCGTCCCGGCGCGCGCCTTCCCGTGCGACATGGCCGCCGTCATCCCGGTGCGATCGGACCACCGGTCGATCTTCGTGGTCCCCTGGGGTGACCAGGTCTACCTGGGGACGACCGATACCGAGTGGGATGGCCCGCTCGACGACCCGAGCTGCCTGCCCGAGGATGTCGACTACCTCCTCGACGCGGCCAACGCGGTGGTCACCACCCCGATCACGCGGGACGACATCACCGGCGTCTGGACCGGGCTGCGCCCCCTGCTCGCCCCCGTCGCAGGCCGCCACGCGCCCAGCGAGCGCACCGCCGACCTGTCCCGCCGGCACACCGTCACCACGTCGGACCACGGGTTGGTCACCGTGACCGGCGGCAAGCTGACCACATACCGGAAGATGGCCGAGGACACCGTCGACGCCGTGGTCGCACAGCTCGGGAGTCCGGCGCTCCCCTGTTCGACCACCCACCTCCGCCTGCGCGGCGCCGGCACGTCCGGACCGGCGAAGCCGACGGTCCCGGAGCGCGGCGCCACCGGTCCGGCGCCCGCTCCACCCGGCACCCTTCGCGTGTCAGCCGGTAGCGGTACGGATGCGGCCACCGTCGACCCCGCAGCCAGCGCCGCCGCCCACCTGGCCCGGCGGTACGGGTCGGAGACGCCGGACGTCCTGGCGGTTGCCGAGGGGCGGCCGGAACTGCTCGAGCCGCTCGTCCCCGGTCTCGGCTACCTGGCGGTGGAGGCGGTCTACGCGGCCCGAGAGGAGATGGCCACCGCGGTGGCGGACGTCCTGGACCGCCGGACCCGCGCCGTCCTGCGCGACGCCCGGGCCGCGGCCGGATCGGCACGGGCGGTGGCCGACCTGATCGGGCCCGAGCTGGGTTGGGACGCCGACCGCTGTCGCCGGGAGGCCGACGCCTACGCCGCCTCCGTCCGCTCCGAGCTCGACCGGGCCGGCCTGGGCGACCCCTCCGGACCCTTCCCCGACGGTGACGGCGGTCCGGTGGCGGCAGGGTCCGCCGGCGCCCCGGGCACGGAGAGCCGATGAGCCGCCCGACGCCGGTCACCCCGGTGGACGCCGCCCCGGAGCGGGTGACCGACCGCATCGCGGCAGACCGGGTGGCCGTCGACGACGGGCTGGCCCGCCGCCTGGCGGGGGTCTGCGCACAGGTGAGCGTCGACGACGGGGAGCGGGCCGAGGCCGGCCGCGACTGGTGGCCCCTGGCCATCGGGTGGGCGGTGGCGGGGAGCGTCCCCGGCCGGCCGTCCGCCATCGCCCGGCCGGCCAGCACACCGGAGGTTGCCGCCGTCCTGGCCCTGTGCAACGAGGCCGGGGTGCCGGTGACGGCGGCGGGCGGGCGGAGCGGCGTCTGCGGCGCGTCGGTCCCCGTCTTCGGTGGGGTCACCCTCGATCTGTGCGGCCTGGCCGGCATCGCCGACGTCGACGAGACGTCGTTGGTGGCCGACCTGCGGGCGGGAACCTTCGGACCAGACGTCGAGTCCGGCCTCCGGGAGGGACACGGCCTGACCCTCGGCCACTGGCCCCAGTCGATGGCCCTCTCGACGGTCGGGGGCTGGCTCGCCTGCCGGGGGGCGGGGCAGTACTCGAACCGGTACGGGAAGATCGAGGACATGGTGCTCGGGCTCGAAGTCGTCCTGGCCGACGGCACGGTGGTCCGCACCGGCGGGCACGGGCCACGCGCCGCCACCGGACCCGACCTGACCCAGGTGTTCGTGGGCAGCGAGGGCACCCTCGGCGTCATCACCGAAGGCCGGTTCCGGGTCCATCCCGTCCCCGACGGCTCCGGCCGCCGGGCCTTCGGGTTCCCCTCGTTCGCCGACGGCCTGGAGGCCTGCCGGCGGATCCTCCAGCGGGGCGCCACCCCGGCGGTCCTCCGGCTCTACGACGCCACCGAGTCCGGCCGCTCCTTCGACCGGCCGGACACCAACGTCCTCATCGTGGCGGACGAGGCCGATCCCGGGCTGGTGGACGCCACGCTCGCCGTCGTCGACCAGGAGTGCGGTACAGGCCGGGAGCTCGACGTCGCCCTGGTGGAGCGCTGGATGACGCAGCGCAACGACGTCTCCGCCCTCGCCCCCCTGTGGCGCGGCGGGATCGTGGTGGACACCGTCGAGGTCTCGGCCCGGTGGAGCGCGCTCCCCGGACTGTACCGGGCCGTGCTCGATACGCTCGGCGGCATCGAGGGCACGATGGCCGCCTCCTCCCACCAGTCGCACGCCTACACCGACGGCGCCTGCCTCTACTTCACCTTCGCCGGCCGGGAGGGGGGGGCGGACCGGAGCGGGGACGACCCCGGGCCCGGTCCCGGGCGGGACGCCTGGGCGGAGCGCTACTACACCGCGGCATGGGACGCGGTCACCGCCGCCACCGAGGCTGCGGGAGGGGCGATCAGCCACCACCACGGGATCGGGCTCAACCGGGCGCGCTTCCTCCCCGGGGCCCTGGGGCCAGCGTTCGGGGTGCTCTCGGCGATCAAGCAGTCCCTCGACCCCCGCGGGATCCTCAACCCCGGAAAGCTCGGGCTGTCCACACCCTTCGGGTCGCCCGGATGGCCGCTCCCTTCCGGAGCCGGCGTCCCGGGAGGCCACCCGTGAGCATCCTGGTGATCGATGTCGGCACCTCCGGGGTGCGCGGCGCCATCGTCCACGGCGACGGGACGGTCGCCCACAGCCACGCCGTCCCGGTGCTGCCCGACACCCCGTTCCCCGGGCTGGTCGAGTTCGACGCCTCGGCCATGGCCGACGCCGTCCTGGAGGTGGCGGGCCGGTCCCTGGCCGAAGGCGGTCCGGTCGAGGCGGTCGGCATCGCCAACCAGCGGGCGTCGACCATCGTCTGGGAGCGGGCGACCGGGCGTCCGGTGGGACCCGGCATCGGATGGCAGGACCTCCGCACCGTCGGCACCTGTCTCGAGCTGCAGGCGCGGGGGATCCGGACCGCACCCAACGCCTCGGCCACCAAGGTGGCCGCCCTGCTCGACCAGTTCGACCCCGACCGGGCCCGGGCGGAGCGGGGTGAGCTCGCCTTCGGGACCGTCGACACCTGGGTGGCCCGGACCCTGAGCGGCGGGGACCTCCACGTGACCGACGCCTCCAACGCGGCCGTCAGCGGGCTGGTGACCCGGGATGCCTCCGGGTGGGACCCGTCCATCCTCGAGGCCCTGCGGATCCCGCCGGCCATGCTCGCCACCATCGTCGATTCGAGCGGGGCGTTCGGCGAGGCGACCGAGCTCCCGGGCGCCCCCCCGATCGCCGGGATGGCGGGCGACCAACAGGCGTCCCTGGTGGGCCAGGGGTGCACCCGACCCGGCCTGGCCAAGGCCACGTTCGGGACGGGGGGGATGCTCGACCAGTGCGTCGGGCCGGTGCGGCCGGCGTTCTCCGCCCGTGGGGACGGTGGCACGTTCCCGGTGGTGGCCTGGCAGCGGGGTGGGGTCGTCACCTGGGGGATCGAGGCGATCATGCTCTCCGCCGGGACCTGCGTGGAGTGGCTGCGCGACGACCTCGGCCTGATCGGGACCGCCGCGGACTCCGAGGCGGTGGCCGCCGCCTGCGAGGACTCCGGCGACGTGTGGTTCGTGCCCGCGCTCCTCGGGCTGGGCACGCCGGTCTGGGACTTCGGGGCCCGGGGCACCTTCGTCGGCATCACCCGGGGCACGGGCAGGCCCGAGCTGGTCCGGGCCGTCCTCGAGGGAGTCGCCCACCGGGGGGCCGACCTGCTCGAGGCGGCGGAGCGCGACTCCGGCCTGCCCATCGCCGCGCTCCGGGTCGACGGCGGCATGTCGGCCAACGACGTCTTCACCCAGGCGTTGGCCGACGCCTGCGGGCGCCCGGTGGAGGTCGCCCCGGTGGTCGAGGCGACCACGGTCGGCGCCGCCGCACTGGCCGGGCTGGCCGTCGGCACCTGGGGCGACGAGACGGAGCTGGACGATGCCTGGTCTCCTCGGAAGGTGGTCGAACCGAAGGGGACGGACGCCGAGCACGCCACCCACCGGGAGCGGTGGCTGGCGGCACGGGCCCGGTCGGAGGGCACCATCCCGGAGCTCTCCGCTCTCGACTTCTGAGATCTCCGTCCGGGGGCGGCGATCGGGTGCGACACCTTCGGGCCGGTAACGTGGTCTGCGAGTGAGCGCGCCCGTGATCGGGCCGGTGCCACGCCGGTGGCCAGGGGAGCGAGGAGCCGCATGACGACCGACACAGGCACGGGGTCCGCCGCCGCGAGGACACCGTCGCCCGTCCCGGGCGCAGTGCCCGACCCGCACCGGTTCGACGAGGCGGTGAGCGTGGCCCGTGCCCTCCACGCCTCCTTGTCCCGCGTCCTCCTCGGCACCCCGGGGGCGGTGACCGCCGCGGTGGTGGCGGCCCTGGCCGGCAGCCATCTCCTCATCGAGGACGTGCCCGGTGTGGGCAAGACCGTGCTGGCCCGGTCGCTCGCCACCACCATCGGTGCCTCGCTCTCACGGATCCAGGGCCATCCCGACCTTCTCCCCTCGGACGTGACCGGGGTATCCGTCTACGCGTCGGAGCGCGGGACGTGGGAGTTCCGCCCCGGGCCGGTCTTCGCCCACGTCGTGCTGCTCGACGAGCTGAACCGGACCCCGCCGCGTACCCAGTCGGCGCTCCTCGAGGCCATGGAGGAGCGCCAGGTCACGGTGGACGGGGAATCGTGGCCGCTGCCCCGACCCCACCTGGTCATCGCCACCCAGAACCCGATCGGCCAGCTCGGGACCTACCCGCTGGTGGAGAGCCAGCTCGACCGGTTCGGTCTTTCCACCTCGATCGGCTATCCCGACGCGGAGGTCGAGACCCGCCTGGTGCTCCACAACGGCGGGCGGTACGCGCTCGACTCCCTGGCACCGGTCTGCCACCCCGCCCAGTGGGAGCAGGTCATCGACACCACCGGATCCGTTCGGGTGGTGACGCCGGTGGCCGCGTACGCGGTCTCCCTGGTCCGGGCCACCCGCTCGGTGGGGACGGTGCGCCTGGGGGCGAGCCCGCGGGCGGCCATCTCGCTGATCCGCGCCGCCCAGGCCTACGCCGTCCTCTCGGGGCGGGACTACGTGACGCCGGAGGACGTCCAGGCGGTGGCCGGTCCCTGCCTCTCCCACCGCCTGGTCACCGAGACCACCGGGGACGACCGGCACGCGCTGGTCCGCCAGATCGTGGCCGCCACCCCCGTTCCCCGGCCATGAGCGCGGACGGCGCGCGGATCACCCCCCTGTTCGGCATCACCGCCGCCGCCGTCGGGATCGTCGCCGGCACCGGCGGGGTGCTCGTGGCCCGGGCCGCCTTCGGTCCCGGCACCGCTCCCGTCGGGGCCGCCCTCGGGCTGACCGTCGGGATCCCCGTCTCCCTGTGGTCCACCTCCGCCCGCCGGACCCGGCGCGCCCGGCGCCGCCTGCCGGGAGGGCGGCGGGTCCGAACCCGGGTCCATGCTGTGGCCTGGTTCGGCCCGGTGGCGGGCAGCATCCTCACCGTCCTGGCCTGGTCGGGCGTCGCCCATTCGAGCGGTTCCGGTCTCGTGCAGGCCATCGGCGCCCTGCTGGCGGCCGTGCTCGCCACCGGGATCGTGGCCCCCGCGGTGCCGGCCCACCGCGCCCGGGTCCGGTGCATCTCGTCGCCGTCCGACGGGAGCGCCGGCACCCCGGTCGGCCTCGAGATGGAGGCCGACCGTCCGGTCCGGATTCGGCCCCTCGACCCGCCCGGGGCGGACGCCACCGCATCCGGGAGGGTGCGGGGAGCCCGCCGGGTCACCGTGGACGTCGTCCCCGCCCACCGGGGCGTCCTCGAATCGGTCACCGTCCAGATCGCCTCCTCGGCGCCGTTCGGCATGGTCTGGTGGGCCCGCGACGTCACCGTCGCCCTGCCGAGGACGCTCAATGTCGCCCCCCGGCCCGGGACCGCCGATCCGGTCCCCCGGGGTTCCGACGACACCGAGGGCGACGCCCTCCGGCGCCTGGCGTCCCCGTCGGGCGAGACGCGGGGGATCCGTCCCTACCGGCAGGGGGACCTCCGGCGGACGATCCACTGGCCCGCCAGTGCCCATACGGGGACGATCATGGTCAACGAGTCCGAGCAGCCCGGCGGCGATCCGGTGGTGGTCGAGGTCACGCTCCCCCCCGACGAGGCGGAGGCCGAGCGCGAGGCCGGCCGCATGCTGGCGGTGGTGACCGCGTTCCTCGACCGGGGCATCCCCGTCCTGCTCGCCACGCGGGAGGCCGGGGGACCGGTGACCCTCCCGGTCACCGACCGCGTCTCGGCCGGGCGACGCCTGGCCCGGGCGGTGGCCGCCCCGGCCGTGCCCGAGGGGGCGGGAGCCGAGCGGGCATGACCCTGTGGGAGCGGGTCGTCCAGGCCAACCGACCGGGGCCACCCGAGGACTCGGTGCGGTTCCGTACCGCGTCGACCCTGGCCGTGATGGTGGCGATCGGTGCCTGCTGGAGCCAGGGCGAGCTGTCGGCCCCCCTCGCCCTGTTCACCATGGGGGCAACCGCCACCGGCAACGCACTCTCCTACTGGCGCCGGGCCCGCCCCTGGATGGTGGTGAAGCCGATCCTCGCCTTCTGCGTGGTCGGCGGGTTCCTGTGGTTCCTGGTCACCGTCACCCGCACCGCCACGCCGGGCGACATCGCCACGGTGGAGCAGCCGCTCGCCGCCCTGTTCGCCTGGGTGCTGTCGACCCACGCCTTCGACGTGCCGGCACGCCGGGACGTCGCCTACTCCCTGGCCGGGTCCGCCGCGCTGATGGCGGTGGCGGCCGCCCAGACCGTCGACCTCTCCCTCGTCCCCTACGTGCTGGTCTGGGCGGCCTGCGGCCTCTGGGGCCTGGTGGCCATGTGGCAGTCGATGTCCGGCGCTCGGGGGGTCCCGTGGGGCAGCCTGGGCGCCTCCTCGCTCGTCGTGGCGTTCCTGGCCGTCGCCTTCGTCGCGCTCCTGCCCGCCCCCCAGGTATCCACCACGTTGATCTTCCCGTCCTCATCGGCGGGCGACACCCCGGTCAACACGCCCTCCAACCTGACCGACGGCGGACCGTCGTTGCCGGCGCACGCCGCCGCGCCCGACGGACCGACCCGGGTCGGCGGCTACCTGGGCTTCGCCAAGTCCCTCGACACCGCCGTGCGGGGGAACCTGGGCAACCAGGTGGTGATGCGGGTCCGCGCCAGCCGACCGAGCTTCTGGATCGGCCAGACCTACGACACCTGGAACGGCCAGAGCTGGGTCGAGACCTCCGACCCCGCCAACGGCCCCAACCTCCGGCGCCTCACCTCGGGATCGCCCTTCACCATCCCCCTGACCCCCGACCAGCAGGCGCCGCTCGCCGACGGCACCACCGACGTGCAGACCTTCTACCTGGCCGAGTCGGGCCCCAACCTCGTCTTCCACGCCGACAACATCGAGCGGGTCTACCTCCAGTCCCAGCGGCTCTTCCTCACCGGGGACGGGACCATCGTCTCCAGCACCTCGATGGGGGCCGGCACCGTCTACACGGTGGTCTCCGCCGACAACGTCGCCACCCCGGCCCAGCTCCGCGCCGCCACCGTTCCCCCGGCCGCCGGTGCCAAGCAGGCCTCCCTGGCCGACCCCGCCCGCTACCTGCAGCTCCCCCACCCCGATCCCCGGGTCACCGCGCTCGCCCGGGCGATCACCGCGGGGATCACCTCCTCCGCGGCCAGCGGCCCGCGCACCTACGACAAGATCGCGGCCATCGAGGCGTGGATGAGCTCGCACATCCACTACTCGACCGACATTCCGCCGTTGCGTCCCGGCCAGGATGCCGTGGACTCGTTCCTCTTCGGCAGCCGGATCGGCTACTGCGAGCAGATCTCCACCGCCACCACCGTGATGCTCCGCTCCCTCGGCATCCCCGCACGGGAGGCGGTCGGCTACGTTCCCGGCCCGTACAACCCGATCACCGACCTCTACCAGGTGGAGGCCAAGGACGCCCACGCCTGGGTGCAGGTGTGGTTCCCCGGCTACGGGTGGCAGAGCTTCGACCCGACCGCCGACGTGCCGCTCGCCAACCCGAGCCCCGGTTCGGTGATCGCCCACAGCACCGCCACCTTCCTCGGCCACCTGCCGTGGGTCCCCATCGGCCTTGTGGTGGTGGCCACTGCGATCGTCGTCGACCTCCGTCGCCGCTACCGGAACCGGCCGCGGAACTGGGCCGAGCAGGTCGTCCGCGACCTCGAGCGCGCCGGACGGCGGGCGGACCACGCACGGGGCGGCAACGAGACGCTGACCAGGTACTGCGACCGCCTGTCCCGAGCGGCCCCCGACCTCGGGCCCGCACTCCGGGCGACGGCTGCAGCGGTGGAGGCCTCCGCCTACGGTGGCGTGGAGCCCGACCCGTCCACGGCCGCCGCCCTCACCGCGTTCAGCCGCAAGCTCCGGCTCCCCCGCCGGGCAGCCGCCGCCGATCAGCCCCCTGCCGATCAGCCCCCTGCCGACGCCATCGCCTCCGCGAACGACGCTCCGGCGGCCAGCAGCGGACGGTAGCCCATCAGCTGGCGGGGCCGACTGATGGCCAGCGCCGCGGCCAGGCGGTCGCCCCGCCGGTAGAGGGCCACCAGCTTGCGCCCCTCGACCGAGCCGTCGATCACCACCACCTCGTCACCGGGAGCCGGCCGGCCGAGCACCTGGATCTTCGCCCCGTACTGGTCCGACCAGAAGAACGGAACCGGGGCGTAGGCTTCGGCGTCAAGGGAGCCGGCCAGCAGGTTCCGAGCGGCGACCGGCCCGCCCTCGGCGGCGTTGGTCCAGTGCTCCAGCCGGATGTCGGCGTCGAGCACCGGGTGGTGCCAGCGGGCCACGTCGCCCGCCGCCACCACCCGGTCGGCGGCGAACAGCCGCTCGTCACAGCGCACGCCGTCGTCCAACACCAGGTCCGCGCCGACCAGCCAGTCGACAGCCGGGTCCACGCCGATCCCCACCACCACGACGTCGGCGTCCACCGACGAGCCGTCGTCGAGACGGACCGTGGTCGGCTGCCCGCTCCCGGGCGCGCCGCCCCCGTCGATCGACCCGACACCCACCCCGAGCCGGAGGTGCACCCCCGCGTCCCGGTGGAGCCCGGCACAGGCCTCGCCCATCTCCTCACCCACCACCCGGGCGAGCGGGGTGGCCAGGGTCTCCACCACGGTCACCGCACAGCCCAGGCCGTGACACGTCGAGGCCACCTCGGCGCCGATGAACCCGGCGCCGATGACCGCCACCCGGGCGCCGGGTCCGGCCGCCTCGAGGTCCGACCGGAGCCCGAGGCAGTCGTCGAGGGTCCGCAGCGTCCGGACCGCGGGATGCCCCTCGGTGCCCGGGAGCGTCCGGGCCCGCGCTCCGGTGGCGACCACCAGGCCGTCGTAGCCGAGCTCGGAGCCGTCGTCGAGGGCAAGGACCCGGCCGACCACGTCGAGGCCGGTCACCCGTGTGCCGAGCCGGAAGTCGAGCCCGAGGGTGTCGAGCCGGTCGGGCGCGTGGTGATGGACCCGCAGGACGTCCCAGGTACCCGCCAGCAGCTGCTTGGACAACGGCGGCCGGTCGTAGGGGGCGTGGACCTCGTCCCCGAGGATCACCACCGGGCCGGTGTGCCCCAGGTGGCGTACCTCCTCGGCCGCCCGCAGCCCGGCCAGCGACGCGCCCACCACCACCACGGTGCCCTCGGGCGGGACCGGACCGCTCATCGGCCGAACATCGCCAGCCACCGCGCCGCGTCCGCCGGCCGGAAGACGACGTTGTCCCTCCGGACCTGGCCGAGGGGGGCGGAGGACTCCGGCGCGTAGCGGTGGCCAGGGAAGAGCACGGTGTCGTCGGGGATCCGGGCCAGTCGCGTGGTGAGCGACTCGTACATCGCCTCCGGGTCCCCGCCCGGGAGGTCGGTGCGCCCGCACCCCTCGAGGAAGAGGGTGTCCCCCGACACCAGCCGGCCCTCGACGAGGAAGCACTGGCTCCCCGGCGTGTGGCCCGGCGTGTGGACCAGGGTGACCGGCACCTCGCCGACCGCGACGACGTCGCCCCCGTGGTGGGTGGCCAGCTCGCCGGCCCCGACCCCGGTCACCCGCTCCACCCACGGCGCCTCATCGGCCTGCACGTGCACGGGGACCGCGGCCCGCTCCAGCAGCCGGGCGATCCCCTCGATGCTCGTCCCCATCAGGTCCCCGCCCACGTGGTCGGGGTGGTAGTGGGTGGCGAGCACCCCGACGCACCGCATGTCGTCGGCCGCCAGCACGGCGAGCAGGTCATCCACGCCGTAGGCCGGATCGACGATCAGCGCCTCTCCGGTCAGGCGGTCACCCACGAGGTAGACGAAGTTCAACATCTGGAGAGCCACCGGGTCGCCCACGGAGAAGTCCCGGCCGGCAAGCAGCTGGCGGAAGTAGAGCCTGGAGGCGGCGTGCGGTCCCGTCCGGGTCGTCTCGGTCACCGGTACACCTTACGGGGGAAGACGGCGTGCGGGCCCGCCACCCGGTCGAGGAAGAGCAGGCCGTCGAGATGGTCGACCTCGTGCAGGACGGCACGGGCCTCGAAGGCGTCCACCTCGAAGGTCCGGCTCACCCCGTCGGGATCGAGGCCCGAGACGACCACCCGGGAGGCGCGCATCACGTCGCCGGTGAGGTCGGGGACGCTCATGCAGCCTTCGCGCTCGGCGGAGGGGTCAGACGCCTGCTCCACGACCGGGTCGAACAGCACGAACACCCCGTGGCAGCTCCGCGCCTTGCGGTGCCCGGTCACGTCGACGACGAACGCCCGGAGCCCGACCCCGATCTGGGGCGCGGCAAGGCCCACGCACCCCGGAGACACCCGCATGGTGTCGACCAGGTCGGCGGCCAGCTCCCGGGCCCGCCGGTCGACCACCCCCACCGGCTGGGCGGGAGCGGCCAGGACGGGGGCGGGGAGGGTGAGCACGGGACGGACGGGCATCGTGGTCGGGGGTCCGCCGGACGGCGCTACAGGACGTCGACCTCGACCGGATGGGCATGGGACTGGACCCCGAGCTCCGCCAGCGCGTCGCGGACCGCGTCGGCGGCGGCGTCGGCGTCCAAACCGGGTGGAAAGCCCACCGTCAGGTGCAGGACGTAGACGGGCCGGTCGACCGACCCGACCAGTCGGGTCGACAGGTCGAGGACGTTCCCGCCCGCCTCGGCCAGCACCCGGGCGGCCCGGTGGACGATGCCGGGATGGTCGGCACCGTGGATCGAGAAGGCGTAGACCTCCCCGCTCCGACCCGGATCGGCCGGTCCGCGATCCGGGTCGGGTCGCACCTCCCGCATCGGGCGGACCGAGACCACCAGGTCGAGCGCGCTGGCCACCGACGCCAGTGCGGACTCCACCGCCTCGGCGCCAAGAGCGGCCGGCACCTCGATCACCAGCAGCACGGCGAAATGGCCCCGCAGGATGCTCATGGTGGAGTCCTCGAGGTTGCACCCCAGCGCCTCCAGGGCGCCAGTGAGGGCCGCCACGATCCCCGGTTGGTCCACCCCGACCGCGGTCAGGGCCATGTGCGCCACGTCCGCGCTCCGGTTCGCCACCGCACCATTGTGCACCGTGCACCGCAGGTCGTGCGGCGTCGTCAGGGCGCCGTGCCGCGAGCGGTCAAGGCGCCGGGCGCCGCGTGCCGGCGCATAGAGTCGCGTTCGATCCAGACCGTCCAGGGGGGACCGATGACCGCACCGCCAACCGACGCCGACACGACTGACCGCTTGCTCACCCCGGCAGCAATGCTCCGGACCTGGGCGGCGGAGCAGCCCGACGCCCCCATGCTGATCGAAGGCGACCGGACCCTGAACTGGGGGGCCGTCTACCGGGTTGCCCGACACACCGCCCGGGCACTGGCGTCCAAGGGGATCGGACCGGGCGACCGGGTCGGGGTCCTCGACAAGAACAGCATCGAGTTCTTCGAGGTCCTCTTCGGGTGCGCGCTCCTCGGTGCGGTGGCCGTTCCCGTCAACTGGCGGCTCTCCGCCGCCGAGACGGCCGTCGTCCTCGAGGACGCCGGGACCGGCGTCGTGTTCGTGGGCGCCGAGTACGCAGACGTGGCGGACACGGTCTCGCCCGACACCCCCTGCGTGCGCGAGTGGGTGCGGCTCGACCGTCTCGACACGTGGCTGGGGGCGGGCGAAGACGCCCAGGACCCGGGGTTCGTCCCCGGCCCCGACGACGTGGTCATCCAGCTCTACACGTCGGGCACCACCGGCTTGCCCAAGGGGGCGATGCTCACCGGACGCAACTTCTCGTCGATCCTGACCGAGGCCGAGCACGTCTTCCACATCGGCGCCGACACCGTGTCGATGGTGGCGATGCCGCTG
>Ga0209012_1002342_pt1 | contig 16711 bp, 16 predicted proteins | sample RS3BMetagenome_FD_184735 | JGI IMG/M metagenome (GOLD analysis project Ga0209012, IMG submission 184735) | Ferric oxide microbial mat and aquatic microbial communities from Rainbow Spring, Yellowstone National Park, USA - RS3B (SPAdes) (version 3) ...
GGGCATGGGCGGCGGCGCCGGCCGCCACGGCCAGACACGGGGCACCAAGGCCCAGGGCGCCCGCCACCGCGAGCGCGGCCGGGAATCCCGCCCCGCGCCGCGAGACGAACCCGCGGATCGGACCGCGCCCGGCCCGCCGCAATCCGAGCGCCACCGCCAGGGCCAGCGGGACGAATGCCGCCGCCAGGCCGCCGGCGAGCAGGAGCCCCGTGCCGGGGCGCCGCGCGTAGGCGCCGGCGGCGAGGACGCAGGCGACCCCGTCACCGAGGGCCGCCAAAAGGGCGGCGATGCGGGGGGCGTTCCGCTTGGGGCGTTCCGCCCCCACGCGGGGCCGGAAGGCCGGGAGCAGCGCGACGGCGCCCGCGCCCCACACCGCCACGGCGGGCCACCAGAGCGGGGCGGACGGCGCGAGGAGCCAAGCGCGTACCCACAGCAGCGCATCGGCGGCGGGGGGCCAGCCCCGCGCCCCGGCGGCCCAAGCGGCGGCCCCGGCCACAGCGGGGGCCGCCCACACGCCGATGCGGGCGAAGGTGTCGGCGGCCCGGACGGCGGCGGCGTCCTGCACGGTCGCCGCGGAGACCTGGACCGAAACCGGCGGCGCGTTCCCGACGGCGGTGACGGCCGCCACGCGGTGGCCGCCCCAGGGCATGGAGCCCGCCCGCGCGCGCACCGCCACCCGCAGTTCGTTCTCCCCGTGGAAGGGGGAGAGGGTGATCTCTGCCGGGGAGAAGGCCAGGTGGTCGGCCGGGGGGCGCGTGACCAGCCGGCCGCGGAAGACGTCCTTGCCGATGTTGCGCAGCGTGAGCCACGCCGTCTGCGGCGCCCCCCCGCGCACGAGTCCGGTGAAGTCGAGGCGCGGCGGCGTGGCCTGCAGGCGGGCCGCGCCCGGCGCCGCCACCCGGGTGGGCGGGGTCGGGGCCGGTGGCGCGGTCCGCGCGGACGTCTCGGGGAGGGAGACCTGTGCCCCTACCGGGGCGGGGAAGTAGTCCCGCCCGGCTTCCGCGGCGGCGCACCACGGGCAGGCGCGCAGGTGGGTGCCGAACCGGTGGTGCGGGTTGCGCGGGCAGTCGCGCAGGTGCGCCCGGGCGGCATCGAGCAGGCGGACCCAGTCGCCGGCGCCGGGGCGGCGGGCCAGTTCGGCGGCGCCGGGGGCGAAGGCCCGGCGGAAGGCCTCACGCAGCGCGGGGGATAGGATGCGCGCCGGGGGCGCCGCGGGTGGTGGCGGGTAGCCGGGCCGGCCGTCGTAGGCGTACAGGCCCCGGCGGATGCGCTCCGCGACGGACGGGGGCTCCCCCGGCCCGGACCACCGGCCGGCGAACGGGTGGAAGCCCTGCATCAGCAGTTGGAAGACGAGCACGGCGAGGCCGAAGGCGTCGGAGGACGGGGTGCGCACGGCGGTCCGCAGGTCCGTCCCGACCAGTTCGGGGGCGGTGTATTCCGGCTTGCCCACCGGGCAGTGGGACAGTCCCGCCGAGGGCAGGGGGACTTGAAAGGAGTCGCAGTCGATCAGGGTGACCAGGGCGCGCCCGGTGATCAGGCAGTTGCTCTCGTTGATGTCGCCGACGCAGCACCCGGTCCGGTGGACGGCGGCGACGGCGGCGGCGAGGTTGCGGCCGGCCGTCAACAGGTATTCGTAGGTGAACCCCGGGCGGTGGCGCAGGCGGTCCTCCGGCTGCAGGTACCGCAGGGCGATGGCGGCGCCCTCGGGCAGGAGCGGCATGATGAAGCCCGCCAGGTCCCCACCCTCGAAGAGGAGGCGCTCCGGCCAGGCGATGGAGCGGTGGCCGGCGGCGGCGGTCGGATCGGCCGGGGGCCGGGCGAGCATGGCCTCCAACTTGGTGCGGCGCTCCGTGCTCCGCACCGCCGGATGGTAGATCTTGGCGCAGAGCCCGGGCTCCCCGGGGAGCGCGTGGACCGTACCCTCGCCGCCCGCGGCGATGCGAGGTCCGAGGGGCACCGGGTCCCCGGCCGCGGTGCGCCAGTCAGCCATCGCCCGCCCCCCGCCAGAGGAGCACCAGGGTCCGGTCGTCATCGGAGATGCGGCTCAGTTTCGGCGAGGCCAGGAGCCGGCCGATCTCGGCCCCACCGCCCCCCTGACCCTCCGCCTGCCGCCGCGCGAAGCGGCCGAGGGGGTCGAGAAACCCCGGAAACGCCCGGTGGCGCCCGTCCGGCCCCCGCAGCAGGGCCGCCCGCTGGCAGCCGTCGCTCATGGCGACCACGCCCTCATACGCCGCCTCCGGCGTGGCGATGCGCAGGTGTGCCCTCCAGCCGGTGTCGGTCAGGAAGTGCGTCTCGTTGACGTACTCGCCCGCGGCCGGCTCGGAGAGCACCTCCCAGCCGCCGCCCTGCCGGAGCGCGACGACGGCCCCGTCGCCGACGTGCGCCACGGCGACGTTCCCCGCCGCCCAGAGGACGACGAGGAGGGTGCAGGCGAACTCGCGTGGTCGCGCCCCCAGATCCGCCGCCCGGACGCGCACCGCCTCCGCCGCGGCGCAGGCGGCTGCGGAGACGGCATGGGCCAGCGCGGGGCGGGAATCCCCCAAGCCGCCACGTGTGGCGGCCATCCCTGCCGGCGACGGGCACCCGTGCTCTCCGGCTGCGCTCACGGCGGCCTCCACCGCGCTGCGCGCCCCCGCGTCGGCCCACCGCGCGCTCCCGGCCCCGTCCGCCACCGCCGCGACGGCACCCGCTCCCGGCAGGAGCGCCCAGGCGAAGGCGTCCTGGCAGGCGATGCCGCGGCGCGCGTGCGCGGCCCCCTGGACGGAGGCGCCGAGGACGAGGGGGCGGGACGGACCGGGGCCGAATGGACCACCGCCGTCCGCTGCTGCCGCCGCGGGGCGGTCGGGCGCGCCGCCGGGCCCGGCCGGCTGCGGCAATCAGACCGTCCCCCAGTCCACGGGCGGGAGCTTGACGGCCTCTCCCGTGGTGGAGGCGGAGACCTGCCGCTGGCTGCGGGACAGCCACTGGAACATCTCGGCGAAGGCCAGGCCCCGGAGCGCCAACGGCGGCCGGTCGTCCGGGCAGAGGCGCCGCAACTGCTCCATGTCGGCGCCCTCGACCCCGACGGCGAAGAACGAGAAGCGCCGCTGGGCCACCCCCGAGCCGAGCGCCCCGGCCACCCGGTTCCAGAGGTCGTCGCCGGGGTGCATGTCGGTCGGCTCGCCGTCGGTGATGAGCAGCAGCCAGGGGCGGTAGTAGTCGGTGCCCTGGGCCCGGTAGGCGGACTTGCGCGTCTCCAGCATCTCCATCCCGCGCTGCAGGGCTGTGCCCATCGGGGTGCCGCCCCGCGCCGCGAGGGCGAGGTCCGTCCCGTAGTCGGCGACGGGGGCGAAGTCGTGCGCGACGGCGACCTCCCCGCCGAAGGTGAGCAGGGCGAGGTCGACGCGCTTACCCGCGAGGGGGTCGGCGGCGGTCTCCGCGAGGAAGAGCCGGAGGCCGTCGATCAGGGCGGCGATCTTCCCGCCGGCCATCGATCCGGAGGTGTCGAGCAGGAGCACCGTGGCGCAGTGGGGCTGCTGGGGGTAGGCGACTTCGATCTCGTCCGCGAGGTCGGTCATGGGGCAGCCACCCTCCATCCGGCGCGTGCGCCGATGTTCGGAGGAGGGCCGGTCGGGTCCTTCCCGCGGGCGGGGGTTGGGGGGGACCCGGCGGGACGCATCGGGGGGCATCCGGGGGAGGTCTGCCCCGCGGCGAAGCCTCGGGCGCGGCGGGCCCGGGGGTACGCGCTGGGGCGGGGAGGCGGCCGCCGGCAGGCCCGGGCGGGCCCGGTGCGCGCCGTGGCCGGCTCAGGGTCCGCCGGGTGCGGCCGGCTCGCGGAGTTCCGCCGGTTGGCGCGGCACCGCGACCCAGAGGTCGGCCCACTCCTGGATCGCTTGGACGACGGGCTCCAGCGCCAGGCCCTTGGGCGTGAGCCGGTACTCGATCCGCACCGGGCGGCTGTCGTGAACGATGCGCCGAACAATTCCTTCGTCTTCCAACTCCTGCAGGCGCTCGGACAGCAGGCGGTCGCTCAGTTCGGGCACCTGGCGGCCGAATTCGTAGAACCGGCGCGGGCCGCCCATCAGGACGCGGACGATCAAACCCGTCCATTTCTTGCCCAGCAGCGATGCGGCGCGTTCATAGCGCGGGCACATCCGGTCGGGGTCCACCGGCACCGCCCCCCAGGGCCCAGTCTACGCCGGACGCTATGTAAACGTAAGGAGGTGGGCGGTCGACCCGTGGCTTGCCGCGCCGGTACCTGCGGCATCGCTGGGGGGGCGGGCGCTCTGGTCGGGCGGCGGTCGGTGCCCGCGAAAAGCACCGACCGGCCGTGCCTCAGGATCCCGGGCCGCGGCGCGGCCCGGCGTCAGGCCGGTACTGGCGGCGGCCGGTGGCCGGATCCTCGTACACCCGCGTCCAGCGTCCGGTCGTGGGGTCGCGGAACACTTCCGCGGTCTGCCGGAACGCCGGGTCCTCGCCGCGGGTGCCGCGGTAGCGGCGGTCCCAGACGAGGAAGGAGGCGGCGGCGAGCGTGCCGACGGCGACGGCGGCGACGGCCAGTCGCAGCATGTGCATCACGAGCGATCCCCTCCCCGCTGTGTCTCGGGCGCGGGATCGACGCCGACCGCCGTGCCGTAGGCCTCGCCCTCGGCCATGGTCCGCGCGGTGGCGGCGGGGTCGAAGCACATCGTCCCCACGGCTCCGGCGCCCACGGGCGCGGGGTTTTCCAACCATACCGTCCACGGCCTGGCGGTGCGCGCCCCCCGGCATCCGGGTGGGCCCGGGCATCCCGCCGTCCTCGAAGTTCCGGCTCCGGGCGACGCCGTCGGGGCCCCGCCCGACGGCCGGCCGCGTCTCGTCTCCCGCGGGGGGCTCGACGGTGGCCACGCGCACGGCGAGATCCTCCCCAGGCGCGTCTCTCGGGGAATGGTAGCACAGCCGGGCGGGCGTGACGCGCATCTCTGGGCCGACAGACCCGGAACGGCGGGTGGGAACGGTTCCGCGCGGCGCCGGTGCGCGTCGGTGTCCCGAGGGGGGAAGGATCGGCGGCGCGGCCGCCAGAAGAGGCGGTCGGTGGGGGTGCGGCATTTGGGCAAGCCCTTGCGCATCGCATACGTCGGTGGGGGCAGCATGTTCGTTGCGTCGATCGCCCACGGCATCGCCGCGTCCATGGCCCCGCCGGACGCGCCGGCGTTCGCCGCGGAACTCGCCCTGGTCGACCCGGACACGGAGCGCGCCGAGCGGATGGCGGACTATGTCGGGGTCCTGGCGCGGAGCCGGCGCCTGCCGCTGGCGGCGGACGTGCGGTCGCCCGCCGCGGCGCTGGATGGGGCGGACCTGGTGCTCTGCTCGGCCGGTCTTCCCGAGCGCGGGGCGCGGTTGGAGGCGATCTACGAGCGCCTGGGCTGGGCGGGACCGGCGGAGGGGCCGGGGGCGGTGGCCGCGGCGGTGGCGATGGGCCCGTTCTTCCTCGGGTTGGCCCGCGAGGCGGTCGGCCGCTGCCCGGGGGCTCCCCTGGTCAGCCTGGTCGACCCGACGGACGTCCTGGCGGGAGCGGCGCGCCGCCGCTTCGGCCACGCCGGACTGCGCCCGCTGGGCCTGTGCGTGGAGGTGGAGGGCCTGCGCGGAGCCCTCGCCTTCGGCTTCGGGGTGCCCGAGGAGGACGTCACCCTCGTGCATGGCGGCGTCAACCACGTCGGCTGGGTCGCCCGCTTCCTGGTGGCCGGTCGGGACGGGTACGCCGATCTGGGTGGGGATCTGGCCGCGCTGGGCGGCCGCGCGGGCATGCACCCCGCAAACCGCATGATTTCAGAGATCTACGGGCTGACGGGCCTGATCCGCTCGTCCGCCTACCATGCCTGGCCGCTCGTCCTGACGGATGCCCCGCCCGAGGCGGAGGGGGCGGTCTTTCCAAACAAGGGCCGGTTCCACCGCGAGGCCTTGAACGCCGCCCTGGAAGCGGGCCGGCCCATCCCCGAGCCGCCGCGGTGTCATCCGGAGGCGTCGCCGCTCCACTACCCCGGGACGGGGCGGGCGGTGGGACGCATGGCGCGCGCCCTCGCCACCGGAGAGGCGGCCGTGGTGGCCCTGCAACTGCCGTACGCCGGAGAGGCTTTGGGCTGGTCGCCGGAGATCACGGTCGAGGTGCCGGCCGTCGTCACGCACGCCGGGATCGATCCCGTGCAGATCGGCCCGCTGCCGCCCGGCGTCGACGGACTGCCGCGCATGCTCGGCCAGCAGCGGGCCATGGGCTCCGACTACCTCGCCGGACCCGACGAGCCGGCGTTGCGGCGCGCCCTGGCGGCGACGCCGCAGTGGGGGTCGGTGGGCCAGATCCGCGCGCTCGCGGCCGCCCTGCACGCCGAATTCGGCGCCGAACTCGACGCTGCCGTCTGTGGCTGAGGCGGCGGCCGGCCGGTCGCCGGGTTCGCCCGCCCCGCGGTGGCCGCCGGCCGGGATGCGGGCGCGCGCGCGAGGCGCGGTCGGGGCGGCGGTGCGGTGCGATCGGGGTGCGGTGGCGGTGGGGTGCGATCGGGGTGGGGCGGCGGATTGGAGCCGCCGCCCAGACCAAGGCTAGCGGCGCCGCCACTCATCCGCCAGGGCCACGCCCGCCGCCGGCCCGACGGGAGCGGGACGCCGACCGGCCGCGGCGTGGCCCGGCCGGGCAGTGACGCCGGCCGCCACGCCGGCGCCGGAGGGGCGTCCCGTCCGTCACTCCGCCCGAGCCATCGCCGCCACTTGGGCGGCTTCGGGATCCGTGAGGCCCTTATTCAGGGCGATGGTGCCGTCCGGACGCAGACCGAGGCCGTACCGGCCCTGGAGGACCACGGACGGGTTCGCCACCGGTCCGCGGGTCTCCATACGCACGGCGCCGGTCTTGTCCTTGAAGTGGCCGGAGATGTACGACACGAGGCATTCGGCCGCCCGCGCCTCCCGGATGTCGACGCGGCAGACCTCGCGCCCGCGGGCGTCCGTCACGGTGAGCCGGTCGTCCGTTCCCTCGACCCGGCACTCCCGGGGGTTGAAGGTGGGTACGTTCCGCTCGAGCGTGAGGAGGCGCCGGCCGAAGGCGTCCAGGAGATTGGCGCAGATGACCGGCCGGATCGGATGCCCCGGCTCGTCCGGCGGCTCCAGCGCGAGAAACCAGAAGTCGTCGTCGGACCCGATGGGGCCGGTGGCGAAGGCGTTGACCAGATTGCCTCCCACGGCGTAGTTGTGATGCCGCGCGGGGATGAGCGGGCTGGTGGAGACCTTGGGGTCGAAGATGAGCGGCTGGGGCTTGAACACGTGGCGCCACCGTCCTCGCCAGAGTGTGTCCACGATTCGCCGCCGGCGCGCGTGTCCCTCGTCGGCCGGGCGACGATCCGCGGAGGTAACGACGCAGTAGCCCCAGCCCTGGGGGTGCTGCGTCGTTACCGTTCCGGTGCACGGGCCGCCGGCGTTCTCGGATCCGTTCGGGCACCTGCGTCACCGGTTGGCGTGACGCGACCGGGCGCGCGCCGCGACCCGCCCGGTCGCGCCGGCACACGCACCCATGATTCCCCTCGGGCACGGTCACACCCAGGGTGGGGGTGCGCCGCCTTCTCCGCCGACGGGGGTACCAGCCCAGCCCCGCTCCCAGTCGTCCGACACCAGTGGGCTGCTGAGCGGTTACGAGCGCTGCACAGTAGTTACCCGCGCGGATCCCGTAGCGGCAGGACGCCGGGGCACGCCCCGCACGCGGCCGGGGCGGCGGGCGGCGGCGCGAGATCCTCCGAGGTCGTGCGTCTCGCCGCCTCGCCCCCCCCCGCGGACGCCGCACCCGTCACCCGTCGAGACGCATCTGGCCGGTGCTGCCCGATTCGAACAGAGGGTCGTACTCGTCGGGGAGCTGGGCGCGGATCTTCTCCAGCGCGCCGGCCGTCGCATCCCCCAGGACCTCGAGCACCGCCCGGATGTGGAACGCGGCATCCGGCGGCTCCACCCCTTCTCGCTCGGCGACCCGGCGGATGAACGCATCCGGGGACAGCCGCTCCGGGTCGCCCCCGGCACCGTGCAGGTGGCGGCCGATCTCCGCCGGCAGCTGCGCGGCCAGGTTCTCCGCCGCACCGCCTGCGAGCCGCTCGGCGAGGCAGGAGAGGGTCGCCCGGACGGCGTCCTCCGCCTCCCCGTGAGAACTGAGTCTGGCGCGGTGCTGCACTTCTCCGATGAACTCGTCGTATTGCATGGTGGCGCCTCCCAGGCCCGGAGGATGCCCACCGGACCGCCCCGCCATGTCGGGGCGGTTCCGCGGCGGGTGGCGCGGCGTGCCCCGGGCCATCGGGGCGCGGCGATGCGGGGGCTCCCGCGGGGCGGGCCCTGCCCGGACCGCCCCGCCATGTCGGGGCGGTTCCGCGGCGGGTGGCGCGGCGTGCCCCGGGCCACCGGGGCGCGGAGATGCGGGGGGCTCCCCCGGGGCGCGCGCCCTGCCCGGACCGCTCCCGGAAGGTACCGACCGCCGGAACACGAAGGCCGGGCGCATGAGCAAGGGGCAGGTCTGGCAGGACCGCGTGTTTCGTTACGTCGACAGCCACAGCGGCCGGGAGGTGGTCCGGCTGACCGACTACCTCGGCCACAGTAACCACCTCTACTTCACCAACCCGTGCTGGATCGGCGACCGATCGCTCGTGTTCACCTCGGATCGTCACAATCAGAGCAATCTGTTCCGGTGCGACCTCGACGGCGGGGCGATCACGCAGCTCACGGACCTGGAGGGGCGCGGGCGGCCGGCGGGCGCGTACTGCGCGGCCACCGGCAAGCACTACTTCTTCTGGCAGCGGGAACTGTGCGAACTCGACGTCCGGACCCTCGAACTCCGCACCATCTACCGCGTTCCGGAGGGCATGGGGACCAGCGGGGAGTATTCGCCGACCGCGGACGGCCGGTACGTGTGCACGGGCCTCGGCGAGCGCCCGCAGGCGGGCGGCCCGGCACGCATCTCCTACGCCTACTCCGGGTTTCGCGACACCTTCCTCGCGCGCCCGCGCTCCCAGGTGGTCCGGATCGAGGTGGCCACGGGCGAGGCGGAGGTGCTGCACGAGGAGCGGGCCTGGATCGGACACGTGAACACAAGCCCGACCCATCCCGAGATCCTCACGTTCTGCCATGAGGGTCCCTGGCACGAGGTGGAGCAGAGGATTTGGGGCCTCAATGTGCGCAGCGGTGCGTTGTGGAAGATCCGCCCGCAGGAGGGCGACAACACGGCCATCGGCCACGAGTACTGGTTCGCCGACGGCGAGCACGTCGGCTACCACGGGCATCCCCGCTCCGGTCCGGGCAGGCAGATCTTCGGCTGCCGGCGCTGGGACGACTCAAGCGCCGTGGAGGCGGAGTTCCCCTTCCGCTCCACCCACTTCTGCAGCCTCGACGCCGACATGGTCGTCGGGGACGGCAACGCGGTGATGGCCCCCAACTCGCGGCCCTTTATCCAACTCTTCCGCCGCGAGGGGCAGACCTACGCCGGCCCGAGGATCCTCGCCTACCACCGCAGCACGTTCAACAATCAGCACGCCCACCCGCACCCGCGGTTCACGCCCGACGGGCGGCACGTGCTCTACACCTCGGACCTGACGGGGTACTCGAACATGTATCTCGTCGAGGTGGGGGACTTCGACGACCTGCCGGAACTGAAGTGAGGGCTGGGGGCGCAGGTGTTGCCGCGCGGCCGTCGCGCCCTGGTCGCGGGACCGGCGTGGGCCGGCCCGCGCCGGTCCGCCCCTTCGACCGGTGGGCCCGCCCCGGGGGCGGGTCCCCGTGGCGGGCCGCGGCGACGCCATCCGACCGCCGTCGGCGCGTCCGGCCGGGGGGTTCAGGCCGGCCGAGCGGGGCCGGGACCACGCCGCGGGCCATCGTGCCCGATGACGGCCGGCGCGGCCGCCGCGCACCGGGCGCTCGGGGCGCGGGCTGGGGCGGCGCTTGTGCCGCTAGGGCGTCGGCACCCCCTGCGGTGCCGGCCGGCACGGACGGATCGCGCCCCCCGGGTGACAAGGGGGCGCTCGCGGCCCGGCGCGGAGGGAGGCACGGGCGGGGCGAACCAGAACCTGCCGGTGGCGGAACGCGGGCGGCAAGGGGGGACGACATGCAGAGCACCGGCGTACTGGAGCGGTTGTTCTCGCTGCGGGGCAGGGTGGCCCTGATCACCGGGGCCTCCGGCGGCATCGGCGGGGCGCTGGCGCGCGGGATGGCGGGGGCCGGAGCGGCGGTCGCGCTGCACGGGCGCAGCCCGGAGAGGCTGCGGGCCCTGGAGGGGGAATTGCGCGCGGTCGGCGCGGATGTGGCGGCCTTCGAGGCGGACCTCGCGGACCTCGCGGCGTGCGCGGCATTGGTGGCGTCGGTGCTCGCCCGGTTCGGCCGGCTGGACGTCCTGGTCAACAACGCCGGGCTGAACCGCCGCAAGCCCGTCCTGGAGGTCACCGCCCTAGACTACGCGGCGGTGATGGACGTCAACCTCCGCGCGGCTTACTTCCTCTCCCAGCATGCGGGGCGGGCCATGATCGCGCGGGGCGAGGGAGGGAAGATCGTCAACGTGGGCTCCCTCACCTCGAGCATCGGCCTGTCGTCCGGTTCGATCTACGGGGCCTCCAAGGGCGGCCTCGTGCAACTGACGCGTGCCCTGGCCGTGGAGTGGGCCGAGCATAACATCCAGGTCAACGCCCTGTGCCCCGGTTTCATCCAGACCCCGCTCACCGCGGAGCACGTGTTGGGGAATCCCCACCGGCGGGAATGGCTGATGGCGCGTATCCCCTCACGGCGTGCCGGCACGCCGGAGGACCTGGTGGGCGCGGGGCTCCTGCTGGCCTCCGCCGCCTCGGACTACATGACGGGCCAGACGCTGTACGTGGACGGCGGCTTTCTCGCCGGGAGCCCGTGGTGAGGTGCGGTCGCGGCCGCCTGCGGTCCGGGTGGCGGCTGGGCGCAACGTCCAGCGCTGAACACCGCTGGCGATCTGCGGTGAACACCCCTGGCCGACATCGGCCTGCCGCCGCCGCGTCCCCTCGGGGCCATCCTCGCCCCGCCCCGCCACCACACGGATTCCCGTCGCGGCGCGACACCCTCAAAAAGGCGGCCGCCGGCCCGAAACAGGAAATAGGGTGTGTCCGCGCGGGGCGGCCGTGACCGGCGCCGTTCCGGTGCTCGCGGACCATGTGGTGGGGGTGCCGGCATGCTGCTGCACCGGAGGCTCCTTGTCGCGCTGGTCGCGGGTGCGGGATTGGCGGCGGGCGGATGGGCGGTGCATGTGGCGCCCGGGATGCCTTCGTCCGCTGTTCAGTCCCCGACCGGCGGACCCAGCGCGCTCCGCACGCTGCTCGCCGGCGTGGAGCAGCAATCGGTGCGCGGCGAGCAGTTGGTCCTGGCGCAGGCCAACGCGCAGGGCGGCACGGAGATCGCCGCCCTCAAGGCGGCTCGGGCCGGTGTGCAGCACACGCAGGCCCAACTCACCCAGGCCCTCGGTGCCGAGGCGGCGTACCGGCAGGCTGCGCTGCAGGCGACGGCGAGGGCGCAGCAGTTGGCCGCGCAATTGCAGGCGCAGGCGGCGCGGGCGCACCGCGGGGACGACGGCGGGGGGGACGACTGACCGTGGGGCGCTCCTGGTGGCGCGCCACGCGGGTCAAGGCGACGGTGGCGCTCGCCCTGGCGAGTGCCACGGCGTACCTGTGGGCGGGGAGGGCGATCGCCTCCCGCCTGCTGCCCCCGGCGCGGCCGGCGTCGTCGTCCCCACAGGCCCGGCCTGCGACCCCCGGCCCGCTGCCGACGGCTTCGCCGCTGGCGGCCGCGGCCCACCTGCGTTCTGAACAGGTCCGAGAGATCGCCAGTCTGACGCAGCAGCTTTCCGCGACCCAGGCGACCGGCGGTGCGGGCGCGGCTGCGGGGGCCGCTCAGCAGATCGACATACCGGCGCTGCCGCCGCTTCCCCCGGTCGCCACCACGCGGGCGAGCGCGGTTTGAGGCCGGCGGCCGCCTCGTTCACGGCGATGGCGTCCACGATCACCCTGTACGTCCCTCGGAGGGCCCCGCCGGCCGGGGCGGTCGAGGCCGTCCGGGACATCTTCGCCCTCGTCGAAGGGGTCGCCACCCGTTTCCGTCCGGACAGCCCGTTGATGGAGCTCAACCGGCGGCTGGGCCGGTGGGTGGCCGTACCGCCCCTCCTCGCGGAGATGCTGCGGCTGGCCGAGCAATGCCGGCACGCGTCGGGCGGGTTGTTCGACCCGCGCGTCCTGCCGGCACTCGCGCGCGCGGGGTATCCGGGGGCGGTGGCGGACCTGCCGCTGCCCGGGGGGCCGCCGCCCGACCCCTGGATCGAGCACGCCCCCGGCGCCGGTCCGGACACCACGCTGGTGCGGCTGCGCTGGCCGGCGGATCTCGGCGGCATAGGCAAGGGATTCGCGTGCGACCTGGCTGCGGAGCGCCTGCGGCTGGAGCTTCCGGCCTTCCTGCTGGATGCGGGAGGGGACATGCGCCTCATGGGCGACGGGGATGCCGGGGACGGCGGGTGGACGGTCGGCATCGAAGACCCCCGGCGGCCGGCGACCGCCTTCGCCGCGTTCCGGGTACACACCCCGTGCGCCGTGGCGACCTCGTCCCCGGCGCGCCACCACTGGAGGGGCCCCGACGGCCCGGCCCACCACCTCATCGACCCCCGCACGCTCCGCCCCGCCGCTACGGGCGTGGGCGCGGTCACCGTCGCCGCCGCTACCGCCGTCGCCGCCGAGGTGCTGGCCAAGGAACTCTTCATCGCCGGGCCCGCGGCGCTCGCCTCCACCGAGGGTTGGCCGGGCGCGGTGTGGTGGGTCGACGACGCGGGGGGACTGCGCGGAAACCTGCGGGCGCGGGAGGCGGTGGCCTCCGCCGGGGGTGGGCGCGGGGCGTCCTGCCCGACCGCGGCCGTCGACGGGGCGAGGCGGCCTGTAGCCGGCTTGGCGGCCGAGCTATCGGCGGGGACGGCGGCCGCGCTCGGCGGCCGTCCGGCGCCGGGGGCAGGGGCGGAGACATGGAGGCGGAAGGCCGGATGGCGATGGACTCCATGAATACGCGTCCGCCAGGCCGCCGGGGAACCGGGGCCGCGGCCGCGGTGCGGGAGGCCGGCGCCTACCGTCCCTTCGGCCTCCTTCCGTCGCTGCTGGTGGTCCTGGGATCGGCCGCGCTGGCGGCCGCATTGGGCCTGGTGGTCCTGCGCCTCGCCCATGCGCCGGCAAGGGAGTTGCCGTGGACGGTGGCACGCGCGGCGGGGCTGGTGGCCTACGGGCTCCTCTGGCTGCTCACCCTCACCGGCCTGGTGCGGTCCCACCCCCGGCTGCGCACGCTGGGCGCCCACCTGCTGCCTTGGCACCAGTGGCTGGGGCTCTTCACGCTCGCCTTTTCGGGGGTGCACGGGGCGGCGGTGGTCGTGGACCCGTACGCCGGAGTCGGCCTCCTCGGGGCGCTCTGGCCCGGCCTGTCCCACTACCGCACCATTCCCGTCGCCTTGGGCACGACGGCGCTCTGGGCACTCGTTTTGGTGGGCCTCACGGCCCGCTTCGGCCAGCGCTGGCTGGGTGGGGTATGGCGGGAGATCCACAGGGGCGCGCTGGTGGCGTTCGTGCTGGCGTTCTTCCACAGCGTGCTGGCCGGTTCCGACAGCCGCTGGCTGGCGGCCTGGTACGTCGTCTCCGCCGGAACTGTCTGGCTGGTCGGGGTGTCGCGGTACTGGACGGGCGTGGCGCAGCCTGCGCGGGGCGAGGTTCCGCGGCGGCGTTCGCCCGGGGCGCGGGCGGACCGATCCGAGTGAGGGCTGGGGCAACCCGGTGGGCGGGGCGGCGGACCCCGCGGCCGAGAGGGGTGGCGGGGCGGGGATGGCGGCATCCGGTGCCCCCGGCGCCCGCCTACCCCGCAGGCGCCTACTCTAGAAGCGGCCGCCCGGAGGCCCCATCGGAGAAGACCGGCCGGAGCCGCTCGGCCAGGGACCGCACATCGACGGGGTGGGTGGTGTCGACCCGGATGACCGTACCGATACCCATCGGGCGGTCGTACTCGACGTAGTAGTCGGGTGCGAGGACCGCCACGACGTGGGCGGGGTGGCGGTCCGGTCCGGCGCCCCGAACGGCGTACCGCCGTGCCGCCTCGTCCGGCGGACAGTCACAGTACACCTCCGCCACGGCAGCCCCGAGGCCGAGGATGCGCCCCCGCTCGTATGCGCTATGCGGACGGAAGTTGGCTTCGAGCACGGCGCGGGGGCTCCGCGCCGCCAGCGCCCAGAGGACCTCCATGGCCGCACCGCCGAGGCGCCGGGACCAGGGGCGATCCCCCGCCGGGGGGTTCACCGCGTCCCAGAGCGCCTCCTTGATGATGTCCTTGCTGAGCAGGGCGAAACCCAGTTCCGCCGCCAACGGGCCGGCCAGAGTGCTCTTGCCCGCTCCCGGAGCCCCCGAGACGAGGACGATCTGGCGCTGCGGGGCAGGCATCTGGCGCATCCCCCTGCCGGTGGCCGGGTGGGGAGGCTCAGCCGCTCGCCCCCGTCTGGACGGGCGTGAGGCACGGCCAGCATCCCCGCGTCGCCCGATTCTCCGCCGGGTGCCCCATGCCCCTCCGCATTCCTCGTAACGGGGCCTGACGCCCCCGCGAGGCCGGGGGCAGTCGGCCCCACCTCCGGCGGGCAGTCCGCCCGCTGCCCATGCCGCACGTCCCGGTCGCCCTGCGGCGGCCAGCGGTTCAGAGGCGGACGGGTCGGGGCGGCGAAGCCATCCACGGCCACGTGGCGGAGCGCGCGTGCCAGGGACCCCGCCACGCCTGCATGCGCCGCGGCCCAAACGGCCTCCGCCACCTCGTCGCGGGAACCCACGCCCAAGCGGTGAGGGATTGGGACCACGCGCCCGGAGGCGCTGGTGCACCCCCGCTGTGGTCCAGTGACACCACCGTTGCTGCGGGTGTGAGACCCGGGAGGCGCGCCCGCGACCACCGCCCCTTCCGCGCCCGCCGTCGCCCTCGTCCGGGTCGGAGGGCGGCAGGGGCGCGGCCGTCTTCTCGCGGTGGTTCGCGGCGCGCGGACGGTTGGTGGTCGCCCAGTGCGCCAGCGGTCACCGGGCCGTCGTCGACTCCGGCGAATGACAGGTCGCGCCCCGGGCGTGTCGGGCTCCGCGCGGACGGGCCCGAACAGGCGGCGCCTGGTTGGGGGGGGCCCGGCCGGCGGCGTTCTTCGGCACGGTGACGCTGCGGAGTGCGCCCGGTGTGGATCGCCTGGCGGGGCCATCAGGGGTACGCCGTTCGGCGTCGTGCGGCACAGGGTGCGGCCCCGGCGCGCAGCCACCGACGCAAGGGCAACCGGAGGAGTGGCCGACCATGCGGCGGGCCCCGGCCCGCCGTTGCCGAGACCGGGCCGGTCGCGGGATCCGTTGACCGGTGGCCTGGCCATCATCGTCGAGTGTGATGGTTTCCGCGACGTGCATCCTCCGTAGTAGAGCAGCAGCAGCAGGGCGAGCACGACGCCGAGCAGGCCCGCGCGCAGGCCGGCCACCTCACCGAGCGCGCCGCCCGGGCCCAAAACGACTAACGGCGCCGTAAAATTTTAACTCTCGGCCGACCGTTCAGGATGGGCGTGGGGTCGGATGCGGTAGTTCCACTGCGGATGGAACTCGTACGGCTCGATCTGGACGTGGGCAAGGTCCTCGTCGGTCACCTGGATGCCGGTGGGATAGGGCGTCTGATCAAGCTGGCAGTTTACCCTGAGACCCGCGGCGGTGCTGGTGTGGGCGATCACGTTGACAATGACCTCGTAGGAGGTGAACGGGCGCCCTCGCGCGTTGATGCTGATGTAGGAGAACAGGCGGTGTTCTATGGCGTTCCACTTGCTGGTTCCGGGTGGGAAGTGTCGCACCTCGACGCTCAGGCCGGTGGCGTCCGCCAGGCGCTGAAGCTGGGTGCGCCAGAGCCGGCAGCGAGGGCTGTTGCTACCCCCGCCGTCGGCGGTGATCAGCAACTCCGTCGCCTGCGGATAGGCCGCTTGGCCCATGGCGATCCACCAGCTCTGGATGCTGTTGATGGCGAAGACTGCGGTGTCGTGGTCCGTGCCGACTGTCACCATTGCCTCATTGCGCGTGACATCGACGACGCCATGGGGGCTGACCTTGCCGAGTTCAGTGGGGAAGTCGTGCATTTCCACGGCCTGGGGTTGCCCCTTGGGCTGCCACTCTCGTCCTCCGTTTTTGAAGTTGCCGATCAACTCCTTTTTCTTAGTATCAATTTAACTACTCAGGTGTCCCGCGCGGACCGGGCGAAACAATCGCTGGACAGCCAACGCGGCCCATGTTAGGGTGGTCTCACCCTGGCACCTCCGGGGTGGGAGGGGCTGCCACGTGGGCGCGGCGCCGCCGACCAGAGAAGAAATTATTGCCCTGTGCGCGGCGGCCCCGGAGCAGGTGGCCGATCTGGTCCTGGCTCTGTATGCCCGGGTGCAGGCGTTGGAGGAGCAGGTCCGAGAGCTGCAGCGCCAGCTCGGCCTGAACAGCAGCAATAGCGGCAAGCCGCCATCGAGCGATGGCTACCGGAAACCGGCGCCCAAGAGCCTGCGCACCAAGAGCGGCCGACCGTCCGGCGGCCAGCCCGGCCATCCAGGGCAGCGATTGGAGTTCCGCGCAGATCCCGAGAATGTACTGTACCCACGACGTCGCTCAGGCTGGGAAAGGCCACGCCTGTGCGCGTGACGATGCGGCCAGGCGGGTCTCCGCGCCCGTCGGCGCCCCAC
>Ga0209012_1002343_pt1 | contig 16710 bp, 19 predicted proteins | sample RS3BMetagenome_FD_184735 | JGI IMG/M metagenome (GOLD analysis project Ga0209012, IMG submission 184735) | Ferric oxide microbial mat and aquatic microbial communities from Rainbow Spring, Yellowstone National Park, USA - RS3B (SPAdes) (version 3) ...
CGGTGCTTGCGGGCGACGCAATATCGCGCGACTTCTCCCGTGAGGGCTACTTTACGCTCACACAGCCGGTGAGGAGGTCGGAGATAATGCTTGCAAGATTCCTTTCGGCTTTCACGGCCGCGCTCATCGTGCTCTTAGTGATCGTAGGTATAGGTGTGGGCTTCAGTGAGTACATGTATTCGGGTGTGGTGCCGAACATCATCCAGATAACCCTTGTTGGACTACTATACGCTGCCTCGCTCACCGCGTTTGTGATGATGTTCAGCTCACTTTCAAAGAGTGCAGCCCTCTCGATCGTAACGGCCATACTCGTGCTCATAATAGCTATGCCCATCGTTCAGTCTGTCGTCGAGTTCCTTAGTGGTGTTGAGCCATGGTTCCTGATAACATACGCGTCCGAGGTTATATCCAACCTCGCACAACAGAGCTACCCACCCCATCTGGTCACCGAGCGGTTTGGAAGTAGAACCATCTATCTGTACTCTCCTGGAACACTGGAGGGTGTAGCGATAATGTTTGGATACCTGGTAGTTAGCGGGTTGGTGGCTTGGGCTGTTTACTCGAGGAAGGAGCTAAAGTAGGATCATACGCTAACTCGGCGCTGAAGGTTGCACGGCTGACTGGTTCAGAGCAGATTCACCGCGAAGCCCAGTATGAATCCGAGGAATACTCCCAGGTAGACTGTTCTGCTTGTGTTTGTTTCCCTGAAGAGTGTCTTGATGATGGGTAGGATAACGTAGAGTATTCCGCCTATAGCTAGGCCGTCGAAGAATGTGTCGAAGGCTGTAGAGTTATAATAGTATCCCACCACTGCTCCTAGTATAGTGGGGAGCCCCCCTATGAGTAGTAGTGGTACCACGAGTATGAGCGACTTCTGCTCCGTTTTTGCTATGAATGGCGAAGCTATGGGGAAGCCTTCAGTGGCGTTTTGCAGTGTAAATCCGAGTAGCACTACAAGCGTGATACCCGTTATGCCTATGATTGAGCCGAGTGAGCCGAACACCAAGCCTTCGGTTAGGTTCTGAAAGCCTATCCCCAAAGCTATGAGGAGTGACAGTTTCGCGGGGCTTAGCCCACCTCTGCTTCGCTCTCCGAGCATTAAGAGTAGTAGAAAGCCCAAGATGAGGGACGCTGTGAACACGAGGTCGAGGTAAGGTGATGTACCGTAGCCGTAGAGCGAACCATTGTAGAGGTTGGATGAAACGTCGGAGAACACGTCCCCAATCAGGAAGACCAGTATTCCTACGGCCACAGCGTTCAGCAAAATAGTTTTATCTTTGTGAATACTCTTACTCATCACAAGAGGTAGTGACAGGTAGATGGATAATCCCATTACCGCTGAGAAGGCGAAGACCTCGGCTAAACCCACCATACATTACCCATGACATAAGTAATATTTAAGGTGAACTATGAAGCAATCAACCAAAAAACACCCATCATCAAACCGTAAACCACTAAACCAGCCGCTAAGCCCAAGCCCTCAAAGAATCCCCCATCCTAATCCACCCGCCGCCTACTAGAGAAAGCCCAAACCACAACCCTGTATTATACGCTGAAAATGATGGGTGACCCATGATCCACCTAATATCTGGTTGGTCTAATGTGCGATTGTTTCCCGCCTGATCTTCCAATATATTTTCAGGGTCGACCTAGCATTCAGGTAGAGTGCAAGCATCGCGAGGGGGGGAAACGCGAAGTACGTTGCGTAGTAGGCTGGTAAAGAGTATGTTACAACCGCTGTGACGGGCGCCACGAGCGCCAATAGTAGGGGTGGCGATAGGCAGCATGATGCGCCTAGAGCAACCCCGAGCGTTGGGAGACCGACGTAAACCCTAGACTTTAAACCCAAAGAGCACGAGCCAACCTCCCTTATCAGCCCGATGTTAGCCACTACCAGCACCGCGATTATGAGTGCAGCGCTGATGCTGTAGAGGCTGAACACTGCTCCAAATATTGGTGGTATGCTGAGGGTTATCGAGGGATTATAGCTTAGACCTAACAACGCGTTTAGGGGTGTGGGTGGGAGCACGAGGTTTGTGTTCACCCAAACCGCTGCGGGTACCCCTCCGAAGGTGGGTGCGTAGAGACGTGTGAGTATGGCCTCTAGTATGAATCCGTAGAGTAAGAGATGAAATGCTACATACAGTGAGGCAGCCACAACTCCCACCCCGCTTTTAACGTGTCGTAAGAATACCGTAAGTGTGCCGCGAAGCGGAAACCTGAAGACAAGGTACACCACACTATACCAGAACAGGATGGACCCAGCACCCTCCCAGGGGTTGAAGCCGTATGCTGACCCCATAAAGTACGCCAAGTAGGACAGCGACACGCCTAAAACCATGATAATGAGCGCGTGCCACCACACTGCGTAATACCTACGATCCAAGCCGGGTCAATATAGAAGACTTGGCTGGGCCCCTGTAAAAATCTTACTAGATTCCACTTAACCACACGATTAAGTCGGGGGTGTGCCCCTCTGCGTCCCTTCCACCAAAGCTTTCAATAGAAAGTAAGGTACCCATCTGGCGACTAACAATGTTTCTAACAACCGTTACTAGCGGGTTAGGATGTGAATTCGATTCTTATCTTTGCTATTATTATAAAGTTAAATATGTATAAAGTCTTCTTCATATCATTCTTTATGCGTTAAATTTGATTATTAGTGAAAAAAGGGTTATATTTAACCTACAGTTTATATTGTTCGGGTGATTTGCGTGTCAGCCTTAAAGGTTTATAAGTCCATAGATGCCACATCCTCAAGCTGTTCTGGACCCATCGGTGAGCTCTCAGGCGCCATGAACGATGCGCTGCCGGGTGAGTGTGTCGAGATAATCGTCGGCGACGAGTCAACGAGAGAGGATGTTCACGCGTGGGCTGCGAAGACAGGTAACAGCATAGTGTTGGAGGAGGAGAGGGGAAACGGGTTTCGCATACTCGTTCAGAAGGTGAAGTGAGTTGAAGAATATTCTGGTGGCCGGTGGGGGTATAGGGGGCACAATAGTTGCCAACAGGATTGCTCAAAAGCTCGGCGACGAGATTAGCAGAGGAGAGGCATCAGTCACAGTATTTGATAGAAGTGAGCGCCACTTCTACCAGCCCGGCTTCCTGCTGGTTTCGATGGGCGTCATGGGGGCGGAGGAGACGAATCTTTTGGAGCGGGAGGTTCTGGATAGGCGTGTCAAGCTCTACACTGGTGATAAGGGAACCATCACCAAGATAAGTGTAGCCGACAGGCAGATCACTACGGCGGATGGATCGACCCACAGATATGACCTGCTGGTTCTCGCGACTGGCTCACACATCCAGATGGATGAAGTGCCTGGGTTCGCTCAGGGGGCGGAGACCTTTTTCAGTTTGGATGGTGCAAAGAAGATGCTCAGAGCTGTACAGTCGTTCACTGGGGGCGACATAGTGGTGGATGTAGCGCTCTTACCCCACAAGTGCCCAGTGGCGCCACTCGAGATAACCCTGATGCTCGACGACTACTTTAGAAAGAAGGGTCTCCGCGACAAGGTGAACATACACTATTGTTACCCTATTCAGGGCGTATTCGGCATACCCAACGTGAATAAAATGATGATGGGGTTGTTTGAGGCGCGGGGGATCAACATCCACTCACAGTTCACTCTCGCAAGTGTGGATGTGGCTAACAAGAAGATTTTGTCTAAGGAGGGTCAGGAGTTAAGGTACGACCTGCTCATAGGGGTCCCACCACACAAGGGTGCACAGGTGATCGCGGACTCGGGCCTGGGTGACAGGCGTAACTGGGTTCCTACTGACAAGTACACCCTCAGGCTAAAGGATCACGACGATGTTTACGTCATGGGTGATACCACAGATATACCCATATCCAAGGCTGGTTCAACTGCGGATTACGAATCGTACACAGTGGCCCACAACGTGGCCGTGGATGTGAAGGGGGAGGGCTCGAAGAAGAATTACCCGGGTAGTGTGTTCTGCTATATTGCGACAGGCATGGATCAGGCTACTTACATCAAATTCGACTATAACAATCCTCCCAATCCCCCAACACCTTCGCAGGTTCACTGGTGGGGGAAGCTAGCCTACAACAAGCTCTACTGGAGCATCCACGCCCGGACACTCATATAGTGGTGGCACCCTTGAAGTACGCTGTGATACTAGGCTCTAACAGCCTTGAGAAGGTTGAGTTCGCCTCGATGATAGCGCTCTTGTCCTCCAGCATGGGTGAGGAGGTGGAGGTTTTCGCTACCATGGATGGTGTGAACGCCTTCACGGTGCCACCGAAGATCACTATAAATACTGAGTCGGCCAAGAGAATAGAGCTCACAGAGAAAGGTGGCCGCTACCTCGAGTATTTCAAGAAGGCGAAGTCTCTTGGAAAGGTTAAGATCACAGCCTGCAGTATGGCCTCACAACTATTCGGACTCAAGAGGGAGAGCTACTCCGAGCTAGTGGACGCGATAGGCGGCCTAACATCTTTTATCGTTAACAACGAGTCGTCAAGGATGATTGAGGTGTGGTGAGTTGACTGAAGCGGGCACCCCGCAGCAGGCCGTCACGATAACCCTGAGCAAAGAGGAGGCCGAACAGCTTAAAACATTCCTGTCAGCGCTTCCGAAACTAAACGAATTGGTCAGTCAACTTGAAACCCTAACCTCTGAGGGTCAGCTCGAATCTTTGAGTATGCTTCTCTCAGCCGCTAAGAGCTTGAGGGACTCGTTGAATGATGAGGCTGTGCAATCTATTGCGTCGATGGCTGGCAAAGCGGTGGAGCTGATTTCCACCCTTTCACACAACTCTAGCGGGAGGGTTCTAGTAGCGCTGGGCGAAAACGGCGAACAGCTGGGCGAGTTACTGGCTAAAATAAGCCAAATGCAGAAGGAGGGAGTCTTCGAATCCATTAGCCAAGCGGCATACGCCCTAAAGGCATCCATGGACGCGTTAAACGAGGAGGCGGTGACCAACATCGCCTCAGCCCTGAGCGAGGCAGCCGTTACGTGGCGAGCCCTCTCACCGCTGCTTGGAAGCCCCGAACTAGCATCGGCCATAAGCAGGGTGGTCAGAATGGAGAGGGAAGGAGTTCTCGCTGCCATGGAAGATGTGGGCTACGCTGTCAAATCACTCAAAGACTCACTCAATGACGAGGCGATGATTAACCTCGCAAACACGGTGGCAGATGCGCTAAACATATGGAGAACCCTATCCCCATACGTCGAGAAGGCGTCGAGATCACCTCTACCGATGATGATTCAAGCCCTCAGTAAGGAAGGGTTAATAGAGCAGCTTGAAAACGCCAAGCCCAGAAGCGGGATGTCCATACTCTCACCCTCAGACCCCGACATTAGGAAGGGCTTCGGAGTTCTACTCGAAATACTCAAAGTGATCGGTTCCGAGTTCAATAAGAACGGTGAAGCAAAACAGGATTAGAACCACCGCTCTCCCCTTTCATCGCAGAGCCACATAAAAAATGAAACATCAAAAAAGGGTGTTTAGTACGCCTGCTGCGCACTAGTTTGCTGGGCGCTATATGAATAGAGTTATGGCGTCTGGGTCTGATGCCCACTCTAGGAAGGTTGAGGCCCCAACCACGTCGGCCTCTGGGAGCACCAAGTTCTCCTTCGTTGTGCCGAAAAGCTTCATGGTGGGGGAGCAGGCGTTGATGTGTACACCTGCCTCAGCCGCCATCTTTAGCATTTGATCAATCGTGGGCATCCCACCCTTCGCGACGAGCTCCTTCAGCTGCTCAGTTGTGAGGCCTAGGTCTTTTGAAGTTGAAAGGTTCTCGAGCTGACCCTTCGTGAGCAGCTTCATCCCGCCGAATGTGAAGTACATATACACCTCCATGCCCTGCGCTGCCGCTGTGGTGGCCAATATGAAGGCGGGGTAAGCGCCATCGAGCGTCCCTTTACTTACAACTAGAACCAGCTTGTTCTTCTTACGAACCTCACCACGCTGCACTTCCATAACAATCAAGATTATATTGTTCATAGACCTATAAAAAGGTATTTATGACATGTAAGCCACCCCGCACCATAGGCGCGGTCTCCCTACACCGTCCCCGCCGATCCTAAAAGTAGTGGACACCCCACGGAGCTCCTCCCCACCCCAACTTGCAGATCAAAAATTCGTAGCTAGGACACAGCAGGCTCCAAGCGCGAATTTTGGTCTAATGCAAACGTTGGGTCAAAAATTCGCCTCGTGCAGTGATTGCGCTCCAACCACACATTTTGAGTCAACCTTGATGGATGCAGGCTTCCCTTCGCGAGGCTTCGAAGGTTACACCCCTCCTTAATGGGTGCTACCGTGTTGTGGTATAATGAAGGATAGTTGCTTTAGTCGTTACTACGTCTCGTTTTCAGCTACAAGTGTTTAACCTAACATTCGGAGTAGTGCCTATAATCCTTCACAAGCTATCACTTAGTTTTCAGCCAGCAACTCGAAGAAGACACCTTCTGTATTAGTATTATCGATCAGATAAGCTGGACTGCGGTTGCGGGTTCCCTTTAGAGACGCGTCCTAATATCAGAAAAAGTTTTAGGATGTTGGTTTATTCGGTGTTTGGCCTATTTCCTAAAATCACTTCAGTCGTCTTATAAGAAACCTGTACTCTACGGGGCTACCAGCTTGTTCTTCTATCTTGAGAATCTCGTTACCTGTCATCTTGGCCCAAGCTGTAATGTCTGGCTTCGAGGCCGGGTCGGTAGCGAGAACCTCTAGCACTTCGCCCACACTGATCTCCTTAATCGCTTGACCGGTTTTCACAACTGGCATGGGACACATGAGTCCCCGTGCATCCAAAACCTTGCTCACCTTAGGCGTTGTTGAATCCGTCATACCCAAATAATAAGTGACATTGAAAACTATATAAACCAATCGGCTTAACAATTTTAGCGGATCATTCCGGTCTACGGTGTTGTGGTGTTTTTAGTGGACTCGTTCGATCCCTGCCCAACAAGCTTGGGTTTGAATCCCGCCTCAACCAGTGTGTCTATTATGCTGTTGAGCGCATCTTCGAGTTGAATCGGTATATATTCACTAATATTTGTAACCTTCGGGCAGCTTGGAGGTGGAATGCACAGACGGTTTAGCAGGTTTAGATCCGTGTTTATGAGTAGTGTTCCGTGGACGAGGAGTGTTTTGGTGCTGGAGTGTGCAGCCATACCCGAAATCTTAGAGTTGTCCAAGTCGATTCTGTTTGGGGGTGAATAGCACGCTTTCAAGCCGAGTTTGTTGAGTGATTTGACGATGTACTTAGAGCCCTCCTCGAACACCTTTTTGGGGGATAGAAAGCACTCCTTAACTCTTATGATGAAACACCAGTTCAGGTTTCCCGTGTCGTGGTAGACAACCCCTCCACCAGTGATTCGGCTGTAAACACTTATTCCAAGCCTTTGAGCAAGCTCCTCGTTGTACCAGCCATACGCAGGAGACTTAGTCCTACCCCTCACAAGGCTGGGGGAGTCCACATAGAATAGCAGTGTATTCGATATCTCCTCACGTTCAACAAGCTCGAATAGCTGTGCCTCGAGGGAGAGGTTAACGGCTGGGTCCTTAGTCTCTGAGAGGACGACTCGAAGCTCCTTGGAATCATCCCGAAGGAGTGTGTCAACCACTATGGGTCAACGCTTTAACCGCACTGGATACCCCAGTCGTCTATTATACTCCTATACTTCTCGGAAGCGCTATGGCTATCGAGCAGGAGTGGCCTCTCAACGTCTAATTTAGTGGGGCTTATCTTGAACACCCAGCTATCGTAGGGGGCTTGGTTTACCAGGGAAGGCTGATTTTTGACTTCCTCATTCACCTCCGTTATGGTGCCGCTTAAGGGTGTGCGCATAGGCCCCATGTATTTGGCGCTCTCCACGGTCGCAGCGATCGCGCCGCGCTCAAGCGTGGTGCCCCTATCCTTTATTTTAATGAATATTATTTCCCCGGCGTAAGCCTGACCCGGCGCGGTGGCTCCAACCGCTGCCACTCCCCCCTCAAACCTGACCCAGACGTGGTACTCGAGGTCGTAGAGTAAGCCTTCTGGGAAGACGCACCCCTTATAAGACGAGCTCATGACTCAACCCACCCAGCTAGAAGTAGAAGACCACGGTGTTGGGGTCTGATGCCATCTCAATCAGTGTGACCGCGCCCGCGTAGTCTACCCCTTTCGGCAGGTCGCCATCACCCATTTTCCAAATCACCTTGGCCGACGTGCTGCAGCACATCATTTTCACGTTGTTTCTGAGGGCCAGATCGATAACCTTACGCAGCGGCTCTCCCTCCTCGGTTGTGCGCACCTTGTCGGGCGCATCACCCTTAAGCAGGGAGGGTCCCTCCGCTAGGAAAAACATGTGTGTATCGTATCCCATAGAGGCAGCGGCGGCGGCATAGTAGAAGGGTGTGAAAGCCTTCTTGGGCTCGTTGACGCCTGTGCTGACCACGAATAAAAATCTCTTCTTAGCCTCCATTACCCCCACCTACAAACACTGCGAGCCGAGAGTTGCCCTTTCAAATGAAAACCCCTCCCGCGTGGCCGGCTGACATTGAAAACATGTTGTGACCGGTGGTCTTGTTCCCATAGTTATTCACGTGTTAATACAGAGGTCAACGATATAAATTTAGTGCTAATATCACCGTGTAATGGTATTTATGTAAAGTATCCTTCTTGTTAAGAAAAGTATAATTGTTAGTTTCGATATCTTTTTATATTGGCTTACATTATAAACCTAGGAATTGGTTTACCCTATATGTGTTCACCCCGGGGATATGGGGCTGGTAGGTGGTGTGTTGGTAGATGGATGCTAAATACGCTCGGAGGCTAGCCGCGAGGCTTAACTCGGACGGCTGGCACTATGGAGGTCTTCCCGGCCTCCAGTGGGAGGCTGAGAACGCTAGGCGTGGGGACACGCAGCTCATGCGCAGGATCGTGGATGAGCTTCGCTCAGATGCTAGGTTCCAAGAGTTCTACCATGCGTGCATCAACTGTGGTAACTGCACCTCGATGTGTCCAGCCTTCAGGTTTGTCGATTTTGAGCCAAGGATTGTTGTCCAGAAGGTTATGCACGCCAAGGATGAGCCAGAGCTTCTCTATCAGATGATAGACGAATACCTGTGGGCGTGCTACCAGTGTTATTCGTGCTGGGAGGTCTGCCCTGCCCACAACAATCCCGGCGGACTCGTCGCGCTTCTAAAGGAGGCGGCTGTGAGGAATGGTTTGGAGTCCGCGAAGAGGACGCTTGAACCCTACAGCAAGACGCTCTTCAAGGTTATGGCTACGGGTACACAGATAACTCCGGACATGCATATGCTCTTCTCACCCTTCCGCGACTGGGGTCCACATAAGGCTGAATTGGTGAAGAACATTAAAACCGAGAGGCTGGGTGTGCCAGTGGAGAGCTTATGGGGTGTTATGGATAAGGGTTGGAGGGTTCCCAAGCGCACAATGCTTGAACTGTTCGTTATAGAGAGGGAGTCGGGGGTTCTCGACTCTGTGAGGAATAGTTCAAAGGATGTGGTTGACATGGTTGAGGAAGCGGGTAAAGAGTTGGAGGAGTCTGAGAAGAATGGTTGACACTGTGATTAAAGCTGGTGCTGATGAGGAGATTGAGCTCGGAGAGGAGGATGCTAGGTATTTTGAGAAGCTAGTCGCGAAGAGGAGAGCCAAACTCGCGCTGGGCACAGTCGAGAATTACCTGAAGATGCTTGAGAAGATGAGGGAGCTTGAAGCATCGGGTGAAATAATGGTTCACCACGTCGAAGAGGACTATGAACCCGTGAGCGTGCGCACGCTTAGTGGTAGGACTAAGAAGGTGCCCACGGTTGACACCTGGCAGCACAAGTCGTGTGGGCAGTGCGGCCACATCCCTGGCTACGTTACTTCGCTCTTCTGGATTATGCGCGAGCTGGGAATCCCCTTTATAGACGACACGAATCAGACTTCTTGCACCGCCTGGAACTACTATGGCTCCGGAACGTCGAACACGGTAGCCCTCTCCTCTGTTTTCCTGAGAAACATGCATGTTGCTTATGAAAAGAACGCGTATCCGCTCATACACTGCGGCACGAGTTACGGTGACTATAAGGAGTGTAGGTATCTCGTGGTGATGAGCCGGGATATAAGGGAGAAGGTGAGGGCCATCCTTAAAAAGATCGACCGGGACCTAGTCATACCCGAGGAGCTCGTACACTACAGCGAGTGGCTTCACGTTATGCGTTCCAGAATCGCTGAGAAGAGGAAATATGATGTTTCAAGTGTTACGGCTGCTGTTCACGCCGCCTGTCACACCTATAAGCTAATGGCTGAGGATTACACCTATGATGATTCAATCATGGGTGGAGTTAAACCCGCACCCACCACGAGTGTGGCGCTCGCCCTCGGCGCTAAGGTGGCTGACTACAGCACTTGGTATGATTGTTGCGGCTTCGGCTTCAGACACATATTGACGGAGAGGGAGGTGAGTAGGTCGTTCGCCTACTTTAGGAAGATCCAGCCTGTCGTGAGGGAGGCTAAAGCTGACGTCCTCCTCGTACACGACACGGGGTGTGTTACCACGTTTGATAAGAGCCAATTCGTGTTTCACGCCCACGGCTACAGGGAGAGTGTGCCCGTGCTATCCGATTCACAGTTCGCCGCGCTCGCCATGGGAGCCCACCCCTTCATAGTGTGCCAGCTACAATGGCACCTCGCCGACTGGAGACCCCTCCTCACAAAGATGGGTATAGACTGGGAGAAGGCTCAATCGGAATACAAAAGCTATCTAGAGGGTATCAAGAAGGGTGGCAGACCGGAATTCATACGCTCCCCTCCAAGGAAGCTTGAGCCACGCGTCCACGTATAAATTGGGAACCCAGGTGTTCACTCATGGCGTCTGATGGTGTTTTGATTGTTGGAGGCGGCCCAGCTGGTCTGAGAGCCGCCGTGGATTTGGCTGAAATGGGCTTCGACGTGGTGCTCGTCGAACGTAGAGCTGAGCTGGGAGGAGCACCCATACGCTGGAAGTATCACACCCTAGCACCCGAGATGAGGCCAACAGAGGAGGTTATGGATCCACTCATCGATGCTTGCAAGTCTAGCAAGCGTATAACAATCCATACCAGCAGCGTTGTCTCCTCCTTCCGTGGCAGCGTGGGGGAGTTCAGCGTGGATGTTAGGGGTGCCGACGGCCCTGTTTCAACCCATCAGGTGGGGGCTGTTGTCGTGGCCACCGGATTCGAACACTTCGACGCTAGGGTTGACCCAAGATATGCTTATGGGCGCTCCCCCGACGTGATTGGGATAAACGAGCTTGAAGGAATGCTGCGCTCGGGAAGGGTTGTCCGTCATGATGGTTCCACACCCAAGAGGATTGGCTTCGTGTTCTGCGTGGGCTCACGTGACAGGTCCACTAATCCGTGGTGCTGCACTGTTTGCTGTGGTGTGAGTATAAAGCAGGCAATCGAGTTGAGGAGGCTTCTCCCCGACTCGCAGATATACATGATATACATGGATATCCGCACTTGGGGTCTATGGGAGAAGCTCTACTGGGACAGCATGGAGAAATATGGTATAAACTATATTAGGGGTAGGGTGGGCGAGGTCTACTATACTGGTGAGAAGCTGCTTGTCAAAGGTGAGGACACACTTGTGCGTGGACCCATTGAGGTGTTGTTTGATATGCTTGTGTTAGCTGTGGGTATGGAGCCAGGTGAGGGTACGCGTCAGGCGGCCCGTGTGTTTGGTTTAAACCTCAACGAGTATGGTTTCCTTAAGCCCCGTCAACCCAACATACACTTTGATTCGGGTGTGGGTGGAGTGTTTCTAGCTGGTGCGTGTGTTGCACCCATGTCCATAGAAGAGGCGTTAGAGGAGGGTTCGGCTGCCGCTATGCAGGCCGCTAAGGTCCTTATACGCAGTTCCAAGCAGAGGGTGCCCATCTGATGGTTGATGGACCCGAAACCCATTCAGCAAAGCGTGATGATGAGAGTAAAGAGAAGGGTAAGTTTATTGTTGAAAGGGATTACATTGAACCCACCCGGATAGTTGAGCCAAGCAGCCTGACAGCTGAGGGAGTAGACATATCTGGTCGCTGGGGAACAATTGTGCTACCGCGGACAATAAACGAATTCGACACCTCCATATATGAGCGTGTTAAACGTCTTCCAGGTGGTTCACACATAGCCAACTGCTGGCAGTGTGGCAATTGCTCAGCCATCTGCCCAGTGGCGCACGAGCACCCCGAGTTCAACCCCAGATACCTCATACACATAGTGAAGATGGGTTACACCTCGGAAATAGAGAGGCTGAAGGACAGTGTTTACCTATGCTCTGGCTGCGGGCTGTGTAGCTCCGTGTGCCCCCGAGGGGTTGACCCGCAGCACGTGATGATCGCCCTCAGCCTTGCCTTCCACGCGAAAGGGGTGCTCTGAGGTTGGTGCACGAGTAAGGTGGTTATGAGGCGACCGAGATGAGCACTGCTAACGGCTTCTTAGCGGGCTACTCCTTCGGGGCGGCGGCATACGTTGTTATATTGACTCTCTTAAGCCTAGTTTTAACGGTTGTGAGGACACGTAGCTGGGGTGTATCCTTCACACCCCTTGATCTAATAAGGACTCTCCTTTCTGCACAGGATAGAAAGACAGGGGGGTTTAAGTCGACAATAAGGGTGGTCGCAGACTCCACTTATCACAACGTGTTCAGGCTGCGGCGAGCGGGTGCTTGGTGTAACGAAGCTGTACACGTAGATGGAAGAGCTCTCGTTCTCTATGGCTCCATCGGCCTCATCATAGCATCCATCCTGGGCTTCATTAGCTACCACGCGGGGACCGGGCTAATAACGGGTGTACTACTGGGACTTGAATCAATATCGGGGGTGGTGTTCGCGGCTGGCGGATTCATACTCATCTTCAGGCGTGCCAAGGCGCCAAACATCCGAGCCGTTACACACAAGGATACATGGGCTCTGCAAGGCCTGATAATCCTGCTTGGCGTGTCCAGTGCACTCTCAAGCGTGTATGGGCTCGTCAACCCCACAGCGTCATCCTCCCTCCCACACATTATAACTCTGGTCGTGCTGGGCGCCTTCCTACTCTATGCACCATTCAGCGAACTCGCCTTCCTTATATGGAAGGGTGCGCTTATAACTCTGAAGACAGTTAGGGGCGATGCTCGGAAGGGTGAATCGAACCCTGCGGGTGGGGGGCAGATGCTTGGTGAGCAACGCTGATAAAAGCCATAATCCACCCACACTATTCGACTGGGTGAGACAAAACCTCTCATCCCTAGACCACGTCGGCTCCACGCTTCACTTTGAAGGATACAACTCAAACAAGGTGGCGGAGCTTGTGAGGGCATCCCTTTCACGCCTCGGCCTCACATACAGGGAAGAAGCGATCCCAAATGAGAAGGGGACAACCTACACCTTCCTCTCAAGCATAAAAACAGACCGCCAAGTGTTTCTATGGGTAACAATCAACGATGATGGGGGGTTAATCACGGTGGTTGAAACAAGGGTTGTGCACACCACAGAGGACAGCGCGTTCGCAGATGAGTTCCTCGCCGAGTTCACGTCAACGCTTCAAGAACCCAACACCAGAGAACCCTAACGATACAAGGGTTAAGCCAAAAGAAGCACACCCACACCTCTCTAAGATGATAAAGATAGGCCATATATTCGTATAACTATATTGAGTCACCAATCCAACGTTCAGGGCGAGGTTTGTCGCCTATTATACCTCCCTCGAAGGCCGCTTTAATAGGGGTGATCCCACAAACCACCATACGTTTTCCAGATTTTCCCCTATGTAGGCGGGTTGGCTCGTAATGTTAGCCCATAGTGATTGTTCAGCTTAATTAGGTCTTGGCGCTTTCATTAGAGGTGCTAAGGGTGTTTCGCAGGTGGGGGCTTAATGAAATCGTCAACAGGAGTTACCTTGGTAAGTGGCTGGTCGTAGGCCTACTCATAGGCTTGGTAGCTGGTTTCGGCGCCACGGCCTTCTTCTACTTGATCCAGCTTGTAACCAACACTCTTCTTGGGGGTTTAACGGGTTTCTATCCCCCTAACCCCTTAGGCGAGCCGGCGGCACCCCCTACTGTACACCCACACTTTGCGCTTATACCACTCTCAACCTTAATTGGTGGCGTAATCGCTGGGTTACTCGTCTACACCTTTGCGCCCGAGGCGGAGGGGCATGGCACCGATGCGGCGATCGAGGCCTTTCACCGTAGGGATGGTTTCATAAGAAGGCGGATACCTGTAGTCAAGACGCTGGCGTCAGCCTTCACCATTGGTTCGGGTGGAAGTGGGGGAGGGAGGGTCCCACTGCGCAGATAGCCGCCGGCTTCGGCTCGTTCATCGCCGACCTCTTTAAGCTCTCAGTAAAGGATAGGAGGGTGGCTGTGGCCGCGGGGATTGGGGCTGGGATAGGCGCCATATTCAAGTCGCCCTTCGGCGGTGCGATATTGAGCGGAGAAATACTGTATAGTGGTGGGGATATAGAGGTTGAGGCACTCATACCAGCGTTCATAGCATCACCCCTCGGCTACGTAGTCTTCGCGTCTTTCACAGGATTCACACCAATCTTCGGAAGCACAGTTCACTACGTGTTCACTAAACCGCAGAACCTCTTAATATACGCACTCCTAGGTGTGGTGTGCGGCTTAACAGGGCGCCTATACACAACCTCATTCTACTACTTTAAATCACTCTTCGGGCGACTCAAAACATCTAAGTACGTCAAACCAGCCCTCGGAGCACTGCTAACAGGTATTATAGGCATCTTCTTCCCGGAGGTGTTAGGCTTGGGTTATGGCTTCCTACAATACCTAATACAGGGCGACTTCAACACAATACTAACGAACCATTTAGCCCTACCAATTATAGCCACACTGGTTTTAGTAGCACTCCTGAAGATCCTTGCAACATCCCTAACGGTGGGCTCGGGTGGCTCGGCTGGGGTTTTTGCTCCCTCCCTCGTCATCGGTGGATTCATCGGCGCCGCGCTGTGGATAGCAGGGAACACGTTATTACCGGGATGGATACCGATACCCGCGCCCCTCGTGATCGTGGGTATGATGGCATTCTTCGCCGGCGTGGGTAGAACCCCCATAGCCGTGGTTCTCATGGTGAGTGAGATGACGGGTACACTTAACCTTCTAGCACCATCCATGGTTGCGGTGGTGATATCCTACTTTGTAACAGGCCCCAAATATACAATATATAGAAGCCAGGTGCCCAACAGGGCTGCGTCACCCGCGCATCGGGGGGAATACAGCATCCCCCTCCTCACAAGGATCTATGTGGTGGATGCGATGAACCCATCAGTTGTCACCGCCAGCCCGGACAAAACGGTTGGAGAGGTCTACAGCATAATGCTTGAGAAGGGATTCAGGGGTATGCCCGTGGTTTCAGATGGCCGCCTAGTGGGTATAGTCACCCTGAGCGACCTTATGAGGGTGCCTAGGGATAAAATGGCTCAGACTAGGGTTGACTTAGTAATGACCAAGCGCGTGTTGACTGTCAATCCCGGTGAAACTCTCTTTGACGCCTTAGAGAAGATGACGCTGAACGGGGTGGGCCGGCTTCCAGTCACCTCGAAAGAGGACGGTAGGCTTCTAGGTATAATAACGCGCACAGACATAGTTAAGACATATGAAAGGGTGGTGAAAACCCTAAACACCCAATGAGTGGCCAGAAACCATTATCCACCACTGTTGCCAGACGCACACTATATATTTGTACACCTAAACTAGACTTATGGTGGAAGACACCTCGAGCAACTGGCGTACAATCTTCAACTTTGAATCAAGAAGCCGACGTGTGTGCACATTCTGCGAAATCATTCAAGGCAAACGTGAAGCACACCAAGTATTCAGGGATGATTATTCCCTAGCCTTCCTCGACAATAAACCCCTATTCCTAGGTCATACACTTATAGTACCCCTAAACCACTATGAGACTCTCCAAGACCTACCACGGGAAACCATAGGACCATTCTTCGCCGACGTCCAGTTAGTGGCTAGAGCCGTAGAGGCGGCGATTGGTTCAGACGGCTCATTCGTAGCCATAAATAACCGGGTGAGCCAGAGTGTACCACACCTCCACGTACACGTGGTACCACGAAGACATGGGGACGGTCTCAAAGGATTCTTCTGGCCACGCACCAAGTACCAAAGCGAAGAGGACGCAGAACAAGTAGCCCGCCAGATAAAAGACAAAATCCACCAAATACTCAATACAAAGAAATAGTCGAAGAAGCAAGAGGGTATCAAGTCATATACAAGTAAACACCCAGCCCCAACACATGCATCAATATACTGCGTTTTCCCAACCTGTTTAGCATAAAAATATCTACGTTCCCGTAGGGTCTGACCACATAGAACCTTAACTAAAATCCATTAAGCCGCGTCTAGTAATATACAAAATCGCCACTCATCATGGGATTTTAGGGGTTTAAAGTGGGATTTCCAGTGGCAAGGAGACCCGTCTAGGATAGCTTACCGCCACGTGTTTGTCTCCGCTTCCGCATCTTGTTGGACACCTGTGTACCCAGCGGAACCTGCTCCTTTGTCTCTAAACCTTTCCGCTCACCCTCCATAATACTTATCGCAGTGTCGATATCGGATACACCTCTTAGTTTCTCCGCTAACGCCGTCTCACCGATATAGTTTAACCAGTTAACGATGTGCCCCTCCCTCAAGTGGTACTCAGCGGCCTGGGGATTCTCCACTTTAAGCCTCCGCAACTCCTGTTTGAGACTATTTAC
>Ga0209012_1002355_pt1 | contig 16640 bp, 20 predicted proteins | sample RS3BMetagenome_FD_184735 | JGI IMG/M metagenome (GOLD analysis project Ga0209012, IMG submission 184735) | Ferric oxide microbial mat and aquatic microbial communities from Rainbow Spring, Yellowstone National Park, USA - RS3B (SPAdes) (version 3) ...
CCCGTGTATCCCAGGGCCGTTGCCGCTACCCGTTGCGCCGATTGGTGCGCTCGGGGCTCGCATGGTGGTAGGCAGCGCCGCAGATCGCATCGACCTCGGCACCCATGAGCGCCTCGACGAAGGTGCTAAGCAACGGGCGCACGAGATCCGGGTGAGCCTTGGCCAGGTGCTCGCGCACGAGCGCGACAAGATCCATACTGGAGGTGGTGGCCATCGTGGTGACTCCTTGCTGAGCTTGCTTTCTCAAGAAGGATCACACGGTGGCCGCCGCTCCGCCAACACCTCCTCGAGGCCCGCCACGGCTCGGCTCAATACACCACGTCCGTGGACGTGACCGACAGCAGGGGTACGTGCTTTTGGCGGTAGTGCGCTGCTCGGGGGAGCCCTTCTCGTACTGGGTTCCATGGGCGGGGTGGCTCTCGCGAGTGGGAGCCCGTCTCCCTCGAGCCCCACAACGCCGCCTCCAGCGGCTGACTTCCAGACCACGGTCCTTTCGCAGACCGTGGCTCCATCGAGCTCCACCCAGACGTTGAGCGCGATCGCTGACGGCGCCAACGTTGCTGTCGCCATCCCGCCTGGGGACTTCGGCAGCCAGACGGTCGAGGTGGCGCTTACTGAACCGATGCTGTCGGACCTCACCAATGCGCTGAGTTCGCTCGGACTGTCTGGTGATTCGTTGGCGACCGGCGTTGGGATCGAGGTCATCGATCCGCAGACTGGACAGCCACTCACCGGCACGCTCGCCGCGCCGCTCGAGGTCACCATCACCTCGAGCGGGATTGCTGCGGGCTCAAAGGTGATCGAGTTCCCAACGTCAGGATCACCCTTCGTCGTGACGAACGCTCAGGTGAGCGCTGGAAATGCCGTGGTCTCCGTCTCGTCGGATCCGGGGTTTGCTGTGGCAACGCCGGTGTCCTCGACGGTTCCTCAGGCAACCTCCCCTGTGACCGGAAAGAACTTCCTGCCGGAAGGCCTCCTCGGCGGCGGCCTGGTTCTAGTGGGATCGATCGCACTGACGTTCTCGGCTCGCCGTCGTCGCGCGTGATGGGCGTGCGATCGCGGATCGCCGCGCTTGTCGTCGTAGCGAGTGCTCTGCCCGCATGCGGCCAGAGCACGACGTCGACCACATCGAAGGCGTCGACGTCGAGTGGGCCAAAGCCCACAGCTATCGTGCCGGTCTCGGAGGGCGCGCTGAGCATGGGGCCACTGCAGCCGAACAGCGAAGTTGCAGTTCTTGCCGGGACCTCGAGCTCGAAGGGCGTGTTCTTCTACGACCTCGCTTCGGGTAAGGAGGTGGGCAGCTTCTCGGTGTCGAATCTTGCCACGGCGGTTACCGAGCTACCAAGCGGCATGGTTGCGGTGGGTCTCGGGAACTCGCGCGTGGGTGCGGTCGATCGCGACACGACGTCGGGTCAGCAACTCGCCTCGATCCCGGTTGCTGCTCCGGTTCGAGGGCTCGCACTCGGCACCAACGGTAACAGCATCGACGTCCTCGTGGGTACGAGCATGACACGGGCTGTCGTTGTGCTCGATGTGACCACGCGGCTTGCGACGACGACGATCCCGGTCAGTGCGAACACCGTTGCGATCGCCCCGTCTACGAGCGGCACCGAGTTCTACGGTCTGGATGTGAACGGCTTCGTCGGCGTGTACGCGATGACGACGGGTCAGAAGATCGGCACCTTCCCGGTGGGCCACTCCGGCATCGATGTGGTCGCATCCCCTGACGGATCGGCTCTGTACGTGCTGAAGGGGTGGGGGGAATTCGCAACGTTGCGGTCGTGAACCTTGCAACCGAGGGCGATGTTCGAGCGCTATCGGCTCCGGCGGACAGCGTGGCATCGAGACCGACCTGTCCGGTACGCACCTTCTCGAGCTCGCTGGGGGTTAGGCCGCCAACATCCAGGAGTGGCCGGTCTCGTGAGAACGCTCACCCCGCAGACCGGCGATCGACAGCCGGTACCAAGAGCTCGGGGTGAGGGTCTCGGGGGCGGACTCGACCGGGGTTCGGCGCCGTGGGTGCTCGCCGGGGCGGTCCTTGTGCTCTGGGGTCTGCGCTTCGGTGTCGGTCTTGGGGAGACGGTTGCGTCCACGGAAGTGGTGTATTGAGCCGAGTCGCCTTGGGCCCGTAGGGAGGTGCTTGTGGAGCGGCGGCCACCGTGTGATCCTTATGGAGAAAGCAAGCTCAGAAAGGAGTCACCACGATGGCCACCACCTCCAGTATGGACCTCGTCGCCCTAGTGCGCGAGCACCTGGCGGAGGCTCACCCGGATCTGCTGCGCTCGTTGCTCAGCACCTTCGTCGAGGCGCTCATGGGTGCCGAGGTCGATGCGATCTGCGGCGCGGCTTACCACCATGCGAGCCCCGAGCGCACCAATCGGCGCAACGGGTAGCGGCAACGGCCCTGGGATACACGGGTGGGCACGATCGAACTTGGCATCCCGAAGCTCCGCCAGGGCACCTACTTCCCGGACTGGCTCCAAGAGCGCTCTCGCTCGCTCGCAAGGTAGCCCTCACCAGCGTGATCGCCACCTGCTACGTGCTCGGGGTCTCGAGGCGCCGGCTCGAGAAGCTGGCTTGGGCCCTTGGGATCACGAAGCTGTCGAAGTCCCAGATCTCGCAAGATGGCCCACAGCCTGGACGCCGAGGTCCGAGCCTTTCGCAACCGTCCCCTGGATACCGGCCCCTACCCGATCGTGCTGGGCGGATGCCCTGGTGGTCAAGGTGCGAGAGGCCGGCAGGACCGTCAACGTCCACGTGCTCGTCGTCACTGGAGTGAATGCGCTAGGGACACCTGAGAGATCCTCGGCGTCGAGGTCGCCACCAGCGAGGACAAGGCCGGCTGGCTCGCTTGCTGGCGCTCGCTCGTGGCACGAGGGCTCTCGGGGGTGGTGCTCGTGATCTCCGATGCCCACCAGGGGCTTGTCGATGCGATCGGCGAGACCCTACCCGGGGTCACCTGGCAGCGGTGTCGCACCCACTACCTGCGGGATCTGCTCGCCAAGGTGGCCAAGTCCCAGCAGCCGTGGGTGGCAACCCTGGTGCGCACCATCTTCGACCAGCCGGACGCCACCGAGGTGGAGGCTCAGTTCCAACGAGTGGTTGACGCGCTGGCTGGGAAGCTGCCTCAAGGATGGCGACCACCTCGAGCAAGCCCGTTGTGACCTGCTGGCCTTGCCGCACTTCCGCAGAGGAGCTCTGGCGCCAGATCTGGAGTACCAACCCTCGAGGAGCGCTTGAACAAGGAGATCCGCCGGCGCACCGATGTGGTGGGCATCTTCCCGGACCGAGCTGCCATCATCCGCCTCATCGGCTCGCTGCTCATCGAGCAGACCGAGGAGTGGGCCGAGCAGCGTCGGTACATGAGCGCCGAAGCCCTCAGCAAGGTCCAACCGGCGAGGTTCCCCGACGCTCGCCACGGCACGGAAGACGCCCTCCCGGCGTCGCTCGCGGCATAGGATTGAGGGCGGATCACGCGGTGGTCAATACACCACTTCTCCGGACGTGACCTCCTTATCGGCGCGGCGGCGTTGCTGGAGCGCTTTGTCGAGGGTCGTCGCTGGGGATGGGTCGCCGCTGCGTTACTGGGGGTGGCGATGGCCGTCGAGCAGACGCCGCGGCTGATTGCACCCTACCTGCTCGTGGTGGTGTGGCGCTGGAGCGCACAGGAGCATGGTACGGCTGTGGCACGAGCACGGGCCTGGCGCTTCGTTGCGATCGCGACGCTGTTGTTTGCGGTCTGGCAGGTTCCATTCGTGGTCGCTGATCCTCGTGGGTGGCTTGCGGGCATCTTGACACCCTTCGATGGCTCCATCGTGCCGGATGGCCAAGGCTTGGTGGCTCTCACGCTCGGCTTTGGCGTCGGTGGTAGCGGTGGGGAGTGGCTGAGCCTTCTCTCGATCGTGCTCGTGGTCGGTGGACTCGTAGCGCTGTGGGAGGCATGGCCGGGTGGCGGATGGCTTGCCTTCGTCTTACCCGTCGTTGCGTTGTTCTTTGCCACGCGCTCGTTTGGCTCCTACTTCGTGAATCTGGTACCCCCGGCACTGGTAGCGATGTCGCGGTGGCCGCGTGGGCGCGCAGAGGGGAGCAGGCTGCGCGTGGTGCTCGCAGCTTGCGGAGGCCTCGTCGTCGGGGGGTAGCGGCCTGGGCGCTCTCAGGCCCACCCCTCGAGGTGCGCATCATGGGTGTGCACACCTCCGGCCAGCTCGCCACCGTCGATCGGGTCACCTTGGAAGTGGACAATGTCTCGGGGGCTCCACTGCGACCGGTCTCCGTGGCAGCACTCGCCGGTTCCTTCAGTGTTCCCTGGGTGGAGTTGTCGGGACCAGCAGTCATCGCGCCGCACAGCTCGGCGAGGGTCGAGCTCGGCGCCCCGAACTTCCCTGCAGAGCCGTCGGCATCGGGGGGTTCCAAATCGTTGCACTCGCTGGTCACGCGATGGCTCCGAGTGCGCTCTAGGAGCCTGGGTTGCTGCATCTCGCACTCATCGCGGACGCAGTGAATAAGCCGGTGCCGCTGGGTCAGCCCGTGCTCCTGCGAGCCGAGCTCTTGAACCGCTTCGACGAGCCGATCTACGAAGCGGGTGTGCCAGTGTTTCTCGGTCAGATCATCTACGCACAGCGGGGGCTGCTGTATGCGAGCGCCTCCATCAACGGCTCGGCCCCCGGGGCCACGCCGGTTGAGGAGCTGACCAACCCTGCTGGCATCGCCACCTTCGTGGTTGTAGACCATACGAGCGAGCCGGACCCGGTCAGTTTCGAGGCTAGCCTGGTCTCCTTGAGCGGGTTCTACCCGTATGGCTACTCCCAGATCGTGCCGATCCGCTTCGCTGCGAGGTGAGTCGAGATGACGAGGTTGTTGCGTGAGCCTGCTACCGCAAGGCCGGTAGAGGCGTCAGCTCACTGGCAACGGTGGGTGAGCCGACTGCGTCGCGGGTTGCGCGGGCCACTTGGAGTGGCGTGGCTGCTCGGGCTGGTGCAGTTCGCGATCTTGGTGGTGGAGGAGCAGGCGGTCTGGAGTCGTGGCGAGTTGACACACGACTACCAGCTTTTCGCGAGAGCCTACGTGCTGATCGGATCAGGGAGAGTACTCGATCCCACTGTTGCCTACTTTGGGACGACTGCTGGCTACATCCGTAACCATTTCGAGCTCATCACGTGGCCGCTTGCCTGGCTGCTCGTCGGGCTGCTGCACCTGCCAGTGCACGTCGTACTGCTCGATCTCCTCCAGGCGCTACCAACGGCCGTGATCGGTCCGCTCGCAGCGCTCTGGGCAAGCCACGTCGCCGACGAGCGTGGTCTTGGGGGCTGGCGGCGCTGGGTGGTCGTCGTCACCCCGGCCGTCCTGGCGTTGCTCGATATCTGGCTCTACTGGGCTGACAGCTTCGACTTCCACTACCAGGCGCTACAGACCGCGCTGATGGCGGGGACGTTCGTTGCACTGCGCTGGCGGCGGCGAAAGCTCGCCGCGCTGCTCCTCGGGATCCTTGCGTTGACGGGCGATACCGCAAGCCTTGTCATAGCTGGTGTGGGCGTTGTCGCGGGTGTTGAGGGGTGGCAGCGACGCAGTCGTGAGCGGCGGTGGTGGTTGTTTGTTACCGGAGCTCTGGCTCTGGCAGGAGTGACGCTCGTCGTGCCGGCCCTCCTGCACGACAACCTTGGCTCCGTGGAGGGTACTCTGCCCTCCTACCAGGCGTTGGTAGGCAGTCGCAAGGGAACGCTCTTGTCGGTGGTGGCATCGCTTCCCGCCCACCCGCTCCCAGCACTGGCTCGGCTCTACCGGCGACGCTGGGACGTGTGGGCTCTTGTGGGTGGGAGCGGCGTCCTTGGCGGGGCGTGGTACGGAGCGTTGGGCATCATTCTCGCTGTTGGGGTGCCGAGTTGGTTAGCCGCCTTGAGTTTCGGGTATGCGGGTATCTTTCAGCTCGATCCTGTTGTCGGCGCGATCCTTCTGGGCTCCGCCTACGCCATCGCAGGCCTCGCCGCGCGACGTTCTGTGAGAGTTGTGATGACTCTTGTCGTCGGTAGTGTGCTGATGGCTGCGGCGTGGCTTGGGGTGTTCTCGCCCGAGCTAGTAATGAGCATCCGTGGTGTCTCGCAGCCTGCGAATTGGGCGTCGCTGCGCCTTCTGGCTGAGCGAGCCCCGCGTGGGGCCGAGGTCGTCACGACGAATGCCTCGTCCGGCATTCCTGCGGAGTTTGGGGAGCTGGTCGAGCTGCTGGATGGCTGCCCACCGAGGTTGCTGCCGATCGACGGACGCCCTGTGCAGCTGGTGGTCGAGCCCTGGCGCGGTATCCAGACCTGCTCCCCAGCAGCACTGCTCGCAGGAGTTGCGAGCATGCAACGCCTTGTTGGCGCTCGCCTTCAGGGACCGTTGCCGGGCGGCGTCTACGCTGTCGAGTGGATGCCAGGGCCCTATCGGGGGACGCTGGTTCTGCCGCCAGCGATGATACCCGGTCAGGATCTCGCTGGCTTGAGCTCGATGGGTTTGCGCACGGGTCCTGCAATCCCTGCGAGCGAGGGAGGTGGTATCGGCACCCCCGCGGGAGGAGGCTTCGTTCTCGAAGGGCTCACGGCTTGGTTGCAACCTCATGAGCAGGGTGTCGCACTCGTTCGCCTGCAGGTTACTGGCCAAGCTCAGATCCAGGTCTTTGACGACGCAACGGGTCAGTTGCTCGCGCGCAGGTACGTCGATGGTGTCGGCGAGAGTGCGACGCTCAGGCTTGCGTTTCATGGCCCAAGGTACGTCCCTCCACACGGATTCAGCGATGGCGTGGGTCTCATCAGGACGACATTCGAGCCCCCTCTGCGTGTCGATCCGGTAGAGCTTCGGGTATGGGTACCGCCGGGCACCAACTCCATCGCTCGGGTCAGTTCCGTGTGGATCGGTCCCAGCTCGGAGGCGCCCCAACCGTGAGCCGTGCGCATGCTCGCCGCCAGGCGAACAGGGGCAGGTGGGTCGTTGGCGTGCTTGGGGCGGTCGCTGTCGTTGCAGGTCTCGTACTGCTGGGTCGCATCATCCTGTTCTACGTGCGGGTGAGCCTGGTGGGAGCTCATCGGGCGCACGCCGCTGCAGTGGCGACCACAGAGGCAAGCTGGCCCAAGGGCGTGCTCGCGCTGCTTCGGATCCCAGCAATCGGTGTGGTGGCACCCGTCGAACGAGGGTCATCCGACGCGGTGCTGAACGTTGCGGTGGGTCACCTCACCACGAGCGTCATGCCCGGGGCTCCCGGCACGTCGGTGCTTGCTGCCCACAACGTGAGCTGGTTCTCGGGGCTTGGCGCTCTGCATGATGGTGCTCTCATCGAGATCGACACCCCGACCGAGCAACAGGTCTATCGCGCGGTCTGGCACCGGATCGTGCAGGTCGGAACGCCGGTCGCGAACACCTCCTCTCCGAGCGTCGAGCTGGAGGCGTGCTGGCCGCTGGATGCCCTGTACTTGACGCCCGAACGCTACCTCGTGGGGGCGGTGTTGGTAGCGCGTACGCATCTTGGGGTTGCACCTATACTACCCCACGAAGCAACGTATCGGGCAGTCGGGATTCCCGCCCGCTGTTGCGGCGCAGGATCTGAGTCTTGCCGGTAACAACCTTCCCATGGGCTCGTTTGCGATCCAGGGAGATGCCAGCGGCTCCTGGGTTGGGTCGTCAGCACCGTACGCGCTCGCTGGCGCAGAGGTGCGGTGGCTGATCGAACTGCTGCACGCAGCCGCGAACGAGGATGCAGCAGAGCTGTCGGCGGTGGCCCACGAGCCCGCAAGCACGATGGCGCCACTCGCCCACGGCTACCTCGGCTTCGACTCGCTGGCGAACCTCACCGAGGATGTGACGGGTCGCCTCGCGACCAGCGGCACGGCGTCAGTGGTGCTGCGCACGCCGAGTGGACCCGTCGACGTCACGGAGCACTTCGCCGTGCGCGGTCGAGCAGTCGAGCTCGTCTCGACCACCATCACGCCAACTGGGTAGGCTGGGGCCATGGTGAGGCCACGGTGTTGACCGTGCCTTGGCAACTCGAGCGCTTCCGACAACGCATCGTGCTGCCTCGCCGTCGCCTGGTGCTGCCGTGGCGTCCACGATGGGAGCGGGAATCCTCCCTCGGCGAGGTCGCCCCCGAGCTGTGCGCGAGGCTCCCGCCCGTGCCGGTGCAGCGGGAGTCCACGAATGCCGCGGTCCTCGTCGCGCTCGGTGAGGTCAACGAGCATCTCTGCGTCCTGCTCACGCGTCGCGCGGCAACGCTGCGAGAGCATGCAGGCGAGGTAGCGTTCCCGGGTGGTCGGGCTGTTGCCCACGAGACGCTCACCGAAACCGCGCTACGGGAGAGCTTCGAGGAGGTTGGGCTCCCCCCGACCGACGTCGAGGTGGTGGGGACGCTGGGACTCGGTTTCACGCGGCGTGCGCGCAGCACCTTCGAGATCGTCGTCGGGGTTGTTCGGGATGCCGTGGAGCTTCGGGCGAGCCCGGGCGAGGTGGATGCTGTCGCCTGGGTGCCGCTCAAGCTGCTCGCCGACCCTGGGCGTGCGGTGTGCGAGCTGTGGTTCGATCCCCGTGGCGGCTGGTTCCGGATGTGGTTCTTCGATCTTGGTGAGGATCTGCTCTGGGGCGCGAGTGCTCGGGTGGTGGCCTTGCTGCTTCAGGTTCTTGGTGCGACGTAGAGCGACTGCAGCACCGCGCCGAGCACACCCTGGGCATCAAGGAGCGTCGCGCGTGTCATGCCGATGCCGGCTGGATCGACGTAGCTGCGCGCCGAGACCGCCACGGTGGTCGAGGAGGGCTCGCGCAGGAAGTCGACGTGGAGGCTGGGCGGGATGAAGAGCCAGTCGTCGAAAGGGAGCACGGAGGAGATGCCGTTCGCAACGTCGGCGACGAGGGCTGCCGCCTCGAGAGGTGTGATGGGCTCGGTGTCGAGGAGGTGGATGCGGGGCGTGGCCCAGACCGTCGCGGGTCCTGGGCGCTCGAAGGAGCCGTCCACGAAGCGCCACTCGATCGCTGTGCCGTAGGGGAAGCTGTCCATGATGGGGTCCGCAACACCGGTTTGCGGGGTCGGCAGCGCGGGGCTCCCATCGTGCCGCGGAGCGCGGTCGGGGCTTGCGTGGACGAACCAGCCGCGTGCCTCGAAGGCGATGTGCTCCTGGATGCGGGCGCGCATCCGCGCCAGCTGGACGCGCTTGCCGCCCCGGATCAGCTCGCGCTCGATCGTCAGCGGACTGATCGGCACCGGGCCGAGGAGATCCACGTCAAGAGAGCCCAGGCAAAACGCGGGGTCGTCGACGACACGGCGCAGCTCGTGGACCGCGAGCGCTGCCGGCGGCCCACCGTGGGTCGCATTCGGGTCCCACGGCCCCACGGCGTGGCTCGTTGGTTCGACACAGTCGTCGTCGAGAACACGAAAGAAGCTCTCGCCGCTCACAGGAGGCCAGCCTACGGCACAGGCCCGTTCGCGCCTACAGGTGTGCTGCAACGAGGAGGCCGAGCGCGGCAAGGAGAGTCCCCGCAACCACGGTGCCAAGCAGGTTTGCCGCTGCAGCGAGTTTCGAGTCGCGCTCCAGGAGCGCGATGCTCTCAAAGGTGAGCGTCGAGAAGGTCGTGTACGCCCCGATGAAGCCGCCTCCAAGCACGGCGACGAGGGCTCCGGTGAGGATCTGGCGTGCCCCAAGGCCGACAACGAGGCCCAACGCGAAGGATCCGCTGGCGTTGATGAGCAGGGTTCCCCAAGGGAACGAGGCTCGAGGTAGCAGTAGGCCCATGACGAGCCGGTCGAGGCTCCAGCGCGCCATCGCGCCGAGCGCTCCCGCAACCGCGACGAGCAGCCAGATCACGTGGAGGAGCCCCTCAGACTGCGCGTGCTCGCCGCCAGCTCGACCGCGAGCGCGTGCACGCCGTCGGCCTCGAGGCGCTCGAGGAGCGCGGCGATGCGAGCTGACTCATCGACGGCGACGATGACGATGCCCTCGTCGTCGACGAGCGACAGCAGCGTCGAGCGCCGCAAATGCAGGTGCTCCCCGAACCCCTCCACCGCCCGGAACGCGGTCGCGCCTCTGAGGCCGAGCTCCATGGCACGGCGCATCACGTGGTCGACGACCTCGGCGTGGTGGACGCGATCTGCCTCGTTCACGAAGAGGAGCAGACAGGTCTCAGTGCTCATCGCACACCTCCACGGCGGGTTCGGTTCGAGGGTGGGCTCGCCTCGCTCGGTGCCGAGGTCGGCGTGCGAGGAGGGTGAGGGCGAGCGCTCGACCCACGAGGAAAGTCGCCACCCCGCCCACCAGGCTGAGCGCTGCGTTGGCGAGTGCAGCTACCCAGGAGCCAGCCTCGGCGGTCTGAGCCAGCACGAGCGCAAGCGAGGAGAGGGTGGTGAGCCCCCCGCAGACCCCGGTCGCGACGAGCAGTCGTAGGCGTAGCGCGCTCGTCGGCGCGAGCCGAGACGCGAGCGCCAGGGTGGCACCGATGAGGAAGGTGCCGGTGAGGTTCGCCACAAGGACGCCGGGGGCGAACCCGATGCCGGCGCCAAGGTGCTCCTCCAGCCAGACCCGCGCGAGAGCGCCCACCGCACCGCCAAGGCCCACGAGACCAGCGCGCGCTAGCCAGCGTGAGGGAGCGCTCACGGGATCTGGTTCTCCAAGGTGGTGATCTCGGCGTCGAGGCGCTGGAGCTCCACCTGGCGCTGGGGGGCGGGCTGTGAGCCCTGCTCGACGAGCGTCTGGGCGACGAGCAGGGCGGCGAGCTCGCCGGCGGGGTTAGCGGGCTGAGGCTCGACGAAGGCTGCCGCCGCGGAGCGCAGCGGGTACGCCGTCTCTGGAGGCGTGCGTGCGGTCTGGATGGCATCCAAGATGCTCGCCGCGTCGCTCGGGACCTGGTTGATGAGGAGCTCCATGCACCCCACCGTGGTCGCGCACGCGCTGCTCGTGCGCGAGCCGATGTCCTGGGGGGAGAGTCCGAGCGACGACAGCCACACCGCCTCCATGCTATCACGCTGGATGGGCGCCACGCTGACGGGCACGGGCGGGAGCGCAAGCGACGGGTTGAGCCGCGCGATAGCGGTGTCATCCCAGACGGTGATGCGGCCGGCAAGCAGGTCCGCAAGTGTTGTCTCGGAGAGCACGAGACCGGTCGTGGCGCCGAGATTCACGGCGACGGTGAGCTCCTCGGGGGCGTACGGCCACTCGGCGAGCCCGCTCTGGGCGACGAGCGGCGCGGGAGGGGCAAGCCCGGTCACGAGAAGCTCGGTGCCGCCCGCGAGCATGGTCTGCGCGACAGCGTCGAGCGGGATGGTGTGCACAGTGATCTGAAGATGGGGGGCTTCGCGCTGGACGACCCGGAGCGCGGCGTCGAGAGCGCTGGTTGCGGTCGGATCCACCGTGATCATGAGCGACGTGTGGTCGAGGAGGGAGGACAGTTGCGGCTGGGTCGAGCTCTGGTGGATGACCTTCGGGGTGGAGCCGCAGCCTGCGAGGATCATCGCGCAGCCCACCAGCGCGAGCCCGACCGCTCCGCGTCGAGCCACCGTGGCTGAGCCTCCTTGCGCGTAGACTGGGCGCAAGTCTACTAGCGCCCTGGGGGAGGTGCGAGAGGCTCCTCGCGGCGTGTTCCCAGCAAGGAAGGTGGTTCCATGGCGGAGATCGAGATCGGGCTCGGCAAATCGGGTCGGCGCGCCTACGGGTTCGATGACATCGCGATCGTTCCCTCCCGGCGCACCCGCGACCCGGAGGACGTCGACATCTCCTGGGAGATCGACGCCTTCCGCTTCGAGTTGCCGATGATGGCCTCCGCGATGGACGGCGTCGTCTCGCCGGCTACTGCCATCGAGATCGGGAGGCTCGGCGGGCTCGCTGTGCTCAACCTCGAGGGTCTCTGGACGCGCTACGAGGATCCCGAGCCGATCTTTGCCGAGATCACCCAGCTGCCCTCAGAGAAGGCGACGGCACGCATGCAGGAGCTCTACGCCGAGCCGATCAAGCCTTCCCTCATTACCGAGCGGATCCGGGAGATCAAGGCGGCGGGTGTGGTGGCAGCAGCCTCCGTAACCCCCCAGCGCACCGAGGAGCTCATCGGCCCGATCCTCAAGGGCGAGCTCGACATCCTCGTGATCCAGGGAACGGTGGTCTCGGCCGAGCACGTGTCGAAGTCGCGCGAGCCGCTCAACTTGAAGCGCTTCATCCGCGAGCTCGAGATCCCGGTGATCGTCGGCGGGACTGCTTCCTACCAGGCCACCCTGCACCTGATGCGCACGGGGGCGGTAGGCGTGCTGGTCGGGGTTGGTCCGGGTCACGCCTGTACCACACGTGCGGTGCTCGGACTCGGAGTTCCGCAGGCGACCGCGATCGCGGATGCGGCGGCTGCCAGGATGCGCCATCTCGACGAGACCGGCGTTTACGTCCATGTCATCGCCGACGGTGGCATGTCCAAGGGCGGCGACATCGCCAAGGCGATCGCGCTGGGTGCAGACGCTGTCATGATCGGCTCGCCGCTCGCGGCTGCCTACGAGGCCCCGGGGCGGGGCTTCCACTGGGGCATGGCGACGTTCCACCCCACCCTGCCGCGCGGCACGCGCGTGCGCACCGAGCAGCGAGGCTCGCTCAAGGAGATCCTGGTCGGTCCTGCCCACGAGAACGACGGTCGGCTCAACTTGTTCGGCGCACTGCGAACCTCGATGGCCACCTGCGGCTATGAGTCCATCAAGGAGTTCCAGAAGGCCGAGGTCATGGTGGCACCCGCCCTCCAGACCGAGGGCAAGTCTCTCCAGCGCGAGCAGCACGTGGGCCAGGGGCGCTAGGTGCGCGACCCGCGCGACCACTTCGTCCTCGTCGTCGACTTCGGAGCCCAGTACGCCCAGCTCATCGCCCGACGGGTTCGCGAGCTCCACGTCTACTCGGAGCTGGTGCCCCCGGAGGAGGCGCTCGCAGCCATCCGGGAGCGTCGTCCTGCGGCGGTAATTCTCTCGGGTGGTCCGGCCTCGGTGTATGCCCCTGGGGCGCCGGGGATCGATCAGCGGATCTTCGACGAGCACGTGCCGATCCTTGGGATCTGCTACGGCGCTCAGCTGATGGCCGCATCGCTGGGCGGGGCAGTGGAGCGCGGCGCGCAGGGCGAATACGGGCGCACGGTGGTCGAGTTCACTGAGGCCCGATCCCACCTCGTCGCGCCACACCGAGGTGACGACGAGGTGGTGTGGATGAGCCACGCCGATGCCATCGTGGCCCCCCCGGCCGGGGCGACGGTGGTGGCCCGCACCGCTGGGGCTCCCGTTGCCGCCTTCGAGGACGCCGAGCAGCGGCGCTTCGGCGTCCAGTGGCACCCGGAGGTCTCCCACACGCCGGGCGGCATGGAGCTGCTGGGGCGGTTCCTCTTCGACGTCGCGGGTCTCGAGCCGCGCTGGACGAGCTTCTCCATCATCGAGGACGCGATCGCCTCGATCCGCGCCCAGGTGGGCAAGGGTCGTGCGATCTGTGCGCTCTCGGGAGGTGTCGACTCGACGGTGGCGGCAGCGCTCGCCGCCGAGGCGCTCGGCGACCGACTCACCTGCGTGTTCGTCGACACGGGTCTGCTGCGCGAGGGCGAGGTACAGCAGGTCGAAGCGTTGTTTCGCTCGCAGTTCGACATCGAACTGCTCGTCGTCGACGCTGCCGAGCGCTTCTACGAGGCCCTGCGAGGTGTGACGGACCCCGAGGTCAAGCGCAAGGTCATCGGCGAGCTCTTCATCCGGATCTTCGAGGAGACGGCGGCCACGAAGACGAGTGCCACCCACCTCGTGCAGGGAACGCTCTATCCCGACGTGGTCGAATCGGGTGGTGCGGGCTCGGCCACGATCAAGACCCACCACAACGTCGGCGGCTTGCCTGAGGACGTCGCCTTCGAGCTCGTCGAGCCGCTACGGCTTCTCTTCAAGGACGAGGTACGCCGCATCGGCGTCGAGCTTGGGATCCCGGAGTCGTTCATCTGGCGCCAGCCCTTCCCTGGGCCCGGGATCGCCGTGCGGGTGCTGGGCGAGGTTACGCCGGAGCGGGTGTGCACGGTGCGCCAGGCGGATCTCATCGTGCACGAAGTGCTCGCGGAGGCGGGGCTCGAGCGCTCGCTCTGGCAGGCGTTCGCGGTCCTCGCGCCGAGCCTTCGCTCGGTTGGTGTCTCGGGTGACGCTCGTACCTACGACTCCCCGGTGATCGTGCGCGCCGTGGAGTCCGAAGACGCCATGACCGCCGACTGGGCCAGGCTCCCGTACGAGGTGCTCGATCGCATCGCCCGTCGTATCGTGAACGAGGTGCCCGGGGTGAACCGGGTGGTTTATGACATCACCTCCAAGCCGCCGGGCACGATCGAGTGGGAGTGAGGCGGTGCTCGAGGAGCTCCTCGAGGATCTGAACCCAGCCCAGCGCGAAGCGGTGAGCGCGCCGGTGGGGCCGGTGCTCGTGCTCGCGGGGGCCGGTTCCGGCAAGACTCGCGTGCTGACACGCCGCATCGCCTGGCTGCTCGCGAGCGGGGAGCGCCCCTCGGCGATTCTCGCCATCACCTTCACTAACAAGGCGGCGGGCGAGATGGCCGAGCGGGTGCGCAGGGTGGTGGGCGAGCGTGCAGACGGGCTCTGGGTGTTCACCTTCCACGCGGCCTGTGCTCGCATGCTGCGCCTGCACCCGGAGCTCGGTGGTCTGCGTCCCGGCTGGAGTATCTACGACCAAGACGACGCCCGCCGACTCCTGGAGCGCACCATCCGCCGCCTCGACCTCGACACGAAGCGTTTTCCGCCGCGAGCCATCGCCGCCGAGCTCTCGCTGGCCAAGGCCCGCCTCGTCGATCCGGAGCGCTTCACCGAAGTTGCTACTGGTCTCTACGAGCGCCAGGTAGCTACCATCTACCGCGCCTACCAGGCCGCGCTGCGCGAGGCCAACGCGGCCGACTTCGACGACCTCATTGGGCTGGTCGTGGGGGGGCTCACCGAGCGGCCGGAGCTCGCGGAGTACTGGCAGCGCCGGTTCCGCCACGTCCTCGTCGACGAGTTCCAAGACGCCAATCCCGCCCAGCACGAGCTCGTGCGGTTGCTTGCCCGCGAGCATCAGAGTGTGTTTGCCGTCGGGGATGTCGACCAGTCAATCTACGGGTTCCGAGGGGCGGATCCCGAGGGTGTGCTCGCCTTCGAGGAGCGCTTCCCGGGGGCTCGCGTTGTGACGCTGGAGCAGAACTACCGCTCGACGAACGCGATTCTTGAGCTCGCCAACGCCGTCATCGCGCAGAACCGTCGCCGCTACGCCAAGCACCTCTTCTCGGAGCTCGGAGCGGGAGAGCCGGCGCTGCGCTACCAAGCCTCCGACGAGCGCGATGAAGCGCAGTGGGTGGCTGCTCAGCTCCGTCGACTCGTGGCCGACGGCACACCGGTCGACGAGATCGCCGTGATCTTTCGCACCAACGCCCAGAGCCGTCCGCTCGAGGAGGCGCTCTCCGAGGCGGGACTGCCGTTTCGGGTCGTGGGTGGGGTTCGCTTCTACGAGCGTCGCGAGGTGCGCGACCTGCTTGCGTATCTGCGGCTTCTCGAGAACCCGGACGACGACGTCGCGCTCGTGCGCGTGCTCAACGTCCCCCGCAGGGGGATCGGCCGGGGCTCGGAGGAGGCGCTTGCTGCCGCAGCACGCCTTCGTGGCCGGTCGATGCTGCGACTGCTGCGTGAGGAGGGCGTGGGGGTGCTAGGCCTGACCCCTCGACAGGAGCGCTCGCTGGAGCGCTTCGTTGCACTCGTGGACACGCTCAGCGACGCGGCGAGCAAGCTGCGCCCTGCTGAACTGCTCGACCTCGTCGTGGCCGAGACCGGCTACCTCGAGTATCTCAATGAGGACGATCCGATCACGGTGGAGGGAAGGCTCGAGAACATCGCGGAGCTCCGCGCCTCCGCCGAGGAGTTCGAGGACCTTGCGAGCTTCCTGGAGCGGGCGGCTCTTATCTCGGCAGTCGACGAGGCGATGGGTGCTGGAGGTGTGACCCTGCTCACGGCGCACGCTGCCAAGGGGCTCGAGTTCGATGTGGTAGCGGTGGTTGGCCTTGAGGAAGGTGTGTTCCCCCATGCGCGCTCGCTTGTGGAGGCAGAGGGGGTCGAGGAGGAACGGCGGCTCTTCTACGTTGCGCTCACCCGTGCGCGGCGCGCTCTGCTCCTCTCCTCGGCGCGACGGCGCTCGAGCTGGGGGGAGCCGCTCTACAACCCAACGAGCCGATTCCTCGAGGAGCTGCCCACGGAGCTTGTCGAGGACGCTGCAGTGGGAGAGCGGCTCTGGGATGCTCCGGCGTTGGTGCGTGTGGTGACCCCAACGTCGCCGCGCACCCAGCGCCGACACCCGTGGCGCGAGGGCCAGCGTGTATTCCACGCCCGCTACGGGGAGGGGTCCATTCGAGCCGTCATCCCGCGCGGGATCGACGAAGAGCTCGTCATCGCCTTCGAGGGGGCCGGGGAGCGGCGCTTCTTCGCCTCGATGGTCAAGCTGCGAGCGCTCGAGGGCTGAGCACGCGCGGCCCGACCCGTGAACGGTCGTGCGGCGCATGCTTGCGAAGCGGCTCGTGGGAGTTGCGTCGGTGCGCAACGAAGCCGTCGAGAGCTTGGTGCCCACGGTCGGCGTTGCAGGGACCGAGAAGTCATCGGAGGGGTAGCAACTGTTGGCAATCCAGCCTGC
>Ga0209012_1002365_pt1 | contig 16549 bp, 11 predicted proteins | sample RS3BMetagenome_FD_184735 | JGI IMG/M metagenome (GOLD analysis project Ga0209012, IMG submission 184735) | Ferric oxide microbial mat and aquatic microbial communities from Rainbow Spring, Yellowstone National Park, USA - RS3B (SPAdes) (version 3) ...
CAGGATCAGTGGCTGCCCATTCCAAGACGCCCCAGCTGGGGCTCCGCTCGAAGCGACGCATGCGCCTCTTTCGGGTACCAGCTGCACGACCATGGCGACGAAACGATCTTCGGCTAAGTACGATGACGATTGTGACTCGCCGTGGATGTTTCGCTTAGCAACGAATCTATTCGGAATCTAGAAACGTTCCTGGATAAAGAGCATCGGTTTCTTCATACCGAGGCGCTCGGGTTGCCTCTGGACTTTGTGCATGGCCCGTCGAACACTCGCACCAAGGGCTGGATTCCCACAGAAAAAGATGCCTCTTTGTACGTCGTTGGAGAAGCCAGACACGCGATTGAACTGTTTCACCTGGATAATGTTCCCAAAAAGTCTTTCAAACTCGTACGGATCGCGCAGGTCCAACAAATCCTCGATGAACGTTTCAAAGCGGGGCCGTCCCTGGTGAAACTGCAGTATCGACTTGGTTGATTGGCCGGCTTCCAGGATGCTCGCAGGAATCTCGCCTCTCGTCAGAAATATGTGTACCCGAACGCGCGGAATCAGGTCAGGAGTCCAGGTTTGCGCCAAGTCGAACAGGCCTTGAATACCCCACAGGTCCGCGTACTCGCGCACCACCCAGACAAAAGTTAGACTGAACACGTTCGCATACAGACGCTGCTCCTGCTGCTCCTGCTGCTCCTGCTGCTCTACATGGGAGACCTTATCGTCGGATTGGACGCACCGCTGCTGCGCCACAGCTGTCCCAAGACCGTTCCCCCTCCGCGAGAGCAAGGCGCTCGCTTTCCGTCCCAGATGACGCACGCGCCTCATCTGGATACGCCACGGCCGCGGCAGATAGAAAATTCTGAGGGTCAGCGCAAACATGATACTTTTGATACAGAAGAGGACGAGGGCGATGATGCGCATCGCATTCCCTGCGCCGTCCATATAATGCGACGAGTGTTGTTCGATGCCGAAGAGCGTTGCACCCACGACCAGGTCTGCAACGAGGAGTCCGCAAACACTCAGTGATACAAAGCCGCGCGGGGTGCCGACGTAACGCCAGCGAGGCGGATCCAATGTCACCAGCATATCCGACGCAATCGTGAACGAGAAGAGAAAAAGAAGCACTGCCGAGCTGGTGAAATCCGCAACTAAGGCTACATTGGCATCGAATGCATTTGCGATGACATAAATCGTCAAGCTAATGTACAGCATCCAGAGCAGACTGAACAGCCAGAGGCTACTCAATACAAAAGCCCGTAGTCGATCAATTCGCGTTTCCGTTTGGAATATTCCAACGCGCTCTTTCATGTACATCGAAAGGATGCCAGATTTCCGTATTCGATCCAGCAACTGTGCCGATGTTTCCTGTTTGCTCAGTGTATCGAGAGTCCCGTGCTGCGTTCCGGCCCTGATTCCTCGAATATCATCATCGGACGCATCCGCGATGCCGGCCAATTTGCCGGGAGCACGAGCGCTACATATTTCCCGGAGTATGGAGACCATCGGGGTTGCACCAACGCCGCTTCCGATCAGCAACTGGTAGGGAAAGTGCAGATGGGACTGCGCCGGTGCTCCATACGGGCCTGCCAAGAGCACCCGGTACGCCTCGATTGTCGTCATACATATCCGTTCAGGGGCCAAATCGAGGCCGTCCGCCGTTGTTGTCGCTGCTTCTGCCACTGCTGCTTCTGCAAGGCTGTGCAGCCTGCGAGTCCATTTGCCCACTGCCGCAATGTAGAACGTGATGCGATCCGAGTCGCATGACGGTGCGCTTGCGGCTGTGAACGGATGCCAAGCATCAGCGGGCATACCACACCCTTTGCGCGTGTCGATGATCATGATCTTGAAATACTGGCCCGGTAGGTAGACCGCGTTCCGTCGTTCAACGGAGAGCTTCACGATATTGGAGTTTGCCTGAGCCAGACTGAGCACCAGGATGCGCCGAGGAGTTACGGTCGCCCGGGAGAGCTGATACAAGCGGTCGATGATATAGAGGAATACCGGGCCTGCGAAGAAATACACCGTCCAGGGCCGGCCGCCTCGCAAGCCGTGAAATACCAGACAGATGTATACCAGGACCGCAATCGGACGGTGCGTCCACCAGAACAGGCGGAACCATTTCCGGCGTACAGTTTCAACTCCAAAACCGAGCAAAGGAACCAGCAAAACCATGAGCACCACACCTGTGACAAAAAGCATGGTCGCTGGCAGTGCCGCTGGTCCCGTGAACAAACCGCCACGAAATACGAACACGCTCGCAGCGTAGTTGACGATCTGGGCGATGCCGTGAATCCAGCCGGTTGCGGCAAGTGACGTCCCTACGATGGTGTGCATGTCGGGTATCCATCGCTCCACACATAGCAGGTCGTAGAGAGGTGTGCGGTACAGAACCGTCGCCAGAGTGCGGTTTATCGTGAGCGGGAGGACAAGCGAACAGAATGTGCACGCAAATCCCATGCCCCGCGCGATGGATCCCGCATACCGCAGGATACCACTGGGGCGCAAGTCGACGTTAACGTAGCGTACCCCGTAAGCAAAGAACCACGACATGGCACAGAAGAACAGGAGAACAATCGAGTACCAAAGCCCGTTTTCAACGAGGTGGATATTCCATATTTGCGTACGTTCCGTCAGGCTGGGATCGAGGTTCGACTCGTTCTGTTTTGCTTTGTTCATCAGCATCGTACGGAAAACGCAGATGGAATAACCACAAGTCAAGTCTCTTCGGCAGGTGAGCGAATCACGGACAAGTGCAGCGCCAGCGCACGTTGGAAACCAGGCTTATCCGCTGGTAGGCTCGCTCGTTGTCGCCTCGGAACAGTTGCTGCAGCTCCGTCTCACCGGTTGACTACAGTCCTCCGGGCACCGTGCAACCTTCCTTTCCAAACAGTGCGTTGCCCGAACCACTTTTACTTGCTAGGCAGTGCGCTAAAGGCTTCTGCAGAGCTGGCTACCAACGGATGCTATAGACCGACGGCGCCAACTCAGCACCAGGCATCGCTGACGCATCATGCACTCCATCTAGACAAACCTGCCACCGCAGCCTGTTGATCGCATGCCGCGGCGTATACGCGCACGAGACATATACGCAAGCACCAGCTCATCTGTAGTACTGATGCGTCCATTGGAAACCTGGTAAGAGTCAACGATTCTGCATCACGAGAAGCTCGTCGTGTGGTATTGTCGGGAAGCGATCCGCTCAAATATGCCTATCGTAGGTAGCATGGTTTAGCGGCGATACCGCACCGTGGCGCTGCGCGGTGCGTGCAGCAACAGCGCCGCGGCACAAACGCATACGAACGCACTGCGGATCGCGTTTATCATTGCGTGCATGATGCGCAGCGCCAAACAAGTCTTTTCAAGTTTTCGTTACATGATTACGTCAAAGAGCGTGAGCCGAAGCTTTCGTGGAGTGTGTATATGCACCAAGTGTATGTTCGCTGGGTTTTTCTTGAGCGGTCACGTCGCTGGTCAGCGTGCCGAGTCTGGGTGACGACTTTCACGATCTCGCACGTTGCACAGCAGCGTGTTCAAGTTGGAGAGACTTGCTGGTAGTTTCCGTGCGTTTCGGTTGCCGGGCCGGAAAAGAAGCAAGCAGGTTGCTCGCGGGCGCATCTGTATACGCAATAGGATCGCGCGCTCAAGTGGCAGCCTCTTCACAGTTAGTCTTCAACCGCGTGCCCTGAAAATTATAACCCTTTGAGTAGGCGGTATGGAAACGCACAAAGTTCGATGATGCTCTTAGAATGCGTCTGTCGCCCAGAAAACATGTCGGTCCACTTCAGGCAGCGCCTGTTGTCCAGCATCCTGCTCAAGGAGTGCCCGATACATATATCCGTGGTCTTCCGTCGTTTCGAGAACTCCCGATGATCCACCGATGAGTGGAAGCAGCGGCGCCGCTAGAACAGCGCAAACTTGACGAACGTCGGGCGAAACTGCCCTCGCGAGGAATGCATCAAGATAGAGGCCTGCTCGTTTGAGTCCACAAAGTCGAACAACGAACTCTCGCACATGAATGGCGTCTTCTCGTTTTTGGAGAATCGCGTAGGCTTCTTTCGTACGTGTCTGCAATCGAAAGGGCGTTAGATTCGCGTCATTCCATTCGGTGTCACCGCTTTCCGCCCGCACCCATCTCTGCCAGTACGCCGGGTCATCGCGAACGATGCAGCCGTCAAACCTGGATGCGAACTCTGCGTACGCTTCCGAGCAGCGCTGAATTTCCACCTCGCTCCCCAAGGCCAATGTTTCAATATGATCGCGATGGGAATGTGCAACTTCTCGAACGACACGGACGAATTTTTGTGGGACTGAAATCCATCCAAGAGAGCGATACAGCGACTCGGAGCTGCTCGTATGCAAAAACGACAGCGCAAAACCAGCAGCTCGCATTCGGGTACTCGCCTCTTCGAGCAGTCGGGACGCAATGCCCTGTCTCCGGTACGCTGAAGCGACACTTACCTCGCCAATACCAGCCGCAGACACCGCTGATCCCTTGAGATAGACACGTCGTCGGAAGATTCGCAGCGAGCCAATAAACTTGTCCTGCTCTCCGACAGCGACGAGGATGTCTTCCGACAAACGTTCCACAGCGCCGGGATCGTTTTCGACGTGTCTCAGAAAATATGAACGAGGAGGCGCGGCAGTTCCCTTCGCGTCTTTGAAAACGCCGTAGACAAATTCCAACCAAGCTTCGAGTTCCTCGGAGCGGAGTCCACGGACTCGGTAGCTGGCCATGTTTAGTTGTAGCCTAGTCCAGGAACGCGAATAGACTTTCCACGGAGAGACGCGCTTTCGCCGGCACGTGTGTGTTGCCACAACCGGAGCCTCGCTGGAGGCGTTCACTGAGTGAGCCGCGCGGTAGCCCAGCGTCGTACAGCAGAACGCTGTTCGTGGGCCTCTCGTCTCCCTCATTCCGGTCGCGTCGCCACTGGTCAATGTTCTAACCAGTGGCAAGAGTCTTCTACGGCTTTCTAGACCTCATTTCGTGTAGCAGGTTCCATGGCATTGCCTGCCTCTGGATTTCGGAAATCATTGTACAAAAAGACACTTTACCCCCATGTCAGAATATCGTAGAAAGGGTCAACAGCGCTAAGTCGGCGAGCAATGCATAGTTTCGGTTTCTTCTCTCTATCATCAATACTAGCCATTGCGGGGTTTCTCAGCGACAGCTTCCTTTTTTTCCCTCTTGTCTCTGGCTTTAACCAGGTAAGGCTTTCCTTTTCCGTCAGCTCTATTCTGAGCAGTTGAACGACATGGATGGCATCGTTCAAGTTCAGGTTTCGCGACTTCCAACCGCTGTCGACACGTCTCATGCACAGGCGAAAGTTGTGATCTACGCTTCGCTTGTCGGTGCCATATTCCTTGGACGCAACTTCGTTGCGCCTCCGTCGGTGATGACATTTGACTTTGGTGAGGTGTTCCCAGATGTGCACCACACCTTCTCCTTCGAGGGCAACCCTGTGGTGCATGGACGTTTGCTTCATCACTCGGCACATGCCGTTGACGAGTACAGGAGGCGCCCCGAGTTCCGTGCTCCTTTTCCGCTCACGGTGCAGAACAATAAGATTTTGGGCTTCTTCTGAGCAATCACCTCAGCGAGTTCGTCGGATGCAGCAAGCGTACGCATACGCCGTTTCATTTGATACAGGATTTGTGGAATGCCATGCTGTCCATGATGAAACAACTACATATAGGATCATCCAGACTAGAGAACAATTCGAGAACATTCGATCCGTCTGTTCTCCACTCGTACCGAGCGGTGAAGCACGCTTCATCAAGAGGAATCGCTCGGAAGCGTCAAGTACGAGTACAAGACCCTTTTCCACGCAAACAGAAGCGAAGGAAGCCTCTGGGGGCATATACCCGAGTGAGAACATGCTGCATTGGAATGCCGTTTCATTGATGGGCATATAGAGAGGAGTACTCGTCGTTCGAACGGAATCGATTATATGACGTGACGAGTTCAATGAACTCTCGGCATGAATTTGTGAACAATTCGCCTGATGACGACGTCGAGTTTTTCCCTTGCTAACCCGGCGATGATGTTGCCCGCACCTACGTGTTGCCGCGAAGCAGAAACATAGAGAACCTAAAGAATGCGGGAACTGGCATGCCAGCCTGTAGCAAGAAAGAGACGTCGCGACCTCTACATGTGAATAAGCTACTGGTATCGATCAATTTATGAAACCATGTTTGATAGCGGTGCGAATTATCATGATTCTGATGATGGAACGAATGCCAGCGGAAAATTGCCGAGGGAGCCTCTCAGGGAAGGCGATTGGAAACCCAGAAGCTACATAGAAACCGCAAGCCCTCATCGATGCACTTTCATTGCACGGGCTGTTCATATTCAAACAGCTGCTGAAAATTTGGAAAGAAAGGAGCACGGCGAGCAGCTCACTTGTCCATTTTCATATGACATAGGTGTATGATCAAAACCCACCACTGAAAGACGAGTGATTCCGTTTCAGGAACCTCGCTCATGCGACCGACGCCAGCAAGCTCGCTCGCCCGAAGGCCAGTCTCGATCCGGATGACAGGCGTCTCGAGGCGAACCCAAATTTGGCGACGCCCGCTCGATCCACCAGGGCCGACGTGCACGCATGCTCGCCGCTGCTGTACACGTGTCCCGCACGAGGTGACGCGAGCCAGGGATCCAATCGCCACGCGCATGCCGCGTAGCACCCGTGGATGCGAGGCCCTGCGCTGCTCCGGTCCCGAGCGGGCAAAAGATCATGGTATGGCTGCTGCTTGGATACGCGTTGAGCTGTAGCAATATCGTTCCGCTTCTTTCGCTCAAATTTTTCAGGTCTCAACGAAAAAATCTTCAGTAGAGCTCCAAAGATAAAATGCCAAATTGCGGAAGCAGTCGTATGTATGCAGGAATGCGTCTTGGAGTTGTCGCATTGCTCTTGATGCTCGTCACATATCTGTGCGTTCCGAGTGCTGCGCTCGGTGTTGCCGCTGAGGATACGATTCAGGGCTCGCGTACCGTTCTCCGTGCTGCACCGGGCACAGAGTTTCGGATTGGTGGCCCTGTCACGATCCAAAACATGACGATCGCTGCAAACTATCTCGTTGGAATCGAGGTGGCGCCAATGCCCCCGGGCATGCCAGATCCAGCGGCACAAAATGTTGTGCATTTGGAGGCTGATGTGCACGCCACATCCACGAATCCCTGGGGATTCCCCAATGGATCCTGGATCCCGTACCTGAGCATTGTCTACACGATCAGCAAAGAGGGATCATCCTGGAGCGCCCGGGGTGTTCTCAGCCCTATGACTGCAGATGATGGCCCGCACTACGCCGACAGTCTGACACTTGCGGGTCCGGGTCGCTATGCGCTCATATACAAGCTCATTCCACCGCAAGTGAATGGTTTTCTAAGACACGTTGATCACGCGACTGGTGTACCCGACTGGTGGACGCCCTTCGAGTTGCCGTTCAACTTCACGTATCCGGTTGAAACAGCGTCAGCATCTTAAAACAATGGATTTCGAATGGAAGGATATCAACCTTAGTTCAAAGGGATAAGCATGCGATGCAGCGTTATCCGGCGCGTAAATCCTGAACGCGTTTCGTCCACAGTGCCAATGACTTCCGAGAGGATTCCCCGTGGTGGCCTGTTCGATGTGTAACATAAATGAACTGTGGAAGATGCCCCGGCACCGAGGCGCGACAAATCACCAAACACCAACAAAACCGTCAACACCATGCCGTTCCGTGCGGGCAGCGGTCAACGAGGCACCACAACTATGGTGTCACAGCGGGAGCTACGTCGCGTTCAACGGTGCACGGACGAAAAAATATTCGGGCAAAAATGGATAGAGCTGTGGTGGAATGCCTGTTCAGGTACCGGCTCCATCTCGCACGGACGGTACAACCAGAAAAGAAACTCTGGCAAGGCTCCCATGACGTAAAGTCGTACAGGGGAATTGCCACTGTGCCCATGGTATCACTTGTAGCGCCGCCAGATTCCAGAGCGTGAGGCACGAGGGTTACCAGCATAGCCTGACTGTAGTCTCCGTGGCATCTATCGTGAGCGCGCCACAGCTCGTAAACCTTTAAACCCTGATACGACGCATGGGACCAAACACGAGTGCGCTACGGCGTCAGTGTATCAAAGAGTTCAGACACTCATCAAAGTTCGCCTGTGCAAATGCAGATCACATGCTCGGATGTCGAACCGCGTGCTCGACCGTCTGAAGAGCACTGTTTTCTTCCACGAAATGCGCTGAAGCATTTAAACCTTTGCAAGTAGCTTCCGCGGCCCGCTGCGCCCCAGGATCAAGACGATGACGCAGTACGCTCCGGGCCGCTGCAACCTACGTATATAACTAGGGCAGGCGATGCGGCACACGGCAATGTCAACATCCCTTGAGCCGACGCCCTCTGTGGTACGGCAACGCCGTTGTGTCTCCGTGCAGCGACCGCACCGGTGCTATAGGCGCTATTGCTGTCGCTTTCGGCAGGCTCGGCACTCGATAGGACGTATGTAGCGACCAGAATATCCGAGACGAGGTATAGGTAATGTATCTTGGAGGTAGGGCGTTTGATGGATACCTCACCTCGCACTGAAAAAGACACAAAAAAGTAAGAAAAGAAAAATGCGCATAATCGGAGAACGCTGGCCTAAGTAACCGTTTTGTCAATGAAAACGTCAACATCCGCCTCCCTGCCGGCATCTATCGATCATGTCTGGTACAGCATCGTTGGCACCAGTTCTCCATGGAAATAAATCAAAGAATGATGATCCGGGAGCAAAGGCATCTGGGTCTTTCCTCAACGGATGCCGGGGCGGTAACGTCACCAAGCTCCAGCGGCAGATATCGCGAGTGCATGCCGCAGCCGCATTAGAATGCTGTGCGAGCTGCGCAAAGTCACAAGGAGCCCTGGCAATCGACGCGCATGCTACCAACGCCGCACCTAGAGTTGCGGTGCAGTCAAGGCTCGGGAAACTATGATTCGGCACTCTTGTTGCGCGGTATGACATTGGTGCTGTCGTGCCGGATGCATCACGACATCGATGCGGGAATGCGTCATGCATCTGCAAGTTCGACGCTCGCGTCAAGCACAGCGCCAGGCCTTTTATAGCGAGTCGAGGCGCTTCCGGAGCGAACAATGGTTTTTTTCTGTGAATAAATGAGCTGCTAGTTGCGTATATCGATGTGAATCGGAGCGCGCCATTCGCGGAACGCATGGTCAGCGTCTATGCTCCCAGTTCACGCAGATGCTGATCCATAGTTATACATATATCTACATATATGAATCGTTTCGTGGATGAATACGGTAGGAGGCGGCATGCGCTGCAGCATTGCGTCGCACGCCTCTGTCCTGGCACCAACACTGGTGCAACTCTGTTCGCCATACCGTTGTGCTGTACTGACAGCTCCGCCGCGGGCGTCTACGAGCGTGACTGAGTCGCACCGCTGCCGTGTATAACGCTTGCATCGAGACATGGTCAACACGGCGACCACAGAGTCGGCTCGACCCGAGTCGAGAGCGATTACTGCGGCGGAGCTCCCCGCGAAGCTTGAACAACTGCGCGCTGAAGCAGAGACCGGTGGCGACACGAAGCCCGTCATAGAGGCCCTGTACGCGTTGGAAAAGAAGTTCCGTTTGGCCGATGATGCGAACGCTACAGCGCTGGTAGCTACTGAGATCGTTCGTCTTGCCTGGCAGCAAGGCCGAGTGCCCGCACTCGTAGAGCACCTGCGACTGCTCAGCCGTCGTCGGGCGCAGCTCAAGCAGGTTGTTGCGACGATCGTGCGCGAGGGAATGCAGTACCTCGATCGAATAAAAGATGTTGCGGAGAAACGTGAGCTGTTGGAAGTGCTGCGCGATATATCCATGGGGAAACTGTTCCTGGAACTGGAGCGTGCGCGTCTCACCAGAATGCTAGCCGAGCTCATGGAGCAAGCCGGAGATATTAGTGGTGCCGGGCGTGTGCTGAACGAACTCCAGATTGAAACATTCGGAAGCATGGAGCGTCAGGAAAAATGGACTTTTATGCTGGAGCAGATCAGGCTCTGCCTTGATCTCGAGGACACTGTTCGCGCGCAGATTATTGCGAACAAGTTCACAGCCCGAACACTGGTCGACGAGGAGTTCAGGAAGAGCCCCATCAAGACTAGGTATTATATGCTGATGATTCGACTGTATACAATGCAGCAGCGTTTGAAGCTCGCGGACGACACCCGTTTCATTGATATTGCCAGGGCATACCTTGCGCTTGGGGAGGAATTCCTGGGCAACGCGGCGCTGTATACGATCCTTGCTCCCCGGAACCATGAGCAACACGATCTGCTGCATCGATTGTCCCAACGTCAGCCATTGCTCGAGAACAAATCACCGCTCCGTATATATGGCGAACTCCTGTCACTGTTCCGGATCGAAGAGCTTATCCGCTGGCCAATCTTCGTTCAATCATACCGCAGTGCGCTGGAGGAGAAGCACCCGGACTTGAACTGGTTGTACTTGCAACGCCGTGTTCACGAGCACAATCTGCGAGTGATCGCCAAATATTACCGGCGGATTCATTTGTCTCGTTTGGCTGCGCTTATGGAAGTCGATGAGGATACCGTGGAAGATCTGCTCTGCGATGAGATAACGAGTGGACGGATATGGGGCCGCATCGATCGTATCGATGGTATCGTGAGTTTTCAAAGGGAACGAAAACCAGAGGAGATTGTCTCTGAATGGGCGCAAAACGTCGACGAGGTGCTCGCTTCTGTGGACCGTCTCGATGAGTTGGTGAACAAGGAACGTCAGCAACGGGCGGTGCCTACGAGCGGTACGAGCTGAAACGCACTGCATCGTTTCATGCGTGTTGAAAACGCTCTGAGGAGCATTGGCATCAGGCATCTGGCTTACGTATCCCAGAATACATGCATCGTCTACGAAATCGACCTGGCGTCATGGAGTGTCCATCGAACTCGCGGCAGTCCAGTGTGCTGGATCCAGGAAGAAATGCATAGCACCAGGTCGAGAAGCTGTTGTTGTTGTTGTTGACATCAATCTGAGTCCATGTCAGAGTGAAATGTACGAGGTCCTCTATTTCGGTCGTACGCAATAATGTTGGGGTCTATTCACGCTGTCATGAACACCAGACACTGTAGTATTTTTCTGCGGCTGCTTCGCGTATCTCGCTCCTTTATTCGGCTTTAAAAACGCTGGTCTCGCCTGTCCTTTCAGCTTCGTTCTGAACATTCGAAGGATGTCAATGGCAGGATTACAATCCGGATTTTACAGTTTGCGGCTGCTGTTGACGCATTTCATTAACAGACAAAAATTGCTATTGACGCTTCGCTTGTTATTGTCATCCTCTTCGTATCCACCCTCGGTACGCCCTTCGATGCATTGACACACGACTATGATGCGTTTTTTTCGTATGTGTGTACGGAACCTCTCCTCCTCGAACGCTACGCTGTGAAACGTGGACGCTTCGTGTATCGCTCGAAACATGCGCTTGGCGGATACAGAAGGCCCTCATCGATACCATCCGTCGTTTTTGCACCTGGTGCTGTGTCCTACGATCATAGGCTTCTTCTGAGAAATGCCCTCGGCGAGTACGCTGTCCGCCGCTCACGCAAGCACGCGCTGTTCCATTCGACAGAGGATCTGTGGAACGCGAGATTGTCCTTGAAAGGAAAATTACCCTATGGAAAATCCACACTGGAGATCAAACCGAGAAATATCGATTCGTCTACGCGACCCACTTGCAAAAAAGTACCGCATTATCCACTGGTAGCGATTACTGCGATGGCTCAAGTCCGAGTCCATGGCCCGTTACGATGCGGACGGGCGACAAAGAGCCCTCTGGGAGCATATCCCATCATATGGATCATGCTCACGTCGAATGCATTCTCGATGATACTCCCATAGAGGCGAGGATTTGGCATTCGAACGGAATCCATTCTTTAAAGTTGCGTATTCAGCAATCGCTCGGCATGGGCTCGTAAAGAAGTCGTCGAGGGGCGACGTCGAGATTCTTTCCTCGTCAATCCACTGGCGCGAATTGCAACGTGTATGATTAGTTAATGAAAAGAAAAATCGAGTTATTGAAGTATGCGTGATTTGAGCATGTTCGCTGTCAGGAACTGGGAGGCGTGCAGGTTAGCGCATATAAACTGGATAGTCGTATCTGCCGCTTTACGAACCATTGTTCGAGGGCTTCGCGAATGTTCTTCACTCCGGTGAGATAACGCATTCCATTGGTGACATGTTTTAGGCACTTCTACGGAGCGAAGACCAAGAATCCTCAACAGTACTTACGGACCCGTAAACCCATATTGGAGTACTTCGATTGTCGAGGCTGTATATCTTGAGGAAAAATCACCCGGAAAAATAATCGAGATACAAGAAGCGAGCGATCAGTCTAGTGTTCCATTTTACTCTGACACGGGTGTCGTACCCTGCGACTTTTCTGATGACTGAGATTTCGGTGACTGCTCGCGAAAACGCGTCCGATTTCAGGGCAACTAGACATATCTTCGGAGTAAATCGAAGCCGCAGGCTATGGTCGACTAGCGAGAACAGTCTCGTGCGTCACGCACGTGATAGACACCGGGGAATGACCTAAAATCAGAGGCGCTTCCGTGCCCGCTGCTCCCTCGCTGGATGAAGTCCATGCAAAATCCTGCTTCCAAAGCAAAACCTTTGACAACAGATATGCATCTCAACCTCTTTCTTCTGAGTTTCCGGATTTCACACTGCTTATTGCTGGGTCACAAAGCGCTCTGCCAACTTCTTTCCCTCAAATGCCATCGTCCGCACCAAGGCCACACAAGTTCGCTCGTACCGATTCCGGCCTGTTCTCGACATGCCTCGTTCTTCCTCATCGGTACCGAGCTTAAAATTCGTTGCCTGTAGCACCGTCTTCATGTCTGCGGAAACAGTTCCTCGGGTTGCGAGGCAGTGTGAGCGCCCATGGCCTGCATTCAAGTCAAACCGAATGCATTATCCAAGTACGATGTACGCATGCGTTTCATGCTCATGTGCGCTATGCTTGACCGATCCCCGGGACGCTTTAGTTTTTGAACCATCCTGGAGACGCGATGACGCCAGGCGATTCCCGCTGCAACCCTGGGACGACGGTTACCAAGTCCCGTCTCGTGGCCACTACAGAGGCTGCGTGCTCTACGAAGCCAATTCTCACTGCTGTGCGGTGTGTGAAACAATCTTTGCTTCGGTCCAGTGTCGCTCGAGTAGTTCTCTGCCGCCATTGGACCTATTTATGCGATCGAAAGTCCGTACCGAACCGGATTTGTTTTGCACGGAAAGCGCCGGTCTTGAGGTAAGTTTACCGTCCTGATGCTGTCCTCATTTCCTGGGTCGCAGCTGCAGAACAACCCCGAAAAGCACATGTCTCTCTCTTTAGCGAGCCGTGAACGCTCTAAACTTGTCCATTAAAGCAAGAGTAGCTCGAACCGGTCAAACGTACATCCCAACAGTGCAAGCGCGACGCAATGCATAGGCGAGCCGCTGGCTGCTAGGTAGCGTGCTCAGTAAACAGCAGCGACTGGCAATAAAGGCCGCAGCGTTTCCCACGTCGCACTTTTTGAACACGGGAGCGCACCAGCGACCAAGGCACTCAGCTGCAGGAACGAAGCGGATGCTTCGAGTGCTTCGCAGGTCTTCGAGTTTCAACCTGGTCGGGCCTTTCCCGGCTGCGATCCGGCCGAGGCTGGGTGTTCGGGAACAGAGCGGCGCGGCCGGTTATGTGGAAAGCCTCACGCAGCTGGGTCGCAAAGTGACACTGCCCAAGTCACCGTCGGAAGCTGTTCTTGAGAAAGTTGCAAACATGCACGAGAATTACCCTTACGTGACGCGCTTCACCTGCCCCGAGTTCACGTCGCTCTGTCCTCTTACAGGGCAACCGGACTTTTGTCATATGGTAATAGACTATGTGCCAGACAAGTGGCTCGTGGAGAGCAAATCGCTAAAGTTGTATTTACATTCGTTTCGTAATCACGGAGACTTCCACGAGGCATGCACGATTGGTATTGCCCGTAGGCTCACGACGGAACTAGAACCCAAGTGGCTGCGCATCGCGGGCTACTGGTATCCGCGTGGTGGCATTCCAATCGATGTCTTCTACCAGACGGGGGAGCCACCAAAAGGTCTCTGGATACCCGATACAGGTGTTCAGCCGTATCGCGGTAGAGGCTGAACTGCAGCGGCATTTGTCTCGTGTCGGATGCAAGTCCGTGATGGATGCGTTTCAGGCGATGCAGAAGAGAGCAGACAGCCCAGAAACGAAACTCGAGAGAAGCCCAGCGACCAGCGGAATCATCTCATTCACGCACATATTTCTTAGTGTGCAGGTTGGGTTAGGTTTCAGCAAAAAACATTCAAGTATCTACGTATCTAGCGAGAAACATAGAGTCGCATGAAGCGCACACTGCGTGCTCGCGCTGCTCAACGAGCTTGAGCAAGATATCTCCATGTGGAAGCGCATTCACTTTGCCGCAGCGAGCAGTAAACGTGCAGACAGAAACTTGCCGGTGCGTCGCCCGCAACGACTTCGCTCCGCCGAACAACCCGAGTGCATCGCTCACAGCGCCAGATGCCGTTCAAGCGTTCGAACTGGAACGGCGCCTGCGCTCTCCAGGTGCAAAATGCTAGACCCGGGATCGTTTTCTTGGTCCAGTCGCATAGAGACGGGAACTCGTGTCTCAGCTTATATTAATGATACCGTATTCAATCGCCGCATGCTTCTACGGGAAGCGTTCTTTTATCAGAGCTTGAAAAGACGCGCCCATCATAGACTCGCCTGCACTCCATGATGAAGTGCCGCTTCTGGCGAGGAGGGATGCAGGCTCGCGCGTTCCGCGAAATAATTCCAGTACTTCAGTTCTGGCGAGTATACTTCCAATAAACGACTTCGCGTAAGTATCGCACATACGCATCAGGAGCGTCATCATCATCATCAGCGTTACTATCACCACCTTGAGCATGTTGCCAATGTATTCATTCTCGTGTGTGTAGCGAATGCGCATTACGATCACCATCGCCATCACCACCATCACCACCATCATCATCATCATCATCAGCAGCAGCAGCAGCAGCAGCAGCGGCAGCAATGATGTGAAAACTACCGCCAGTAACGGTACCAGCATCGAATACCGCACGCCGTATTTGCAGTTTAGCTGACAGGCCCGTAGGCGTGATCGAACGATGTCTCGTGATCGTGCTCTATTCGGTGCAGTGAGTCGAGAGGTTTCGGTCGATAGATTGCACGGGCAGTCGCTGTTTCCTCCACTGTTACAGCAGATAAACAAGGAATAGAAGGTTTCAGCTTCCGATACGCCCAGTACGCAATATACTCAGCAGTTGGCGCGTCTGTCTCTAAGGTCTCGTTCAAGTGCTGGTGATCAAGAAACTTTTCCACAAGAGGGCGAACGACGGCTGCGATCTCGTCAAAGTCCATGACCATGCCTTTCTTGGGACCAGAGGTCACCAGCGCCTCCGTCGATACTTCCACAACCAGCACGTACGAGTGACCGTGTAATCGACTGCACTTCGAGTCGTGGTGTTGTAGACAATGGGATGCCTCGAAGGGGAACCGCTTCTCCAGAATAAACATGGCTGATGTTGCGTTCACCGCTGACCCAGCAGGCCTCAGAACACTTTCTCGCACCAGCGGCTGTAGCGCGTTCCCGGTTGACAGGGAAGCAGCGCAACGCCATGAGCCGAGGCTGGCGAAGGCGACCCGACGCCGGGCCGCTACGCAGCTCGCGGGAGTAAAGCGATGCCCCGTCGTTGTCGGTATCGTTATGGACGAAGCGTCAGACCCCGAGGCAAGACTCTACACATGGGTCTATGAAAAGGCTCCGAAACTTCTATTGCCCACAAATGTGACGGTAAACCGTCTCGAGGAGACGAGCGCCGTAGCCTCGTCAACAGCGCTGAATGCCTTCGTAGCCGGGGCGCTTGGCTCCGACGAGCCTGTCTCCAGTCGCCTCGCAGACCGCGTTTTGCTTCTGGGCAATCCCTCTAAGCATACGCGCAGGCGGGAGAGTGTTCTTGGTGGACAGAAAAGGCGTCGGTTGAAACCGAGTCGGCAGAGGCGGCAGGTGCAGCCGCTTACCGCTCGAGAGCGACGCAGACTCGGGTTGTATAAGCTGGACAAGCGCATTCCTTACGCAGAGGTGCAACCACTGGCGCAGCTCTGGCTGGAGTACGCACAGTCCATGATCCCCGTGCAACAGCTCGACCGACTGCGGCAGCAGGAGCGAGAAGCAGTGCTCGACCGCCTTCTTCGGCTGGACTGGCACGGGGCCAGCATCACAGTGCACCAGAGCGCTGCCCCGGAGCGCGTCGGTGTTCACGGCATTGTTATTCAGGAGACTGAACAGACATTTAAAATCGTGTCGCCTGACTCTCGATTGCGTGTTCTGCCCAAGCTATCGACGGTGTTCACGGTGGACCTCAGCGACGACTGGGTGCTGGTTCTCTGCGGTGATGCCTTGCGAGTGCGGAGCGCGGAACGGTCCGTACGGAAACCGAAACGAAAAGCGCTGCTTCTTGTTTGATGAGAGTTTTCCGCGAAACGGGCAAA
>Ga0209012_1002368_pt1 | contig 16544 bp, 14 predicted proteins | sample RS3BMetagenome_FD_184735 | JGI IMG/M metagenome (GOLD analysis project Ga0209012, IMG submission 184735) | Ferric oxide microbial mat and aquatic microbial communities from Rainbow Spring, Yellowstone National Park, USA - RS3B (SPAdes) (version 3) ...
GCCGCCAAGGACACCCAGCCACCAACTATCTTTGCATGCCTATCCGCCCTTGCGGCGGGGTTTTCATGCGCAACAGCCGGCGTACCTATTCTTACTGTCTGAATGGAAAATAGTCGTCGGCACAAGTGCTCTGCCTCTGACGGCTTTCGCCTGGTTAAGGGCATCGACGAACACTGGGGTGTCCATCGTATCGCTCATCTGGTAACCAAGACTCCTCCTCGAACAGGCATCCATGATGCACACCAGGTAGAGCCACCCCTCCTTGGTTCCGATGTAGGTGAGGTCGCTGACCCACAACGCATCCACCTCATGAACCGTGAAGTTGCGTTTAAGGAAGGTCCACGCTCTTTCTGGCATGGCGATCAGGCCTCGTCGTGATGGTCTTGGCTCGGCCACTTGCCCCCGCAATACCGAGCTCGGCCATCAGACGGCCCACGGTGGCAACCGAAACGTCGATTCCACGGCCCCAGAGCTCGCGTGCGAGCCTTGGTGCCCCATAGATGCTCCTGTTGGCCTCGAAGGCCTCTAGAACGCGCTCTTTGAGCGTTTCACGGGCCTTAACAGGCCGCCTCATAGACTTGGCGCCCCTTGTTGTCCCACCGGTAGTAACCAGAGTGTGAGACCTGACACACTCTACAGAGCACTGAGATTGGAAATTCGGCCTTCTGGATATCAATGAACTGGTAGATCAACTCATCGCCGTATCTCCTTGACCCAATCGGTGCGAAAATCGTTGTAAGATTTCACATCCCATGCTGAGCTGCTCGTTTCACCTTGGGAAAGCCGGCGATTCTCCTCGACGATGTCAGGGCCAGTGCCATTGGCTGCTCGTTTGGCTTTGCGAGCCTCGTACATCCAGTTGGACAGGGTGGCTTCTCAAGATGTCTAACTCCTGGGCTACCTGCTTGACGGATCGATTCGATAGCTCGACGAGCTTGACCGCGTCATTTTTAAATTCGCGGTCAAACTTTCTTCGAACCTTTGTCTCTTTCCCCTTGTTCTCTTCCATGTCTACCATATCTACCAGTCTCCTTGGTGTTAAGGAGTAGTGTGTTCCGTTTTGGGAGTAGTTTCAAGGGTCTAGTCAGCCACGATGGTCTTGAGCCTTCGGTTCTCTGCTTCGAGTTCCTTCAGTCACTTGGCATCATTGGCCTTCATTCCACCATAAGTGTTCTTCCATCTATGCCAGGTGGTCTCGCGGATGCCAAAGCTCCGAGCAACCTCAGCGATAGTTTTGCCCTCGTTCAGCATCTTGTCGCCCTCTGCGAGTTTTGCGATGACTTGATCTGGTGTGTGCAATTTGGGCCAACATGGGCTTACCTCCCATATCTACTTTGGTCGGTCTTCTCACATTTCGGGTGGATCACATACGGTACACCGACTCAACTACATAGAACTAGGAGTGAACGACGAACAACAGATCAGTTGAGATCTTACACTGGACGCCCTCTCGATACAACACCTCAACATGTCCACAAGATCAGCCGGGCTGCTGGGCCCTTCTATAATACATCACCATACCGGTCGCAGCACACAACAACAATGCTGCGAAAGAAGCGAATACTCCGATCAGAATCAAATGAGGCCCGACATATACAGTACTGACCCGATAGTACCCATTTCCAGTAATGATCCAAGCATTGCTATAACCGTTTGCCAAGACGTGCACCGCCACAGCCTTGCTAACAACGTGCCCAACAGGAACAAGTACCAAATGCCACAGGGGATCATAGGCAACATTCTTAATCAGAACCCCACTTCCAACCAGATGTAAGCGGTTGCCAACCAAACGCGAACCATCATTACGCGAAACCCGCGAACCCGAATTTAAAGTATTTTGCCGATTATATGTGAACATGGATGGCGCATAATCCCGACCCCCATTCGAGAGCATACCCTGTCTCAGCGCAACACCACTATAATCCACTTGGCAAGTACGCACGCCATTTTGTAAGCAGTACAACCACACCTCGATAGGCTCACCAGGCATGAAATCTCGAATTGACCTAGTCACGAAGCGCCAATCCGGCGAAGCCGGCAAACTAACACTCGCAACGGTCCGAATGTTCGAAACTAAAAGACTTACACGAGCTCGCGCAGAATCCGAACTTCGGTACCAGAATCCGAGTTTTATATACCCACTGACCGGGTCGACACTCGGGTAGATAACGCAATCCACCGTCGCCAGCGAACCTTTTAGTTCAACCCCGACACCATTCCCAGGCCCAGACAGCAACTTCGAAGTATGAACAGAAGCACCCAATGGTGGCTGTACGTTGACAATACCCGTATCCAGACAACCCGAAGGACCGATCGAAGCAAACGAAATAGGCTTCCATACAATACGTCGATACGCAATTTTCCTTTGCCTGACAACACCCAAGCTAATCCGTCGCTCAACAGCTCCAGGTGACAAAACGACGCCGACCCGCGCACCTCGCAAAACGGCCGCGAAGGCGAAGGGATCTTCACCAAGACTAACTAACGGACTCGCATCGACAGCACTGCTATTAGCCAAAACCAAGCCCGACTCACGGGCAGCAACTCGCATAGTATAAACAAACCACTTCCCAAACCGATGCCGCGCGAAAAACTTCGCACCGCCATTCAGATAAGACTCGAACACACCGGCTGGGGGACCAACACCGTAATACCGCACATTTACATCCGACAACACCAAAACTGAATTAATACCATATCGAGCCATAAGCTGTGCGAAGGAAGCAACGGGAATATGCAACTCCATAGCTTCTGCCAACGAATCAGCAACCGTCTCACCAGGAACTGTAGCCGGACTCGCCGCTTGCACCGTGGTACACGGAAGAAGCTGGTTAACCGTCTGGAACCCACCTGAATACCATGACAAAGAAACATAGGACTGATATGCTACCTGAGGCAGCAATATCGTGCAGTTAGGGACTCCATCTAGAAATTTAGAGGTTGCATTTACATACGAAGGGACCCTCACATAATAAGAGGAAGAACCATTCGCTCGAGTATTCTGAAACATGTCACCAAATATAGGCGAAATAATAACCGCAAACAGCCCTACTCCGGACAGCAGGAGAAAGCTCGAAACCGCAATCGATTTTTGCATACGCACAAAACGACGCGCTAATTGCACAACAGCGAACGAAACCAGAATTGCCACACCCATCGCTTGCATACCCGCGAAATCCTTCCAGGGTGACCGAAATATGCCCGCGTAAGGGAGATGTATATAAGCCCACAGATACAAATGCATTGGGCCTTGGAATCCCAACCCAAGCAGCGTGCCAGAGACCCACATCAAGACGCCAAAAACAATTAGACCGATCCTATCCCTTGCAACTTGAACGTAATCAGCAACTCCCATCACACTAATCACGAGAGGAATACCAGTCAATACAACCAAACCCGGATAAGATAGGTAAGCAGGAGCAAATGTAAAGAACTGTCTTCCCTCGTACGACAGTCCCCAAGCCCAAAACCCGAACCCAGTCAACATTGACCACCAAGAAGTATGCTCAAACATACTCGGAGGTTGCACAGACAAAGCGGAATGAAAAAACCCTTGAAGCAAAACCCCATCATGGAGGGTCACAACTGTGGGTATCAACCACCACAAAGAAGTCGCAACCGCAATAAGCGCCAGATACAACAACCGTCTCAAAGCTCTAATTATCCGCCCTGCACTACGAGAACCAACAAATCGTACAATAATCAATACAACCACCGGGATAACAATCTCACCAAACACGAATGGTGGAACCGTCGCAGGCGCTGCTAAACCCAACACCAAAGGAACAGTGCAAATTGCATACCTGGCCCTGAACTTGCTATCAACGACCGCATGATCAACCACCAACAAAACGAAGGGAGCAGCGGCATAAGCCATAAAACCAATCACCGCTCCATTGTGGAAATTGATCAAAGTGTAAGGGCTCAACATATACGCAGCAGCACCAACGCCTGCTGCAACTACATTACGGGTGAAATGCCATAATAGTGCGAGCATCGAAACGCCAGCCAAACCCAGAATCGACCCGAAGGTTACCACCTCTGCCGCGTTGATGGTCCCAAACAACAACTTACCAAACGCGAACAAACCAAAGTAGGGAGAAACTGCCTGCATTACATTAAACGTCGTAAAACCACCAGACAACCCCGTAGGGGACCATCCAGACAACAGTGATGCAATCTCGTTAAGCGGATGAAACGGGACGTTGAAATCTCCAGCCACCAATACTGAACCGACCCGCTGCCAAGTCGCCACAATGCCAATAGCCAAGCCAAAAAGACAACAACCAATCATCCTGACGAACCAAACCTGCCGATTCGGTGGAGCAGCCGCTTGTATCACGCCCAGCACTTAGCTAATAGCTCAATCGTCTAAACAACATTTGTCGACTTCACCCAAATACCTTTCGCTACTGGGGAAACACCAAAGTGTGCCCACCCAGTCACGCCATTTTATAATACAGTAAAACAAAACAAAACAACTACAAATTAGACGGACAACCCAGCAAAACGGACCAACTACTGCCTCCAACCAACTCTGGAATGCATTTGTGGGCCTAACAACCTGGCCCGTATAGTCGCGCCTACATAAGCGAACGCAGTGAGAAGGCAGGCAATAGGATGAAATAACCATGCACTATCAGGAACCCTCCTAAATCCTTTAATCGCCTGAGCGCAGCTCGGAATAACGAGAAGGCTATCGAGCACAAACAATACGGCAGTACCTTTAGCCAACTCGTGCCATGGGTAACTACGATCACCACTATCGGAATAAAAATAATAATCCCTTGCCCTACGCTGTGCCTTACGGTAATATTGCAACCAGTCACGAGCATATAAATGCGCAATCGAGGTGTGGACACGTGCGACCTTCAGCGACCCACGTGCAGTGACCAGTTCACCAATCATATCGATGTCAAACAAAAAAGGTCCACGGATCACGTCAACCAATACTAACCGTCTAATCAGGAACCCATTAGCTCCCATGGTAGGGATACGATCACCAGGAACAATAGTCAAGAAAAAGTAACCTGGCCGCTCAATAGTATCAAACTCATAATCAGTCCATCGTGATGTCAGATACGAATACCTTCCATAATTGCCTAAATACAAGCAGAAAGGATCATTCACGCCTGTCAATGCACAATATCTATCAATCAATGAGAGTCCGGCATATCCTACATCCCATCCAAGGGGTTCAGATGCATCGATCGACGGATCAGAAAATGGAGCGAGCATTTTAAGAAGCCAGTCATCACCCGACAATACATTATCACTATCAATGAAAGCAACAATATCTTCAGTCGCCACGCTACATCCTAAAGCCTTGGCAGCCTCAGCTGTTCGCAAAGAATTCTCAAGTACAACTGCCCCAAAAGACTTAGCTACCTCTATGGTTTGATCCTCTGAACCACCATCGACAACGATAATCTGGATAGCACTCTGAGAATACTTTTGACATCTAATTGAGCGAAGGCAGGCACTCAAGACTGCTTCCGAATTCAACGTAGGTATAACTATAGAAACTGACACCACTGACATCCAACCTCCCCGTTTACGTCTGGCTAAATTCCAAAACGGAACGACTTGTGCTAACCCAACTTGCGCAACCCTACATCACCGGCCGCTGACCTGGAAAACCAGCCCCTTACAAATGCACTACCATAGGCCACATGGTGACAGACAATAAATATTGGTAGTACGGCTGCGAGAACGCCTAACCTACCGAACCACGATCCCACCAACACAAACCAAGCAATGCCTGCGACAGCAAACATCGGGACCATAACAGTTGGCAGCTCAATACAAATCCCTACGCACAACGGTATACCCAACACAACTAGCAACACACCGACAACAGGCAAATAGAAATAAGGGCTAGTGGACGTTCGTAATTGCAGACGAGCGAAACTTCCACGTCTCCCGCCAACATTCGCCACCTGACGAAGATGCGGTAACAGTAACGCCCTACGGTAGTGATAAACTACCAAACCTGGATCGTATGCAATCCGGTAACCAGCCCGCCGCAGCCGTTCACACAGCCAGGTATCCTCACCACCATAGATGGCTGTGTCCCAACCTCCAACCGTCAGAAGTGCTTCTCTTCGAACAAACCAATTGAACGCGGGCCACTCCAAAACTTCCAAAGGATGGCTTCCGACAGGCCTAAAACGATTCCTGAACGGACCGCTTCCAAGCCGTGACTCATATACCGCGCCACCTAAGCGAGCCAACGGAGCTGAATCAGGAGGCGTAACACCGGGTCCACCGAGAGCCGCGAACTCCTTATGCTCCGTAAAAAACTCGACTGCCCGCTCAATCCAATCTGACGCAGGAAAAGCATCATCATCCAAATAAGCCAGAATATCGCCTGACGCCGCAGCAAACCCTATATCCCTCTTAACACCGGGACCCGAGTCGAACGAAAGATTTGTTTGAATAACGGTAGCCCCGTGTAACACATCAACCTTATTTTGATCCGTCACTACAATCACTTCATAACTATAACGGCTGCCAAGACTACACAAACGCTGCAGATTCAACCGAAACTGCGCAGAATCACGATGCAGAGGAACAATAACTGAAACCTCTATTTTGGTCGGCTCTGCACATGCAGCCAACTTGTCTTCATTATCTACCATGTTGCTGCATCCCAACTCAGGCCACAAGGAGCCTACTCAATGCTTCGAATCTGAAGCCGCTGCCGCTTATTGGCCCAATCCACTTTACGACAACCGTGCCCTTCATGCTTCGAAAGGAGCCATTTGAGGCCTTCCAGTGCGCTCGACGCCTAAACATCAAACGAAGCTCTCTCTCCAGCAAGCTCAAGAACTCGCCCACCTGCTCCATATTCAAACAACACAATAACCCTCATGATAACCAGCTATCTTGATCGCCTTGGCATGAGCTATAGCCATTGTCACGACACAACCGACTCCAACTCTGCCAAGTGCACTTACGATATTCATCGAATGGACTCTCTAATTAGCATATTGACCCCCTCCTCCACAAAGTGCTCTAGTGAGAACATATCCTTCCGCAAGCAAGTAGTCCAATGGGTTTGACATTGGCATAGCAATGCTTACATCAACTCTCGATCGCTGTACCTCTCAACTGTTGCTGGCATGAACGATAAATCTTTTGTTGGCTAAACGTGCAGCCGACAATAAGTAACATATAGTCAGAACGAAACACACAACCAACCAAACACTTGGCTAACTAGCGGTTCTCTGAGATTTCACCGGTCGAGACACGCGATCGCCAATTACTCCACGGTCATAGTAGTGTAACAGACGCAAACGATAGAAGATACCTAAAGTATCGAGGATCATACCCTTGACCGCGCGCCACGAGATAGTCGAGGTGAAGCGTCTCTTGATCGTCACCGGCACCTCAACAATATTATCGAACCCAAGACGGTGTGCTACCACAAACAACTCAAGGTCAAAGGCAAAGCGCTTCTCAACCGTCAGAGGCAACACGGCCTCAAGAACCTCGCGCCGGATAACCTTGATTCCCGTCTGTGTATCTCGGATCTTCAAATGAAAGAGCATCCAGACAAGCTGCTGGTATCCCCAAGAGTAAACCCTTCGAACCCATGGGTAATACACATCAGAATCGGGATGTCGTTTACTTCCCGTCACTATATCTGGTTCCATCGTGGAGATGACCCCAACAAAGCTCAAAAGCTGCTCCGCCGGTATGTCCCCGTCTGCATCGATGAAACCAAGATAACGCCCTCTAGCCTCGGCCAACCCCACTCTTAACGCATATCCCTTGCCACAGTTCCTGGTTAACTGCAGTATCCGCACTACACCTGGATCACAGGTCATAGCCTCGCTGGTGCTTTGGTCTGTCGAGCCATCAGATACGGCTATGACTTCAAATGTCAACTTCGATGCGGACAACACACGTTCGACGGCGCGAAGATGACCAACGAGCTGCGAACCTGGATTGTAATAAGGCACGACGATAGAAAGATCGATATCGGCCGAATCACCTATCCTCGTCAACGGTTGAACAACGATCTGCACCGCTGGAGCAAGCGGATCCTTCAGCAACGCGTTCGCCGCATCGAAGAGCATTACCAGAAGAACAACCGCTGTTGCCACTACCATTACGTTGGCTATTTGGGTAGTCGAAGCGTGGAAAAGCACGATCCCAACCACTGCTACCAACACACCGATCCATGGAACCAAGGATTGGATCGTACCACGGGCAAGGTGGAAAAACGTCAACAGACTGACCACGCCGAGCATCCCCGCCTCAAGGGCAAGCAGCCTCAAGGTATCGACCCCAGCTAAGTAACTCGACCCGAACAACAACTCAATCACCAATGACGGAAATACCGCCAAGACAACGGTACCAAAGAACCCTATAGCAGCTGTCGTCAGGAGAGACCAACGCAAGGCAGTACGTGCTACCTCGCTCCTGCCTCGCGCCACCGAAAACCGAGGAAAGGCTATGGTAGCGATTGCTCCTGGCAAGAACAGCGCCATGCGGCCCGCGGTAGCACTGGCGGCATAGATACCCGCATCATGGCCAGAAAGAAAATGGCGTGCAAGCACGGTATCTTCAGAACTGAGAACCCAAAAACCCCCTAAGGCGAGGATCGCCAAGACGCTACCTCTTAGCTCGATTCCAGAAACCTCTCCTGGCCTGTTCGCAAAAATCTCTCGATAGAGGAATCCACCCACGATTCCGGTAAGGAGAAGCTGAGCAAACACTGAAGCAAAAAGCACCGCTAGGACTCCCCCACCAAGCTCTACGAACACAATCCCGAAAGCTAGCCGTCCGAGAACACTCCCGACAAGAGTGGCGACCGCTACTGGGGCAAATCGTAGTCGACCGATTAAAACCCCTTGGAGAACCGCGCCAAGTACCGAGGGGAGCGCCCAGAGAGCCAGTACAACTACTAACCAGAACGATCCCAGATGGAGAAAACTCGTCAGAAGGGGACCAAATGCAATAATGATTATCGCCCCGAGCACCCCAGCAAAAGCTATCCGTCCTAAAAGCTTCGATAGGTTAACCCCGTCTTTGTTTGCTTGTCGGCGCGATGCCTCCGCGTGGGTCACCGCCGCCTGTATGGCGCCAAGAGGAACCGACAAGATCACCATCAGATTGAGCAGCGATCCCAGCTCACCATAACTCGAAGGACCGAGTATACGGCTCACCACCATGTGGAACACAAAGTTCGACAGGTTGACGACCAACGTCGCGATCAGGAACGAAAGCCCCCCTCGAGCGACCGCACTCGAGGTGAGGAACTGACGAACCCGATCAACCAACGTAACCTCCAGAACCCACGAATGTCACTATTTCCCAGAACAGTGCGACGCCCAGACGACCCTTACCAACCAATCACTACAAGGGAACGTTCTACCAAGCCCCACTACGACAACATCGAGTGGGTATCACATAGAACTACGAAGAACCTGCGGTCGCCTATCTAGTCAGCGATACCGACTATCGGGGCGGACAATGGGTGGGCACCAGAGAGCCCAGTGATGCCATAGCTATAGGTCGAACCATCGAAGCCGGCGTTACCAAAGTTAAACACGCCACCATCCTTGCCAACCATCCAATAGCCATCGCCGTTGGCTGTCGGTACGATACCGACGATGGGTGCATTCAATGGATGCGATCCGGTGAGGCCGGTCAGGCCACGGCTATAGGTAGAACCATCGAAACCGGCGTTCCCAAAGTTGAAAATGCCGCCATCGGCACCCACGAGCCAATAACCATCGCCGTCAGGGGTGGCGGCGATACCAACGATCGGTGCGGCCAACGGCCGGGCTCCGGTGAGGCCGGTAAGGCCACGGCTGTACGTCGTACCATAGAAGGTGGCATCGCCAAAGTTGAAGACACCGCCATCGGCACCCACGAGCCAATAGCCCTTACCACTCGCATCAGCAGCGATTCCTACGATCGGAGCGGCCAACGGGTGGGCTCCGGTCAGGCCGGTAAGGCCATAAGAGAAGGTATCTCCGTAGAAGCTGGCGTCACCAAAGCTATAGACAAATCCAGCCTTGGTTACCAACCAATAGCCCTTTCCATCAGGAGTGGCAGCCATACCAACAACCGGTGAGGCAAGAGGATGAGAACCACTCAACCCGGTCAATCCAAGTGAATACGTGCTGCCGTAGAACTTGGCACCACCAAAGTTGAAGACACCACCATCGGCTCCAACCATCCAATAACCCTTACCGGACGGGTTCTCAACTACTCCAACGATCGGGGCATTCAGCGGATGGGAGCCGTGGAGACCGGTGAGCCCGAGCGTATAGGTATTGCCATAGAACCCAGCATGACCAAAGTTAAAGATGCCACCATCGGCACCCACGAGGTGGTATCCGCTGGCAGGTGCGGCAGTCGGCACCTGGGTAGGAGACACGAGAGCGAACTGCGGGTCGCTGGTAACGGTTACCGTCAAGGACCCGTTGGTCACCGTCGCGTCCGTGTAGGCTACCCATGCCGAGCCGTTCCACTCTACGAGCTGATCACCAGCCTTGATCAATGGGTTTGTAATGGTGATCGTAATCGGGGCGGCAAACGTGCCAGATTCTCCAACGCCATTCGTTGCTAATGCGACACCAAAGCCAAGAATCGCGTTATCGGCATTGCTCAAGTTCGTCGGGGCGGTTATTGCAATCGTAACGCCCTGTCCCGCGTCCGACGCGGGAATATTGGCCGAGAACTGGCTGCCGTCGTAGGTCCCCGTAACAACGCCTCCACCACTTGGGACAGACTCGTTCAACACCACCTGAGTGTAACCACCAGGCGCGTTACCGGTGGCTTGATTGGGAACCGGATATCCGGTTGAGGTAGGAGGGCATGTTCCGTAGCCGTAGGCATACGTCGTAGAATCGTAACCATAGCCATAGCCGCATCCGCTGTACGCCGAAGTCGGCGAAAATCCGCCGGAAGTGACGGCCGTCACAACTAGCCCCGCCACCGCCAAAGCGCCAACTCCGGTCACGACCGGATTCTTCCGCACCCACTTCAACATTTACTTCTCCTCCACTCCCAGTAAGTATGAATATACAACCCGATCGACTCCGCGTCAACCCCCCTGAGCCAATTTTCGAAAAGTAATCAAACGTTTCCCGATTAGTTGGGTTGAAATGACGCACACCAACCTCCGACTCGGGCTCAACAACAGCCAACCTTCACGACAAACAGAAGTCAACCAGGTCTTTACCGCATCCAATCGAGCTACTCGTTTCTAGTGATCCCACACCAACAACCAGAAATTGCTGCCTCAACGATACCTCAACCGGTCAAACTGGTCCCCTCCATCACCTTCTCACTGTGATGGTTATCGTCGCCTAGTGCCCTCGACTTGAGGACATCTTGCCGTACTACTGCGACGACCCCGATCACGAAAACCAGAAGCGCCACAGCCTCTGCGGCCTCTACCAGCGAAGCTTGACCGAAGGTCACGTCCGCGCCAGCGCTGCGGAGATTACGTACCCCCAATGTGCCCTCGGCCAACTCGAAGCCACGGTTACCTTGCAGACTCCAACCAGGTTCAAACGAATCGTCAATCGTGATCCACCCACCACCACGCAACTCCCGAACGGAGGTGCGAGAGGTAGGAACGACTTGACCGCGCACAATATCGGGCGCACGTGCGAGTTCCGAGGCGACCGATGCCGGAGCGACAAGGGGCCCACCGTAGGCATGACGTACTCGGACAAGCGCATTGACAAGCAAATTGCGCTCCGATAACGCCAACAACGTCCCCCAGTTGGCCACCGTAACCGAGGTATTGCTTCGATACGTCGCGCCCCGATAGGCGGTATTCTCAAAAACCACAAGAGAAGGGGTGTTCATCAACTCTTTGAGATCGCGCTGCGCATGCAGCCAACCATAGAGGCGCCAGTCCACGGTCTTCTCCAAGACCACGTACTTGACACCCAACGGCTCAACGAGAGACCCGAAGTATTGCGTCTGGTCTCCGTGGTCGATTGCATATTGGATAAAACGCGACTGACGCGTCGTCGCGGAGGTAGGAATATTCGGCAACTGCACATTGTCCCCTGCGATCACCGGACGAGTAAAGAAGCCCGGTGACAGATTGGCCACCACCCGGTTCCCGGTAAACGGGTAGGACAAGTACTGATGCCACGGGAGGGCAAGCACTCTGCCTTGCCCCTCCCCCATCAGCTGATTTGCACGATACCAGGACGGCGGATAGCGACTGGGGCTGATCTGGCCACCCAGACCAAGAAACAACAACGGTTCGTAGGTGAGCACAACAACGATAACCGCGGCAATGGACAGTGCCTTTGCACCGTTGCCCTTCGCAGTGGCCGTGAGCGCTTCTGCACCAAAGCCGAGGCCAACGGCGTAGCACAGCGCAACAAGCATGGAGAACTTCTCAGGTTCGCGCATGATATTGAAATAAGGAATGTGGGTATACATCCATGTAAAGACAGAACCAAACGGACCTTGTGCACCCATTGCCAAAATGATGCCACCAATGCCGATGCCCACAAGGATGACAATCGCCTGTCGATCCCACCGTGCATCGTTAGCACCACGCCAACGAGCAGCATAGCCAAAGACAATCAACACTAAGAGTGCCAGCAGAAGCACCGGCCAGCCCGTGATCACCTGCTTAGCAAGTGTCGGCCCAAGCCGCCAGAACCCGTAGAGACCCAAGACATTGACGAAAAGACCATAGTGTCGGTCAGGCGATGTCTGAAAGGCCTCGAGGTTCCGTATACCGATCCGTAAGCCGACCCCACCCACTCCTCCCGCGACGAGCACGTACCCGGTGGTGAGAAAGGCAAAGACTGCGCTCAGCGCAACGCCGACCAACAATCGGGGTCTACGGATATTTGTCACAACAACGAGTACCAATGGGACCGCGAAAATCCAAACAAAGTGTGGGGCACAGCCAATTAAGAGCGCCCACCACACTCCGACACGCACCCAACCCACCCAGCCGGACGTCCTCGCCTCCAAAAGCGCCACGATCGCGAAGGGAAGCAAGGCATAGCCAAGCAGAATCCCGATCTGCCCAGCGTAGAGACGATCAAAAACAAAGGGGTTGACACAAAACAACAGCTCGGCGCCGATGACTCTGATCCAGCCTCCACCCACGAGGCGCTCGATCGACCATGACGCCAAGATGAAGAAGCCGATGACCTCCACCACCACAGCCGACGAACCTACGAGGTGAACGAGTACTGCGTCTAACAGTCCAAGCGGTAATGCGGCGATGAGCCCACCGGACAGCCCAAAGACTTGGCTCGGAAGAATCGCAGCGTGCGGCGAGGGCACCCAGTCGAGAAAGATGACCCAGCCGCGACCGATCCATGGAAGGCAGACGACGAGACCAACGACGAAACCCACACCCCCGGCGCGGACACAACCTAGGACCCACCGACGCCAGCGCGCGACATCCTCAACCCTGTCAATGCTTTCGGCATCACGAGTCGTTACCAAGCTGTCATCCCGTCCACCACCTCCAGCGTGCCGCCCATCAACGTAGCTCCTGCCAACACCAACCAGGGCCAGTAAGCCGCGCTATCCCTGACTTCAGCGAGTCACCAACAACAGTCCCGAGCCTAGCTGCGCCACCACAGCGAGACTCAACCATTCAATCCCACTGTCACGTCAATCGAGGTGACTCCAAGGAGTGCAACAGACAAGACACCGCCGCCGCAACTGTGCCTCGACACGTGTTGTGCAGGTGTGGGTGAAACGGTGTCCTAAGAGGGCACCAGCGATTCCGGTGACGGATTCGGCTTGGCAACCCCCCTCCCCGCCCCGGGGGGGGACAGGCCAAATTTGCCTTAGCGCTGCGGGTCCGTCATGACTCGTGGTAGGCCGCGTAGATGGATGATCGCCCAAGCGAAAGCTGGACAGAACCCCGCCTATCGATCCCCTTCGTCCCCTGTGACCAGCAGGACGCCACACTCTTCGCAACGCGATAGCGTCACCTGATCGGTAGCAACACGGCCACGCAGGGCACTTGAGAGTGCCATATGACAGTTGCCGCAATAGCCACCATGGACAAAAGCCAACGCTGGCCTCGCGCCACCATCACGAGCAGCTCGGATGGCAGCTGATGTCGCCCCGTCGAGTTGATCGATCAACGCATTCAACTCTCCCGATTTTGCCTCGATCGCATCGGTCAGCGTCAACTGCTGTTGTTCCTGATCGGCGAGGAGTAACGCCAGCTCCTGGCGCTTGGTGGCAACCTCGTCCGCTAACGCCGTCAGTTGGGCCTGGCGCTCCTCGGATTGCTCCATCAATTCGAGTTCCGCCTCCTCGACGGCATCGAGTTTCGCCGTGAGAACCTCGAGTTCGTGTTCGATCTGGGTGGCTTGTCGGTAATCGCTTGTTCCGTCAGCCGAACGAACGCGGCGTAGCCTCGTGGAAAGCTCGTCTTGCTCGGCGGCAAGCTCCTCGGCACGGGCCGTCGCCGCAAGGTCAGCCGCCTCGAGCGTGGCGATCTGCTCCTCTAGGTCGGCGATGGCCTGCTTGGCGACTCGGCGGGCATCACGGAGGGCAGGGTCATGACGGGCGGCCTCAAGACGTTGTAGCTCCGTCTCCGTTCGAACGACCTCGCGAAGCAGCGTCATATCTCCTCCCATAATGGCGACCCCCAGATACCATCACCTGAGACATCATTCCACGCTAGACGTGATCACGATAGCTGCCACCGGATCCAGCGTGGGTCACCAATCAGTGCTCCATGCAGAGCCGACCCGCAATAATCACCTCCATGGCGCCGGGGTCTACCAGCGCGCAACAGCAACTCAACCCCACAACCTCGACCCGAACGCTTGACATGACCGCACCGGCGCCACCAACGCAAACCCTGATGGTGAAGGGTGAACAACTGAGTCCTGTGTTGTTGGCCCACCGCTCCTCACCCATCATCTGATCAGTTTCCGTTACCTGGCCCAGACCTGGGCTCAAGGAGCCGCAAACACCAGTGGCAATCAAGACCTATCGACGATGGGTAGATTATCGCGCTAAGCGATTGAGGCTCCCAAGAGCCTCACTGCGCGATGCCGACGATTGGGGCGGACAGCGGGTGGGCTCCGCCGAGACCGGTGAGGCCCAACGAGAAGGTGTCGCCGTCAAAGTTGGCAGAACCGAAGTCGTAGACCATCCCTGCCTTGGTCACAACCCGATACCCCAAGCCATTCTGGGTGGACGCGATCGCAACAACCGCGGACTGCAGGGGATGAGCTCCACCGAGGCCGGTCATGCCGTCAGAATAGGTACTCCCATGGAATTGGGCATTGCCGAAGTTGAATACCCCACCATCGGCTCCGACCAACCAGTAGCCTTGGCCATCTGGGGTGGCAGCGATGCCAACGATCGGGGCGGACAGCGGGTGGGGTCCGGAGAGACCGGTGAGGCCATCGGAGTAGGTGTTGCCATAGTAACTGGCATCACCGAAATTGAATACTCCGCCATCGGCTCCGACCAACCAGTAGCCTTGGCCATCTGGGGTGGCAGCGATGCCAACGATCGGGGCGGACAGCGGGTGGGGTCCGGAGAGACCGGTGAGGCCATCGGAGAAGATATCTCCGTAGTAATCCGCATCTCCAAAGCTGTAGACAAAGCCATCCTTTGCGACTAACCAATAACCCTTTCCGTCTGGCGTGGAAGCGATACCGACGATTGGAGATCGAAGTGGATGAGCTCCACCGAGACCCGAGAGGCCATCGGAGTAGGTGCTACCGTAGAAGCCAGCGTTACCGAAGTTGAATACCCCGCCATCGGCTCCGACCATCCAATAGCCCCTTCTATCTGGCGTGGAGGCGATACCGACGATTGGGGCAGCCAATGCATGGGCACCATGTAGGCCGGTGAGGCCATCAGAGTAGGTGCTGCCGTAAAAGCCAGCGTTACCGAAGTCAAATACCCCACCATCGGCTCCAGCGAGTTCGTACCCTCCTGTGGTCGTTGCACTTGTTGCAACGACAGGTGCTGTAGCAGAGGTCGCCGAGGACGCGAGTGCAGTACCGCCCCCAGCGGCCACAAGACCGGCGAGACCGAGCATGGCTACCCCAACTTTGACGACATGACGCCTTGGATTCCCGCGCATATCATGAACCTCCCTCATTGGTGCCGCTGACCGTCAGCTGGACACGTGCCCTATTCGATACAGCCGCCACCCCTGGATGTTGATGAAGCACAAGTCGTCACGACGTCAAAGCGTCAGACTTGTCCCGCCTCCAAGGGGTACGAAGTCCGGTCACCAGTTAGCAATGCCATTCGGTGCACTCTCAGTGCTACGTCGCATCAGCCTGGTGCTCGGTCTCTACGGTGCCGTATCGGTTGGGAATGGTACCGCCGAGAGGAGTGTCAATCGGTGACCGCGCCAAGGGCCCGATACTACAACCATCGCCTGCACGATCACTTGAGTGTGGATGCACCACCAGTGCCTGGCGGCTGAGGATACTAGTGTCCCTAGTCTAAAGTTTGCTCTAATTCAGGAATTTTCAATATTTTGTCCGTGTTTACCCCATTGTACACCTACTCTCTTGGAGGAAGAGGCAATGACAATG
>Ga0209012_1002369_pt1 | contig 16536 bp, 26 predicted proteins | sample RS3BMetagenome_FD_184735 | JGI IMG/M metagenome (GOLD analysis project Ga0209012, IMG submission 184735) | Ferric oxide microbial mat and aquatic microbial communities from Rainbow Spring, Yellowstone National Park, USA - RS3B (SPAdes) (version 3) ...
GACGGCGCGCACGGCGAGCAGCTCGCGGAGCGCGGCGCTCACGCTGGCCGAGTCGGGAAACGCCTTGGCGGGATCGGCGTCGAGGATGCGGGCGCGCCGGCCGCGGGCGTACGGGTTGCGCCGCGCCTTGGACCAATCGCGCACCTCGGGCATCTCGCGCAGCGAGGCCGCGGAGGGCTCACTCGTTTTCGTACGCCTTATCTCCATGGCTGATTTGGGGGCTCCCCGGCGGCTCAGGTGGCGAGCTTGTCCCAGGGCAAACCTTGACTCGGGCGGCTGCCCCTCGCACGCTGCATTCGATGCAGTATCGCATCGAGCTGGAGCGCGAAGAGGACGGTCGCTGGCTGGCGGACGTGGTCGATCTGCCGGGCGTGATGGGCTACGGCGACACGCCCGACGACGCGGTCAAGAACGCCGAGGCGCTCGCGCTTCGCGTCATCGCCGATCTCGTCGAGCATGGCGAGTTCGATCCGTCGAACGGCATCTCCTTCACGCGCGTCGCGCCCGCCACCGAGTGAGCGCCTGGCCCTCGACGCGCGCGCCGCGAGTCCTCGCCGCGTTGCTGCGGATCGGCTGGCGCATCAAGTGGCAGAGGGGCTCGCACCGCAGGCTCGAACGCCCGGGCTGGCCCGACGTCAGCTTCGCGTACCACGACGGCGTCGAGATCGGGCCGCGCGCGCTCGCGCGCCTCGCGAAGAGCACCGGTTTGCGGCCGGAGGATCTGTGATGGGGCCCCGGCGACGAGCAGCCCTCCGGGGCTCGTATGGTTCGTCTTCATTTCGGTTTGCGAATGCGCAGCTTGCGGTCCGTGGCAACGACGAAGCAGCCGGCCCAGCGCTCGACGTCCTCCGCGTCGAAGAGCGCGATGACGTGAGCGGCCACCGCGCGGCGGCTCGGCGAGCGCAGGCGCACCAGCAGAATCCCGGCGTGCGAGCCCGGCGTGAAAGCGCGCCGATCGGAGAAGTCGAGATCTTGGGTCACGAGAAAGCGCGCTTCGTCCTGCGCCGCGGTCCACACGCGCTCGTCCGGTGCACCCGTGAGGCCTTCGTCGACGACGCCGTGAACGTCGTGGCCACGAGACGACAGATGCTCGCGAACGGCACTCGGGATGTTCTCGTCCAGCTTGATGCGCATCAGACGCTCGGGACGGGCGGCGCGGGCACGTCGTCGCTCGCCGCCTGGGCTGCGAAGGCAATCGCCGCCCGCACGTCGTCGGCCGTCAGAGACGGGTAGGCGCGGAGGATTTCATCCACCGAGTCGCCTTCGGCGAGCGACGCGAGCACGGTGCGCAGGGTCACACGCGTCCCCTTGAAGACCGGCTCACCGCCGCAGACGGCGGGGTCCCGCACGATGCGCTCGCGGTAGTCCATGCCAGCGATTCTACCCTCCCACCCCCCGTTCGTCCGCCGCAGCTGGGCCGGGGATCGGGAGCGGACGCTGCTGCCCGTGCCGTGGCACGAGCGCATGGCCCCGGGCATCGGGCAGTCCCCGGCTGCGAGGCGCCCAGGCGGTCGCGTACCCGAGGAAGAACACCCGCGGGGCGATCTCGTCGCGCATGCCGGCGCGAGCGTACTCGTGCCGGGGACGCCGGCCTTCGTGCGCGTTGGACGCGCGGCGGCGGCATCGTGGCTACGGCTCGCAACGTCCCGTCACGATGGGTCACCCCCCGCCCCACACACGGGCGCGACTGCCGAGCCCGACGTCGCCCGCGTCAGGGCATGCGTTGTGGCAGCAGCGGTCGTCCACGCACTGTCCAGCGCGGCAGCACACGAAGGAGTCTTCGGGGCAGTTGCAGTTGGGGTAACCGGAAGAGGGGTCGACGGTGAAGGCCGCATCGAGATCCGCCCGGCGGCGCGCGGCGGCGACGTCCGCCTCGTAGCGCGCGAGGGCGCATCGGTTGATGGCGTGGCCGCCGCAAGAAAATCCGCACCCCAGGTCGCACGCATTTCCTTCGCCCACTTCGACGCAATCGGAGTCCGCCGTGCACGACTGGTCGTAGTCCGCGACGCGAATGGTCGGGCACGCGGCATCGGAGGTGCGCACGCCGGCGTCATCGCCGCATGCGCCCGTCGAGGTCGCGTCGGGCATCGTGCCGGCGTCGATCGCGGTCGCGTCGGACGTGGTGTCGGCCTCCGTCGCGGTCGCGTCCGAGGGCGCGCCATCGTCACCCGACGTGCCTGCCGGTGAGGCGCCGACGTCCGTGCGGTTTCCGCAGCCGAGGGCAGCCGCGCACACGAGGATGCTTGGACCGAGCGAGCGAGTCCACATCGCCCGGGGAGGCGTCCAAGCCGCGTGCCGCCGTGGGTGCGTCGGACCGTCCTGTGCCAGCCGGGCCGCGGTGTGGCGCGCCGCGACGGCGGTCGCTTCGGTTCGCGAGACGGGCGCGGCGGGCCGCCATCGCGGCGAACCGGCCCGTGAAGCGCTCTCTCAGACGTTGAACCGGAAATGCATTCCCGAAGGGGAGCCCACGGATTCTCGGGACATCGAGAAAACAAGCCCGATCGACGATGCCTCTCGCGACCTGTCGGAGCCTGAGGGGCAGTCGCGGGGCAGTGCTAGGGCAATCGGAGAGCCGTCCGACGCGGACCTCGAGCGCGGCATCCTCGACGCCGTGAGGGCCGGCCTGACGGACGTCGCGCGCGTACTCGCGGCGCAGCTCGAGGCGAGGCAGAAGGCGCGCGTGCCGGCGAACGTGGTCGATCTTGGCGCGCGTCGGAGGAAGTGACATGCGAAACCGGCGACCGCGGCCCCCGATCGTTGTCCGACCGTCGTACGTGAGCGACGAGACGTGCTTCGCCGTCCTGGGAATCCTGCCGCGCCCGTTCCGCGAGCGCATCGTGCCGCGCTGCAAGCGCGTGGCCCGCATCGGGCGCAGGGTGGTCGTGGAACTCGACGAGGTCGAGCGCGTGATGCGCTCCCTGTCCACGGGCGGCGACGAGGCGGACAACGAGGCGGCGATCGACGACGATCCGTCGACCGCAGACGAGGTGCTCCGGCGGCTCGGCCGCGTTCGGGCGCCGAGCCCTGAGAAGCGGTAGGCTCAGAACGAGGCGCCCCGAGGCCGGCCAGGGCCCCGAGGCGCGAGACCACGCGGGGAAGCGCATGGCCGACAGGAAGCGTACGGACGCGGACGAGGAGCGCAAGGCGGAGCGCATGGCGCTCGTGCGCGAGGCCGCGCGCAGCGTCCGTGTCGAGGTCTACCCCGCCGCGAGCCGCACCGCGCCGCGACGGGTGACGTTCGGCAGCGTCGCGGAGCGCGATGCATGGCTGACCGATCCCGCGCTCGACCGACCCGACCAGACGCCGCCGATGCGCTCCGACGTGCTCACGCAGGAGGAGCTCCGCGTCCTCATCCGTCGACGTGCGAGCTTCGGAATGCCGATCGCGGACACCGGGCGTGTGCGCCGATCGGACGAGGCCACGCGGCAGCGCAAGGCGCTCGACATGCTCGAGAAGCTTCGCTCGGAAACCGAACGGCTCCGCGGCACGCTGGCGAAGGCGGAGCGCTTCGCCGCGGCGGTCGATCTGCGGGCCGAGGACGGCAGCCCCGTCGCCGCGCTGCGCGTGTGGCTGGCGGCGTGCGTGCTGCCGCCCGTCGTGCCCCATGTTGACCAGCGTGGATGGCTCGCCTGGTTCGTGCGCTGGTTCGACGAGCACAACGCGCCGGAGCGCAGCGCTCGCGAGGTCGCACTTGCCGCCCTGCGCGCCGGCTGGTGGCCAAAGGAAGGGGCCCCGCGGCGTGGAGGCATGGAGCGCAGCGAGCGCGCACCAAAGGCGAGTGCGATCCTGAAGCTCGCTGCGACCGCCGTGCGGAAGGTCCGACGCGGATACTAGATCGCCGAGCAGGTATCCCGGTCGGCGTCGCATGGTCATCGGGTGACCACGACCGATACGGACCGGATCCACGACGAGGTCGACGCCGCCATCCGCGCCCATGGGGCGCGGGCGGTCTCGCGCGCGCTCGGCCTCTCGCGTGAGGCCGTCCTCTCCATCGGCGGCCGATATGCGGTCCAGCCGTCCAGCCTGTTCGTGGCGCGCGCGCGCATCGATCGGCTGCGGCAGCTCGGGGGCGGCCGGTGAAGCGCGCCCCCCGTCCCCGCGCGACGTCGGCTCTCGCGATCGTGCCCGCGGCCGTGACGGACCGCACGGCGCCGGCGGTGCTCGGGCTCGAGCCGAGGGCGTATCGACGCCTCGTCGAGCGCGAGCGCATCCCGCACGCGGTGGTGGCGCGCCGCGTGGTGTGCCGCGTCGACGACGTGCTCGCGGCGCTCGACCGCGTGGCGCGACGGACGGGCGACACCGAGGTGGTCGACCCGGCGGCCGACGACCTCGACGACCAGCCGCAGAGCGCCGACGAGGTGCTCCGCCGGCTCGGCAAGGAGCGCGTGGCCTGATGGATCTCGACCGCGTCGCGCAGCTACTCGGCGCAGCGTCGACCGCGCCAGACCGGGCGACGAGGGCGATGTACCTCGCCGAGGCGCGCGTGCTCCTCTTGCGCGCCACCGAGCGCGGGCGCGAGCTGCTCCTACTGCTCACGGCGCAAGAGGCCGAACTCGCCCGCGCGGTGCAGCTGCCGCTGGGAGGCGACGAGCCGTGACCGCGCGCGCGCGCCCCCTCGACGAGGCCGACCGGCTGCGGCTCGGCCGGCTGCACGCGGACCCGTTCATCGACTGCGACCCCGTGCGCGCCGACGAGCTGACGCCGCCCACGTGGCTCGACGATGCGGACCGCGAGGCCGACGAGGGCCAGCGCCAGAGCGAGACCGCCGAGCGCATGCCACCGCACGACCTGGACGCCGAGCGGGCGATCCTCGCCGAGGTGCTGTGCGAGCCGACCTCGATCGAGCACGCAGTCATGCTCGAGCCGCCGATGTTCTTCAGCGAGGCGCACCGGCGCGTGTGGGAGGCCATCCGCGCGCTGCACGACGCCGGCGAGACCATCGAGGCGCTGCACGTCGTGCGCTGGCTCGAGCAGCACGACCGGCTCGCGCAAGTCGGCGGCCGCGAGTACGTCGCGCAGATCATCGATCAGCGCCGCTACCCCGTGCGCGTCGCCGCCTGGGTGCAGCTGGTGCTCGATGCGTGGCGCGCACGCCGGGCGATCGAGGTCGCGCATCGTGTCGCGGCGATGGGGTACGCCGGAACGGACGCCGGAGCGCTCGTCGCCAGCGCCGTCGCGGAGCTCGGTCAGCTCGCGAAGGATGCCGCGCCGGCGAACGGCCTACACGTGGTCAGCGCGGCCGAGGTCTGGAAGCCGCTCGAGCCGCCCGAATACCTGATCGAGCCGGTTCTCGTGCGCGGCTCGCTCGCCCTGCTGGTGGCGTACGGCGCGAGCCTGAAGACATGGATCATGCTCGACGGCGGCCTATCGGTCGCGACCGGCGAGCAGTGGCTAGTGCGGTTCGCGACGCGGCAGGGGCGCGCGCTGATCGTCGATTTCGAGAGCGGCGACTACGAGCTGCGGCGCCGTCTGCACAAGATCGCCCGCGGGCGCGGGTGGGCCATCCCGGTCGAGGGGCTCTCGTTCGCCTCGATGCCGGAGCACAACCTGGCCGACGAGCGGTTCTTCGACGCGCTCCGGCCGCTGGCGGCGTCGCATGCCTTCGTCGGCATCGACTCGCTCGCCGCCGGCTCCGGCGGCATCGACGAGAACGACGCCCGGTTCGCGACCAGCCTGCAGCGGCTGAAGGCCATCGCCGTCGAGACGGGCGCCGTCATCCTCGTGCTGCACCACAGCCGCAAGGGCAGTGGCGACGACGTCGACGAGCGCGAGCTCGTGCGCGGCTCGAGCGCCATCTTCAACGCCTGTGACGTCGTGCTGCAGCTGCGGCGCGCCGACGAGGGGGCGTTCGTGCTCCGGCAGACCAAGGCGCGCGGGGGAAAGGCCGTCGAGCCGTTCCTTGTGCGCGTCGACGACACGGACGACGGTGGGGCGCTCGTCGTCGGGCGCGACCTGGACGAGCAGGAGCCCGCGTCGGCAGGGTCGGCGACCATCGACCGCGCCAAGGCCCGCATCATCTCACTGCTCGCCCACGAGAGGGACCTGCGCAGCGGCAACGAGATCCACCGGCGGCTGCGCGGCACGAAGAAAACGAACCTCGAGGCCCTGAAGGAACTGCAGGAGCGCGGGACCGTCGTACGGCACGAAGGCGCGTTCCGACTGGCCAGCGAGGTGCAGTCGTGAAGGCGGTTCGGAGCGGCGCGTTTCGCTGCACCCCCCTCGAACCGGTTCGGGGCGGTTCGGGGCGGTTCGGCACCATCAAAAACCCCCGTGAAAAGGGCGGTTCGGCAGAATCGAACCGGTTCGACGACCGTAGCGGTTCGACGGTTCGACGGCTCTTAAGAGCCGAACCGCGAACCGAACCGGTGGAGCGGCGGCGCCCCGGTCCTGCCCAGGCGGGCCCGGAAGCGCCGGCCCTCGACGAGGGCGTCTCGAGGCCGGCCGCCTCGCCCGCATCGGACAGCACATCCGCTGCGCCGCCGCCCGGTCGCCGAGCATCGGCCATCCACTTCGCGGCGATTGCCCCACGCATCGCCCCAAGACTTCGCCCGGGTCGCTGGCCTCACCGGCTTGCGGCGGTCCTCGGGCGGGGCCGGCGTGCATGGTGCGCGTCGGGCGTCCCCTCGCCGGTCGTTCGCGCTGGTCGCGGCGGCCGGCGGGGCGGGCGCGATTGCCGATTGCTGGCGCAGGGCAATGGCGCCAGCGCGCTTTCACGCCGCGCCCGTGTCCTGCACGCGGCGACCGCATCGACGCGCCAGCGAGGCGCCTGGAGGCCGTGACGCCATGAAGCCCAAGCCCATCTTGCTCACCGCTCCGATGAAGCGCGCGATCCGCGCCAAGCTGCTGCGCGGCTTCCGCCCCGGCGACGTCGCGGCGTCGGTCGGCATCTCGAGGCGCCTGCTCTGGCGCTGGATCAAGCTGTACTCCACGTTCGGCGACGCCTTCGAGCGTGGGCGCCGCTGCCCGGTGTGCCACGCGATCATCGGCGCGCAGCACGGGGCCCCGACCAAGCCGCGCAGGGACCGACCAACGCGCGTCACGGTGGCGCGCGTTGCGGAGCCCCTGCGGCCCGCGAGGTGCGCGTGATGCTCGACCACCGCCTCGTTCCCGTCGACCTGTACCCCGGCCGTGATGGCTCGTGGGTGATGCTGAGGGTCGGCGCGGGCTTCGCCGGCATCGAGCTGCGCTTCGTGGGCGCGGACCTCCCGCGTGGCGCCGAGCCGGCCGGCGACGATGACCTGTGCAGCCGCATCGCGATCGCTGAGGCCTGGTGCCTGGCGCTGCGGCGGCACGTGCAGACGACGGGGGCGAACTGATGGGCCGCCGCATCCTCGGGCCCGCCCACGGCGCCGCCGCCGAGCATGGAGCCGTCCTGGTCGCCGAGGCCACGACGCTGAAGGATCTCGGCACACCGCCCGACGCAGCCCGAACGGAAGAGGGACTCGCGCTGCGCCGCGTTCGAGGGCGTCCGTTCCAGAAAGGGAACACGGCGGCCTCCGGTCGCGGCCCGTCGCTCACCCGCGTGTCGCCCGAGCCGGAGGCGCCCGTCGACCTGACCGACCCCGAGGAGCGCCGGCGCGCGCGGCGCAAGGCGACGAGCCTGGCGGCCAAGCGTACGCGCGAGCTCGAGGTGCAGACCGGCGGCCAGGTGTCCTCGGCGGTGCGCGTCGAGGTGGTCGCCTGGGCCAGCGCGACCGCCTGGGCCGAGATGTTCGAGCGCGCCGGCGACCCGCTGAAGGCGGCGGCGTTGCGCGAGAAGGCGAGCGGCCATGGCCTGAAGGCCCTCGGCCTCGCCGAGCGCGAGTCGGCCGCCCGCGACGCGGCGGACCCGGTCGCCGAGAAACGCCTCGCGTTCCAGCGCCGACTCCGGGAGGACGCATGACGCCGCGTGACCCGATCGAATGGGAGCAGGCCATCCCGTCGCTGCGCCGGTCCTCGCCGGCCTGGCGTGCCGTCACGCGCGCCGCGTGGGGCTCGCCGATGGCGCCCGACGAGCGCGAGCTGTTCCTGAAGCTGTCCGGCGGCCGCGACCCTGCTGCCGGCGGCTTCGACCGCCTGCTCGTCGTGGCGGGCCGGCGCGCCGGCAAGAGCGAGACGATCGCACGCTGGGCGACCTTCGAAGCGCTGCACGGCAGCCACGAGGTGGCGCTCGCGCCCGGGCAGATCGGGGTGGCTGCCGTCATCACGCCCGAGATCAAGCACGCCCGCGAGATCATCGCCTACGCCAAAGGCCTCGCCGAGCTGCCGCAGGTGCGGCGCCACGTCGCGCGCGTCGTCGACTACGCCGTGACGTTCAAGAACGGCATCGAGATCCGCGTCGTCACCGCAAACGAGATGGCCGTCGCGGCGACCTACGTGCTGGTCGTGTTCGACGAGGCGGCGCGTCTGCCGGGCGAGGAGGCTGCCGTTCCTGACAAGGCGATCGTCGCGTCCGTGCTGCCCGGCATGGCGCCGATCCGTGGGGCGCCGCGGCGCAAGCTGGTCGCCATCACCAGCGCCTTCGTCGACTCCGGGTGGGCCTTCGAGGTGGACCGCGACCAGTTCGGGCGCGCGGACGCCGACAATCTCGTCGTGCGCGGCAGTACCGAGACGTTCAACCCGAACATCGACCGCGGGTGGCTCGAGCGCGAGCGGCGCAAGGATCCCTTGCTCGCGGCGCGCGAGTACGGCGACGGCGACACGCCCCCGGTGTGGATGCCGAGCGTCGTCGAGAGCTGGTTCGGCGCCGGCATCGTCGACCAGTGCGTCGACAAGGGGCGGCGCTCGATGCCTCGGGAGCACGGGCGCTCGTACGTGCTGGCCGTCGACGCGGCGTTCAGCCGCGACAACTTCGCGCTCGCGGTGGCGACGCGCTCCGGCGACGTGACCACGGTCGTGCACGTCGAGGCGTTCCGGCCGCCGCCGGGGGGCAGCCTCTCGCCGCGCTGGTGCGTCGATCGGACCGTGGACATCGCGTCGCGCTACGAGATCGGCGCCGTGCATCTCGACCAGTACTGCGCGCCGGTGCTGATCGAGGCGTTCGAGGAGCGCGGCCTCGGCGCCGTCAAGATCGACTGGACCGGCAGCGGAGCGAAGAGCAAGGCCGCACGCTACCGCGCGCACCGCGAGGAGATGCGCGACGGGAAGGTTCGCCTACCGGACGACGCGGCTCTCATCCGCGAGTACAGGCGCGTGCGCGGGCGCATGACGCAGACCGGGCACGAGACGATCGACGCACCGGGGCGCGGCGTCGACGATCGGGTGAGCGCCGTCGTCATGGCGTGCGGCGTGGCGTACGACGACCTCTCGGCGGTGTCCTGGGTCAAGGCCATGGAACGCTGGCAGGAGTCGACGCGGGCCGAGGCGTTCGGGTTCCAGCTGCGCCGCGCCGAGCCCGAGCCGAAGACGGAGGTCGTCATCGGACGCCACGTCGACGGCCGATCGAAGGCCACCTACCTCGTCGACGGGCGCCAGCGCGCCGAGGCATATTGGCGGCCGGGCGACGCGGAGGGGACGTTCACGAGGCTCGCCGGGTCGACCGACGAGGGGCTCGAGGCGATCTGGAACGAGCTGCTGGCCCGAGGGCTCCTGCACCAAAGGACGGAGGACTGACACCATGAGGATCATGAAAGCAGCAACCGGCGCAGTGGCGGTGGGCGCGGCGCTCGAGCGGCTGGCCCAAGAGCACAACATCAGCGTGCGCGAGGTGCTCGAGCGCCGCGCGCGGGGGCAGCTGCCCAAGACGCCGCTGGACGGTACGACGAGCGCCGTCGCGGTGCGCGAGGCGATGGCCGCCGACATGAAGCGGCGCGGCCTCGGATCGGCCGAGTACCACGCGCTCCGAGCCGCGGGTCACATTCCGCCGCTGGTCGTCGAGCAGCCGCGGTGCACGCTCACCTGCTACCTCGTCGAGGCGATCGACGAGAAGGCGCTGCGCGAAGTCCACCCCGGCCTCAAAACCGGCGACGTCGTGCGCATCGGCGCCCCATGGACCGAGCGCGTCGTCGTCGCCGTCGACGGCCGCGACGTCGTCGCCTTCACGCCGACCGACCAGGGCGCGGCGACCGCGACGGACGTCTCGTGGACCCTGCTCGTGATGATCTGCCGCGCGCTCGGCCACCGCGACCCCGCGCCGGAGACTTCCGACCAGTACGTCGAGGAGGCCCTGGCGTTCGCCGTCGAGGCGCTCGCGGAGCCGCCCATCGGCGCGTTGTCCGAATGGCTCGGCAAGGCGCGCGCGCGCCGCTGGCAGGCCATCGACCGCATGCGCATGTCGTTCCGCGCGCCGGAGGCGGTGATCGCCGGCGCGGTCGGCCAGCTCGAGGCCGAGCCGTTGCCGAGCCTCTGGCCCGTCGGCGCCGACGCGACGCGCATCGAGGAGCAGCGCCACCACGCCGCCGAGGAGGCGGAGCGCGCCCGCGTCGAGGCCGCGCGCATCGAGGTGGAGCGCCAGCGCATGCGCACGCCCGCGGAGTTGGGTGCGGTCTGCATCGAGGTGCGCTCCGGCACGTTGCACCAGCCGCCGGCCGAGCTCGGGGTGCTCCCGCCGTCGTGGCGCTCGCCCGACGGCAGCTCGAGCTTCCACCTGGTGCAGCCCATCGAGGGCTTGCCGGTCCCGCTGCTCGACCTCGAAACCTTCCACGTCATCCCGCCGACCGCCTGCATCGTCCCGCCGGGCGCCCTGCCGCCCGCGCGCCCGAGCGATCCCGTCTACAGGTTCGTGGCGCGCCTCATTGAGATTGACACCGGCGTGACCGACACCGGCCCCGTGTCGCGAGAGGCGTTCCGCGTCGACGTCGAGCCCGACGACGCGCGCCTCCTCGACGAGCTCGCCCGCATCGTGCTGGTCGGCACCACGCCGACCGAGACGTTTCTTCGCACGCACCTGCCGGCGCTGCTCGTGCGCGGTCGGCTGCTCGATCCGGCCGTCGTCGACGCGGCCGTCTGGGACCGCGTGACCGGTCGCCACGCCGAGGCCGGGCAGACCTTCGACATGCCGATCGTGGGCGCCGGCCGGCCGGGCGCGCGCATGGTCGAGGGGCGACGCCGCGATCCGTGGGTGCTCCCCACCGAGCTGCCGCGCCAGCCGCTGCGCACGGCCATCTCGCGCGAGGAGCTCGGGCGCCTGCTCGTGCAGGCCGCGGGCGGGGGCCTCGTGAAGCCTGGCGCGCTTCTACCTTCGCTGCCGATCGATGCTCGATCGCCTTCGGATCGAGACAAAGAGGTAGCCGAGCCGCACAATTCGAATCATCGTCATCAAAAGCGAAATACGAAGAAGGGATAAGGGTAATCCAATGAGCGAGGAACGAGTTTTCAGGCACGACGTTGCGGCCGGCGTGACCGGCCAGGTGGGCGGCCACATGACGCGCCTCGACGGCTATGGAAACGTGGTCGAGGAGTTCGAACGCGAGGACGCGGCGAAAGGCAGCGTGGACACGTTCGAGGCGATGGCGGCGCTGCCGGCCGAGCAGCGCTACGGGAACGTCGGGGCGTCCGAGCGGGCGGACGCCGCGCCCGTCGACGAGGGCAGCCGCCAGGACGAGAAGAACGACGCCGTCGCCAAGGCGCAGGCCGACATGGTCGAGCGCCGCAAGAATGCGTGGCGCACGGGCCGAAAGCACGATGGCAAGAGCCCGCCCGGCGCGACGAAGAGCGCGCGGGCGGTGTCGCTCCAGAACGGCGCGACGACGGCCGCGGGCGACGCGCAGGCCGGCGACGACGTCGACGAGGGGAACGTCGGCGGAAGCGACGGCGTCGCCGAGGCCCAGCAGCGCATGGTGACGAAGAGGGCCAACGCCTGGCGCACGCGCAAGCGCGCCGGTCGGCGCTGAGCCATGGGCGCCCCCATCATCCTCGACCCGGTCGCCAGCGTCGAAGGCTCGCTCGTCACGTTTTCGTGGCCGAACGGCATCTTCCCCGACTGGCTCACGGCGCAGCAGGGGAACGTCCCGGGGACCGCGGTGCTCTTCGACTGGTCCCCCTCGACGGTCTGCTACGTCGACGCGATCGCGAGCGACTTCCGATCGTGCACGCTCACGGCGCCCGGGCCGTCCGGCGGCGGCCGGATGATCGCATTCGGCGTGCTGCCGGAGGGGGTGGAGTTCATCCCCCTCGGCAGCGGATCGGGTGGCCCGGCGCTCGTCGCTGGGCAGACCGCAATCACCTTCACGAAGGAATCGGATATCACCGTCGCCGCGGTGCCGAGCTACGCCGGCGCGCCCCCCGGCTACGCGCTCTCCTTCGATGCGTGCCCGGGCTTCATGTACCGGACGCGAGACGCGATCACCGGCGCCGCGGGCGCGCAGGTGACGATCCACCTCGATCGCCCGTGGGTCGGGCCCACCGTGAGCGAGTTCGAGCTCGTGCTCGGCTCGCCGTTCGGGTTCGCGTGATGCCGCCCGAACCGCTCCCGCCGCCCGACGAGCTGCGCGACGAGGCGCTGCGCGTCCTCTACTCGATCATGATGACCAGCGACGACGACGAGGCGCGCGTCGAGGCCGCCGTCGCGATCCTGGCGTACCTCAGTGCACGGCCGCCGCGATGATCGCGAGCAGGACCTCATTGCCGCCGCATCTCCGCTCGCTGAAGGTCCACCATCGCGGCCGCGAACACATACCGGAGGATCTTGCGCTCCTCCTCCTCCGAAAAGTCGAGGATGTCGGTCTCGTGTCGCGGATCATTCCCGCCGTCCAAGCCCACAATCATCACGACGCCGTTCGCCGCGTCAGGATGCGGCCAATTCTTCGGTTTGCAGATCAAGGTGATGCGAGCGGCGATTTTGCTCGCCCCATCGTCCGCGGTGATCCAGACGTCGCGCTGCAGCGCGGGCCTTTCGTCTTTCGAGAAGACCGTCTCGCCGAGCCGCAGCTGCTCGGCATCGGAGATGAGCTTTCGAAGGAGCGCCCCGACATGCTGAAGCGCTGCACGGCAGACGCCGAGTGGCTTCAGGTCGGACGACGTTGTCGATGCAGCAACCAGATCCTCGTAGGTCCACATGGTCCGTGCGGTACGCCGACGAGCGTCCGGTGTCCATCCTCGCCGGCTGCCAAGAATCGACCAGACCCGCCGAACGTCACGCCGATCGCGCGGGCCCGCAACCGGCGCGAGCGGCGGCCCGAGAAGAGCCGGCGGTGAAGCTGCTCCCGTCAACCGGACGCCGGCACGTCCTTGATCGTCAGCACGCAGGCCCCCGCCGACGGGCACGCCGCTCTCAGGTCGCCACCGGCGAACATGAGCGGCACGCGCACGGCGGAAGCGTAGGCGCCCACCTCGTGGCATCCAACCAGGGAGGTCGCGCTGACCTTCGTCGCCTCGTTGGTGGCGGACCCCTCGACGCACACGACGCCCGCGCGCGCCGACGCGTTCGTGAACCACACGGACCCCGAAGCCGTAGAGAGGTCGATCGCCGTCATGTACGACCCCATCGAGGTGATCGGGAGCACCTTGCTTGCCTTCTCGGCAAGCGCCGCGGCCTCCTTTGCTTTCGCCTCGGCTTTCGCGTCCGCGCGCTCCTGCGCTTTTGCGGCTTCCTCGCGCTCGGCTTCCGCGGTCCGCTCGTGGATGTAGCTGATCGGCGCGAGCACGCAGGCCGAAGACAACGCGAGCCACAGCACGAGACGCCCCACTTTCTCGGTCTGATCGATCCAGTGCATCCCGCGATCCTACGCCCGTTTCTGGTACCGCGGAGCATCGGACAGGCGCGTCGAACCGTCCGACAGGCGAAATCGCGCGGGTGAGGCTTGACGCCCCTTGCGTACTATGACGTAATATCGCATATTACTTCACGAGGTGTAAGACATGGCCGAACCCGCCTTGGCAAAGCTCCCGAGCGAAAACGACACCCCGATCGGCTTCAAGGTCCCCAGCGAATGGCTGCCGCGCGCCGACAAGATCGCGGCCGCCCTCTCGCGCCCCGGGCTCACGCCCGTGACGAGGACGGAGGTCCTGCGCCTGGCCCTCGGCCGGGGCCTCGACGTGCTCGAGGAGGAGACGCCCGCCCCGAAGCCGCGCGGAAAGCGCTGACGCCCGCGAGGCCCTCGCGCCTCGCCCGCGGCGCCCGGCCCGACCATGGGCGCGGACGTCGCGGGCGGCGTGCGAACGCCGCGAAAGAAGAAGCGCCGGCGACGGCTGGACCCGTCCCGGCGCAGGCGAGACACCGACACAATGGAGGCATCGATGAACGCAGATCAGACCGTAGCGACAACAACTGACCGCGCAAGCGCGCCGAGCACGCAGGCGCCCGAGCTCGAAACCCCGCTCGCCGACGACATCGGCGAGGAGCTCGAGGGCGTGAAGCTCCAGCTCGGCTACCTCGCCCGCAACATGGCCGGCGCGTTCGATGGGGCGCTGAGCCCCATCGAGGCGAACGCGCACTGCGCCCTCGTGACGGCGCTCGGCCACCTGACGACACTCGAGGAGTTGGCGGGCCACGTGCGGAGGAAGGAGCGCGAGGGCTGGCCGCGCGCTGAGACGCCTGCCCGGCGCCGCAGCGTGCGTGCCGCTGGCGGCGACGAGGCGGCCGAGCGCCTCACCCGCGCCGCCAAGACGGTGCCCTGCTGGGCGCAGTGGATCGGCGACGATCTCGACGGCCTCGAGGCGCAGATCGCCGCGATCGAGGGGCAGACCGCGGGGCACGAGCCCGAGTTGCGGGCGCGCGGGAAGATCGACGCGCACCTCAGCAGCATCCGGCGCGCGCTGGCGGACATGCGGACCGCGGCGGAGCATGGAGAGGAGGCGGCGGAGTAGCGACCGACGCTCGCGCGTCTCCGTTCCGCCTCGCGATCCTCACAGGATCACGGGGCGGCGGGAGGAGCCCGAGACCATGAAGACCACCACCACGATCGCCGCCGTCCTCTTCGCCGTCCTGGCGCTCGCCTCCGGCCCGCGCCCGGCGCATGCCGGAGGCGTCGACCCGGCTGACTGCACGCTCGAGTGCAAGAGCTGCCAGCACGACGCCCGCACCATCGACGCGAAGAAGGCGTGCGGCGCCATCACGGCGGGGTGCTGCTTCGCCGCGGGGCGCAAGGCCCCGGGGACGTTTATCGATTGCACCTGCGGGGCGCCGGTGCGGGCGCCGGGGCGGTAAGGGAGGCAGACCATGGGACGCGAAGCAACCGGGGAGCTGCGACCGCTCGCGGACGGCTGGGCCGCCCGCATCACCATCCAGGGGCGCACGCGCCGAGACTTCGTGCTCGCGACATGCGCGACCGAGGCCGAGGCCGCGGAGCGGTGCAAGGCGCTCGCCACGTTCGCGGCGCGGCTACGCCGGGCCGAGCAGAGCGCCGAGGACACGGTGCGCGTGCTCGAGATGGCGGCAAAGCAGCGCGCCGGCCGGCCGTGGCAGGCCGTGTGCGAGGCGGTCGACGCCCTGTGCAAGGGCGAGGCGCGCGACAAGGGGACCGGCGCTCAGGCGCCCTTGTTCAGCGAGTGGGCGCGGCAGTGGACCAGCGGCGAGCTGGCCAAGCGCTACCCCGACCACGTGCGCGAGAAGCGTTCCTCGGACCGCGACGAGCAGCTGCTGCGCCTGCACGTGCTGCCCCACGTCGAGGGCGTACGTGTCGACGAGTTCGCGCTCGAGCACGCCGAGGTCGTGATGGCGAACCTGTCGGCCGAGCTCGCGCCGGGCACTCGCCGGCTCGTCGCACACACGATGGCCCGCCTGCTCAAGCTCGCCGTGTACCCAGGCAAGTGGCGCAAGGACAACCCGATCCCTGCCGGCTGGCTGCCGCGCCTCGGCGACGCGAAGGCGAAGGAGTGCCTCTTCCCCGACGAGGACGCGCTGCTGATGCGCGGCGTGTCCGTCGAGCAGGGCAAGCCCGACGTCCCGGCGCTGCGCCGCATCGCCTACGGCTTCCTGGCGCGAGAAGGGATGCGGACCGACGAGATGGCGGCCCTTCGCTGGCGCAACGTCGACCTCGAGCGCGGCCGCGTCTACCTCGACGAGAACAAGACCGACGATCCGCGCGACTGGAACATGCGGCCCGACGTCGTCGAGGCCCTCGCGGCGTGGAAGAAGCGCCAGCCGTGCACCGAGCCCGACGACTACGTGTTCGCGGACAACGGCGTCCCGCTGAACGTCAAGCACCTGGCCGACCTGCTGCGGCGCGACCTGCGCCGGGTCGGCGTGAACCGTCCGCAGCTCTTCGAGCGCAGCAGGGCCCGCCAGCCCCTTCGCGCGCACGACCTGCGGGCCACGTTCGTGACCATCAGCCTCGCGACCGGCAAGACCGAGACGTGGGTCAGCGATCGGACCGGGCACCAGTCGCACAAGATGATCGACGCCTACCGCCGCAAGGCGCGGACCTGGAACCTCGGCGAGCTGGGGCCGCTCTGCGACCTCATTCCCGAGCTTCGGGAGGCGCCGGCCGCGACGCCCCGCGGGCGGTCAATTCCCCACGGATTGCCCCACGCCGCGACGATCCAGGCAAATTCTCAGACGTTGAACCGGAAATGCATCACGTCCCCGTCGCGGACGACGTAGTCCTTGCCTTCCATGGCGAGCTTGCCGGCGTCGCGCGCCTTGGACTCGCCGCCGAGCTTCACGAAGTCCTCCCACCA
>Ga0209012_1002376_pt1 | contig 16512 bp, 14 predicted proteins | sample RS3BMetagenome_FD_184735 | JGI IMG/M metagenome (GOLD analysis project Ga0209012, IMG submission 184735) | Ferric oxide microbial mat and aquatic microbial communities from Rainbow Spring, Yellowstone National Park, USA - RS3B (SPAdes) (version 3) ...
CGGGGGGCCGGGGGGCCGGGGGGCCGGGGGGCCGGGGGGCCGGGGGGCCGGGGGGCCGGGGGGCCCGGGGGCCGGGGGGCCCGCCCAATCCCGCGGGTCCCTCCCGCCCTTTACTGGAACGACACCTCGCCGGCCGTGGGCACCACCTCGTACCAGTAGGGACCGCCGCCGGAGCCGACGGCCTTGCCGCCCACGGTCACCTGGGGCAGCCCGGCCGGATCCAGGGCCCACGACCCCGCCACGCGCGCCCCGTTCTGCAGCACCCAGGCCTTCCCGCCGGCGGACCACAGCATCTTCAGGGCCCCCGGCGTGTACGGATCCGGATCCGGCGCGTCCGGCACCACCAGGACGTAGACCGTCCCGGCGCGCACCGTGTCGCCGTCCGTCATCTGCGCGACCGCCCCGTTCACCGTGCGGACCCAGGCACCCGACTCCCACTTCCAGCCCGCCACATACGTGTATACCGGCGGGTCGGTCAGGTAGTTCAGAGAGACCCCGGTCGTGGGCAGCGCCCCCGGCGGCAGGGCGCCGACGGCCGGCTCGGCCGGCCGCGGCCCGGAGTAGCCGTCCGCCCGAGCCGCCTTCTCCAGAAGGTCGGTCGAGGTGTAGAGGTTGTCCGGGGCGGTCCGGCCGGTCGAGCGCCAGAAGTACGGACCGGATCCGTAGATCTCATCGAGGTTCTGAAGATGCCAGGTGCCGATCCAGGCGAGCGCGTCGACGTTGCCCCCGGCATGCGCCATCGGCAGCCCGTAGGCGCGGTCCAACTGGTCGAAGTAGATGCGCGCGCTCCGCACCGGCCCGACCTGGGGGCTGGGCCGGCTGGAAAAGATCGCGAAGTAGCGGGTGATGAACCCCTCCGCCAGGATCTCCCAGACGACGTCCGCGTCCTCAAGCCCCGATTGGGGCCGGGCGGCCGGCGCGTTGTCCATCACCACCGCCACCGGCACAGCCAGCGGCCCTGCCGCCCCGCCGGCGGAGGAGGAAGACGGCGGCGATACGGCAGAGGCGGACGAAGCGGGAGTCGCGGGGGCCGCCGTGGAGGATCGGGAAGCCGAAGAGGCGGAGCCCGCGGACGCCGGCGTGGACGAAGAGGACCGGCGCGAGGTCGATGCGGCGGACGGCGCGCGGGGCGCCGCGTGCCCGCAGGCGGCGGCCGAGAGCGGGATGCCGATGGCGAGCAGGGCGGCACAGAGTCGGCGGCTGCGCAACGTGATCGGCCTCCCCGATCCGATTCCTCCGCCGAGGGGAGCCGGAGGCCGCACCGCCCCCGGGGGGGGGTGCCGGCCGCGCTCAGCCCTCCCACAGCACCACCGCGGTCCGCCCCGGTCCCAGGGCCACGGGCGCGCCGGTGGCGAAGGGCGCCAGGGGCAGGTAGTCGCCATCGAGGCGAAAGGCCTTGTGCAACCGGAGCCGGACCTCCCCGGCGTCGAGCCCCGGCACCGCATGCGCCTCTAAGGCCCGGACCACGGCGTCCCGCGGGAGCTTGACCGTCGTGGAGAAGGGTTGCGTCCGAACGCAGGCCTGCGCCGAACTGCCGTGGGTGGAGGAGAAGACCCGGCCGTCCGCCACCCGGGCCCGGATCTCGATACCCGTCCGTGGCGCACCGGCGTCCTCGCGCAGCACCTGCACGAAGGCATAGTCCCGCAGATCGCCCGGGGTGGGGTCGGCCGGATCGCTATCCGGGTGGAGCGTGCCCTGGCGCAGCATCTCCAGGGCCGTCAGGCGGTAGGCCCAGGGCGCCTCGTCCATGCAGGCCTCGCGCGGCAGGCGGTCGTCCCAGCGGAAGCGCGGGACCAAGAGGCAGCGCATGGCCCCGTGCGGGGGCTCCGAGCCCACCATGCCGTGGATCCCCACCACCTGTAGGCTTCGGCGCCCCAGGACCCGGTGGTCGGAGTGCACCTCCGTGCGGTGCCCACGCCCCTGAATGGTGGCGCGGCCAGCCTCCACATGCAACACCCACTCGATGTCGGTGGTGCGCCCCCATTGGGCCAGGAGGCCCCGGGTGTCGGTCCCGCCGTCCTCGTTGCTGTACAGGCACTGGAATTCGATGCCCGAGGCGCGCGGCCGGTAGAAGAGCAGGAGCGGGGTGTCCGTCCAGAGCGACTCCCAGGGGTCCGCCTCGGCCCGCGTATAGATCACGGGCGCCTCGCGGAGGGCCTCCGCCTCCAGCGCGTCGCGCGGCAGGAGCGGCTCGGCGCGCAGGGCCGAGGCCTGCGCCTCGGGGCGCGCCGGCGCCGTCGGGTGCGGGCGCAGCCGCAGGGTGTGTTCCCCGGGGCCAACCTCCCCCACCAACCGCTCGTACTCGGCTTCGACCTCTCCGTGCACCAGGATGACGTCCTGGTGGTAGGCGTCGTCCACCCACAGCTGCAGGATCCCGCACTCCCGTCCGGGCCGGTCCCAGCGCGCACCCGGCACGACCGCGACGAACCGGGCCGCCACCATGCCCGGACGCTCCTGGTGCCAGCGATAGAGCACGTCCCGCCGCCCCCTCACCGATGGCGCCACGCCTGTGCGCGCCGCAGCGACCCGCTCCGGCCGCCTGTCCCGGGTTTCGACACCACGTCCATGCACCCTGGTGCCGGCCGCAGCGACCCGGGCGGACTCAGGGCGGTCCGCCGCCGGTATACTCCGGACACATCCCCCGTGAGGAGGCCTGCCGATGGACGACGTCCTGATCGTCGGCGGCGGCATCGTCGGCAGCGCCGCGGCCCTGCACTGCGCCCGGCGCGGCATGGCCGTGCGCGTGCTCGACCGCGGCGAACCGGGAGGCGGCACCACGCCCCGCTCGTTCGGCCTGGTCGACGTCCTCGCCCCCGCCGGGCCCGTCTACACCCCGGTGCGCGCCGAAGCCGTGCGCGAGACGGCGGCCTGGGTGGCCGAGGAGGGCGTGGCGGCGCAGGTGGAGTGGCTCGCCTGCGGGAGCCTCAACCCCCAGGTCGGCCCGGAGGCGCTACCCGCCTACGCGGCCGCGGGCGTGCGCGCGCAGTGGTGGCCGGCGTGGCGCGTGGCGGCCGAGGAGCCGGCCCTGGGGGCCTCGGGCCGCGGCGCGATGCACCTACCTGAGGACGCCTGCCTCCGGCCATCCGCCTACCTTGACGTCGTGCGTGCGGCGGCCGCGCGGGCGGGTGCCGCCCGCGAGCAGGCAGCCCCCACCGCGGTGCGGATGGTGCCCGGCGGATGGGAGGCCGGGGGCCGCACGGCCCGACGGTTGGTGGTGGCCGCCGGCGTCTGGTCGCCGATGCTTCTGCCCGGACTCCCCGTCGAGCCCGTCCGCGGCACCATCCTGGAGACCGCGCCCCTGCCCCCCCTGCTGGCGCGTTACACCCCCGACCTGCGCCAACTGGGGGACGGCCGCGTCTGGATCGGCACCTCGCACGAGCACGCCGGATTCGACCCCACCCCCGACCCCGGCGTCGCACGGCGGCTCTACGCCGAGGCATGCACCACCCTACCCGCCCTCGCCTCGGCGCCGATCGAACGCACCTGGGCAGGCCTCCGGCCCGTGCCGGCGGACGGGCTGCCCATCTGCGGGGCCTGGCCGGGGGCGGAGGGCCTCTTCGTCTGCGTCACGCACAGCGGCATCACCCTGGCGCAGTGGCTCGGGCGCCGGCTGGCGCGCCTGCTGGCCGGCGAGGCGGTGCCGGAGCTGGCCCCCTTCCATCCCGGCCGGCTCTGAAACAGGCGGCCACTGCACGCCCCCACCCCGGAGGCCACGTGCGGCGGGGGCGCCCGCGAAGACCTTGTCGCGCAACAGATATGACCCTATGATGAACATCAGATTGGGTGCGGAACGGAGCTGGGCCAACCCATGGCCACCCCCCTCGGACGGCGCTCGCTCCTACTTGGTGCGCTCGGTCTGGCGGCTTCCGGTTGCACGCTCGGGCGCGCCAAGGGCATCAACGCCGCTTCCGCCGCGTGCAGCGACGTGGCCACCATGCCGATCTACGTCCCGCTGGCCACCAATAAGGAAGCGGCCGCGTTCGAGGCCTTCGATCCCGTGCTCTATCCCCTGCCGTCCAGCGATCAGTACTCGTGCTCCACCACGGCGTCCGGCGCGAAAATGTGTTACCCGAGCCATGCGGCTCGGTGGAGTATCGGTACGGCCTCGGGTTGGAACGTGCCAACGCGCTACTACGCCCTGGACGCCGCGCTCCATGCGGCCAACCTGGACCCGACCACCCTTCTGCCGGACACCCTGGCCGGGTTCCAGTATCAGGGCGACACCTGGGGCCTGCCGGCGTCCGTGGCGCCCATCGGGGTCGCCTACCGACCCGACGTGTTCGCCGCGGCCCGACTCAAAACGCCTGCACCGGACTGGACCCTGGCGGACTTCGAAACGGCCTGCGATCAAATCCTGGGGCTGACCAAGGCCGGTAAGATCCCGGGCTGTTACGGGCCCCTGCCGCCGATGATCGGTAGTTCGACATATACGCTGACCTACGGCCAAAGCACCTCCAGTTTCACCGCGTACGGAAGCCTGCTCGACCCGGCCCTCTGGACCGGTTTCGTCCCGGGTTACGGCGGATCCCTGGTGCAGGGCGGCCGCTTCGACCTGACCAATCCGGGTGCGGTCCGGGGATTCACCGAATTGGTGCGCATCTGCGGCGCCTACGGCGCCCCGAGCACGCTCCTGCCGACCACGCAGGCACAGGCGGCGACCTACCTCAACGGCGCCGCCATGCTGTTCTGGCAGTATTCGGGCCCCCCGTCTGGCGCGGCACCGGCCGCAGCGGCGCGCGCCGCGACCCAGCGGAAGTACGCCCGCTTTCCAGTACTCCCGGTGGCCCCCACGGTCCCGGCAGCCCTGAGCGGCTGGTGGCTTCCCGGTGACCCCGGCATGATCTCCGCCCCGGGCACCGCGATGAATGCGGTCGTGCAGTTCGCCCTCTGGTCGTACCAACGCGTCCGGCACGACCCCGCGGCGCCGGGCCCGCCGCCGATCCTATCCGCCCCCGACGTCCAGCGCGCCTATTGGCAGGCCCCCGCGCAGGTGTCCGCCGGGGCAAGCGCCATGGGCGACTACGTTCACTACGCGTATATCGATCAGGGCTACCCTCCCGTATTCACCAGCACGGCAGGCATCATCTACGACGCGCTTTCGCCCGCGGTGGCCGGCGCCACCGACGTGGCCAGCGCGCTGGCCACCGCCACGCAGAAGGTCAACGCCGACGCGGCCCAGTACCGAACGGACAAACTCATGCAGGCGCAGGCGCAACTGCAGCGGGCCTCCACGTACGGCCAGTTCGGTGGGTCGGTGAAGCAGCCTGGACCGCCCTCGGGCCCGGTAGTGCGGATCTGCCGGAAGTAGGGGTTGACATAAGCTTGCTATCGCTCGCCCCTGATCGGATGATGGCGGCACGGCAGGGGAACACATGCTCTCGACAGGGCAAACAGCGAAGCGTCTGGGGATCGCGGTCCGCACGTGCAGGGCTACCTGAGCAATCTGCGCCGATGGGAGGGCGCGCACCCCAAGCGCCGGGCGCGGCGGCCCAAGCCGCCCCGGCCGCGTCCGCATCTGACGGCCTACGGGCAGATGGCCCAGGTGCGCCAGGCCGACTACCGCCAGGGTTTCGTGCGCCTGAAGGTCAAGGAGAGGGCACGCTGGGAATGGGTCAGCTTCCCTATGCAGGCCCCGCCCTACCTCGATGCCCTCCTGCGGGAGTCCGACCGGGAACGGGAGCGGGCGGCCGCAGAGCGCGCCGATCAGCGGGAGCGGTTGGCCGCAGAGCGCCGGGAGGGGCGCACGGAGGCGGAACAGCAGGCGCTGCAACCGGCGCCAGGGGTGTGGGTGGCGCAATCGCCGACGCGGATGCACAACGCGGCGCCAAGCACCTGGCCGCAGGGCCTGCGGTGTCTGCCTGTGGATGGGATGTAAGACAGATGTAAGACCTGCGAGGGCGCAAGCCTGATGAGTAGGCGGACCCCAGTGAAGCAGGATACCCCTCCGGTGACGGGGGGAATCCCCCGGCTTTAGCCGTGGGGAGGAGGTATCGCCTTCAAGCCTTCAGTGTGCCGTCGGTCGACTTGCGGGTCCCACTGCGCGGCATTCGCCCGCAGGAGTGGTTTCGCCGATGCACGCGGGTCGGAGCCCGACCGAAACAGTGCGTCTTGATCCGCCCGCATCATCTCCAGCAGTTCCTCTCGCACGGCATCCAGCAATTCGCTCACCCCCACGACCGAGTTGTGTATTGAGAAACCATCCCCCTGCCAGCGCCCCGGGACGCCTCGTAGCGGACGGGCTCTCCGCTACGAGGCGTCCAAGTGACGATCACTGCCCGGTCGGCGGAATGCTCCCATACCGGCTGGGGGCTTTCATCGCCGCCAGGTAGCGATGGTTGTTCATGCCCTGTTGGGCGATCGCCAGGGCGCCCGGGACGCTCACCTTCCCGACGATCGCTTCGTTGAGGGCGTTGAACATGACTTGGTCGGGCACCGTCGATGGGAACCCGGAGAAGCAGTCACGGAAGTTCTGCCAGTCACCGACGGCACCCGGCTTGCCCCGCCAATAGCGTGTCTGCACCGTCGGGTCCGCAAGCGCCGGTGGAGACCCTTCGGCGATCAACAACGTCGTCGCGTCTGGTGTGTACCACCAAAGCAAGTACTCCGCCGCGGCGCGCACGTCGGGCGCGTCCGGCGCCGGTGCCGGTGTAGGGGCTGCGTACGCCAACGCCTGGGCGACGGACACAGTGGGGATGACGGGCTGAACGGGGAACCTCGGCAGGCGCGCCCATCGCCACCCTGACGGCAAGGGCTCCGGGCGGTAGAGGGCAAAGGCAATGGCGAAGCCCCGCGTGAGGGCGTCCGCCTGGGAAACGGCGAACTGCCGCCCCAGGTCCACCAGATTGCTGATTCCCTCCACGGTGGCGGGGTCTGTGACACGGAACTGTCCGTCGCCGACGACGGTGCCTCCAAAGCCCCAGGACCGGGCGGGCATCGGGACCTACGCCCACGGAACCGCCGGTGCTGACGCGGCGTCAAACGGTCAGAGGGGGGCGCACATGCGGCGACGTGTCGGTGGGGCTCTCCTGGTCGCGATTCTCGCCCTCGGTGGTTGTGTGCGATCCCCGGTCGCCGGCCCCGCTCCCGTAGTCAAGCCCACAGACCAATCACCCCCGCTCCCTCCCCTGCTGCACATCCACATGTTCAGCGCCACCACAGGATGGGGGTATTCCCGGCACTCGGTGTACCGCACGACGACCGGGGGCCGGTCGTGGCACAAGGCCTGGACCGTCCATCCCGGCGGGCAGGTCATCACCTCCGACTTCGCCCAACCCTCCACGGCCTGGGTCGCCGTCTCCTACCCCGCGGGCGCGCAGGCCCACCGCGGTCAGTTGGTACGCACGACCGATGGCGGCCGCCGCTGGGCCACTTCCGATCTGCCGTCCGTCCCGGTGGACACTCAGGGAGGCATCGACGTCGGCGGATGGTCGGTGGGGAACATCGCCTTTCTCAACAGCCGCCAGGGATGGCTGCTAACCAACGTCGGGTGGGCCGGACCGCAGGATACGGTCTGGATCTACCGCACCGGCAACGGCGGCGTCACATGGACCCGCGTCATGTGGGAAACCGGCGACTCGTCTTCGCCCGGGGCCATCCCCTTCTCCGGCTACAAAGCCGCCCTGGTCGCATCCTCGGCCACGACCCTCTGGATCCCGGCCGCCGACGCGGCGCGCGGGTACCTCTACGTCAGCCGTGACGGCGGGCGGACCTGGGGCCAGGCATCGCTGCCGGCGCCAAGCGATCTCCCTCTGGGGGCGACCCTCATCGAGGCGGGCAAGCCGACGTTCTTCGGTGCAGCTGGTGTGGTGACGACCCTATGGGCCAACGTCCGCAGCGCCGCGGGGCAGGGAGCAGCCGTCGTGTACCACACGACCAACGGTGGCCTCACCTGGTCGCCGGAGGCGCCTCCACTCAAAGGCGGTTCATCGCACAGTGACTTCATCTCGCCCATGATCGGCTGGAACTTCGTGCCCTGGACCCCTGGCGACGCCCTCTGGCGCACCACGGACGGCGGAGCCTCCTGGACGCGCCGGCACTGGCCCGCACCCCTCAACAGCCAAGACCAACTGGATCCCGACTTCGTGTCGCCTACCCTGGGCTTTCTGCTGGCCATCCAGCCGGGTCGGGGCAGCATCACATCCACCCTGTTCATCACGACCGGGGCCGGCCGGTCCTGGACCGAACAGGCGCCGCGACCGTGACGGGTTCCATCGGGGAGGCGGAACGGTTTGGGCGGGCGGCTGCCGAGGTTGGCGAGACTGCTTACGGCACCGTTGAGCGCCGGACCGTCGCTCCACGTTCCCTTCAGCACCATGATGGGCGCGCGCCGATCCCCGCTGCGAGCAGGCCCGGCTCACGGTCGACCAGGGCCAACAGTACCGACGTTACCCGCGGAGTTGCGCGACGCGAGGATGTCGGCCATGCAACGGCGCTGACCACGATGTGCCTTCACTTGGCGGATGAATTTGGAACGCCCCGCAGGTCTTGGCTTTGCACGCGCCAATGGGCGCGTGCATCCGGTCTCGTGCGGAGGCATCGGTCGTGCTGCTGTCCGACGTCCTGCCCACCGTTGCTCGCGCCCATCCAAAGCGCAAGGCGATATTGACCGGCGAGTGGAGCATCACCTTCGAAGACCTCCACCGCCGCGTGGTGCATGTTGCGGAGGCCCTGTACGATGAGGGCCTAAGGCCGGGGGATCGCGTCGCATTGCTCGGATGGCCGTGCCCGGCGCTCGTCGAGGCGGAACTGGCCGCCGTGGCCATGGGCGCGATTCCATTTTCCGTGTTCGCGGAGTCGGCGCCGCCGGAAACCGCTCTCACCGTTCTGGACGGAGACCCTGCGGCCATCGTCTATGCACCGGAGGCAGCCGGTCTCGCCGCCGACGTCTCGAGCCCGTCGCTGCGCCTGCGGATTCCGACCATCGACGGGACCGAGGTACGCGTCGACCGAGCAGCCGGTCGCGGCTCGTCCGTGTCGCCGGAGCTCACGACCAGGCCTGAAGACGTCGCGATCATCATCTACACCGGCGGGACCACAGGCAGGCCCAAGGGCGTGATGCACACCCACCGCGGCGTTCTCGCGTGGGCTTTGCTCACGCCCGCGGGCGGCCCCGGGGCCGGGCCGGCCGTGTCCACGATCCTCCCCAACCTGGCCCACGTCCTGGGCCAGCATGCGGTCTGGTCCGCCATGGCCGGCGGCCAAACGCTGGTGATCCCGGGACCCGCTCCCCTCGGCGCTGAGGACCTGGTCGCCCTGGCGCTCCGTCATCGACCTCCGTTCCTCGGGCTGACGGGGGGCATGCTGCGCAGCGTCGTCGAGCACCTCGAGTCCGCCGGTTTGACCCTGGACTTCGTTCGTACCGTCGCGCACGGGGCCGCGCCTGCAAGCCCGGCCACACTGCGCCGGGCCCTCGCGTCCTTCCCCGGCGCCCTCGTCGGCGAGATCTACGCTCAGACGGAGAGCGGCATCGCCGTGACGGGGGCTTTTGTCAACGACCTGGTCCGGGACGCCGCTCATCCGGAACGCCTGACGGCGGTGGGGACGGCGCGAGGCATGGCGCTGGTCGGCCAGAGGCCCTACGAAGTACGCGTCGTGGACGGCGAGGACCAGGACGCTTCCGGCGGCGCTCCGGGCGAGGTCGTCTGCCGCGGCGACGGAATGATGCTCGGATACTGGAACAGACCGGAGGAGACCGCAGCGGCGTTGCGCGGCGGATGGCTCCATACCGGCGACATCGGATACCTGGACGACGATGGCCACCTGTTTCTGGTGGACCGAGAGAAGGACATGGTCAAGTCCGGCGCCCTTCCCGTGTACTGCATCGAGGTGGAGAAGATCGTCGAGGACCATCCCGCTGTGGCTGAGTGCTCCGTGATCGGTACCCCGACGCCCAATTTCGGGGAGGCGGTCACCGTCGTGGTGGTGCCCTATCCCGGGCACACCATTACGCTTGCGGACATCCGGCTGCACTGTGACGGCAGGATCGCGGCGTACAAGATTCCCACGCGGCTGGAGACGACCGATCGCCTTCCGCGTACCGCGGTGTACAAGGTGGACAAGCGGGCGCTGCGAGAGCCCTTCTGGGCCGGCCATGGCCGCCGTATCGGCTAGCCAGGGGCCGTTGCATAAGTGTCTGAGGCGCGGGGGGCCCACAACCGGTGGTGGGTGGCGGAACTCGGTCTGCCGGCGCCAGTTGCCATGGGCCGGAGACCCAGGCGCACGAAGCACCCCCGTCGGTCGTCCGCCAGAGGCCGGTGGGCGTCAGCAGCGGGCCGTCCGTCGCGCTGGCACGCTGAGGCGGTCGCCGTAAAAGTAGATGTCCGCGAGAGACGCGGGCGGACATCCGCTGCCCAGGTGCGCCCCCTATCGGTGGTGTGCAGGAGCGTCCAGGCGGGGGCCTGTCCGGCGGGCGGTGCCGGCCCAAGGCGGCGGCGCGGCCGTGACACTGGGGTCCACGGCCTTCCCGACAGTACTGCACGGCGGGCCGTGGGCCACCGCGGAAGCGGCGCCCGGGGTGGCGGGGTGGCGGGGTGGCGGGGTGGCGGGGAGAGTAACCGCCGGTGGCAACAGCGCCGCGGGGGCGTGGCGGGCAATCGTCGTCGTCGCCATCGCCGCCCGGACCCAATCGCCCGACCCACCACGGTCGCCACCGCCAGAAGGCCCGCCAGAGCCCCCGCCCGCCCCTCGCGCCACTCTGCCCGCACGGTCCTCCACTCCCCCCGGTTCCGCACATGGGCCGGTGCGCGCCCCCGGTGCAGGTGGACAGACGTCGGAGCGCGCCGAGGTTCCGGGATCGGGGGAGCCCGGTCGGCGGAGTCCGGGCCAGTGACCCTTGACGCCGCAATCGTACTAGGCGTAATAGTACAGTTGTGCAGAGGGCAGCACGGGGAGGAGGCGGGGGGTGCCGGGCGATCTCGGACTGCGCCTTGATCCGTCCCAGCCCCTCTATCAACAGGTGGTGCAGGGCATCACGGGAGCCATCGTGCGTGGGGAACTGGCCTCCGGCGCGGCCCTGCCGTCCGTGCGCGAGTTGGCGCAGGGCCTGTGCATCAATCCCAACACCGTGCAGAAGGCCTACCGGGAATTGGAACGCAGCGGGTTGGTCCAGCCGCGGCCCGGCAGCGGGGTCTTCGTCCATCTGGACGAGGCACGCCTGGGAGCCGTGCGGGCGCGTTTGGCCGAAGACATCGTCACCGATGCCCTGCGCGCCCTGGCGATGTTCGGCATCGAGGGAGAGGCGGCAGTCGAACTCTTCCGGGCTCGGGCCATGACCGAAGGGGGGGCTACACGAGGTGGGCGAGGCGATTGAAGTCACCGGCGTCTCGGTCCGTTACGGCCGGGTGACCGCGTTGGAGGACGTGCACCTTTCTGTCGCCGAAGGGCAGACGGTGGTCCTGCTCGGCAGAAACGGCGCGGGCAAGAGCACTCTCCTCCGCGTCATGGCGGGCCTGTTGCGGCCGCAGCTCGGGTCGGTGGCCTTCGGGGAGGCCAGGACGCCGGCGGCCCTCCGCCGGGCGGTGTCCTACTGCCCCGATCACGGCGCCCTTTACCCGTGCGCCGCCCCCGAGATCGGGCGTCTGCTGGCCACGGCCTGGCCGGGGTGGGACGGGCGCCGCTTCGCGGGGCTCTGTGCCGAACTCGATGTTCCGGAGGACCGGCCGGCCACCGCCCTCTCCAAGGGCGAGGCCGCGCGGCTGCGGCTGGCGCTCACGCTGTCCCGGCCCGGACGCGCCGTGCTGCTGGACGAGCCCTTCGCCGGCATCGACCCGGCCAGCCGCACCGCCGTGGCGCGCATCCTCACCGGACACATCGCGGATGCGGCCCCGGCCGTCGTCGTCGCCACCCATGAACTCCGCGACGTCGAAGGGCTCTTCGACCGTGTGCTGTTGTTGTCCGATGGCCGACTCCGCTGCGACGAGGACGCCGACGCGCTGCGGGCGCGAACCGGCGCATCCCTGGACGACCTGGTGAAGGGGGACGTCCCGGCATGAACGACACCGTGGCCTGGCGGGCGCGATGGGAGGCGCTCTACGGCCTGGAAGGATGCCGCCTGCCCGCGTTCCGGCCCCGGGGACGGCACTGGCTGCTGGGCGCCGCGGTGGCGGTGGCCGCCGTGTCGGCGGTACCCGGCGCGGCGGCTCCGCTGCGCGCGCTGGTCGGCATGGGCGCCCTGTTGTCGCTGGGCGTCCTCCCCCCGGCCTACGCCATCTGGAGCACCCTGCGCGAGTGGTCGGACGGCACGGCGGTCTGGTGGCTCTCCCTGCCCCAGCCACCCTGGGAGCGCCTCGGCGCCAAGGTCCTCCGCGGCCTGCTCCTGGGCTGGGGCCTCGGTGCGCTGTGCGGAGGCGTCTTCCTTGTGCAGAGCACCCTCGGGGCGGCGATGGGCCCCCTGTTCGAGTCCGGCGCCACGGCGAACCTGACCTTCACACTGGGACAGGGCTGCCGCCTGATCCTGCTGCTCGCCTTCTGCGCGGTCCCCGCCACCGTGCTGGCGGCGGCCGCGGCCCTTTGGGTCCAGCGCCTACGCAGCCTGTCGCGGGGACCGCGGGTACTGGCCACGGGCCTGACCGTGGTGGCGGGCCTCGCCGCCGCCGGCGCCGTGTGGGCGAATCTCTGGGTCGCCCCGGCGCCGATCGCGCCAGGGGTGGTGCTGAGTTGCAGCCAGATCCGGATCGGCAGCAACCTGGTCGTGTCCTTGGCCGTGCCGCTGCTGGCCTGCCTCGCCGCGTCCGGCGCCGGGACGTGGGCCTGCCGTTGGCTCGATGCGGCCGCGGAGGTGCGGAGCAGTGGACGGTGAGGCCCAGGGCCGCGCGGGGCGCCCGCACGCATCGACCAAGCGACAGGGGGCACTTCGCGCGGGCCGGCGGCGCTGACGACACCACGGATCGCCCCGGCCGGAAAGGCAGAAGGAGGCCGGGTGCACTGCAGCCTGTGCGCTGACGCCATCCTACCGGAGCCTGCTACAGCGTGGGCGCGCCGGGCCTAGCCGGTAGCAGGAACCTGGCATTTGTCTATTGGCGTGTTCACACGCCTGGAGGTGACAACGAGTGGAGCAGCTGTCGCAGGGAGCAACGCGTACGCGGGGCGCGCAGTCGCTGCGTCGTGCGAGTTCCCGTGTGACGCGACGCGATCTGTTGCTGAGCGGGGCCGCGGCGGCGCTGATGGGCGGATGTGCGGGACCGATCGGCAAGCTGGTGGCGCCCGCCGAAAGCGGCACGTCGGCCGTCGAATCCGCCAGCGTGAGCGGGCGTGGTGTGAAAAGGCCGTTGGTCGGTCTGGTCGTGAACGTGCCGAGCGCGGTCTTCCAGACGATGCAGGCGGAGTTGCGCACGGCGGTCCCACAGCTGCAGGTGAGCAAAAACAGCCGTTTTGGTGGCCCTCCATCGAAGGTGCCGCCTCCAGACGCTGCGCCGTCCTGGTGGATCGAGGCCGCGCTGATTGGCTTTGGCACCGCGCTGGGGGCGGACCCGAACGCTGTGAGCCTCGGCCCCGCCCTCTCCCTGGCCAACTTCACGGGCTCCTCCCTCCTACCGGGCGCGCTGGCCGCCGTGGGGAATCTCGAAAGCCGGTTGCGGGACCAGCTGATGCCGACGCGGCCGGTGCCCCTGCTCGTGCGGTACAAGGCCTCGGCGTTCCGGGCGGCAGGCGTCGAACTGCCTCAGCCCGGGTGGACGATCGACGACTTCACGCGCGCGTGCACCCTCCTGCAGGACGCCATCACCAGTGGCAGGCTGAAGGCGTTGGGTGTGGATCAGGTGCTGTACCCGTTGAGCCGCCCAGGGGGAAGCAACCTGGGGAACCAATACCAGACGGCCACCCTGAGATCGCCCTTGCTGTGGGAGGCCTTCATCCTGGGGTATGGCGGCGCCATCGTGGAGGGCGGCACGGCTGTCCATTGGGACACCGGGCCCGCGTTCCAGGGTATCGCCACGCTGATGGACATCTTCCGGAGGTTCGCCGGCGGGCCGGCCCCGAAGCCGAACAGTGTGACGGCGACGGAACAACGGTCGGCAATGCGGCTCGTGTACGTGTGGTACCTCCTGCCGCCAGATGGCGCCACCGGTCTTGCGCCCGGGTTCGCCCCTTTTCCGCAACTGCCGGTCCACCCCTCCGCGCCAAGCGACGTGCAGGGGGTGCAGTTGCTGTATGAGAACCGTCGGCAGCCGCGGCTCTGGGGCAGTGTCGTACCGCAGAGCGCCGCTGGCGAAGAGGCCGCCGCGGCCCAGATAGCCGTGCGATACCTGACATGGCTGTATGCCGGCCCCCCGCAAGCGCTGCTCGCCTCAGCCGGGGTCCCCCCGATCACGGTCGAGGCGCTCAGCCAGGCCCCGTTCTGGCACAAGTATGGGCTCGGCGGGCCGGGGGTGGACGTCCAGTTCCCCTATCCGTGGGCGCCCCAGGCCAACTGGGTCCTCGGTAACGCCCTGGGGGCGCTGGCAGAGAGTTATCTCAACGATCCGGCGTCCTTGAAGGGACAGTTGCGGGTCTGGAGCGCGAACCTGACCAGCGGACTGGCCGCGGCCAATGCCAATCAGTCGTCGGTTGTCATTCAGACCAACGGCGGGGTCGCGCGGCTCACCGGCCCCTTATAGATGCCGCTCAGACGATCGCATGGCGGACCAGCGTCGCCCTCCGTCGCGTCGCCACCGGCCTTGATGCGCTGGTGGTTCGGGCGTCACCGGAGCAGGAGTTCTCCCACGTGCTGCAGGTCATCGTCTACCCGCAAGGCTCCATATCGGCAGGACCGCGGGGCCACCTTTTGGCGACGGGCGGGACGCATCGGCAAGAAGAAGGCCGTGCTCGCCATCGCCCGCAAGACGGTGGTGGCCCTCCACGCCATGCTCAGCGCCAGCGTCAACTACACCCAACCGGGGGCAGATCATCGCCGGCGCGTTGACGCCGAACGCTACGAACGGAAGCTGATCGAGCGCGTAGAGGCACTCGGTTTTGATGTCACCCGTCGCGCCGACACGGGTGACGGCCAGGCGAGTTGAACCTGCTCCCCACGATACCTCTCCGCTCGTAGTGGTCTATCCACTACGAATGCCATCTCACGTCGTCCGAGACACCTGGCCAAGCCCCAAGCCACCAGGGAAGGGGCAGATTTTCGCGGTAATCGGCTACTGCTGACACCACACAGGCGGTGTACGCTGTACCTGCCACGGCGCGGGCCCCGTGTCGCGGTTGTGTGGTGGTGTGCCCGTCAGGGGGCTGCACCGCCGGGGAGGAGTGCCGCCACGCCCCGCCTGCTCGGCTGCGACATCGGCACATCGGCCGTCAAGGTGGTCCTCTGGGACGCAGCCCAGGCCCGGACCGCGTCCGGGCGCTCCCCTTCCTACGCGATGGACTCCCCGGCGCTCGGATGCTGGGAGCAGGACCCGGCGCTCTGGCTTTCCGGCCTACAAGAAGCTGTCGCCACGCTGCGCGAGCGTTTGGGAACCCCCCTGCGGATCGACGGGCTGGTGTTCACAGGGCAGATGCACGGGCTGGTCGTGACGGGCACCGGCGGGCGTCCACTGCGCCCGGCGCTCCTTTGGCCGGACCAGCGCGCCGCAGTGGAGGCGCGCGAAGTGGAGGAGGCGTTCGGTCCGGAGCGCCTCGCCGCCGTCACCGGCTCGCCCGGGACCGCAAACTACATCCTGCCCAAACTCCTGTGGCTGCGGCGGCACGAGCCGGAGACGCTGCAACACGCCGAGCACGTCCTCCTGCCCAAGGACTGGGTACGCGCCGCGTTGGGCGGCGATCCCGTCACCGAGCCCACGGACGGCTCCGGCACCGGGCTGATGCATCTGGACCAGCTCGCTTGGGCGCCGGAACTGACCTTCGGCCTCCCCGCCCGGATGCTGCCGGAGTTGGTCCCGTCGGCCTCCGTCGCGGGCCGCCTCCACCCGACCTGGGCCGCACGCCTCGGCCTGCCGGCGGGGACCCCCCTGATCGCCGGTGCCGGTGACCTGCCGGCGGCCGTGCTGGCCACCGGCGCCCGCGGCGCGGCGCGGCCGATCCTCAACGTCGGCAGCGCCGGCCAGGTCGCGCTGGTCCTGCAAACGGGTGAGCAGGCACCGGCGGGCGCCCAGCGCTTCTGCCACCCCGATCCCCGGCGGCGCATCGCTCTCGGGGCCCTCCTGGCCGCTGCCCTGGCGGTCGGGTGGGCCCGTGACCGGCTCGGCGGCATCGAACCGCCGCCCCCCGAGGAGGTGCCGGGCATCCTCTTCGTGCCGCACCTCGCCGGAGAACGCACCCCCTCCTTCGACCTTCGCGTCCGGGGCGCGTGGGTGGGGTTGGGGCTGGAAACCGACGGCCGGCAAATGATAGGCGCCGCGGCGTACGGGGTGGCCATGGCCTATCGCGAAGTGCTCGAAGCCATGGCGGGCACCGTTGCCGGCCACCGGCCGATCGTCCTCGCCGAGGGCGCGGTGGCCTCGGACTGGGCCCGCCGACTGGCGAACACCCTCGGCCGGGACGTCGACCTCTGCACCGCACCGTCCCCCTCGGCGCTGGGGGCCTGCCTCCTCG